>Ga0209181_10000192_pt1 | contig 111661 bp, 91 predicted proteins | sample MAT05_FD_187208 | JGI IMG/M metagenome (GOLD analysis project Ga0209181, IMG submission 187208) | Freshwater microbial communities from Lake Fryxell liftoff mats and glacier meltwater in Antarctica - MAT-05 (SPAdes) (version 2) | ecosystem: Environmental > Aquatic > Freshwater > Ice > Liftoff...
AACGCACCGTTTTGCGGCCCTATTTCTCGCTCCATTTCGTTATTCGTCGGTTAAAATGTCCCGCATTTCGCCCTCCTCCTGCCTAATGGAGCAAAAAATAGGTCTCGCCAATCTGCACCCCATTTACCGGACGCGGCACTAGCAGGAATAAGGTGTTCTTTTTAATAAAATCGGATACGTGCTGAAAGTATCTTTCGGAACGTACACAGAGGTAAAAAGCCGTACCCCGTCGCGCATGGGTATCATCAACTCCTTTTTAATAAAGTGATCGCGAATAAAAGCAGAATCAGCATTCGGCAGCTGCGCAAAAATGGGCATAGCGGTACAAAAAACCACAAAAAAGGCCGTAAGGAAAACAAATTTTTTATTCATGCACGATTGTTATAATGTTTGAATTGGAATATATCAACGTGCAAATTTCGTAAATACCTTGATATTTTGTTGATAACTACTATATTTGCCGGCGAATAAGGTAGGTGGACAGCACCTGTTTTGTCCTCCAGCTGCAAATGTAACAGTCTGTTTTTTGTAATTAGGAATTTGTTAGGAGTTAAATTTAATTTATTTACTACCTTTGCCTCCAATAATCTTAATCAGTTCTCTGTGTATGGTCTATAACAATATACTCGAAACCATTGGGAAAAGCCCGCTCATTCGCCTCAATTCCGTCACGGCACACCTGCCCGGTGTCATTTATGCCAAAGTAGAGGCCTTTAACCCCGGTTTGAGCGCTAAAGACCGCATTGCTTTGCACATCATAGAAAGAGCGGAAAGACTCGGACATCTGAAACCCGGTGGCACGGTGGTAGATGCCACCAGCGGTAATACCGGATTTAGCCTTGCGATGGTCTGTGCCATTAAAGGTTATCGCTGTGTTTTGACGGTGACGAGCAAAATATCGGAAGATAAAATGAATAACCTCAAAGCGATGGGAGCAGAAGTCATCCTCTGTCCGCAGGAAGCGATGCCACAAGATGAAAACTCTTATTATAAAATGGCTGAACGGATGGCAAAAGAAATCCCCGGGGCATTTTATGCTAATCAGAATTACAATTTGGACAACAGTGATGCGCATTACCTGAGTACGGGACCCGAAATTTGGGAACAAACGCAGGGCCGTATCACCTGGCTGATCGGCGCAGCCAGTACGGGTGGTACTTTATGTGGTTCCGGTCGTTTTTTGCGGGAGCAAAATCCTAATCTCAAAATTATTGGGGTGGATGCCTATGGTTCTGTGTTGAAAAAATACCATGAGACCGGTATTTATGATCAAAATGAAATTTACCCGTACCGAATAGAAGGTACCGGTAAAAATATTTTGCCTGCCAATATGGATTTTCAACTCATAGATCGTTTTGTAAAAGTATCGGATAAGGACAGCGCCTTGTGCGCCCGTTCCATTGCCCGGGAGGAAGGTATGCTGGTAGGGTATTCCAGTGGTGCTGCATTGCAAGCCCTCGAACAAATTCAGGAAGAACTCACCGAAGACGACATCGTCGTGGTACTCTTCAGCGATCATGGATCCAAATACGTCACAAAAGTGTTCAATGACAAATGGATGATTGCTCAGGGATTTATGGATGCAGCCGTTGTGAGCGAATAGTGTGATAAAAAGAGGGCGTAAGTAAGACATAGTATCATCAAATACCCAAATTTATCACTACTGTTACGCAACTCATTCCCATTGAGAAACGTGCGGCGCGTGAAGAATTTATTGAAAATTATCTCAAACCCAAAAAACCGGTTTATCATTACTGTTACGCAACTCATTCCCATTGAGAAACGTGCGGCGCGTGAAGAATTTATTGAAAATTATCTCAAACCCAAAAAACCGGTTTATCATTACTGTTACGCAACTCATTCCCATTGAGAAACGTGCGGCGCGTGAAGAATTTATTGAAAATTATCTCAAACCCAAAAAACCGGTTTATCATTACTGTTATGAAACTCATTCCCATCGAAAAACGCGCGGGGTTGACGCGTGAAGAATTTATTGAAAATTATCTCAAACCCAAAAAACCGGTAGTACTGAAAGATTTGGCTGATCAATGGCCCGCCACCCAAAAATGGACGTTTGATTTTTTTATAGAAAACTACGGCTATTTGGAGGTGCCGGTTATAGGGCCTGATTACCATAAACCAGGGCCTACTTACATGAAAAGCAATGTCACAATGACCTTCGGGGAATACCTGAATATCATTAGAAAAGAACCTACTAAATACCGTGTTTTTCTTTGGAATATCTTAGACCACGCCAAAGAGCTGGCGAAGGATGTCAGCAATCCGGATATTTGCGACGGTTGGGTAGATAATTATCCATTTATGTTTTTTGGTGGTGCGGGCGCTATAACGGGTTTGCATTACGATATTGATTGTTCGCATGTTTTTCATACGCATTTTTGGACCCGAAAACATATTGTATTATTTGACCAGACCCAAAACCCCTATTTATACCAGCATCCCTTCACGGTACAGAGCCATGTGAACCCGCTTCAGCCTGATTATGACAGATTTCCCGCTTTGCAAAAGGCTACCGGCCACGAAACCATCCTCGAACACGGAGAAACACTGTTTATTCCCAGTATGTGGTGGCATTATATTGTGTATCTTGAAGGCGGGTATTCGCTCAGCCTTCGCGCCAAGGATGGATTGATGGGGACGGCTAAAGGACTTTTGCACATCGCACAACATTTTGTGGTAGATAAAGGCATGAACACCCTTATGCCGCGCAAATGGAAATCGTGGAAAGAAGAACAAGCAGAAAAACGGGCACAGGAAGCAATGAATTTAGATGTTTAGATTGTTTAGACGTTTAGATTGTTTAGACGTTTAGATTGTGGCCTCCATGCCAAATTCTCCATTATTCATTATTTAAAAATATATTTAAAATTGGATTTATTTGATCGTATTCTTAAACAAGCCGGGCCGCTCGGAAAATATGCCGAGGTAGCAGAAGGTTATTACATGTTCCCACAATTAGAGGGCGAATTGGGTAACCGTATGAAATTTAATGGCCGGGAGGTGGTGTGTTGGAGCATCAACAATTATCTCGGATTAGCCAATCACCCGGAAGTGCGCAAAACCGATGCAGAAGCCGCTGCCAGGTGGGGTTTGGCCTATCCAATGGGTGCCCGCATGATGTCGGGAGAAACCAAGCTGCACCAAAAATTGGAGCAGCAATTGGCACAACACGTAGGTAAGCAAGCCGGACTTTTGGTCAATTATGGCTATCAGGGTGTTGTTTCTGCGATTGATACCCTGTTGAGCCGCCATGATGTGGCCATCTATGATGCCGAAAGCCACGCCTGTATTGTAGATGCCCTTAGGATGCATATAGGCAAGCGATTTGCCTACACACACAATAATATTGCCAGCTTAGAAAAATGCTTAGCGCGCGCCAAGCGCCTGACTGATGGAACCGAAGGCGGCATTTTAGTCATTACCGAAGGCGTTTTTGGGATGCGCGGCGATCAGGGCAAATTGCGCGAAATTTGTACCCTCAAGGAAAAATACGGGTTCCGCCTCTTCATTGACGATGCACATGGATTCGGTATGCTGGGTGAAACGGGTGCCGGTGCTGCCGAAGAACAACATGTCACCGATGACGTGGACATTTATTTCAGCACCTTTGCAAAAAGTATGGCCCTGATTGGGGGTTTCTTAGCCGCAAAACCCGAAATCATCCAGTACCTGAAATACAATATGCGTTCGCAGATTTTTGCCAAATCGCTGCCCATGCCTTTGGTAGAAGGTTTACTCAAGCGATTTGAACTCCTGCGCGACCACCCGGAACTCCGCGAAAAACTGTGGAACAACGTCAGGATGTTGCAAGGCGGTTTGAAAGAACGCGGTTTCGACATCGGCGATACCAATACCTGCGTTACACCCGTGTACATGCACGGCGAGGTGGAAGAAGCCATGGCCTTGGTAAAAGATATGCGCGACAATTATGGCGTATTTTGTTCTATTGTTGTGTATCCTGTCATCCCCAAAGGTATGATTATCCTGCGACTGATTCCAACCGCCGTCCACACAGAAGAAGATATTCAAATTACGTTAGAGGCATTTTCCGCAGTTCGGGATAAAATGCAACAGGGGGTGTATAAAAATTACGTGCCACAGGTGATCGTGTAAATATCGGCTCATATAAGAAATCCTCTTTTGGAAAGGGTTTACACGCAAATTTTTGAGGTGATATCTGTAAAATCATAAACAGGTATCGCCTCAAAAATTATCGAGATATGGGCAAAACTAAAAATGGGTACCATCTTTGCAACAATGACCCTGTATAAGCGTTTTGATTTTTACATGAAATTCCTATTCGCATTCCTGAAGAGCGGTTGTACAGCAGTATTTTTGCTTTTATCCATCTTTCTTTGCGCACAACAGCCTGCTGCCAAACGTGTCCTCACCGGCTTCGTCACCAACGAACGTGAAGAACTACTCGTGGGGGCCAGTGTATATTGGAAGGGCAGCAAAACAGGGGTGCTAACCGACACCGCCGGGTATTTCTACCTGCCCGCACGCGACCGTGAAGCCACCTTAGTAGTAGCTTATGTGGGTTATACCCCCGTAGAAGTATCCGTTTTGCCGGAAGAAAACAACCTTTGGGTTGAAATAAAAGGCGTAACCGAATTGAAACAGGTGACGGTGAAAGAACACCGTTTTGACAACGTTATTTCGGTGCTTGACCCACGCAATGTGGAAAGCATCAACAAACGGGAACTGCGCAAAGCACCGTGTTGCAACCTTTCTGAAAGTTTTGAGACCAACGGAGCCATTGATGTAGCGTATGCCAATGCGTTGACGGGCGTAAAGGAAATACAATTATTAGGATTAAGGGGTATCTATGGACAGTTTTTGGTGGAAAACCGCCCGACCATGAGCGGCATTGCCACGCCATTTGCCTTTGAATACATACCCGGCACCTGGTTGGAAGGTATCGTATTGGCCAAAGGTGCCAGTACCGTCAAAAACGGTTATGCGGGCATCACCGGGCAAATCAACGCAGATTTGGTAAAACCTCAAAACGATAAACCCTTGTTTATCAACTTGTTTACCTCAACCGAGGGTAGGGGAGAAGTGAACCTGCATTTGAATAAAAAATTTAAACAATACTCGGCCAACGGAGTGTACCTACACGGAAATTACCTGAAAAACCAATGGGACATGAACCGGGATAATTTTTATGATTCTCCGGCCCGCAATCAGGTCAATGCCATGTACCGCTATACCTACGACGGCCCGGCAGGCTGCGCCCAATTCAACGTACAGGCGCTGAGTGACCGACGGCAAGGCGGACAGATCAGCCCCATAGCGGGTACGCCCGGATTGTTTGCCATTGACCAGCGCAACGACCGCTTAGAAGCCTGGGGCAAATACGGCAAGGAAGGTATTGGCGGGAAACCTTACAACCAAATCGGCAATATCTTTGGCGGCTCCTGGCACCAATACGATGCCACTTTTGGGCGCAACACCTACGCCGCCACGCAAACTTCCCTCTACCTGCAATCGTTGTATCAAACCATTATCGGCACTACCGATCATAAATTGATATTGGCTCCTTCCCTCCAACACGATGACATCCGGGAATTGGTGAATGAAACCAATTTAGATCGCCGTGAAACGGTGCCGGGTGCTATGGCCGAATATACTTACAGCCGACCAAATTTGAAGATGGGTATTCCCGATCTGATTGTTGTAGTTGGAGCAAGGGTGGATTGGAACAGTCGGCTTGGCTGGTTTTTTACGCCCCGGGTGAGTGGGAAATACCATTTTTCAGAAAAAAGCATCTTGCGTGTGTCAGCGGGGCGCGGGTATCGTTCTCCTAACCTCATGGCGGAAAATATCAGCCTCTTAGCCAGCAACCGCAGCTTGGTTTTTGCCAATGATCTGGGGGCAGAAGAAGCGTGGAATTACGGGATGAATTATACCCGGGAGTTTAAAGTAGCACGCCGAAATGCCAATTTTAGTGTGGATTTGTACCGCACCGATTTTGTGCGCCAAATTTTAGTGGACGTGGATCAATCGCCAACAACTGTTTATTTCTATAATACGCCGGGGGCATCCTTTTCCAACAGTCTGTTGGCGGTGTTTCAGTACAACCCGGTACCGGGATTGGATGTGAAAATTGCCTATAAATGGAATGATGTGCGATCTACCTTTTCTGATGGTGCGCTCCGGCAGGTACCATTGGTTGCTCAACACCGGGGTTTGGTGTCATTGGATTACACCACCCCCAATAAAAAATGGACATTCAACAGTCACTTGCGCATCGTCGGGCCTCAACGCTTGCCCGATAACTCCAAGACTCCGCAGGAGTATACCCGCTATTTTCCGCAAAAATCGCCGGTTTATGCTACCGTGAACGCTCAAATCACGAGAAGTTGGCCAAAATTTGAACTATACATCGGAGGAGAAAACCTGACCAATTATCAGCAGCACCACGCCATTATTGCCGCCAAAGAAACCGAAAGCCCCTTCTTCAACGGCTCCCAACTGTGGGCACCCATGATGGGTACGGTGGGGTATCTGGGGGTGCGATTTTCCCCTTCGGGCTTGTGAGAAATTGTCCACAGTGAGACAGTCCACAGTCAGACAGTCCACAGTCTACAGTCCACAGTCAGACAGTCCACAGTCCACAGTCCACAATGAGACAGTCCACAGTCAACAGTCAGACAGTTCACCGTCCTGCCATAAACCTTACGGACGGTGGAGTGCCTGACTGCCGACGATAAACTATTGACTTTACTGCCTTGCAATCACCTTAAACTGCTGCGACTGCTGCGGAGCGATTACTCGTATGGTTTTTACCGAAGTCGCTGGTGCTTGCGGTGTTACCACGGAAGTTTCGGAAAATTTTTGTGATGGAACGGGTTCATAACGCATGGTTTCGGTACGATAATAGTAGGTCGCGGGAGCGTCGGATTTTCCGTTGGATTCCACCTGCGGAGCCGGTCGGTCTACCGTCAGGGCCATGACGACATTCCCTAAATTGTCCTTAACAATAGGCGTGCAATCCGTGCGTGCATCCGAGCAGGAGATACCGTACTCATTAAAGGTATACGTGCGCGGAACCACGTAAAAATTGCGTTGATAGCGATCAATCAGTACCAAAACATCGGAAGTATTGCTAAATCGGATACCTTGTATTTCTGTAATCGGGTCACCGCGCAGTACCAACTGATTGTAATAGGTAATGTCACCTTTCAAAGAAAAGGCTTTGCAGGGTTGTTGCGGGAAAGTGTTTTGAGCGGTCAGGTGGGCAGCCGTAAAAAATGCTGCGAAAAATGTTGCAAAAAAGGACAAGACTGAAAGAGAATTTCTCATTGGCTAAAGATTGAAAATGTGAACGGTAGAACTGCGATCTGTTACCTGCTCGCAGTTGTTCATTTGGGGATACCCTAAAAACGGTAAATACAACTTAAAAGTTCCCTGCACGCATATTTTTTGTAAACAGCAATGCGCTTTGCTGCTGGCAAGACCTGTTTATTCCCGCTCCATCAACCGATATCCCACACCATGTACTGCGGTTATCTCCACCGAAGGATCGGTGCGCAGCATTTTGCGCAGACGGGAAACAAATACATCCACGCTGCGACTAACGAGTATACCTTCATCTGCCCAGACGTTTTGAAGGATAAAATCACGCTCCAGCAATTGGTTGGGGCGGCTGGCAAAGAGGTGTAGTAATTTGGCTTCGCGATAGGTGAGTTGATACCGAGTGGTGCCACAAGTCAGTACCTGATTGGCAACATCAAGACAACATTGGCCAAAGCGCAATCCTTCGGTTGCTACCGGAACGGGGCTTTGCTCTTCAGTATTGGGTTTTGGCCGCTTTTTTTGATAGAAAACCCAAAAAAGAAGCCCAGCGGCACTTCCGAAAAAGAGCATCCAACTCCACAGGGGGAATATGGCCTCTTTTTTTGCTAATGCCGGAAAGGTAACCTGCAAGTTGTAACAACCCGCACTGATCTCCCGTCCGCCGCAGGGAACCTCCTGATATTGGAGAAAATCCAAATAATTATACCCTAACTGTAACTCCCCGTCGTTGCAACGCAGCACGGCGACGTCGTAATTGTCCTTTATGCCGTGCAGTTCAAAAGAACTTTGCAGGAGCGTTGGCAGTCGGTCATAATTGAAGGCGTGTTCTAATCGGATGAGCCACACGTTTTGCGCCGTTTGTTGTACTGGCGGTATACGAGAAGTGGTATCCCCCAATTCGGACAGCAGGTGGTGCGCCGTGCGTCGCAGGGCGAGATTGACTTTTTCCGGTGAAAGTGCTTCCATCGCCGGATGATTGTTGGCAGACAGCTGCCGCACAAACTGTGTCAGCAAGAGCACCAGAAGCACCAGTGCGGTGAACAGGGATGTTTTTTTCAAGACGATACGGTTCATGGGGCAAAAATAGTAAAAAATCGCCAAACAAAATCCGTCGTGGCATCTCCCCGGGTGTTTACGGCATCGCCTGGCATGGGCGATCCTATGTGCCGGCCATTTATTTCACCATGAAAAATTAGGTTTGTGCTGCCTTTATCGAAAATTGGCCCAAAAATTATTAAATAATTTAATTTTTTTATCTTTGCAAAAAATAAAGCAAATGGGTAAACCATATAAAAATGGAAAAAATTGGTGAAATACTACTAGACAGCGGCGTACTCATCGTTGGCGATTTGGTTTTTATAAAAAAAATAAAACAGACTCCTCATGAGGTAAATCGGCAATTTGTTCATTCTAATGATGGAAAAATTTATACTCAAAATATTGATTTTAATAAATATACGGATATTTTATTTGATAATTATACTGTCAATGAACTCATAGCGCAAGGAGTTTTGACAGCGGTGAAAAACACGAATGATACTGATCTTTCCACTGAAAATATCCTCAACGATTTGGATCAGGGTTTCAAGCAACTCTATTTCGAAAATGGCAGCCCCGGCAAGGCTTTTGCAGTGCTGTCGGAAGCAGGTTTTTTTCCCCGTTTATGCAGAAATGGATGAAAAGGGCATTGCCAGATTGATAGTAGATTTTAGGGCGAAGCAAGACTGATGCATCAACATTGGAACATTGAAACATATTTTTGTGTTAATACTCAAATGATTACTTCACTGATTCTTCACCACCTGAACAGGATGGCCGCAGCGGAAGGTATCCGCATTCTGTATGCCTGTGAAACGGGTAGCCGGGGATGGGGTTTCGCCTCTCCGGACAGCGATTATGATATTCGCTTCATCTATGCGCATCCAAGAGACCAGTATCTTTCGATCAATCATCCGAAAGACACTATTACTACTATTTTTGAAGACGGCGGTGAAGTGCTGGATTTTAATGGCTGGGAATTGCGAAAAACACTCCATCATTTCCGTAAATCTAATGCTTCGCCGTATGAATGGCTGCAATCTCCCTTTATTTATCAACAAGTGGATAATTTTCGGGAGGAGCTGTGGGCAATGGCTCCGCCATTTTTTAACCCATCCGCTACCATACACCACTATCTGGGTATTTGTAATAATACCATAAAAACGGGTATTTCAGGCGACCGTATCAAGATTAAAAAATATTTTTACATTCTGCGACCTTTATTGGCAGCCATTTGGGCTGCTGAGTTTCAGACGATACCGCCAATGGAATTTCGACCATTATTATCACAAATTTCAGGTAAGGAACATCTTGTGAACGCTATCCACCAACTTTGGGGTGAAAAAGAAAAGGCTGCAGAGGGCTATATGATACCGCTGGTTCCTGTTATTCAGGAGTTTATTGAAACAGAGATGGCGCGTTGCAAATTAGCAGCAGCTCGGTTAGAAAAACCAGCTGCCAAGTCTGATATATTGGATATTTTTTTTAGAAAAATGTTGATTTTATGACCATTGCTGACCTAAAATCGCAAAACCTGCTACTCTTTGAGTGTATCAGCGGCAGCCGGGCGTATGGCACGGGGTTGCCAGATTCCGACACAGATATCAAAGGTGTTTTTGTGCTGCCTCGGGCGCAGTTTTACGGTCTCGACTATGTGGAACAGGTGAGCAGTGAAAAAAATGATGAAGTATATTACGAATTGCGCCGTTTTGCCGAACTGTTATACAAAAACAATCCTGGTATTTTGGAAATGCTGGCCTCGCCGACGGAGTGTATTTTATATTGCCATCCATTGTTTGAGCCATTTCTGCAAACCAATTTTTTATCGCGTTTGTGTAAAGAAACCTTTGCTGGTTTTGCGTTCGCCCAGATCAAAAAAGCGCGTGGATTGAATAAGAAAATCAATATTCCGATGCCGCCTGTCCGCAAAACACCGTTGGATTTTTGTTATGTAGCAGAAAAGCAGGGCGCTGTCCCGTTGTTGCATTGGTTGGGTGAAAAAGGCTGGCATCAGTCGCAATGTGGTTTGGTTGCTGTACCTAATATGCGTGATTTATACGGACTCTACTACGATTCAACGGCTAACCTCGGCTTTTCCGGCATTGTCAAAAAAGAAACTGCTAATGCGGTGGCATTAAGCAGCATACCAAAAGACATGGAACGGGCAACGCTGATGTCGTTCAACAAGGATGCGTACTCCATGCACTGCCGTGATTACCGGGCATACCAGGATTGGCAGGAGAATCGGAATGAAGCGCGCTATTGCAATACGCTGGAACACGGCAAAAACTATGATGCTAAAAATATGATGCACACCATGCGATTGTTGGACACTGCTGCTGAAATATTGGAACATGGCGCGTTGTTGGTGCGTCGCCCGAATCGCGAAGAACTGCTCGCCATCCGTCGAGGCGGGTGGGATTATGACGCACTCATGGCCATGGCGGAGGAAAAATTGGCGCGCATTGAACAGGTATATCCGCAAACCCAATTGCCGGAACAACCGGATAAGGCGTTGATAGAACGGATGATGGTGACAGCCAGGGAAAAATTTTATCAGGTGCTATGAAAAATCGTACCTAACAATTGACATCGTCCAATGGTCACTTCAAAATCTCGGCATTCAACGTTTCTTCAGGAATACCAAAAGCGGCCGTTAAAGCACCGACTTCCGGGCGGAGTTCCTGCATCAATTTATACAATGTTCTGCGAATGGCTTTGGTTTTGCTGCCGTCCATATAGTCTGCTTCCAAAAACCAACCTTTATCTTCCTCAATGCAATGTAATGCGTAGAAAGTTGTCATCTTTTGGAGCATGGCTTTTTCGGCGCTATCGGGTAGTTTTTCCGTGGTTTTTATCATTTCACGATAGGCCAATCGCTCGATATAGGCTTTTGCAAGGGCGACCATGTGGATTTGGCATTTTAAAAAAGCCTCATGAGGGCCAAGCCGCTTTTTCAGGTAATCCCGCATTCGGTCAGCCAACGAAATCAGCATTTTTTTCTCCCGGTATTTCAGGGCTTCGTCATGAAACTCGGCACTCAGTAAGTGCGTTATATCCGTATTATTGCTAGTATATGGGTTATATTCGGCTATAACGTTCCCAATTTTACTGCCCAAATACCGGATCACTGCGATGAACCCTTCATCGTGAAAAGACTGTTTAAATTCGGTCAACAGACCTTTGGCCACCAATTGCATTAACACCGTATTATCGCCTTCAAAAGTGGTAAAAATGTCGGCATCTGCTTTGATATCGGCCAATCGGTTTTCACTCAGGTAACCTTTGCCGCCGCAGGCTTCCCGGCAGATTTGAATGGTATGGGTACCATGCCAGGTAGCCAGGGCTTTTAGACCTGCCGCTTTGGTTTCTATTTTCCGCATATCTCCTTCCATTGCCACGGCGTATTGTTCGGCCAAATTGCTCAACGCAAAGTGAAATATGTATGATTTGGCCAACAGCGGTATCAATCGTTGCTGGTGCGTTGGGTAATCCATCAGGATGGTCTCTGGTTCCCCGGCTTTTGGCGCGAATTGCCGCCTTTTCAGGCTGTATCGGATGGCAATAGTAAGCGCTGTTTTTGCTGCGTTGTTGCCAGCCATACCCACACAAATCCGGCCGCCAACCAATGCTCCCAACATGGTAAAAAAACGTTTATCAGGGTTTTCTATCGGGCTGGTATACGCGCCCTGATCGTCAATATCGCCGTATTTATTGAGCAAATTTTCTTTCGGCACCACTACTTGGTCAAACCACAATCTGCCGTTGTCCACCCCGTTCAGGCCCATTTTGTAGCCACAATCTTCTACCCTTATTCCTTTCAATAATTGCCCTTCCGCATCCCGATAAGGTACCATAACAGCGTGAATACCGTGGTGGATGTCACTTACAATCAATTGAGCAAAAACGACGGCCATTGTACCGTGCAGGGCATTGCCGATGTACTCCTTACCGGCGCCTTCATGGGGGGTATGGAGGAGAATAGATTGCGTAGCATGGTCGTAAGTCGCGGTAGTTTCGAGGTCTTTCACATTGGAGCCGTGCCCCGTTTCTGTCATGGCAAAACAGCCGAGTAAAGATGCTGTACCGATGGGTTCTAAATATTTTCGGTAGTGCAGATCGGTGCCAAGTCTTAGGATAGCCCCGCCAAAAAGACCAAATTGAACCCCGAATTTGACCGTCAGGCTTAGATCGTGGTAGGCAAGGGTGGAAAAAACAGCCATATATTCGCCCATGTCGCCGTCGCCGCCGTATTGGCGAGGGTAGGCTAAGCTGCCATATCCCTGTTTGGCCAATTCCTGCGTCATGGCTAATATTTTCTCCCGATGTTGTTCTTTCTCCCGCACTATACCCATTGTAAAGAACGGATCCTTTAGCAATTGGCGCGCCCTGCGTTTCGTAACAGCCCGTTTGCCGTCAAGGATATTCAGCATTTTTGAGACTTCAAAAGATGACGATTTGGCTACCGAGGTGATATGTGCTGCGCCCAATTGCTGAATCATGGAATTTAGGTCTTGTTCGGTAAAAACCCCCAAGGATTTTTCGATCTCCATCAATGAATAGATGGTTTCAGGTTCGTCAAAGATGGCTTTTGGCGATGTATGACTTGCTTTTGCAATATCCAGCCCCAACTGCGCTAAAGTCTGTTTGGAGCCTTGCGGTAATTTTGCTGCCTCATAGCGTAATGCTTCCATCCATTCTTTAAAAATGGCATTAGAAGGCGGGTTTTTGGGGTCGGTATACCGGATAAGATAATCTTTGTCTTCTTTTGTCAAAAAGTCTAATTCAGCAATTTTCCGATGGATCAATGTCATTTCGCCCGGACTCAGCACACTGTCGCTCCAGCCGATGTAGAAAAGCGGTAACAGACTCAATACGCCGGGCGAAAGTGTATGATTGGAGACCGTCATAAAATAATGGGTAGGTAGTTATGAGTTAAGTAATTATGAGCTATTAATTATGAGTTCCACAACTGTTTGATGGTGTTAGTTTTGCATAAATTTATTACCGCGTTTATTTCAACACACCTGCTTATTGGGTAGCAATTCAAGTGCGGAAAGGAATGACATAACGATTGATCTGACAAGGGTTATTACAAAAAGCCGCACAAAGATACAGTATTTTCTTGGTTTGGCAACCTTTTGCCCTTTCTGCTGCCACGAGCAACGGATGCGATTGGTTTCTTACGCTTTTTACATTAGGTTAATCACCGTCTGCCGTGTGGGTCAGGGTGATGACGGAGGCGCTTTTGGTCATAACGACGGGGAGATTCAGGAAATTGTATTGGATCGTGAAGCCTTTGCGGTCGTCATCGCAGAAAAATTTTGCTATTTGTTGGGAGTGTGTTACCTTTGCAAAAAGGTATTTGGTATTATTTTAAACAACATTCAATTAGCAATCCGGTTTAAAAGCACCTAAATAGATTTATGAACAATACGGCAGAAATAAAAATTAAAATTTTCCGGGAGATTGACAAATTGCCTGAACAATACTTACCTGATTTACAAGTAATGATAGAAAAATATGTGTCAAAGGTTCAGCCTCGGCGTAAATCTATTCGAAAATTAGGTATTATGAAAGACCTTATTTTGTATATGGCGACAGATTTTAATGCTCCGGTGGAAGATTTTGCGTCTTATATGAATTGACTATGAATTATCTGATGGATACTCAAACCCTTCTTTGGGGATTAGAAGGAAATCCACGTCTTTCCCAAAAGGCACAAGCCTTGATGATTAATGAGGAAAATACGCTTTGGGTGAGTATGGCTTCACTTTGGGAAATTGCCATAAAGGTGAGCATTAAAAAATTAGAATTAAGCCGGTCACTCACTGAGATTATTGGGAGACTCCCGGAAATGGACATTTCTATCCTTACAATTGAAGCATCGCACATTTTGGCGGTAGAAAGATTGCAAATGCTTCATCGTGACCCATTCAATCGGGTAATTATTGCTCAAGCCATTGTCGAAAATTTTGAAATTATCAGCAGCGATGAAGCCTTTTCACCATATCCTGTAACGGTTCATTGGTAATATCCGCCATCCGCTCGCGTGTGATCTAACCACTCTTCATTCGTCAGATTATCCGCTGCCTCGCCCTTCATCCCCGTCGGATATATAAACGACAACGGATTATTGTAGGTATAAGCGTAAGGAGAATAATTCGCTTGTGGCTCCGCCAGCGGATCCACGCTCCACCACCTCCCCAGCGCCGCATCGTACCACCGCGCCCCGTAATCCGACAAATTCAACCCAAAATCATCATTCAGTTCCTTGCCATTGTAGCGGTATTTATTCTGCGTGGTGGCTGCTGTACCGATGCCTTCCATCAGCAGCCCGAAAGGGTAGTAGTGCAGTTCTTCTAAGAAAGTGATCGCCGCGCCATTGGCCAGGAAATTCACGCGGGCGTTGCCGAGGTGGTCTTTTATGGTGTATTCATAGGTGGGGTGGGGTCAGTTTGCTCCGAAATAGGGGGGGGGCAATTTGACCGAAATATACACCCCTCGATTAGTTATCGTAAGGCACTTTATTAAAATCCCTCAAAGTTTGGACATTCCCATTTATAGGCTCTTAATTCGCCAATATTGGCAATAATTCGAGTGATGACTCTTTCACGATTGAAAACAATTTTTGCCATATATGATTTATAAAACAAGGAACCATATTTATTTTTGTATTGCTAAAAATATATTTATTTTTAAATAATTTGTTAGGGGTTTAGTTCGTGCTGTTGGTTACGCCCGCCTCATATTACAACAAATTCAACAACATTAGACTGATATGTAGAGTTGATTATTCTATTATAAAAATAAACTTTAATCTGGTACAACCCTTTTTCAGGAGAGGGATATAGATATAAGAAAGGAGATAACGAGTAGCAATAAGATTCATTCGGCTGTAATAATACAAAGCCTTTCAAGTTGAAAAAATCAATATCATTATCCAATTCTTTTATATCTTTCCATTGATTGCCTTCGTGCTTTTTAATATCAACACTAAACCAAGCGGTCGGGCTATCTTTGTTACCGATGTTTGGATCAATACTCAATTTGAAAGTGGTCGCAAGGCAATTTTTTATTTCAGCATCAATCTTTATGTTTTTCACATTTTCGGTTGTAAAATTATCTCTTTCACAGGAAATGATAATCGTCTCACAATCTGTTGAAGAATAGGCAAATTTTGGTGATTGGCTATATATAACCGATTCTAAAGCTGCTTGGCCTTGTACTAAATTATAAACTCTGATTGTTTTAAAACAGAGTATTACCAAGCAAAGTAAAACAAAAATTACAAATTTATTATTTTTCAGCATTTTTAATTTCATTTATTGATTTTTTATATTTTTTTTGTTTATCAATTGACATTTTGTTGTAATAACCTAATGAATACTCATAATATTTTTCTTCTGGCAAAAATTTTTCTGAAAACTGATAATTCCATTTAAAATTCTCATCTGTTTTCATCCGCTGAAATAAAACATTATTTTCACTATTGGGCAATGCTTGAAAGTGATAAGCAAGAAATTCTCTTTCATTCTTATCTGTCATTACATTATATCCACTTCTTTGATATACATGGATAACTTCATGTATAAATGCTCTTAAAAATGCCTCAAATATTCGAGGGGATGTTGCTGCATAATCTATATAATGGCTACTCAGAGTGATAATTTGAATTGCTCCTTCTTTAAGATCACCTGCTGTAACCATCATTGAGCCATAGTCTTCATTATAATCTATTGTATAATTCGATGAAATACCGTCAGTTACGTTTCTAATAACATTTATTGCCGCGCCATAATTCTTCTGGGTTTGTGGATTATATTTTTGGGGATATTGTCCAAACGTAGGAGACTGGTACGACATTATAAAGCTCTGATAAAGCTGGTTATCTTTTGCCCGCTGCTGCCCGGCCGCCCAATTCCCCGCATCCGCTCCTTCCAAATGCGCCGACCCATCTGCACCAAAAGTAGAACCACCGGATTTCGGTCTGGTGCTTCCCGCCTGCCTCTGCTGCTGCCCCTGCTCATACTGCTCGCTAAACTTCTGGGAGTAATTCGGCCCAAACGCCTCGCTCTCCATCCCATTCGGATCCACAAACCGCAGCGGATTATCAAAACCATAATGGTACGAAGACCAACGCGGTGTTTTTTCCGCCAGCGGATCCACGCTCCACCACCTCCCCAGCGCCGCATCGTACCACCGCGCCCCGTAATCCGACAAATTCAACCCAAAATCATCATTCAGTTCCTTGCCATTGTAGCGATATTTATTCTGCGTGGTGGCTGCCGTGCCGATGCCCTCCATCAGCAGCCCGAAAGGGTAGTAGTGCAGTTCCTCTAAGAAAGTGATCGCCGCGCCGTTTGCCCGGAAATTCACGCGGGCATTGCCGAGGTGGTCTTTTATGGTGTATTCATAGAAGAAGGCCGTGGTGCCGTTGGGGGTGATGCGGCCTTCGGAGTGATAAATGGCTTCGAGGTTGGGGCCGCTGTATTCTATGCCGCCCAAATAGGGATTAGTGTTGGCTGAACAATTTGCGCCAGCGGTTAGTGACAGCGTCTAATAAAATCATCCACCATCAAATGGAACCAAATTTTAGCCTCTTTTTCATAACTGTCATCGGAATAGTCTATAAAAAGGAGAATATGCCCCCCTTTTCGATGAAACCTAACTGTAGGTGAGGCATCAGGCCAATCCAAAGTCTCAACTTTATACTTTTTAACTGTGTCTATAACCCTTTTTGACTGAAAATCGTATTCAAATTCTATTTCATAAACTGAAATATCTTTCCACATTTTTTCTTTTTCCCTAAATTCAAAATAGGTAGAGAAATGCACACACACATAATCCGACAAAACACCGGAATATTTCGTCTTTGATTGAAACCGTTGTTTAATTTGAGAGAACTGATCTTGTTTAAAAATAATTTTTTCACTCGATAATTTTTCCCATTTTCTTCCCGTATCTGTGCCTATGATACTATACAGCAGGGGCTGTGCACAATGATATTCACTAATCAACTCCAATACCTGTGTAGAATCAGTGTTTTGGCTTAGGGCTATGTTGGGAATTATTATAAGAGCAAGAATAAAATGAAATTTCATGTTTTACTTTTTAATTGATGTTGGTGTGTTAGAAGGGATAGAAAAAGCCTCCACTATAACGGTTAGATTAATTTTTGACAACATACTAGTCAAATGAGATCTCTTTTCTTTTTGTTTGTTACCCACTTGCTCATCCATGCCAGCAGCAGCAAACAAAATATCTGTCACTCCTCCCCAACCTGCATTACCGCTACCGCACACACCAATACATCCCTTGTTGACCCTGCCGCCTATTCCATCAGGAATACTCCCAATATTACTATGTTGAGGATGTAAATCATAAGGCCCGGTAAGGGTAACCCCACCATAGCTGTATTTATTATCAAATTTTGGATTGGTTATCGTCGTTTCTTCCATAGTAGTGTTATCTCCTCTGCTAGACACGCCTCCAAAACCTTGATAATAGTATGTGTCGCTTCCTGAATCGTAAATGACCCCATACTTCACCACCTCGAAATCTTGGGTTAATGCCTAGCCTTCAGCATCAGTATAAGAAACTGTCATTTTATATGTATTGACCTCGAAATAGTGATCTGTACCAATTTGCCCATCAGCATAAACATATGCTGTACTCACAATTTCGTCAGTAACTGTCATCGTCACATTAGGTTTATCTTTTGATTTTCCATTTCGTTCTTCCTGCGCCTGCCTCCCTGCCTGATACTGCCCATGCTTCTCCGCAATCTCCTGCGATTTACTCGCAAAAGAAAACGCCTCGCTCTCCATCCCGTTCGGATCCACAAACCGCAGCGGATTATCAAAATCATAATGGTACGAAGACCAACGCGGTGTTTTTTCCGCCAGCGGATCCACTGTCCCGTCCTAAAAAAAGTTGACAAATGTGAGAAAAGATAAGATTAGTCCTAAAATGAAATGACAAAACAAAAAGTATAAATCCTGATTTGTATTGACACGATAAAAGTGCTAATCCTGAAAATATCTGACAAACGGTTAAAAAAGAGTTGAACACTCGTTTTCCACATTTCAATACCCTGCGGAAAAATTCTTAAAATTTTTTCCGCAAAGGGTTGTTGAAATTGTGGTAAACGAAAGTAAGGTTCCTTTTATGTTTTTAAGGTTTATAAGTGATCTGAAGAGAAGTTTTTGATTTAGGTTTCCAACAGTTTTTCAGCAGGTCAGTTTTGAGATGCGCCTCATTGGGCGTAATCATCCCGACACTGGAATGAAGTCTGATAGTATTGTAAGTTTTAATGGCCTCTTCAATGGCGACTTTGGCTTGGTGTTTGGTTTCAAAAAATTCCGACATGAGTTCATTTTTAAGAATGCCATTGACCCGTTCAGCGACTGCATTTTCTCTTGGGTCACCGTTTTCGGTCATACTGATTTTGACTTGATGTTGATGTAGTACTTCGGTATAAGCCAGAGAGCAATACTGTGAACCGCGATCAGAATGGTGAATAAGGGAGGCGTTATCAGTTCGTTGAATAAGGGCCATTTGGAGTGCTTTGAGCGCCCATCTGGCCTCAAGAGATTCGGCCACATGAAACCCGACAATCTTATGAGAATAGACATCTGTGATTAAAAATAGATAAACAAACCCTTCATTTGAATCAACATAAGTAATATCACTTACCCATAAATCATTACATTTCAATGGAATATGTTATTTTATGATATTAGGGTACTTATGAAAGGGGTGATCTGAATCAGTCGTAATGGCTTTTCTTCTTCTGCGTCGCACTAACAAATTACAGGAGCGCAGGAGCGAAAATAGTGCATCTTGACCCATCTTGATACCATTAAACTCAAGCGTTTGTTGTAGGTGAATCAGCAATTTTCGGCTGCCCACTTTCGGCTGTTTGACCCGAAACGCTTTGACCATTTTGATAACTATTTCATGTTCTAACGCTTTTTGACCTTCATGACCTTTATGCTGATACCAAGCCTGTCTACTGATGCCAAACAAATCACACAACACATTCATCCTCGTCAATGGATGTGCTGCTTTCATTTCGGTGATTGTTTGGCATCGGACTTTTTTCTAAAATCCACTTGGTATTCACGTTCAGTAATTTCTGTGACTTTTTCTAAAGATTCTGCTCTGAGTTCAGCGGCCTTGCGTTGGATGCGTTCCCTTTTTAAGAGCGCTTGTAGAGTTGCCAAGTCTTGTGGCAAGTCTTCCTCTGTTGTTTGTACTTCTTTTGATGATTTCATACCTGATGGCAAAGGTACATCAATTAGATTAATTCCCGAAGCGATGCCCTCCGATGCCCTCCAACGGCTTATCGTCATCGTGCCTAAATTGTACTTCTTTCTGATCTCTGAAATACTGTTAAGACCTGACAGCACTTCGCTTAGCACCTGTGATTTGAACGATTCACTGTACCTTTTACATTTTTTTGTTTTAAATAACATGACCTAAAATGGTGTTTTGCTGTCAACCTATGCTAGGACAAGACAACTGGCGGGATTTGAGGAAATCTAATTCACCGAATAGCTTACCCCCAGCCGCACCATGCGGCCCTGTTGCAGGTTAAATAACAGGTCATCGGGGGTACCGGTAGCATCTAAGCCTGCATATTGGCGGTTAAAGATGTTTTGGCCGTGTATGTACCCAACGAAGTACCGGCTAAAGTACCAGCGGAGCGAGGCATCATTGGTGCGAAAACGCGGGTACCGGCTTAAACTCATGGTCATCCCTTCCCGATCGCGATACAACAGTGATTTACTGAGCACCGAACTCTGGGTATTAGTACTGACCATTAATTCTAATTTGCCCGCTTTCAGGAAGAACCGAAACTGCCGATGCCAGCGGGGCTGGTTAAATATTTCATGCACCGGTTCAATCCCCGCTCCGGGGTATTCCCAACCACGGGTATATTGAATGAAGTATTCTGTGCGTCCGGTTATCATGACATCCTTTCTGCGCCGGTTGTTATTATTGATGTCAATTTCCTGGTTTTCACTTCTTAACAGCCCCTGAATGCCCCATATATGTTGCCTTGCCACATTCTGATAACCATAAATCCATTGATCAATGGTGCCGCCGCCGGTATTGGCTGTTTTTACGGTGATATCGTTGCGAATCAGGTTGTTTGCCTGCTGACTAAAGGCCGAGAGGTCGAAAGAGACATCATTTTTGTGAAAACGAATGCCGCCTTCCACATTTTGAGTGGTTTCTTTTGTTTCCTTTTTTTGCTCGAACCATCCATTTTGGAGAAAACTGCTGTTACCAACAAAATAAGTATGCGCGGAGTTGAATAAAGTAGGGTATCGGAATCCCGTTGAATAATTGCCCCAGACAGACCAAAAACTATCTATTTTATAGGACATGGCCAATTGTGGGGCGGTCGCAAATTGGGCTGAGTTTTTATTAATGGAAGCACCCGTCAAGCCCCTCACGTTGAGGTAAATTTTTGAAGTACGCCATTCCAATTGCGCGTATATATTAGCATCGGCAGCGCCCATGTTAACCGGATCAAAGGGGCCGAAAAAACGATTACCACCCAAAATCTTATAATCATTGGGCTGAAACAGGTAGCTGGTGTACGTATCACCGCCACTGATACCGCCCAAATATCCACCCGTGACCCGAAATTTTGAACCAATAAAATACGTTGACTTTGATTCTAACTTGATGTCATACCCTCCGGCAACGTGATAACGTTCGCCCGAAGCGTATCGGTTAAAATTTTGAAGGAGCAATTGATCGTCCGGGAGGCTGTTTCCCTGAAGTTTGTTGAACTTAAAAGCGGTTCTGACCAAATGATTGGATAAATAGGTGGCGCTGGAATTTGGATCAACTTTATAGGTTAAAAAGGTCAACGCGTGCAGGCTATTTCGGTTCTTTTTATTTCGTTGCAACCGAATATTAAATACGTCTAATTGCTCCTGAATTTGGTTGGATGGATTGGCCCAGGAGATAGCAAGCGGATTTAAACCCAAGGCCGTGTGGTCAGAACGCAACATCCGGTGATAATTGAACTGAAAAGCCCTCCAATGCAGGTTGATGCCAAACATCCGACTTTCGTGCGACATACTATTGGCAAAAGCCAGTTCCTGATTCCCGAACTGATGGCGATAATTGGGATTATTTAAAAATAAGGTACTGTCAAAATTGGCCGGAAGATAGGTGCGTGGTTGCAGCAAATTATCTTTAGGGTTGTTGTATTGATCAGTTTGATACCAGCTGCGTACCGTACTGCTTCCGTAAAGGCTAAATCGAAATATTTTTTTGTCTTTTCCCAGTTTCCCGCCGAACATCAGGTCAAGGCTGTTAAAACCATTGTTTCCAACGGTCAAATCCGCCTGTGTGTACAGGGGGCGTTCCGATTCTTTTAGCACAATATTTATAATACCTGCACAGGCGTCACTGCCAAATAAAGCGGATTGGCTGCCAAAAATTACTTCAATTCTTTCTGCCTGTCGGATGGGCAATTGTGCGCCAATGGGCATTCCCCTCAAAATATTGGGCTTTATGGGCAGGTTGTTAATCAGTATTTTCACGTATTGATTCCCCGCTAAACCGCGCATCAAAAAAGTTTCTCCATCCAATGCATTGCCAGGTTGCGAAACCCGTATGCCCGGTGCCGCTTTTAATACATCTCCCAGTGTGACAAACCCATTGCGCAATATTTCTGCGGCGGATATAGTCCAGATGGTAAAGGGCAAATCGTTGGTGATATCCGGCACACGGGTGGCCGCAATGGCTATTTCGGGTTGCACATTGACGGGGCGAATCATAATATCATTTTCCTTCAATACCGCTGGTTCTAAAATCAGGGTAGAGTCATTTTGCCCTCGTAAAACAACCGTATTAACCAAAAACAATACAAACAGGAGGTTTTTCATAATTTACTGCAAAATGTTACTTTCCTATCGTTTTCAAGAGCATACCATCTCGTACGATAGCGGTTTTTTCGATACCATTCAGGATGGATAGCTCATCCATTTTATTGGCGGGCATACCAAATTTAGCCATAGCATCCGAAAACGCCATGTTGCTGGTGACGCGTTTAACCCGAATTCGTTCCGGTTGCCGATTAATTTTCTCCGGGTCAGTCAATTTGCGAAAGCCTTGCGCCGTGCGGTCAAACTGCGGCGCATATTGGTTGAACAGGGCGGCATAAGTCAACCCATGGAGCGCATAAATTTGTCCGTTATATTGAATTAAATAAGTGAGTACCCGCACCGCATTTGGGTCTTGTTGCGGCGGCTGATTGCCACCCGCATTGCCCCCGCCGGCGTTTCCACCTGCATTGCCGGCAGGTACCTGACCGCCGTTGGTAGCGCCACCTTGCCCGTTGCTGCGATCAGAAGGAGTAGTCTTTCCGTCGTTGCGTTGGCCCTGGCCATAACCGCCCTGCTTTTTTTGATCGGCGGGTGCTTTTTTGGGGTCCGTATTGATTTGTGAGCGCTGTACCGGTTGTGCTTGCTGTTGCTGTTGCTGCTGATTTACCTGCTCCGAAACCATTACTAAGCAGGGATTGCCATCAATGGTGGTACGGCGGGATTCCAATACCTTGAGCGAATATTGCTGTACCGTGGCCTGTGCGGCCTGATCCAAAGTAGTGCCTTTGGCTAACGCCAGCAGCATCATGGCTTTGCCGTCTTTGGAAGCCATTTGAAATTGAATCGGAGAATTTTGATGTGGCCATCCGGCAGGAATCGGGAATTGAAATTTGAGTTCAGGGTGGTAAAATACTTCGTTTTCCACGTACCCTTGTTTTGGGTCATCACCATAAACCATGCCGTCAATCATCTGGAGATAGGCATCCCGATTTTCGGAATAGGTAGTACCCTGATTTTTTTGTTGCAATGCACGGGCCATTAGATCCACTTTTTTTTCGCGATCTCCGGGATCGGGGTGCGTGGACAGGAAGGCGGGGATTTCGCTGGATCCGCTTTTTTCGCCCAAGCGACGCAAGGTGCCAAAAAATTGCCCCATCTGCCGTGCGTCGTAGCCAATTTTTGTGGAGTACTCCACACCAAGTTTGTCCGATTCGGTTTCATGATTCCTGCTGAATTTCAGGAATAACAACCCTAATCCCTGATTGGCTATATCGGCGTATTGGGCCAGTTCCGGGGCCGCTACTACGCCAATGATAAGACCTAATTGCCCCAGTATCTGCCCGGTTTGTTGCCGGGCACCATGTCGGGCAGTCACGTGGCCAATTTCGTGGCCCAATACACCCGCCAACTGTGCTTCGCTGTTAAAATGAGCCAATATACCACGGGTAAAATATACATAGCCGCCGGGTACCGCAAAGGCATTTACTACCGGAGAATCTACTACTTTAAATTGCCAGGGAAGGTCTGGCCGATGGGATACTTTGGCCATTGCCATGCCTTTTTCTGTCAAAAAGTGTTGCAGTTTTGTGTCTTCATATACGCCGAAAGTGGCTTGCACTTCGGGGTCATAACCCTGTCCTAACGCGATTTCACTTTTGGTGGACATAAAAGACAACATTCGTTTTCCCGTGACCGGATTGCGGGCACAAGTACAACAAGTCAAAATAACTAACAGGGTAAGCGGTAATCGGAACGAGTAAAGTGGCTGCATGAATAGTAATGAATAAGTGATTGAAAATGGAGTGACAAAGCGGATATGTGACTTTTCCTGATACAGGTAAAAGAAGGGGTTTGCACCCGGCGACTGTTAGACCTGTTGCTATTATGTACGAGAGAAAAGCGTAATGGTGCGTTGCTTGCACCCCGGCGACTGTCAGACCTTTAACCATACTCCCAATAAAGGTAGGGGATTGCACTCATCAATTCATTCAAAACGGCAATTGAACGTACAAAGGAAACACTTTTTTTGATAGGTATACCTATTTAGGCAAAAAAAGTAAGAAAACCTTGTTCCTTAGGAACGAGCAAATAATAAGTTGATCATTTCAGGTTGATCATTTTTGGGTCAGACAACCATCTTTTTGCGCTAATAGTAGCCCTCTTTAAGCAAAAAGATGGGTAGTATGGCACTAAAAGGGACACATCAAATGGTTAAGTTATTATTTACTCGTTCCTTAAGAAAATAGATCAATCAAAGAGAGCGTTTGTAACCCATGAATTTTGCTGAAAAAACAATCCAGTCACTATCCGGTCAACGTGTTTTAATTATTGGTGATATCATGTTGGATCGTTATCTGACCGGGCAGGTTACCCGCATTTCACCGGAAGCGCCCGTACCCGTCGTATTGCACGAAGCCACCCAGGACCGACTCGGCGGAGCCGCCAATGTCGCTTTAAATATCGCTGCTTTGCACAGCGAACCCATTTTGTGTGGCCTCGTTGGAGATGACGCAGACGGGGCCGCATTGATGCAATTATTGCCGGACTATGGTATATCTGGTGCCGGTATTTTGCAGACGTTAAAACGCAAAACCACTTCAAAAACGCGGATTCTGGGCAATCACCAACAAATGTTGCGCGTTGACCGGGAGGATACCCACTCGCTGACCGATGAAGAGGAACACGGGTTATTAGAAAAAGTACTTGCCTTGCTGGATTTACCCGGATTGACGGCAGTTATTTTTCAAGACTATAATAAAGGCGTATTGACACCTTTATTGATAAAAGAAGTAATAGCGGCCTGTCGAAAAAAAGGTCTGCTGACAACAGTAGACCCGAAAAAAGCCAACTTCTTTGATTATCAGGGTGTAGATTTATTCAAACCCAATCTGAAAGAAATCAGGGACAGCGCCCCCTTTAAAGTAGGCTCCACCTTGGAAAGTTTAATCCAGGCTGATCAGTTTTTGCGCAATCAGCTCCACCATAAAATGACCATAATTACCCTTTCAGAAAAGGGGCTGTTTTTGTCAAAAAAAGCAGGTTGTGGAACGATTTACCCCACCATCGCCCGCAAGATAGCCGATGTGAGCGGTGCCGGAGATACGGTCATCAGCATTGCCACGCTGGGTTTAGCGGCAGGATTGTCGCCGGAAGTCATCGCCGAATTGTCGAACCTTGCCGGCGGGCAGGTCTGCGAATTTTCGGGTGTAGTGCCGGTTAATCCTGAAATTTTGGCGCAGGAGTATTCGCGCGGGAACAGCAATTCGCCAGGTATTGATCGTAAATTAACGGAAATTATCCTGTGACCACAAAAATGGTCAAAGAGTCAATTTTTTTACAAAAAACTCCCCTGAATAATGCCCCCCCCGACCAAATCATCCCCGTCATAAAATACGGCACTTTGTCCGGGTGCCACACCTTTTACATTAGCGTGGAACGTCACCTCCACATCCTTACCAACGGGCATCAAGGTGGCCATGGTACCAGCATCCCGATACCGGACTTTTGTGACGGTTTCAAGACCCGTTGCCGGGAGTGCCGGGTATTTCATCATATTGACTTTGCCAACCATCATGCCATTGCGAATCAAATCGCTTTCTTTGCCCAACACTACGGTATTGGTTTCAGGGCGTATTTCGGTGACAAAGGCGGGTTCTCCCAGCGCAATGCCGAGTCCTTTTCGTTGTCCTACCGTATAAAATGGATAACCTTCATGCGTGCCGAGTATTTTCCCGGAGGTATCTATGAATTGACCACCGCGTACCTGATCGTCTAAGCCTTCCACCCTCCTGCGCAAGAAGCCGCGATAATCATTATCCGGGACAAAACAAATTTCGTAACTCTCCGCTTTTTTGCTCAATTCATCCCAACCGCGTTCGGCAGCCATTTGTCGCACTTCCGGCTTGGTAAATTCCCCCAAGGGCATACGGGTGCGGTTCAAACAATCCTGACTGAGTCCCCAAAGCACATAAGATTGGTCTTTTTGGCGATCTTTTGCCCGGGTGATGTATTTCCTGCCCTCCAGATCATTGATGATGCCATAATGTCCCGTTGCAATAAATTCGCAATCAAGCATATCGGCCCGGCGCAACAAACTGTTCCACTTGATATGGGTATTGCACAGCACACAGGGATTGGGTGTCCGCCCGGCCATGTATTCATCCACGAAATTGTCAATGACATAATCGCCAAATTCTTCGCGAATATCCACAATAAAATGGTGAAAACCCAACTTGACGGCCACCTGACGGGCATCATTGATGCTGTCTAACGAACAACATCCGGTTTCTTTTTTGGAACCGCCCGAGGTGGCATAATCCCAGGTTTTCATCGTGATGCCCACTACTTCCCATCCTTCTTCGTGCAAAAGAACGGCAGTTACGGTGCTATCAATGCCGCCCGACATGGCAACTAAGGCTTTTCCAAGACGTGACATATTGTGTCGCTTAAAAAAATAGAAAATGAATAATTTCAGATAAAAACGCAAAATTAACTAAAAAGATTCAGTCTAAATAACTGTGCACCGGGCAGCACCTGAAATTTGTGCTATAATTACTTAAAAATGAGTGTTTTATGGAAAAAATGAAAGCGTAATAAATTTTATTTCAACGAATCAACAAATCAGCAAATCAACGAATCAGCAAATTACGAATCAACAAATCAGCAAATCAACGAATCAACAATTTGTGTATCTTTGCCCCGAGAAAACTATAACATACTATGATCCAAATGCTTTCGCACCGTTACGCAGCCTTATTGGTTGCGTGCTTTTTTATTATTACTGCGGTATCTGCCCAAGAAACTGAAGAAAAACCATTGGTGATGTTATCCTACCGGGATACGCTTTTACTGACGGTGGCAGCCGGTAAAAAGTTTATACAACACCCGGTAAAAGCAAAACAAACTTTATTTTCATTGGCTCGGTATTATGGTCTCAGCATAGCCGAACTGTACGATCATAACCCAACTTTTCGGAATGATCCTACCTTAAATATTGGTAGCAAAATAAAAATACCCATTCCCAACCGTGCCATAAAACGGTATAAAACCACTGGATTTGTCCGGGTAAATAATGTGCCGATTTGGTACGTGGTAAAAGAAGGGGACAACTTGTATCAAATTTGTCAACGTTACTTTGATATGCCAGTTGACAGCATCAAGGTTCGCAATAAAATGAAAAACAATCAAATCACCGCCGGCCAGCGTATCCTTATGGGCTGGCTGGGAATAGAAGGTATCCCGGCAGAATGGCATCCGGTGCGTACTTACACCAGAGCAGATGCGATGAAGGATCGTTACGAAGAAGAAAAAAAGCGCAATAAAGAAAACTATACTCAAGGCATCTGTTACTGGCAAAAAAACAGCAAAGAAAAAGGTGATTTATATGCTTTGCACCGGGATGCTCCGCTTGGCTCAACGCTGCAAGTAACCAATCCTATGTTTAACCGGGTCATTCATGCCAAGGTAATCGGTAGAATACCCTTGGGTTACGCGGGAAATATAGCGGTTATACTTTCGCCCGAAGCCGCAAAAGCGCTTCGGGCGAAAGACGAACGTTTTTTTGTGAAAATAAAATTTTTGAAATGAGCGTGCACTATCCCGCCAACTCCAGCCTCTGTGGAACATCTTTCATCGTAATACGGATACCCAGCGACTTCAAATCTTTTGGCACCACTTTTTTGAAGTGACGGCTCGATTCCGACCAGTTATTCAAGATGGTTAAGGCTCGTCGGCTGCCAGTGAAATACAAATGGCGACGAATCAAGTATCGTATGGTTTGCAAATCTTCCTCATCGGTTGCTTCAATTTCCACATTGTCCATATTACATTGACGTGGGAAAGACCCATCAGGATCGTACACAAAGGCAGTGCCTCCGGTCATTCCTGCCGCAAAATTACTGCCTGTTCTGCCCAGAATAGTCACAATTCCGCCGGTCATATACTCGCAACCATGATCCCCGGTGCCTTCCACTACCGCCCTCGCACCCGAATTGCGTACCGCAAATCGCTCACCGGCCATACCTTCAATAAAAGCCTCTCCACCCGTAGCACCGTACAGCGCCACATTGCCGATCAGGATATTATCAGCCGGTTCAAAGATGGCTTTTCTGGAAGGCATTACCGTCAGGCGGCCGCCCGAAAGACCCTTGCCAAAATAGTCGTTGGCTTCTCCTTCCAGCAGGAATTGTACGCCGGGAGCAAGAAAAGCGCCAAAACTTTGACCGGCTGAACCCGTAAAATGTATTTGTATCGTACCATCCGGCAATCCGGCCCCTCCTCTTTGGCGCGCAATCTCCGAAGAAAGCATGGTGCCAACGGCCCGGTCGGTATTACTGATATGAAACCCGCGCTGAATGCGGGCATCATTTTCAATGGCTAACCGGGCAGTGGCCAGCAGGCGTACATCTAAGGTGTCGTGGGTGAGGGCTGCGGAGTTCAACTTGTTTAGCGGTGTTTCCGTGTCTGCTGCAGCAGCTGTTTGCCAGTCAATCGGCTCGGAATACAAGATGGGACTCAGGTCAAGCGTCCGGTATTTCCAATGGCTAAATTCTTTTTTGGCTTTCAGCATTTCTACCCTTCCTACCATTTCATTGACCGTTCGGAAACCCAATTGTGCCATGATCTCCCGCAACTCGTGGGCTAAAAAAGTAAACATATTCACCACGTGTTCCGGTTTTGCCCCAAATCGCTTGCGTAATTCGGGATTTTGGGTAGCAATACCCACTGGGCAGGTATTGACATGGCATTTGCGCATCAGAATACAGCCTTCTGCCACTAATGCTGCGGTGGCAATGCCCCATTCCTGAGCGCCCAAGAGGGTGGCAATGGCCAAATCGCGGCCGGTTCGCACCTGGCCGTCGGATTGTAGCACAACGCGGTCACGCATCCGGTTGCGCACTAAGGTCTGATGCGCTTCCGCTAAGCCCATTTCCCACGGCAAGCCCGCGTGTCGGATGGATGTCAGTGGTGAAGCACCCGTGCCACCATCATGACCCGAAATCAGGATGACATCTGCTTTCGCTTTGGCCACCCCGGAGGCAATAATGCCTACCCCCGCTTTGGCCACTAATTTGACGCTGATTCTTGCCCGGTCATTGGCGTTTTTCAGGTCAAATATAAGTTGAGCCAAGTCTTCAATGGAATAAATATCGTGGTGTGGCGGCGGGGAAATTAACCCAACACCCGGCGTAGAGTGTCGGGTTTTTGCGATCCACTCATCTACTTTATACCCTGGTAGTTGCCCGCCTTCTCCGGGTTTGGCACCTTGTGCCATTTTTATTTGCAATTCATCGGCTCCAGCCAAATAATCAATCGTTACGCCAAAGCGGCCAGACGCTACCTGCCGTACTTTACTGCGGGCAGAATCGCCCGGTTGTGGGGTAAAGTGCAGGGCTTCCGGTTCATAGCGTAAAATAACTTCGCTAAAAGGGTCGAGTGGCTCCGACCGGCAGGCATCTTCACCGCCTTCGCCACTATTGCTGCGACCACCAATACGATTCATGGCAATGGCTAAGGTGCTATGTGCTTCGTGGGAGATAGATCCAAAAGACATAGCACCGGAAGCAAACCTTTTCAGGATGTTTTCAATCGGTTCTACCTCCTCTATCGGGATAGCATGGCCTTTCCTGAAATCCAACAGACCGCGCAGTGTGGCAGACTTTTCAGCCTGATTATCAATGCGTTGTGAATACTGTTTGAAAACATCATAACGCCCTTCGCGCACCGCCCGTTGGAGCAGGTGTATGGTTTGTGGATTGAATAAATGATATTCTCCGTCTTTTTGCCATTGCCATATACCAGCGTTGGTGAGGGGCAAGTCGGGGTTGTCTTCCAGATCGGTGCCGGCAATGAGGGCGGCTGCGTGTTTAGATAACGCTTCTTCGGCGATTTCATCAAAAGAAAGCCCCCCTAATCGGGAAATGGTGCCATGGAAACAAAAATCAATGACTTCTGCTGCAATGCCAACCGCTTCAAATGTTTGAGCACCGCAATACGATTGTACCGTGGAAATGCCAATTTTGGACATAATCTTTAATAAGCCTTTGTCCACGGCTTTGCGGTATTTTGCGGCTGATAAATCCGCTGCTTTTAATCCACTGGCGGTAGCAGGTTGTTCCTTCGTCTGGTCCATTTTTAAAGCCCGATAAGCCAGCCACGGACAAATGGCGTTGGCGCCAAAGCCAATTAATGCAGCAAAATGGTGGGTTTCCCATGCCTCGCCGGTATCAATAATAAGGGATGCCCTGTTGCGGATACCCTGTCGAATCAGGTGGTGGTGTATGGCACCCGCCCCCATCAACGACGGGATGGGCGCATTTTTTTCATCGGCTAAGCGATCGCTTAGGATAATCAGGTTGCTTCCCGCCCGCACGGCGTGTTCCACTTCCGCACAAAGCCGGTCAAGTGCTGCTTTTAGCCGTCCTTTTTCATTGTCAGCCGTAAAAAGCAGCTGGATTTTGGCCACTTTAAAGCGCGGATGTCCGATATTGGATAATTTGTCAAAATCAATTTCTGATAATACCGGGGAGTCTAAATGGATGAAATGGGCGTGATTTTTGTCTAAATCCAAGACATTTTTGGTGCCGCCAATGGGCATAAACAGGGACATTACCGAGCGCTCCCGAATAGAATCAATGGGCGGATTGGTTACCTGGGCAAAGAGTTGTTTGAAATAATTGGCCAAATGCTGCGGGCGATGGGATAAGACCGCTAAGGGCGTGTCGGAACCCATAGAACCCACTGGTTCGTCGGCTCCGATAGCCATTTGTTTTAGCACTACTTCCACATCTTCGCGGGTGTAACCGAAACGATACAAATCAATTCGGTCGTCTTTTGGTAGCGTAGATTCGGCATTGGCCCGCTCGGGTTTGCCGTTTCCATGGAGGTGCTGTCCATCGCCGTTTATGGTTTGGCCATTGCTGTAATGGCCGTATCCCGAACCAGAAAGACCATTCAAATGATGTGCAGTTCCGTTTTTATGAACGGCGTGATGAATTTGCGCCGAATGGAGTAAGTCATTCATTGTCAGACGATTATTATCTAACCAGTCGCGATAGGGGAATCGTTTACAGATAATATTTTTTACTTCTTCATCGGCTATAATGCGTTGCTGATCGAGATCGGCAATGAGCATGCGCCCCGGTTGCAGCCGTCCTTTCTGCACAACTTCTTCGGGGCGGAGCGGCAAAGCACCTGCTTCGGAAGCCAACACCAGCATATTGTCTTTTGTCAGTTGCCAACGCAGCGGGCGAAGGCCATTTCGGTCGAGGGTAGCACCAATCACAATACCGTCGGTAAAACACATAGCTGCCGGACCATCCCAGGGTTCCATGAGCAACGAATGGTATTCGTAGAAGGCCCGTTTATGATCTTCCATCAGATTGTCCTGTTGCCAGGCTTCCGGCACCATCATCATCAGGGAGTGTGGCACCGAGCGACCATCCATGACTAAAAATTCCAGCACATTGTCGAAAATACCGGAATCGGACAGGCCGGGGCCGCAAATAGGTTTTAGTTGCTCCAATTCGGCATCGTTGAACACTTCTGAATGAAGCATTGGCTCTTTACTGCGCCACCAGTTGACATTGCCCTGAATGGTATTGATCTCTCCATTGTGCGCCACGTATCGGAAAGGCTGTGCCAATCGCCAACGCGGGACGGTATTGGTAGAAAAGCGGCTGTGTATGAGGGCTACTGCGGAGCAAAAATCGGGATCGGCCAGATCGGGGTAATACCCGCGCAACTGACCGGCAGTCAATTGCCCTTTATATACAATAGTTTTATAGGAAAGCGAGGCGATATAAAAATCGTCGGATACTTCGGGGAAGGTGGTATGCGCTGCGTGGTGGGCAAATTTGCGGAGTACGTACAATCTGCGCTCTAAAGCACGGCGGTTTTCTACGGACTTCAGGGGGCGAAGAAATACCTGTTCCATGACCGGCTCGGTGGAGCATGCAGTTGGCCCCAGCGCGGAATTATTGGTGGGAACCGGGCGGTATCCCAGACATTCAAACCCCAATTCATCTATATAATCGTTGAACAGGATGCGACACCGTTCGCGCAGGGCACGTATTTTTGGAAAAAACACCATTCCTACACCGTATTCTCCAAATGCAGGCAATTCAAACCCCAATGGCCGGGTGACTTTTACCATAAAATCGTGCGGAATCTGCACCAACATACCAGCACCATCGCCTGAGTTGGCTTCGCAACCCGCAGCGCCCCGGTGTTCCATGTTTTCGAGCATGACTAAAGCATCCTGCACCACGCGATGGGTAGGTTGTGCGTCTAAACGGGCTATCAGACCTGTTCCGCAAGCATCTGATTCAAGTTGTGGCGTATAAAGTCCCTGTTTCAAAATTTTATGCTGTTTATTTTGCTTTGTGTTTAAAAATTAGTTGGTATTTTATACTGTATTCATTGGAGATTACAGCATGTGTATTTCAGGTCAAACGACCCGAAATACACATGAATCCGGTTAAGATGCAATAACTAAAGATAAAACCGGCAATTTGGCGCGGCCAAACCACCAAAGCCCCTTTTCCCAACAATAGAAAAAGAGCCATAACGGAAAGCAATGCTGCAAAGATAGTTTAATTTGTTGATCTATGCAAGAACAAAATAAAAAAATTTTATTATTTTTCTTCAAAGAATTATCTTCTTTTAGTATTATTTTTTTTAAAATAAACTAAAATACCGTTAATTAAATTATCGCTTATTCTATTTTATTTTGGACAGGGCTATGATAAAATTTTATTCTGAAATGGGAAAAGGAGTTTGGAATAATAAAAAAAAGAGAACGTGGAATTACAGTCAACTATTTTGGCGAAAAAAGATAACAGGGCTATCAAATGACAAAAAAGGCTAGCTTTAGAAAGGCTATTTTCTTAACCCCCTTTTGACCTACAGCATTTACTACAAAGATGGCAACTACTGTTTAGAAGACCTTCAGGAAGTTTTAAAACAAAGATTTTTTTGAAAAATAGCCGTATATCAAAAAATACCTCTTACTTTCGCGCCGCTTTAGGAATATGTACAAAATAAATTGAGCAATGGAGTTCGCTTAGATTGTTGATAACGAGTTAGTTATCAAATACGCAACTCCTCAACTCCTCAAATACTCAAATATTCAATCCTTCAATTACTCCACAAAACTTGCAGCACAACAACCATTAGCATAATTATATGATCATCGGTTTAGTTAAAGAAACCAACGACCCACGCGTAGCACTGACCCCTGCCAATATAGGCAAACTGGCTACCTCAGGAGTCTCTTTTTTGGTAGAGGAGGGAGCAGGAGTATCCGCTTTTTTCCCTGATTCCGAGTATGCAGCTCATGCTACAATTACCGATAGAGAAAATGTCATACAAACATCTGACGTACTCGTTAGTGTGCATCCATTGACCACTACCGACTATAAAAAAGGTTCGGTTGTCATTGCTCAATTTCAGCCTTATGTCTTTAAAGATATAGCATCTGAGCTTCAACAGCAGGGTCTTGTGGCTTTCAGTCTTGATATGATACCGCGTACCACCCTTGCCCAGGCGATGGATGTGTTGTCTTCCATGGCAGGCATAGCGGGATATCAGGCGGTTTTATTGGGCGCTGCTCATCTCAGTCGCTTTATTCCGATGATGGTTACGGCGGCTGGTACGGTGAAACCATCTAAGGTGTTGATCTTGGGAGCCGGGGTAGCGGGCTTGCAGGCAATTGCTACTGCTCGCAGATTGGGGGCTACCGTAGAAGCCTTTGATACCCGGCAGGCGGCAAAAGAAGAGGTGCAAAGCCTTGGCGCAAAATTTGTGGAGGTAGAAGGTGCGGTTGACGACCGTGGAGCGGGTGGATACGCCGTACAGCAAAGTCCTGAGTTCCTCGCCAAACAAAGAGCGGAAGTGCAATTGCGGGCCAGTAAGGCAGATTTAGTGATCTGCACGGCACAGGTACGCGGCAATAAAGCGCCCGTATTGTTGACCGCTGACACTGTATCGCAAATGCGCCCGGGCAGTGTGGTGGTTGATCTGGCTGCCAGTACGGGAGGCAACTGTGAGGTGACTCAAAATGATAAAACCATACAATATCACGGTGTAACGATTATTGGCGACTCTAATTTGGCGGCGCGGATGCCACAAGATGCGAGTACTTTATTTGGCAATAACGTAGCCGCCTTCCTGAAGTTATTTACCAAAAACGGAACACTTAACCTCGACTTCAACAATGAGATCATCAGTGGAAGTTGTATCGCAAAACAAAGTTAATCATGGCTATTTTAGATTTTATTCACAACCATATCCTAATGATTTACCTCTTAGCCTTTAGTATATTATTGGGCATAGAGGTTATTTCAAAGGTGCCTGCTGTATTGCATACGCCTTTAATGTCGGGAGCCAATGCAATACATGGTGTCGTGCTGGTTGGTGCGATCATCGTAGTATTTAACGCAAAATCTACCGATTATGCATCGCTGGGCGTTGGTTTCGTGGCGGTCGTATTTGGAACTTTAAACGTGGTTGGCGGGTTTGCTGTGACCGACCGCATGTTAGAAATGTTTAAAAAGAAGCGCAAGTAAAATGTTCTCTACTTATTTACTCGATATATTGTATTTAATCGCGTCCGTCACTTTTGTGGTGGGACTGCGTATGTTGAGCCACCCCGATTCGGCCCGACGCGGTAATCAGGTTGCAGCCATTGGCATGACGCTGGCGGTGTTAGGCACCTTGTTTTTTCACCCTTCTGCCGGACTTGAAACGGGTCAGGGCTACACGATTAAAGTAGTTTTGATTTATGCCGCGCTGGCCATTGGCGGATTTATTGGCTGGCGTTCTGCCTTCAGGGTTAAAATGACTGCTATGCCGCAAATGGTATCGCTGTTCAACGGACTTGGTGGTGGTTGTGCCGCATTATTGGCGATTGCGGAACTGAAGCAACAATATTCGGGACATCACCCGGCTATGTCAGCCCTTATTTTGGTGCTTTTTACCATCTTTTTTGGGTCAGTTTCTATGACCGGCAGTTTGCTGGCTTTTGCAAAATTGGAAGACTTAGTCAAGGACTCCGCTATTGTCCTGCCGCGTCACACTTTAGTCAATTTGGGGTTGTTGGGGCTGATTCTCAGCCTCATTGGCTATATTGTTTGGGGTGCTGGAGATGCTGGTATGACCTGGGGCCTGATCTTGTTTGGCGTGGCACTTATTTATGGTTTCTCCTTCGTGGCACCCATTGGCGGCGCGGATATGCCCGTAGTTATTTCGGTATTGAACTCCTTTACTGGTCTTACGGCTGCTGCTGCCGGCATTATTTATGATAATTTAGCGATGCTTGTGGGCGGTATTTTGGTTGGAGCCTCCGGCAGCATCCTCACCGTGCTCATGTGTAAGGCCATGAATCGTTCGATCATGAATGTCCTGATCGGCAGCTTTAGCGGGAATGCCGCGGCCGGGGCTGGAAAAACAGTGGGCGATCAAACCGTGAAAGAAATCAACCTGACCGATGCCGCCGTATTGCTCAATTATTCGCAATCTGTCACCATCGTACCAGGTTATGGTTTAGCAGTAGCACAAGCACAAAAGATATGTAAAGAATTGGATGATTTGCTGGATGCCAATGGGGTAGAAGTGCGCTATGCCATTCACCCGGTGGCAGGCCGTATGCCCGGCCACATGAATGTATTGCTGGCGGAGGCAGACGTTCCATACACCAAACTTTTCGATTTGGAAGAAGCCAACGAGTTCTTGCCTAAAACGGATGTTGTCATCGTTGTTGGTGCCAATGACGTGGTGAACCCTGCTGCATTAGACGATCCCTCCAGCCCGATTTATGGAATGCCGGTTTTACAGGTTTGGGAGGCAAAAAATGTAATTGTGATGAAACGAAGCATGAAATCGGGTTACGCCGGTATTGAAAATGACTTGTTTTTTCACCCTAAAACAAAAATGCTTTTTGGCGACGCCAAAGATACCCTGCAAAAATTAGTAGCGGAAGTGAAGGGGTTATAATGGGGGATTGGTAATGCAGGACCAGCGCGATTGCTTGGCAGTTGTGAGGCTTGATGGTGACACAAAAAACGCCTGTAAAGTATTGACTATAAGTTACTTAAATGGTTTATTTTTACCGTAACAGGCATCCTCACGCCCATTAATCCTTAACCCTTCCCCAGCGCATGGTCTTTAGCATCCAATTCGGTAAGGGCTTTTCAGGATGGCTTCGTTTGCGCAAGTCCAAGTACCAGTTAATTTTTTTGACCAACGGAATCTTATGGGTCTCTACAAACTCAATCAAGGTGCCGTCCGGGTCTTCAATATAAGAAAAATACCCTGCTGCTTCGCCCATGTCAAAACTCCCGCTCGAATCTACGGTAAAAGGATAACCAAGGTCGGTACAGTGTTTTTTCAACTCCACCATACCCGTAATGTCAAAACACAGGTGGATGAAACCCAAATCGCCCCAAAAGCGGTTTTCGTATATTTTTCGGGGTGTGCGGTCAAGGCATTGAACCAGCTCCATTTCGCTCTCTCCCAACAAGCGGCTAAAAGGCCCTTTCCGGCGTTCGCTATGCTTCAAAATAACCCTTCGATATTGGCCAAAACCGCCATCTGCACCGTGCCAATCTTCAAAACTGCCAGACTGGTCATAAACAATGGTATCGTATCCCAAAATTTTCTTGTAGAAGGCCATACTGTTGGCCATATCGGTTACGCCTATGGTACAACCGTACATCCCGCCCGTGCTTTCCGGGCGATTTTTAGCAAACCAATCGTCAGTCGCGATTATTTCAAACGTATTTCCCCACGGGTCTTTCAGATAAAAATGTTCTTTGCCGTCGGGGCGCAAGATGGGATTACTCAAAATATTGACCCCTTTTTTTCGCAGATCATGAAAAGACGACTGAATATTTTTACTTTTTATTTTACCAATAAAAAGCCCTAAATCACCCATTTTTGGCTGAAAAGCAGGGGGCATGGGCGTGCGACCGGTATATTGCCAAATTTCCATGCCGCCACCGCCCTGCATATTCAATGCCAAAATGGCGTGGCGAGCTTGCGGCTGACCGCCGGTGTAAGGCAACATTAATCCCGCGATAGCAGCTTCTTCAAAAACCGGCACATCGACACCAAAATGTTGGCGGTACCATTTAAAGGCGGCGTGTACATCCGAGACACCAATTCCTACCTGTTGGATTCCTGAAATAAACATTTCTTAATATTGTGTATATTGTGGAGCAAAGGTAAGCATAAGTAGTGGCACGGGAATAAATTAGTTGATAGTATTTTCATAAATTTTTTTTGCAAAAAAAATTTATGAAAATACTATCAACTAATTCGTTTACAGATAAAAACGCGTAATAAATTTTTATTATTACACAAATTTTTCGATGTTCTGGATGACCTGAAGAGGGTGCACCAATCAATGAGCAACCCAGTAGTGAAATAATCAGTAAGGAACGGTGTCAGCATAAAGTACTAAACTTAGGTAGATTAGTTTTTGCTCAAATAACGATCTTTTTGCTTTGTACTCATACGATGACTCCCAGTCATCGTATGAGTACAAAGCAAAAAGATGGGCAATTTGAGTGAAAAGGAATCAGATAAGATTGACAATTTATTTTGACACCGTTCCTAAGAATAACCAACAAGGGAGAGTCCAAAAATAACCCGTAACAATTAGGCATGATTTGCCGACGAATTTTGATAAGTTATTCTTTTACCGTCCCTAAATTGCGGAATTCATCATTACTACATTACTTATTTGTAGCGTTTAAGGTAAAATATATATCTTTGCGGAAATTAAAGATTTTTACTGTTTATTCTATGTCTAAAGTTCTTATCATTGGTGCTGGCGGGGTAGGCCGTGTAGTAGCCTTCAAATGTGCCCAGCACCGCAATGTTTTTGGCGAGATCATGCTCGCATCCCGCACAAAGAAAAAATGTGATACCATTGCTGCGGCTATTGATGCTGCCTACGGTGGCCGAAAAATTAAAACAGCCAAATTGGATGCGGATGTTGTTTTGCAAACCATTGATTTAATCAATAGGTTTAAGCCGGATTTAGTGATAAACGTAGCACTTCCCTATCAGGATTTACCCATCATGGATGCTTGTTTGGACACTGGTGTAAACTACATGGACACGGCCAACTATGAACCCAAAGATGAAGCAAAATTTGAGTATTCCTGGCAATGGGCCTATCAGGAACGCTACGCCAGAAAAGGCATAATGGCGCTGCTGGGTTGTGGGTTTGACCCCGGAGTAACGAGTGTCTATACCGCCCATGCTGCCAAACACCATTTTGATGAAATTCACGAATTAGATATTGTTGATGCCAATGCCGGCAATCATGGCAAAGCATTTGCTACCAATTTCAATCCTGAAATAAATATTCGCGAGGTCACACAACGAGGCAAATACTGGCAGGATGGCCGTTGGGTGGAAACCGAACCGCATGAAATTTGGAAAGATATCAATTATCCTGAGATCGGCCCTAAACGCTCTTACCTGATTTTTCATGAAGAATTGGAAAGTTTGGTGAAACACTTCCCAACCCTGCATCGCGCTCGTTTTTGGATGACCTTTAGCGAGCAATACCTGACCCACCTGCGCGTCATTCAGAATATTGGTATGGCCGGTATTCACCCTGTTCGTATAAAAGGCGTAGATATTGTGCCTTTGGAGTTTCTGAAGGCCGTATTGCCGAAACCGGAGGAGTTAGGCGAAAATTATACCGGCTTCACTTCTATTGGTTGCCGCATAAAAGGAGTGAAAAATGGCAAAACCCGTACCTGCTATGTATGGAACAATTGTAGCCACGTGGATGCTTACCGCGAAACCGGAACACAGGCAGTAAGTTATACGACCGGAGTACCGGCCATGATCGGTGCCAGAATGATATTGGAAGGCAAATGGTCAGGAAAAGGTGTTTTCAACTGCGAACAACTTGATCCCGATCCGTTTATGGAGCGACTCAACTTAGACGGATTACCCTGGCACGAAAAATTGGATTTGAATTTGGAAATGGATTAATATAAATAGTCCTGCAAAGGAGCAGGATGACCAATAAAGCAATTAATGAAATTTAGCACTGCGATTATTTCAACGCGCCAATTATATTGTTTTTCATAATACATAATAATAATTTAACTAATTGACCAATACCTTTCGCCGTCTTCGATCTGTCTGGCACCCTGATGAGTACCATGGGTGGGGCGTTACACATCGCTATTTTGAAGGCTGGTACTTCAAACTTGTCACTGCTGACGAGCGTTTTGCTTTCTGTTTTATTCCGGGCATTTCTTTTACGGCGGATGGGAAATCACATGCTTTTATTCAGATAATGGATGGTAAAGCCTGTAAGGCATATTATCACCAGTTCAATGCCACAGAATTTGCGCCGACTCCCGGAAAATTTGAAGTAAAAATTGGTAATAACGCCTTTTCTGATACCTCTATAAGGCTGGATCTTCCTCAGTTTTCAGGGAAAATAGATTTATTAAATGGTGTACCCTGGCCCAAAATGTTTGGTGCGCCCGGTATTATGGGGTGGTATTCCTTTGTGCCGTTTATGGAATGCAATCATGGTATTGTCAGCATGAATAACCGATTGTCAGGGTCTTTAACCATCAACAATGAAGTAATTGATTTTACTGGCGGCAAGGGATATATCGAAAAAGACTGGGGGCGATCTTTTCCGCTGGCCCATGTATGGATTCAAAGTAACCATTTTGATACCGCTGACAGAGCCTCCCTAATAGCCTCCGTGGCACACATTCCCTGGTTTGGCACCCATTTTATTGGTTTTATCAGTGGTATGTGGTTAGATGGGCGATTGTTTAAATTTGCAACTTATACTGGCGCTACTAAGCATTTGGATTTGCAGGACGATGCATTGACACTGATTTATAAAGACCGAAAACGCGAATTGAGGATACATGCGCTTCAAGGCGCAGGCACTGTACTGGCAGCTCCATTACTCGGTGAAATGACGGGAAAAATTAAAGAGAGTTTAAATGCCGAGTTGATGGTAGAACTTATTGAAAATGGGAAACGTGTTTTTGAAGGCGCTGGCAGAAATGCGGGATTGGAGGTAGTAGGGCTGACGGATCACTTAATCGGTTAAGTTAAGTATATGAGCGGGAATAAACACCGTTATTAAGTAGTCAACAGTCAATAGTCGGCAGTCAACAGTCTCACAAACCCTTGATATTAAGATATTAGGTTATCTCTCGTCACTGATGAACAACAAAAAATCACTGATTGTTTGGAGTAGTTTTCTCCTGTTGACCCTTGCCTGGGGCAGCTCCTTCATACTAGTAAAACGCTCCTTACAAGGCGGGTTTACTGCATTTGAAGTCGCTTCTGTAAGAATGTTGGCCGCTTTAGCCGTACTGAGTATTCCGGCTGCACTGAGTTTTAAACATATTCCGAAAGACAAATTACCCTATGTTGCGCTTTCCGGGTTGCTGAGTATGATGATACCCGCTTACCTTTTTTGCACCGCACAGGTGCATTTGGAGAGCTCTGTTGCCAGCATATTAAATGCGTTGACACCGGCCTTTACTTTTATTGTGGGTATTGCAGCTTTCCGGCAACCCATCAATAAAATGCAAATTGTGGGGCTTTTTACCGGGTTTATTGGCTCTGTTATGCTTATTTTGGTCAATTCAAAAGGTGAATTTTCTCTAAATGTTTACGCATTGTTGATTTTAGCCGCTACCTTATGTTATGGCATTAATGTCAATATTGTGAAAAATAAACTCAGTTCGGTAAAATCCATTCACCTTTCTACCGTGGCGGTAGCAGTGGCGGGCATTACAGCCGGAATTTTTTTGTTGTTTAGCGGTAGTTTTACCCACATCTATGAAAATACGATACAGCATCCCTGGTCATTGGGGGCCATCATTTTATTGGGCGTGATGAGTACTGCGCTGGCTCAGGTTGTATTTAATTATATGCTGACCTTCACCACCTCGGTATTTGCCAGCTCCATCACGTACTTCATTCCAATTGTTGCGGTGCTGTGGGGCGTTTGGGATGGCGAAGTATTGCTGTTCTGGCATTATCTCGGCATGGGCTTTATCATTGGCGGTATTTTAATATTGAATAAATTTAGGTAAGGAACGATGTCAGCATAAAGCACTAAACTTAGGTAGATCAGTTTTTTGAGTGAAAAGGAATCAGATAAGATTGATATTTTATTTTGACACCGTTCCTAATACAATCTTGGTAAAACTTTTTCCGTTATGGTATGGTAAAACCCGACAATTGAGTTGATAAGCAGATGAATAAAAATAATCGAGGTTTTTTTGGTGTAAATAATTGATTTTAAATATTTTATAAAACTACCTGTCCTCCATTCTCCATTCCTTAATAAAATATTACCCATGAAATATATTTTTAATCTGTCGGCGATCTGCATTATAATGGCGGCCGGAGGATGTGGAACAGATACTCCTACTCCTGTTGCACCCCAGCGTCTGGTGGCTGATCCGCGTCCTGCGGTGTATCTGGAGGGGTTATATGCTACCTCTAATGCGACCGGGAAGGAAGTACATCGCTTATTTGATGAGGATGCTACTACCGGGTGGCAGACCCTCACCGGAGCCGGCCCGGATGAAGGTATTATGTTGTATTTTATTCAGCCGGTTCAATTGAGTACGGTGGAGGTAATACCAGAATTGGGCAGTTTTTCGGAAAGCGATCAAGCGCGGATCGTAGTATACATCAATGGCAGCATTGCCGGGTCAGGTAAGCCCGGAACGCTGCTCCAAACGGGTAAGCAGGCGGTAAAATCGCTGTATTTGCGATTTGAATCAACGGGTAAAGAAGTGGTCAATACTACACAGGCGGGCGATGCAAAAATAGAGACGAATATTTTTCCGGCCAGTGCGGCCATTGCTGTTCGTGCTGTCAATTTATACAATTTACAAAACCAAAGCATCCGTGTAATGCCACCTCGGCAGGTGCGGGGCCGTGTAACCGCCGCCTCTACGTTGGCACCTGAAATGGCTTACAGCGCAGCGAATTTATTTGATGCCCGAAAAGAATTTGCCTGGGCAGAAGGCAATCCCTCTGATGGTGTCAACGAAACCCTGCGATTTGAATTAGAAGAAACGGTACACCTGACTGCTGTTCAATTTTGGAATGGCTACCAGCGGTCAGCGGAGCATTTTAGTGCCAATACGCGTTTAAAGGATTTTGCCTTCGGCATTTCAGGAAGCCCCGGCACCACTTATCACGTAGAGGATACCCCAATAGGGCAACGAATTGAATTATCTGCTCCATTGGAAGGCAAAAATTTTGAACTAACTGTTCAAAGTATTTACCCCGGCAAAAAATACAAAGATTTAGCCATTAGTGAATTAGTATTTTATGACGGAGATCGCCCCTTTATATTGGTGCCGGAACAACCGGAGCAGTTTTCTCGCACCAATCGCGAAGTCGCTGCTACTTCTCCTTTATCTTCCCTGCTCGACAAACGCATTTTTAATATTGTTCGGGAAGGTGATGTGCAAACCCGACAATCGCTCATCCTTCGGTCGGATGGCACTTTTGTGTTGTACCAATCGGAAACCTACGGCGATGATGTAGCAAGCGAAACTTTAGCAGATGGCAACTGGGAAATACAATCGGCTGACCCGACGAAAGCCACTGTCAAGGTATTTGGAAAATGGAATAACCTCTCTCAACTCATGGAATATTACGAAGGCACCTCCGCACAGAATGCTACCAAAATATTTAATGACATCCTGACCATTGATCCTGAGACCGTTACAGGGCAGAAAATGATTGGGAAATTTTACCGACCATAATAGCCACTCTAAAACCCTCAACCTCGTTTGATTGACGATGGCATGATTGATGATTTTTTGATGTATTCACGCGTGTGCTAAAACACTAAAATACCAAAACACTAAAACACCAAAACACTAAAACACTAAAATACCAAAACACTAAAACACCAAAACACCAAAACACCAAAACACCAAAACACTAAACCACTATCATGGCTCCCGACTTTAATATTATAGAACATACTGGCCCGCCGGATGAAACAGTGCGCAATGATATTTTTGATATGTATCGCACTATTTTTCACAGCGAACCCAATGAAGAAGCCGTAGAACGCCTGACGTACAGCCGCGATCTGCTGACGCTGATCGCTTATGAAAATGACGTACCCGTTGCTTTTAAAGTAGGCTACCGTCAAGACCCGGACACTTTTTATTCCTGGCTCGGAGGGGTATTACCCGAATTCCGGAGACATGGATTAGCCTATCAACTGATGCTTCGGCAACACAACTGGGCGCGGTCAATGGGCTATCGCTTCCTTCAAACCAAAACCCTCAACCGCTGGCGTGAAATGCTGATCCTCAACCTCCGCAACGGATTTTCCATAACAGGGGCATACATGGGTAAAGACGGTCGGCTAAGGCTGATTTTAGAGAAAGAATTGTAAAGAGTCGGATGATTTTTAATTTTTCAATTTTCCCTCCAATATTAAATCGCATACTACTTTTCCCCAGTTCGGATGCAGTTCGGAAGCCGGTATAAACGTTTCAAACAGCGCCTTCGCTTTTTCCAAATAAGGTTTTGCTTTTTCCATGCCACCATCCCATTGTGCCGGCGTAAAATACGTGTTTTGTCCTAAAAGATAGGGCGGGCGCGGATTTTTTGGGTCTAATTGCATGGCTTTTTGGAGGGTCATAGCACTCTTAGACCCATAAACAGCGCCATTAGTCATGGGGTTAATCATGATCATGCCCTGATACAAATAACCTTCCAACGTAACTAATTCAGAATTGTCTTTAGAAAGTTCCTGGCCTGATTTAATAGACGTTTCGGCGGCTTTCAGGATCGCTTCGCATTCCTTTGCATCCGTAGTAAAACTCAACTGAATCAGGCAAAGCGCGTGATAATAACGCGGCAGCCAATCCTCTTTTTTGAAATTAGCCAGTCGTTCAAACTGCGCTGCGGTTTCCCGCATTTTGGCAGGATTGGCCCAGGAAGAATCCAAATTGGTCAATGCCTTTTTGAAATTGATGGTGTATTTATCCACCGCTACCGTCGTTTCAGTTTGTGCATGGAGGGCGGTAAAGCCTAAAAAAAGTACGGCAAACGCCGCAGAAAGAAAAAATTTCATTTATTTTATAATTTAATTAATGTTGAAAAAGAATCAGTCTTCAGGAGTATTTTTATCGTTTGTGTCAACTAATCAGTCAAATCAATAAATCAACAAATTACTCTAACGCTTCCTCTTTTGATACTTTTTTGCGTTGGTCGCCAATATTAATCAAGCAACCCATAAAGATAAAACGTGGGGCGGTCGGGCCGATTGTTTGTTGGTAATACTGCAATGGGTTGGTGTTGGGAACAGGCGTAAACCGGTAATTAAATACCTGTTTGCTACCCAATACATTGGAGATAGACAGCACAAAAATGGTGAAATGGCCTTTTATATTAGTCAGTTTTGCCGTTTGCAGGCTCAGATTGTGATAGACTGGTGTGCGGTCGGCTAAAAATACCGGGTTGCTCGGATTAAAATAAGGACGACCAGTCTGGACGGTATAAGAAGCATTGGCTGAAATTTGTGGTTTGTTGAAGAAATACTTAAACACCAAAGAGGCATTATGTCGTGCCGCAAAAGTAGGCATAGCACTTACCGGATAGTTGCGCCACAAGCGCCGGGTATCCAAAAAGGAATACGAAAGCCAATAATCACCCCATTTTAGCGATTTTCGGTCGCGAAAGAACAATTCTACACCCTGAGCAAAACCATTGCCCGTATTTTCGTACGATGGAATACTGCGAACCAACCCTTTATATTGCTTATAAAACGTTTCAACCCTGAAAATGCGCCCCTCTTTAGTCATCTGATAGTTTAAAATATAGTGTTGGGCGCGTTCAAAACCCAAATCGGATGTTCTGAACAACAGGGTATCCTCCGGTGCCTGATAGAACAAACCCCAAGAGGCTGAAATCTGCGATTCCCGCCCAGTCTTGTAAGCAGCGCTCAAACGGGGTGCAAGATTGGTTTTGTTCAATAAAAAATCCTGTTCACCGCGCAAGCCCGCCCGGAAAACCATTCGGCTGCCGGCGTAAGATTCTACTTCTGAAAACACAGCGGCGAGGTTGTGCTGCAAGGGTTTTGGAACGTAAGAATTATCCAATTTGAAATAATTGTATTCACCACCACTTTTCCACCGCAAGGTCGGATTGGGCGAATAAGTCGCCGTAAAACGACCACTAAAAGCAGCATTCTTATTGATGAAACCCGGAAAAAGATTGGGCGAAAATGCGTCCCGGTTGGCTTCCCCCTGTGCCGCCGTATAAAGCGTCCATTTTTCGCCAACCGGTGTGCGCCAAGTGGCAAAAGCACGGGTATTTTTATTGATAATCCCAATACTAAAGGCAGTGGACTCAAAAGGCGCAGCTGGATAGCCGATACGAACCTGACTGGCAGTACCCTGGATACCGTATTTGATGATACCTAATTCCCCGGTTTTGAGGCGACCTTCTATGGCGGCAAAACCAGACTCCGGTGGCTTCGGAAAAACTAAATTTTGTTTCACCAAACCCATATAAGGCTTTAAATTAGTGTAGCCGCCGTTGATCGAAATAGCAGAGCGCTTTTTTATTTTGGTAATGCCCGCATTGCCGCCCAACACAGAAATACCGATATTGATGCCGCCCTGTGTGGGCCAGTCGGGCGAATTGAGTGAAAGCGCTGCGGACAAAGCCTGACCATACTCGGCAGAATACCCCCCGGAGGCAAAGATAGTGCCTTTGAACTGAAAAGGGCTAAACCGACTGCGGGCAGGTACATCGGGCAACGCAGAAGTGTAAAAATTGCGCACGGCAAGCCCGTCAATGTAGACCCTTGTCTCGCTGGCAGCGCCACCGCGCACAATCAATTGGCCTGTTTCACCATTGACCGTAGTGCCCGGAAGCGTATTTAAGGCTCCCGGAATATCGCCATTGGCACCAGGAATGGTAACAATATCGAGGGCACTCAGCACAACACCTTTTTTTTCGTCACTGGCTTCAAATGCCCCGGCTGAAATCACCACCTCCCCAATATTGGTCAGCGATTCTTCCAGCAGAATACGCAGATTTTGAACAGGTTGCGATAAATTAACGGGTATTTCCTGCTCTTTGTAACCAAAATAACTGATACGCAAAAATTGAGACCCCGTTTCATCAGTAGAGAACTTAAATCTCCCAAGAGAATCGGTGGTGCCGCCGTCAAAACCATCTTTAATGCTGACACTGGCACCCACCAAGGGGTCCTTACCGAGTTTGTCGGCCACCGTACCCGCTACCACACGGGTTTGTGCAATTAAAGGAGCAGCGGGAAAAAGAACGGAGGAAAAGAAGAGAAAGTGAAGTAGCAATTTGTTCATTTTATCGCAAATAACGCTCTTTTACCGTGCTGTAACCGGCTCTTTTCGACAAATGAACCTTTTTTATTGGATGAACTTCATCTGACTATCGTCACATCTCCCGTAAATGTTTCCTTAGACCCTCCCTTAATTCATTCCGTGCCAGTATGTACAAGGGCCTTATTCGCCTGACACCGATTTGGCGATTTTCCAGACACCGTTTTGTTGCAGCATGATGTTGGTGTAGGCACCAGAAAAGTCTATCGTGTCCCCTTGCACAGTAGCACCCGTCACCCGATAGGTTCCTTTGGCAAGGTAGGCGTGGTTGGCGTCGCTCCACGATACGAGGGTTTGGGTAAGCCCAAGCGTCACGTCAGCACCTTTAAATTGCGTAGCCCAAAACGCGCCAATCTGCTCGGCACCTGTGATGCTGGTGCCGTCCTGCCCCATGTGGATAGCATCGGCGGTGTAGAAAGTTTGGAGCGTGGCGTGGTCTTCCTTGTTGTAAGTTTCCTGAAACTGTTGGGTAAAGGTCGCCAATGCTTTGTCCACGTCCTGCGCTTGCGAAGCGGTGGAGCAAAAGAGGCACAAAAGGGCTGCAAAAAAGCAGGAAAATTGAATTGTTTTTTTCATTGTTGTTGTATTTAAATATGAATGTTAGTGTTACCTGCATTACTTTTTATACAAAATAAGGGCGTTGATGTATTAGTACGTTGATTTTGTGTCTAAAAAAATAATGCGGCAAAGGTGGGAAGGTAAACCGACCACTGCAACTACATGATGATGTAGGTGGAATGTTTTTCCGGCAAAGATAGTGTTTTGTGAAGGTAACGTGCAAGCGTATAAATACCTGTTTTTAAAAACCGGATATTTCTGCGGGGGCATGGCTAAAAAATAAGTTATCCATCAAAAAGAGCCGCCAAACAACCGCAAATTCATTACCTTTGTCCTCGAACATAAAATAAAATGCGTTATTTCAATACATCAGGGCCGAATATACCGGAGGAACACTACACCTTGCCGCGTTTGGATTGGATATAAAAAGGTAAGGAACTAGTCTATAAAGAACGTTATTTCACCATTTGGGCACCGCGCCAAACGGGGAAAAGCACCCATTTCCGTTTCCTTGCCGAATACCTCCAACGGGAGGGGTACAAAGTGTGTCATACCAATTTTGAAAATTTTAAAACAGGAAGTGAAGAAGATTTCATCATCGGCTTGAACAATGCTTTGACCAGTCAGTGGGGCATTCTTTTTGACAAAACAACGCTTCAAAGTGTTTTTGAGCAAATCGAACAACTCAAAAATGAAAAATGTGTGTTGATCGTTGATGAAGTAGAAGGTATTAACCCTGATTTTTTTGGCTCGGTTTTACATTCGATACGCAAATTGTATCATTCGCGCTCCGAACACGCTCTGAAGTCCGTTATCTTGGTGGGCGTGAGCAACATCGTCGGCGTGGTCAAAGACAATGCCAGCCCTTTTAATGTGGCCGATAATCTGAATATCCCCTATTTTACGGACGAAGAAACCCTCGAACTCCTCAACCAGCACGAGCGCGAAACGGGTCAACTGTTCGCCCCCGCCGTCAAAGCGAAAATATCGGAGATCACCGCCAACCAGCCGGACTTAGTCAATGGTTTTGCCGCCAAATTGGTGGAACGATTTGCCCATAAACCCCTCATCGAATACCCCGATTACATCAAAATAGAAGATGATTACCTGAGATTTTCTTTGGATAAAAACATCTCTAACATCATTAATAAAGGCGAAAAACACCGGGCTTTCATCGAAAATTTGTTATTCAAAGAAGATAAAATTGATTTTCAAATTTACCGTGAAAACATTAAAGAATTATACGTCAACGGCATCATTGCCCCCGATGAAAACGGTTATACTACCTTCAGAGTACCGCTGTATCGAAAATGTTTGCACAGTGCTTTTTATCCCTACACGAACGGCGAGGCAGGCCGCATTGGCAGTACCATCAACATTGACGAATATTTCAGCCCCCAAGGCAATTTGTACGTAGAAAAAGTGATTGAAAACTACAAGAAATACGCTTTACGGCGCAAATTCAAGTATTTTAAAGAACAAGATAAGCACGGACAATATGTTACGCTCAAAGAAGCCACTTTGGTGTATAGTTTTGAAACCTACCTGAATGCTTTTTTGAGCATGGTAGATGGCAAAACCTACCTGGAAGCGCACACGGGCATCGGACGCACGGATTTAATCATCACCGTCAATAACGAGGAATTTGTGGTGGAGGCCAAGGTATACAGCGACATCGTGAAGTTCAGAAAAGGTAAAAAGCAAGTGGCGCAATACGCCAAAAGTTTGAGTCTTTCTTCCGCGATTTATTTGGTTTTTTTGGAATCGGAAGTAAATAACCCGACAGTGTTGGAAATGGAAGAAATGATAGAAGACGTTTTGGTGACAACGCATTTGGTACCGTATAATCTGGACAAGGATTTTTAGGGCCGCTTAACAACCGCAAATTCATTACCTTTACCCTCGAACATAAAATAAAATGCGTTATTTCAATACATCAAGGCCGAATATACCCGCCGAGCATTATACGCTGGAGCGTTTAGGTTTGGTGGAGCAAGGCAGGCAATTGGTCTATAAAAACCGTTATTTTACGATATGGGCACCGCGCCAAACGGGAAAAAGTACCTATTTTCGTTTCCTCGCCTTACACCTTCAACGGGAGGGGTACAAGGTGTGTCATGTCAATTTTGAAAGTTTTAGAGATGAAAGTAAGGAGGATTTTCTTATTGGGCTGAATAACGCATTAACCGACCAATGGGGTATTCCTTTTGAAAATACAACACTTGCAAGCCTTTTTGAGCAAATCGAACAACTTAAAAATGAAAAATGTGTGTTGATAATTGACGAAGTAGAGGGCATCAATCCTGCATTTTTCGGGTCTGTTTTACACGCCATTCGGAAGGCTTATCATTCACGTACCGAACACTGCCTCAAATCCGTTATTTTAGTGGGCGTGAGTAACATCGTTGGAGTCGTCAAAGACAATGCCAGCCCTTTTAATGTGGCCGATAATCTGAATATCCCTTATTTCACGGACGAAGAAACCCTCGAACTCCTCAACCAGCACGAGCGCGAAACGGGGCAACTGTTCGCCCCCGCCGTCAAAGCGAAAATATCGGAGATCACCGCCAACCAGCCGGGCTTGGTCAATGGTTTTGCCGCCAAATTGGTGGAACGATTTGCCCATAAACCCCTCATCGAATACCCCGATTACATCAAAATAGAAGATGATTACCTGAGATTTTCTTTGGATAAAAACATCTCTAACATCATTAATAAAGGCGAAAAACACCGGGCTTTCATCGAAAATTTGTTATTCACAGAAGATAAAATTGATTTTCAAATTTACCGTGAAAACATTAAAGAATTATACGTCAACGGCATCATTGCCCCCGATGAAAACGGTTATATTACCTTTAGAGTACCCCTGTATCGAAAATGTTTGCACAGTGCTTTTTATCCCTACACGAACGGCGAGGCAGGCCGCATCGGCAGTACCATCAACATTGACGAATATTTCAGCCCCCAAGGCAATTTGTACGTAGAAAAAGTCATCGAAAATTACAAAAAATACGCTTTACGGCGCAAATTCAAGTATTTTAAAGAACAAGACAAGCACGGACAATATGTTACGCTCAAAGAAGCCACTTTGGTGTATAGTTTTGAAACCTACCTGAATGCTTTTTTGAGCATGGTAGATGGCAAAACCTATTTGGAAGCGCACACGGGCATCGGACGCACGGATTTAATCATCACCGTCAATAACGAGGAATTTGTGGTGGAAGCCAAGGTGTACAGCGACATCGTGAAGTTCAGAAAAGGCAAAAAACAAGTGGCGCAATACGCCAAAAGTTTAAGTCTTTCTTCCGCGATTTATTTGGTTTTTTTGGAATCGGAAGTAAATAACCCGACAGTGTTGGAAATGGAAGAAATGATAGAAGACGTTTTGGTGACAACGCATTTGGTACCGTATAATTTGGACAAGGATTTTTAATTGGCACCCACCAAAGAGTCTTTGCCAAGTTTATCGGCCACGGTACCCGTCACCACACGGGTTTGTGCAAATAATGAAGCAACGGGAAAAAGAGCGGAGAAGAAAAGGAGAATGTAAAGTAATGATTTATTCATTGTAATGCAAATATCGCTCTTTTCCCGTGCTACAACCGGCTCATTTTTACAAATGAACCTTTTTATTGGATGAACTTCATCGGACGATCGTCACATCTCCCGTAAATGTTTCCTTAGACCCGTCCACATATTCTACTTCAATGCGGTAAGCGTAAACACCCGGTAGTGCACGTTTCCCTTCAAAAACACCGTCCCAACCAGCAGCAGGATTATTGGGTACATGGTTGAAATCCTGATAGACCTGATTACCCCAGCGGTCGAAGATGACAAAACTGGGTACCGACTTAAACTGCTGTTCCAAAACGGAAATATAAAAACGACGGTTGCCTTCATCACCCGTGGGCTTGAATGCATTTGGGATGTAAATACCTTTTCGTTTCTGTACCTGAATCAACGTGGATGCTTCGGCAAGGCAACCATATTCATCCTCCGCTTTCAACAATACAGCAGAAGATTTCATGGGGCTGAGGGTGAGCGAAGGGGCGCTAAAATTGTCAGGTACATCCGCGCCTGACCAGTCCGCAAAAGCGATAGCGTAGTTGGAACGCGGGACGATTTCAATCGTTTGCCCCAGGCCAATCGCCGTGTCTGTGGGAAGCCACACCCTAAAAGGCGTTTCCCGCATCAATTTTACTGCTGTTTCAAGTGTGCGAATACAACCCCCTGCATCCCGTATTTTTATACTATAGGGCGCATTTTGGAGGCCCTCAAAAGTGTTTTTATCCCTAAAAACACCTTCCGAAGATAATTGATATTGGTAAGGTGCTACCCCGCCGAATGCTTCCACCGCAATTTTTCCGTCTTTTCCCTCCGGACAATAATTCCCCTCCGCCGTTACCAGTGCTTCCAGCACCGAAACGGACACACTGTCTTCCGTGGCGCAATCAGCAGCATCGGTCACCGTCACGCGAAAAGTACCGTTTTTTGTAATAGATACCGTCGCACTGCTGCCACCATGGCTCCATTGATACCGATAGGGTGGGGTACCTCCTGATACAATTACCGAAGCACTGCCAGAACTTTCATCATTACAAAGTGGAGCCTTTACTAAATTGGCATCAGCCACTACCCCCAATGCCGCAGCAACCGAATGGTTATCCGTTACTAAACAACCACTGTGTGCTCCGGTAGCGGTCACCGTATAGGTGCCTCCAGCGATATTTTGCAACCTGGAACCCGTAGTACCGGTATTCCAGCGATACAATAAAGGTTCCGGGTAGGCAGAAGCCGAAACCGCTAAGGAGCCGTCAGCTTTACCGCTACAAGATGGGTTTTTTTCAACAAAAATCAGGGCAGGCGGCGGGGTTTTAAGCACTTCCACCGTATCGCGGAGTGTACAATTGCCGCGAGTGGCATGTACAATATAAGTACCCGGAGTGCTGGTTGTAAGGTCTTTAGTGGTTTCGCCGCCGGGCAACCACTGATAGGCGTATTCGTTTTCTTGCGGCAATGAAGGGGTCATCAGCGCTGTGCGACCTTCGCAGATCGCCAATCGGCTGGGTAAAATAATTTCAATTTTGGAAGGGATAACGTAGGAAAGCGACAGCCGGCAGCCATCCGTCAGAGAAGAAAAGGGCGTAAATTCCACAAAAACTTCCTGCCCGATTTTGGGGCGAAGGAGCGTGATGCTGCGGGTAGTGTCGCCCGTGGACCATTTATAATCGCGAAAGCCCAAAGGCGCTTCCAGCGTGATGGTAGAATCAACATCAGGGCAAAAATTGACGGGATTGACCTGCGCGGCAAGGCATTCGGAATCAAATAGCGCCATACCCCAGTGTCCGCCCCGGCTGCAATCGTAGGTGGAAATGCGGATGGTGATGGTTTGGCCGATATAACTGCGCAAATCTACGGCGGCAGTGGTCCAATCTCGGTATCGGATCGTACCGTCGCTTTTGAAACCGGGAATATTGCCACCCGAAGTAACCTGGTAAAAACCACAGGGAATGGTCGTTCCCGTTTGGTCGAGTACTTGCAATTCAAATTTGGGTTGTTCTGCGGGTGTGTGGTCAGGGTCTTCAAATACCACGGCAAAGCGGTATTGAAACAGCGAATTGCTGGAATCCACCTGAAAGGAGGTCGTAAGGCGCTCATATTGGTGCCCATTGCGGCTATTGCCCAATTGAATGGCATAGTTGCTGCCTTTGGGCACATAAGGAATTTGTTCTGCTCCGACTTCCGGTAGCATCCCCATGCCAAAATGCCGAACTTGGTGGCGGTTGGAGTCTAAGCCCTCCTCAGTGGTCAGTATGTTGATGGAATCCCCTATGGCATTCCACTCCCCAATAAAACCGCGCCAGCCTAAAAACTGACCGGTCTCTACACCAAGGTTGCTGCAATCATTGATCGGATTTTGAGAAAAAAGAAGTGTTTGTTGGATAAAAACGAAGGCAAAAATGAAGATTAAATGATTAAACATCGGAAAGGAATGATTAAAGAAAGAAAGGCTAAATCTGTTGAATGGATTAAATTCGTTGAGTTGACAGGGATGGACACCTCCAACGATTTCAACGCTTTCAACCAACGCACCGATCTTTCGGTGTGAAAGGTTAAACTAAAAAATTGGATTGACTCAAATGATTGAAAAATAAACGGTAAAGTAAAATAGCAAATTAAGCGCAGGAATGCACTAATGTAGGATAATTACTTATGTGTCAAAGAGCGAGTTTTCATTTTGCGCACCTAAGGGCAATAAAAAAACGAGAAACAAAGCAGTGCTTTACTTCCCCGTGCATCGGTTTATTTGTAATAAAACTACAACTGATGTCATGGTAAGGGTATGTGGCTATTAACTTTTTAGGAAAGAAAAGATTGTATCAAAAAAAAATTTAACGTATGTTAAAATGGCATAAACAATCAGGCAAGTCATCATCAGACAGTTAAAGTCGGCCAAATCAACGCGTCAACCCTCCTAAACATTCAGCCAATAAACCACTTTTAGCACGACTGCCTTATTTTTGGGTAATAAAAACCGCGCCTTCGTGTTTTCGATGGGTTGCGCATAAGAATTGTCGGTATAGACCAAAAATAAATCAGAAGCCGGAGCAAAGCGCCATTGTACACGCGCATTGATGTTAACATTATTGGCTTGCGTGTTATATTGAAAAAAAGCGCTGGTGAACAGGTTGCGCGTAAAAGCCAGTTCGATACGAGGCCCAATCAGCCAAAAATTAGCGGAAACATAAGGTTCGGGCAATTGCACACTGTTGTAACTGTACAACACCGACAGGGAACCGTAGGGCTGATAGCGATAGGATACCCGGCCATTGGCGCTGAAAATATGACCGGTAAAAAATTGTCCTGCATTGACGGATGCCTCCATTTGCCAGTCGAAACTGGAGCTGGAAAAATAATCTCCTCTAAATCCGCTGTAAGTGTAACCCCGAAGCCCTTCCAAAGGTTTTTCATCGGGGGTCGCCAGATAAGTCGGGTCAAAATCTTCAAATAAATAAGTGTAGTTGTTATACACACCAAAATTCAAAACAGACTGGTTTTTGAAATAAACATTCAGGTTGAGGTACATATCCCGATCCGTTTCGCGGCCTTTCAAACTAAACGTCTGATCTCCCGTAATACCCAATTTTATGTTGGCAATGGCGCGCCCTCCCCAACCTTTTTGGGGGTAAAAAAGCACCCCGCCGCCCGTATAAAGCCCTTGAACACCCGGTCGGGGGACAAATCCCGCTTCGGCAGAGTACGTGCTGTCCACGCGGTTATACCCCGTAAAAAGGCTCATCCGCCGACTGTTGAAACCCAAAAACTGGGCAAAAGTAGCCCCTCGTTGCTTGGGGTCGGGAGAGAACGACCGATGGTAGTAAGATTCGCCTTCCCAGCGATTATCCTGAGAATACAGGTTGAATTCTACCCCGGCTACTCGGTTCCAATTTTGGAATTGCCCCCGTTGTGCAGCAGTGAGGTCGTCGAGGAAATTTTGTTTGTTGACCAAAATACCACTCAAAGTAGATCGGCTAAAGACCTTTCTTTGGGCAGTAAGCACCCCAAAATTGGCACCCGGCTGCACCTTGTCAGCGCTAAATGCTTTGCTGGCAGTTTGCATATCCAATACCCCGATCCTCCAGTTATTGTTGAGTTTTCCACTCAGGCGAACACCGCCCACAATCGGTATTCGTTCGTATTGTCGGGACACCGGGTTATAGGCTAACCCAATCCGACGGGAAAAAAACGGGCGGGTAGTAGGGAAGCCAAACATAGCAAATAAATCGCGGTTTTCCAAAAAAGACTGTCGTAATTCGGGGAAAAACAATTCAAAACGGCTCAAATTGGCTACCTGCCGATCCACCTCCACCTGCGAAAAATCAGGATTGATGGTCAAGTCAAGGTTTAGGCCGGAAGTAACGGCTATTTTTACGTCTCCACCGATATTGCCATTTACTTTACCTTTTTTTTCATTCAGCACCAAAGAATTTGGATTGCGCTGATAACCGAGGCCGTAATTGCCGATGGTGTAAGGAATCAGCGAGATGTTTACACCGGGTTTAGGCGGCGGCGTTTCCCAAATTAAATCGGTAGCAAACGCCAGGTTGTTCGGGCGATAGACAAACGGAACCGGTACCAGCGTGCATACCTCGAAATTTTTCAATCGGGCGCGGGTAAAACTAATGCGCCACGCATTCACGCCATCTTGTACATTATAGCGCAATGTTTTAAAAGGAATAGCCACCTCCATGACCCACCGGTCATCAAAATTAGTGACTTTAGATGCCCATTTATTGTCCCATTCATAAGAGAGATTATCGCCATTAGAAATCAAAGCCTCCCGCTGAATATTATAAGGACTCACGCCAAAAATAAATCCGTTTAAGCCATCTTTGGCCGGGTCTAAGAGTATATTGATGACATCGCTGGTGCCGGGGCCATAGTCCCGTCGCAGGCTTTGGATGGTATAATCGGCGCGAGGCTGATAGCATACCGCCCCAACGTAAAAGTTGCCGTCGTCAAAGGTGACGCGCACCGCTATCTGTTGTTCCACCAAACCCGTGTCAGTCGGAAATTGTCGGTAAAAACCCGTTTCCATTTGCGCCGACTGCCAGGCATCTTCGTCGAGCACTCCGTCTAACGTAATAGGGGAGGGGGCTTTTCGGATGGTCAGCGGCCCGCGTGGAGCCGGAGTAGCCGGCGCATTTTGCCAGGCCAATAACCAGCAAGGAAAAAAGAGGATGGAGATTAGAAGCGCTGATTTCATGCCGCAAAGGTAGACATTGAGGTGAGTTGTTCACCCGGCTATTTCGAGGCATAAAAGGAGGTTAAGTCGAAATTCTGAAAAAAATTAATGTTTTTGCCGCCGTTATCAACCACTTATCGCTGGTAAAATTTGTAACTGTTTGGTATAGAAACCTTTATAAAGGTATATAATGTCTATTAAAACTATTTAAATATATTATTTTTTAGATATTGACTTTTTGTAAAATTTTTACACCATAATTTCGTTTTTCCTGTAATAATCGAAATATTTACCGGAAATAAGTCACCCGCAAGATGATTGAATGACGACTATTTCACTATTTTTATAAACAAAAACTGATTTTATTATGAAACGATCATTTTGGCTGCTAACAGCCTTTTTTTGCCTGCCCTTTATCCTTGCCGCTCAGGGCGTACTCGACCAACCCGATCAGGAACTCGGCTGGTACTCTTACCGCGATATGTCGGATGCCGAATACGAAGCCAAACTCGATGACCTCAAAGGCAAGGGTTATCGGCCCACAGATGTAGAAGTATTGGGCGGTTCCACCAGAAAATACGCGGCTATATGGCGTAAAAACACCGACAACCGGGGTTGGGAAGTGCGCACCAAACTCAAAGATGCAGAGTTCTCCGCCAAATGGGAAGAAATGAAAAACAAGGGTTATCGCCCCATTGACCAAGAGGCGCATACTGTTAGTGGAACCGACTACTATGGCGCTATTTGGATGGAAAATAAGGAAAACCTCAAGTGGGCTTCCTTCCGGCGTATGAGTTCCGATGAGTTTTCCAAAAAATTTGATGAATATAAGGATAAATACATCCCGGTGGATGTGGATGCCTACGAAATAGGAGGAGATATCCGCTATTCCGTCATTTGGGTAGAAAACAAGGACAACTTAGATTGGGTAGAAAAACGCAATATCCCGCAGGCTAATTTTGGCGACCAGTTTGACGACTATTCCGGCAAGGGCTACCGCTTGTACAGCACCGAATCCTACCTGCGCAATGGCAATCAGGAATACGCGACAATATGGGTAAAAGAAGCCAAAAGCCGCAGCTGGTATGCCCGCCGCGACATGACCGACACCTGGTTTCACAATTATTGGCTCAAATATTCTGACCTGGGTTACCGATTGGAAGATATCGAGGCTTATCAAACCAAAGATGGCATTCGATACGCGGGTGTTTGGCTCGAAAACGACGACCGGGTACGCTGGAAATACCGAAATGACGTAGAAAAACTCGTGGATGACTATTTTAAAAAACAACCCACTGCGGGCATGAGTGTCGCCGTCGCCGTCAACGGAAAAATTCAGTACATGCGCGGTTGGGGTTATCAGGATGTAAAAAATCAGAAAGAAGCGCACGCCAATACGGTGTATCGCCACGCATCGGTATCAAAAGCCCTTTGCGGCACCATTGCTTTTCGGTTACAGGCAAAAAAGAAATTAGACATTTCCAAAAAGACCCGTGATTATGAGTCTCGCTTACCCAAGCATCATACCCATACCGTCGGTCAGGTACTGTCCAATCGAGGCAAGGTACGCCACTACAAAGACAATGATCCTGCATCATCTTTGGGCACTGCCAAAGTCTATGAAAATGCATTTGAGGCCAGCAAATTGTTTAGCGCCGACCCCCTGGTGACGGGAAATTACCTGTATTCTACGCATGGTTATACCTGTGCCGTGGCCGCTATGGAAAAGGCCACGGGTAAAACCTACACCAAAATGATGGAAGAAGAACTGACCAATCCCTTCGATCTCAACACAATGCGTTGTGAAGACCTGAAAAGGAACGTGGCAGAGCGTTCAAAAATTTATGAAGTGAGCGGCAGCAGTTTTGATGATATAAAACCCTTGAGCCTTAGTTGGAAATTTGGCGGCGGTGGCACCGAATCTTCTGCTTACGACCTCGCTCGTTTTGGCGTGAAATTGCTCAACGGAGACATCTTGTCCAATGCCAATATGACGACTATGACGACTGACCCGGACAATGCCGCTAATTACGCTTATGGTTGGGATACCGGAACCGATTCCGGGAAAAAAGTATTCGCCAAATCGGGCAGCCAACCCGGCGCTCGTGCCTATATCCGTTGCTATCCGGGCGATAAAATTTCTATTGCTTTGCTGTGCAATACCCGTGGTGACGATCTCAGCGATTTGGGTAAAGCCATCGGAGCGCTGCTGATCAAGTAGTATAAATGCCTTAGTGGAGCAATGAGTGCGGATTTTTTTTGCAAAAAAAATCCGCACTCATTGCTCCACTAAGGCATTCCCTTGGACACCACCTTCCCGCTCTGCCGCAACTGCCCATTCAGCCGCACCGCCCAGTAGTACAACCCCGGCGGCAGCCCCTCCGCCGAAACCCGATTATCAAAAGCCACCAGCGCCGCCTGCCGCACCGGACGGCCCAGCGCATCGTACAGCACGAATGACAGCCGCACCCCTTGCACCTGCGCCGGTACCCGCACCGTAATATCTCCCTCAAACGGATTGGGAAAGACCACCACCTCCGGCAGGGCCACCAGTGCCTCCGTGCCGGAGGTGCTGCCCACGGTCACGGTTTTGCACAGGGTATCGGCGGCGTAGGCATTTTTCACCACGAGGCAGACGTTGTACACCCCCGCTTTCGCGTAGGTATGCACGGGCGAGGTGTCCCCGCTCATGGTGCCGTCGCCGAAAGTCCAGTGCCAGGTGGCGGGTTCGTAGTAGGAAAGATCGGTGAAAGTGACTTGCCGGGGTTGCAGGGTATCTTCCTGATCGTGCCGCCACAGGGCCTCCGGGTGGTTGTCGAGGCCGAGGGTGTCGCAGGAGGAGTGGTCGAGGGGGCCGAGGCGGTAGTTGGGGTAGTACATATTAAATCCACCACCACTTTCCGGTAAATGATAATAGTATGGCTCCACCTTACAGGTCGCTCCTTTCCTATTGGGAAAATGCAAGACACTGATACAGGAATCTATAAGATCTGATCCAAAATTTCCACAGGCAATGTATAACTTGCCATCCGGCCCGCGCAGCATATCCTGAAACAGCCACTTGATAGCCGGAGAAACCACTATTCCCGAACTGCCGATGTCCGCTGCCTTTGTGTCGTATTGGATAATGGTTTCTCCGAATTGCCACGAATGGTACAAATAACGGCTATCAGGAGAAAAAACTACACAGGGCGTGTTGGGCGGGCCATTTTTACTACCCGTAACAAGGCGCATATTGGACAGCAGTCCTGTACAGCGATCGAAATTATATAAAGCCAGTCCAATGCGATTCATCAGACTGGCATATTGAGTACCATCCGGAGAAAATGCCGACCAGCCATTGTAGTAATAATCATCCAGCAGCGGATTTTCGATTTGTTGTATCCAAGGCCCCTGCACCCCGATATCAGGCTGGTATAAAAAACGGTAGTATTGCGGCGAATTATTGCTGCCCAAAAGTATCCACCAGTCGCGACCATTAGCGTGGCGGGTGGCGGAAGCATCCTGTAAGCAAATATCTTTTAATAAAAAACTGTCCTTCCAGAGTACTTTACTCAAGCCATTGTTTTTAGTCATGTCTATTTGGGCCATCCTGAAATTTTGTACAGAACATTTATTTTCCATTAACTTGACACCAAGATAAAATAAAAAATACCCGGATTGGTTGGGCAACGCTAACATTTCTTTTCGTATAGGATAAGCCCCTTCTTTTCCACAATATTGCTTGTAGGTTTCATCATAGTTAAAAGTTTGTCCGTTTTCCATGATTTGATTATTTCTGTTTTTTATGGAACATCCATTGGAGTAAAAATCTAACGCGCCAGCCTGATTTGCAATGGAAAGATTGTTAAGCACGAAATAATAATTAAGTTTTGGCGTGTTAAACAAAGGTGGTATCTGGTTAAAATCTAATTTCACATTCGTTCGGGCACCACCGTCAAGCCATATATAATCATGCTTTTGAGCAAGCACTACACCAGACAGTAGGAGGATCGTTAGCAAACATATACTTTTCATGGTATAAAAAAATAGCACTGCACCCGTGCGCGCATTTCTGTCGCACGGGTGCAGTGAGAGGTGAAGATTTTTTATTAGCGACGAATAATTACAGGTTTTGTCAACAGCGTTTTACCCGAATGTGTAGCGCGGAGGAAATAGATACCCGGCAGTAAATACGCTGTTTTTATACGGGTTGTATTGGAAGAAATACGGCTTTCCAATTGTACTGCACCAAGGCTGTTGGACAGGGTAAGGGAAACAGGTTCAGAAAAAGCGGATATATCCATCGTCACCTCGATATAATCTCCTGCCGGATTGGGGGCAACGATAGCAGCCGACTGGAACGCATCGGAGCGGTCTTCTGTGGAAGGGCCGGGTTTGCCGCTGGTACAGTCGGCTTCCAAGAGTTGCACGCTCGCAAAACGCCGATACAGGGTTTGGGCATAATACACCGCCGGGCCGCCTTCAAAATAGCACTGTGTCCCGATATTTTGAAGGGTATTCAGCATTGAAGCAGGAGCCTGCGCACCCGTGAAGGCGTATTGGAGGTCTGCGAGCATCGCGGCCTTTAGATTGGCGTCTAGGTGTATTGGCAGGCGCAATGGCCGTCAGCGTATTAACGAGCGCAGCGGCTTCATTGAGTGCCTGTGTACGAAGTTGCCCGGTTAATACCGCGCTTTCTGCCTGTTTGGTCAGCAGGGTATTGCAGAGGGCTGCCTTTTCCGACAAAAAGGACAGGTTGCCGTTAAGTGCAAATTGCGCTTCTTTTTCCACGATGCTTTCCTCCAAACTTTCTTTTTCCGTGCGCAGGGTGTTGAGCGCGGTATTTTGTGCCGCATTATACTGGTTCAGCGCGCCGATGTTACGTTGCATGGCCACCAATTGTGCCAGAGAACTGCCTGCGTAGCCGCTATGGAAACCCTGCACCGACAAGTTCTGACTAACCAATGCGGGGTGAGCCAGCAATTTGTCGTATAATATAGCGCGATTCATCCAGCGCCGATTGGTATCGTAGATCGGGTATTGCAAGGCATCCTGCGCCACTAAGGCATCCATATCGCTTAATTCTGCCGGAGGGGCCTCCGCGCTGGCCCAGGCACTGCAACTGACAATACAATCCGGCGGGTTGGTGGTGGTAGCATTGGTAAACCATCCAAGAGCATCTAATGAATTGGGCGGCGTTTCGCAGGGAAATCCATTGCGGACATAGTATAATGACTGATTGGCCATTATCGTAGCGTCTCTGGTCACCCCCACAGCGGTATTGTCCCAGCAGTTCCCGGCGGTTTGAGTGGGTGATACCTGAGCGCCGGTTTGAGCGCTCTGGCGGTAGGTCAGGCCGATGGCGTTGTTTTTCAGGGTGTTGCAGCGGAATTTGGTGGAGTTGCCACCGAGATAAAATGCTGCACCTACACCACCACCAATGGAGGTATTGCTGACTAAATTGACATCAGGAGAAAGAAATGATACGAACCCAAATGATTGGGGTACGAATGATTGCACGGTGTTGCAAGAAATAGTATTGCCCACAGAAGAGCCATTATATATGCCCACCGTTGGGCCGCCTTCAATCCATACTCCCGCTCCGGGGCGTGCTTCCGGGGTGTTTTCCCGTACTCGAACCCGTCCGCCACCTTCTACATAAATACCACTTACACCCAGGTGACCAGGGGTCTGAATAAATGGGACACCTTGCCGGATGACGGCGCGATTTCGAAACACGTCCACCTCCTTGCTTCCACTGATACCTATGGGTCCAACTACATGGATAGCAGCTGTAGTGGAAAATGGATCATTATCGTTGTGATCGTGCATTACGTCATTGTCAAACACATCTAAATTGCCTATGGTAGAAGGATTATTGCCAAGAACCAATATCCCGGAACCAGAGGCATCCCCTTCTCCCCAATTTTGATCAACCGTGATATTATTGCTATAGATACCCCGCAGTCTGTTGTTGGCTTCCAGTCCGGTATATTGCCCGGAAGTGCCCGATTGCAGCAGGATACCCGTTTGCATGGAGGTCATCTTGTTGTTCGAAATACTGATGCCCGTAGCAGGTACCTGCGACAAAACCATCACCCCATAAGCACAGCTTTGGTAGTCGGTTGCAGCGCCGTTGTTGCCAATTACCCGATAATTGCGGCCAGCGTCGTCCCAACAACGCACTCCGGCGCTGACATGAGCCGTGTAAGCACCTTGGATGATGCCTGAAAACCGGGCCATCCGGTTGATCAATAAAGAAGTGTTTTGGGCTTCTATGCCTACTGCCAATCCCGAGAATAGGTTTTGGTCGGCCACACTCAAAACACTAATATTCAGGCTAAATTGCCCGATATCCCTAAGGTATATCCCGGCAAAACCTTTCCCGGTATTAAAGATCACTTGTACCAGTGCATCACCGATAAAATTAGGGGCTAAAATACCTTGGATAAGCGGCGATAAAGCCCCAATACCCTTTACCGGCCCGGCCCCGCTGAAAGTGTTTTTCATGCAAAGTTGATTTGTAAAATTGCCATTGCCGGCAAAAATACCAATGAAATTTTTGTTGAATGCAGTGTTAAAAAGATTCAGTCTACTATTACCAAAAGGTCGGGTAGCAAAAAGAGCATCTTCAATAGTGGCATGGTTTGTCACTAATTGCCCGTTGACATAAATACCCCGCCAGAGGGAACCGCAAGCCCCCTCTACCCTTGTGTCGTTGTTGAGGGTCAACGTCAGGCCGGTTGGAATGGTAAAACCGGAAAGCCCTTTCTCCACATATATACGAGCTGCCGTAAACGTAAACAATTTATTTACGGTGATAACGCCGGCATTCATACTTTTTTATATTGCCCTCGGCATCCAATATCCAGATAGTGTGCTTAACCCGTTTTGTTTGGCCATCACCTAAAAAAGTATTAACAGGATTAGCCAAATTGGAAGTTGAAGCGGTCGTGGCAGTAGTACTTTCATAGAACTCCCATTTATGGGATATTACCGTACCCGGGCCACTGTACAATGGCGAAAAAAAGGCTTCGCATCTCGGAATATTTACGTTAAAATCTGCCTGAACTTCGCAAATCGACTCAACTTGTGCATTCACCCAATGTGGTGAAATTAGGGCAAAAACCAAAAAAATCAGGGCGAAGCGCGAGCGCAGGGATGCATGGATGCAGGGATGCACCCGAATCGGTTGTTAGACATAAAAAAAGAAATTGTTTTTGGTTAAATTGATGAGCTACAAAGTTACTGGTATTTTTTGAAAAAAGCAAGCCCCGGGCGCAAAAAAGTGTGTTAAATGTAAAATTTTAACATTTAAAAAGCGGGCAAAAAGGGGTAACCGGAGAAAATTTTGTTTTGGGGGCTTAGTTTCAGGTTTTTGATATATTATTTGGCGGCGTTAATTGCCCGGCGAGTGGATGGCTGGCACGACGCAGCAGGGTAGTGGGCTGCGCATCAATTGAGGCATCCTCGTCAGATCATCCAGATTTGAATAATCTGTGTAATAATAAAAATTTGTTATTCGTTTTTATCTGTAAATGCCTTAGTTGAGTAATGAGTGCGGATTTTTTTTGCAAAAAAAATCCGCACTCATTACTCAACTAAGGCATTCCCGTGGACGACCCGACCAATACAAAAACTGACCTACAGAAACAGTATTTTTGCTTTCAGCAAAGTTGCCATAGACAAAGCATCCGTAATATCGCCGCGCAATACCATTTCCACCGCTTCGGCTAATGGGAGTTTGCGCACACGCAGGTCTTCCGTCTCTTCCGGATGCGCTGCGCCAAAACTCAGTCCCTGTGCTATATACACCAACCCATACTCATCCGTCACAGAATTAGAAAGGTGCATGTCCAGCAAGGGGGTCCATATTTGAGCCGAGATGCCCGTTTCTTCCACTAATTCGCGTTTGGCAGCATCCAACAGCGGCGTACCAATGGGGCAACCACCTTCCGGGATTTCCCACGAATACCGCTCCAACGTATAGCGATACTGACCCACCAACCAGGTGTTTAGCTGCTCATCTAAGGGTAGAATACCAATAGCCGTATTTTTGAAATGTACCACCCCGTAAATGCCAGGGCCTCCCGCCGGGTTCGTTACCTCGCGATGGGAAACCTGAATCCAGGGATTATCGTAGGCGATTCGGGCAGAAAGCGTCTGCCAGGGATTGGGCGAATCATCCGGGCCTGCGTTTTTCATATCCGGGTAATCTTTGCGCCGATGGCATTTAATCTTTTGTCAATATACTGGTATCCCCGGTCAATTTGGTGCACATTACTGATAACACTGCGTCCCTTGGCCGATAAAGCAGCGATGAGCAGCGCCTGTCCTGCACGAATATCGGGAGAACTCATTTCAATGCCGCGCAACGCATAACGGCGATCAAGGCCAATCACCGTGGCCCGGTGGGGGTCGCAAAGAATGATTTGAGCACCCATATCAATCAGTTTATCCACAAAAAACAAGCGACTTTCAAACATTTTTTGGTGAATGAGCACACTGCCCCTGGCTTGTACCGCCGTGACCAAAATGATGGACAGCAAATCGGGGGTAAAACCCGGCCAGGGCGCGTCATAGATGGTCAGGATAGAGCCATCCATAAAAGTGTTGATCTCATAATGATCCTGCTGCGGGATGTGCAGGTCATCGCCGCGCCGCTCTATTTTTATGCCTAATCGCTCAAAAGTGCCGGGAATAAGCCCTAATTGCGGGATGGCGCAGTTTTTGATCGTTATTTCGCTTTGCGTCATGGCAGCCAGTCCGATAAAACTGCCAATTTCAATCATATCCGGCAGGCAGCGGTGCTCGGTGCCCCCCAATGTTTCTACGCCTTCAATGCGCAGCAGATTAGAGCCAATACCCTGTATTTTTGCCCCCATACGCACCAGCATGGCGCAAAGCTGCTGAAGGTACGGTTCGCAAGCGGCATTATAGAGGGTAGTAGTTCCTTTGGTTAGCACCGCCGCCATCACTACATTGGCAGTACCCGTCACCGATATTTCATCCAGGTGAATATAGGCGCCTTTCATGCCTTCAGGGGGCTGCTGAATATAATAAATGTCGTTTTCGCCATCGTATTTAAATGCGGCGCCGAGTTGCTGAAAACCCAGAAAGTGGGTATCCAATCGGCGGCGTCCGATTTTGTCTCCGCCCGGTTTGGGCAGCGTAGCCCGACCAAATCGCGCCAGCAACGGCCCAATCAGCATCACGGAGCCGCGCAATTTTTGAGCATCGCGCATAAACTCATCGGAGCGCAGGTACTGAATATCAATGGTTCCGGCGCAAAATCGCCAGGTATCTTCGTTGATGCGTTCTACTGTGACACCAAATCCCTGCAAGAGTTCAATGAGCTTATTGACATCCAAGATGTCGGGAACATTACTGATCGTAACAGGATCAGTCGTTAGTAGTACGGCGCTGATGATTTGGAGTGCTTCATTTTTGGCACCTTGCGGAGTGAGTTCCCCTTTGAGGGCATTGCTTCCGATAACTTCAAATTTGTCTGTGAGCATTAATTTTTACAATCGTTATTCGTTAGTTAAGTAGATAAGCGGAAATAAATAAACGCGGTTTTGTTTTTCTTTATTGATTGATTATGAGTAAGTTGTATAGTTTTTATTCCTGCTCATTTCTTTGCCCAATAATCCAACACCAGCACTTTTTCCAAATGGGGTTGTAGTACCTCGACAAATGCTTTATGGGCAGGGTGGGGCAGGTAAGCCGTGCGATCTGCTTCGCTTTTAAAGGTTACAAAAAAACAATGGGTAAATCCCTGATTCAAGTTTTCCGGCGAATTATTAATGCCCCATTCAAAATTTTTGATGGATTTTATTTTTGAGGGCAACGCTCGAAATGCATTTTCTACGCTGGCAATATCGGCAGCGCTGCTACTGTCTTTAAATTTAAACAGTACTACGTGGCGCAATACTGTTTTGCTGCCGCGTTGTGCCATCGCACTGGTCGGGATGGCGAAAATAAATAGTAAAAAAAGGAAAATTCGCATGGGTAGTTATTAATTATTGGTTGTACAACTGTTTGATTATATGGTTTTTACACAAAATAATGACAGCGTTTGTTTTTAAAAAAGCCCATTAAAATGAGGAAAAAATTTCAAATCAGCCGCAAATATAGCAGCAATCCGGGATAAATAGTTGAAATAAATTAATTCATTTCCGCGCCGGCAAAACAATAAATACAGTACGTTTTCGTTATTTTGGCTCATAAAAATAACTATTTAGAAAATGAACAAACGTCATAAGTTCTTAGCACTGGCATTTTTTGCAGCCATGCTGCTTCTTGAGGCCTGCCACCGTGGTTCGGGGTGCCCTGGCTCTGATTTTTAATTATCCTCTTCTAACGTTGAGGCTGCGGGTACCGAATGAATAGCAGATTCCATTCCGTGCAGCCTCTCTTTCCCATCGTTTTTGTATGGTTCACTGGAAAACACTCACATCCAATGCCGATGTTGATGCCATTATTGCGCGCTCTCACGTAGTACCTTGTCTTGTATTCAAGCACAGTACGCGGTGTAGTATCAGTTCTATCGCTAAAATGCGGTTAGATGACGATTGGGATTTTGCTCCGGAGGTTGTTGAGCCGTATTACCTTGATTTGATCGAATACCGGGCGGTTTCGCAGCATATTGCTGAAATTTTTTCTGTACACCATGAATCCCCGCAGATATTGTTGATCGTCGGTGGCGAATGCACCTACGATGCATCGCATTTGGATATTTCCATCGAAGAATTACAGGAAAGTTTATTCGTCGCGTAAGAAAAAGCCCGTACATTGGCCGAAATTTTCAATGTATGATTGTCCGTTCTATTTTTTCGTACCTGTTTCCCTTGTTCTTATTGGCTGCCCTGCCCCTTTTGGTCAGCTCCGGCAGTAGCCCAATTGCGGAGCCTTGCGGCCCCGATTGGGGTTTCTTTGCGCACAAACGCATCAATCGGCTGGCCGTGCTGACGTTGCCACCCGAAATGATGGTATTTTTTAAACGCAATATTGACTGGGTCGCCGACCATGCGGTGGATCCGGATATGCGCCGTTATGCTACCAAACAGGAAGGCCCCCGGCATTTTATAGACTTAGACCGATATGGCAAAGCCCCCTTCGATACCCTGCCACGCACTTGGCCGGAGGCAATGGCCCAATTTGCCGAAGTGTACGTAGTCACCGCAGAAGGTGACTCGGTGCTGTTGTTTGGCCCCGGCCGCCCGGTTCCTGATTCTTTGCGCCGCGCTTACCACCGTTTTAGCGCCAATTATATGCTGCCACAACTGTATCGCGATGCAAGTGACTTGGATTTGGATACCTTGCGGCATTACCTTGGTTCCGCTGCACCGCCTATCGCAAGATCAGCCTATTTCCTGGATCCGCTTTCCGAACACGGCGTGCTACCCTGGAACCTCCAGCGTATGCAGCGGCAAATGACGCAGGCATTTCGCCGGCGCGATGCCCGCAGTATCCTTAAGTATTGTGCCGAAATGGGGCATTATATTGGTGACGCACACGTGCCGCTGCACACCACCAGCAACTATAACGGGCAAAAAACCAATCAGCATGGTATTCACGGTTTTTGGGAAAGCCGCATCCCGGAGTTATTTGCTGATGCTAATTACGATTATTTTGTGGGAAAACCAGAGCATATTAAAAATATCCCGGATTACTACTGGAAGGTAGTCCTGACCAGCAATGCAATGGTAGATACCGTGTTAAACATAGAGAAACTACTGCGCGGAACCTTCCCCCAGGATCGCCAGATGTGTCCTGATGTGCGGCTGGGTATCACGGTGATTGTCCCCTGCCGTGATTTTGCCGCTGCCTACCAAACAGCCATGCACGGCATGGTAGAGCGCCGTATGCGGGCCGCTATTCATGCTGTCAGCAGCGCGTGGTACACTGCCTGGGTGGATGCCGGACAGCCGGATTTGCGTCAGATGAGTGTGGACATCCTCACCGAAGCAGAAAAAAAGGAAATGGAAGAAATGAGAAAAAGGTTTGATGCCGGGAGGATTATCGGGCGAACAGAGGAGAATTAGGTGTTCTGTCGGTTCCTTCCAAGTTCAAGCCAGGTCCAAATAGCCGTCACTAAATCAATCCCGGCAAACGCAATAAGATTGGCTTTGGCCATGCCAGTCAGCACCAGCAGGATGAACCCAACTACCGCAGTAGAACGGGCATAAACACTGAAGCGAATGACCTCTTCGTTGCCGTGCAGGAGGATACCTGCATACAGGACACATAGCGCCAATACTACCACACCCAGTACCTTGACCCAAACTTCGGTAGTGGTTTCAAAGCCGAACATTTCCAGCAGCATATTGGGTACAAAAACCAATTGCAAACCGGTTATCAGTAAAAACGCGACCTGAACTTTTAAAGAAAGAAAATTTTTCATTGTTGACGATGTTTTAGGATAAAGAACGCAAGGTAAGTACATTGTTGCCACCTGCAAAAATAAATGTGCAAGGAATTTCATTTTCGTTACCTTTGCCCAAAATTTGGCGGAGCAATACTTAGTAAGGTGAATTTAATAATCTAACCCGTTTTTTGGAAAATTCCAAGTAAGTACCAAACCGATATTAGTTGATATTACGATATTATCTTGTTAATTAACCTAATATCTCAATACCATAATATCAATCAATATCACGCTGGTATTTAAAATGGATGATATTATTAGAAACGTTTTACTTCACGATAAAAACACCACTTTATGATAAAAACAAAATTCTTTCTTATCCCAATTTCCTGCCTGATTTTTCTTCAGTCTGCCTTTTTGTGTGCGCAAGAACAACCTGCCAGTGAAATGCGCGGAGCTTGGATTGCCACGGTGGTCAATATTGACTGGCCTTCTCAGCCGGGCCTTTCACCGGAGCGTCAACGCATGGAGTTTGACAGTATTTTAGATGTGCTGAAAGGCGCTGGTATGAATGCGGTATTTGTGCAGGTGCGTCCAGCCGGAGATGCTATGTACCCAACCCCCAATGCACCCTGGAGTAAATACCTGACCGGTAAACAAGGGGAGCCACCTAATCCATTGTATGATCCTTTAGAATATATGATAAAAGCCACCCACCTGAGGCGCATGGAGTTTCACGCGTGGCTCAATCCTTATCGGGCCACCTTTGATTTGGATACCGCGAGTTTGGCCAGCACCCACCCGTTAAGAGCATTGCCCGCTAATCGGAAAGGTCAGTGGTTTTTCAAGTATGGCAAACGCTATTATTTTAACCCGGCAAATCAATTGGTTATCAATTATTTATCGGCTATTGTTAAAGATATTGTTGTGCGGTACGACGTAGATGGTATTCACTTTGACGATTATTTTTATCCGTACAAAGAAGCGGGTGCTACCCTCAACGATTATAATGATTTTGCTGCCGACTCCCGTAAATTCACCAATATTGAAGACTGGAGGCGTGATAATGTCAATCGGTTGATTCAAAGTTGCTCTACGGCCATAAAGAGTATAAAACCTTACGTGCGTTTTGGTGTCAGCCCGTTTGGTGTGTGGCGCAATATAGATAAAGACCCCATTAATGGTTCTGAAACCCGCGCCGGGATAACCTGCTATGATGATTTGTACGCGGATGTATTACTGTGGATGAAAAATGGTTGGATTGATTATGTGGCACCACAGTTGTACTGGAGCATCGGTTTTCCGCCTGCCGATTATGCCCGATTGGTGGATTGGTGGAGCAAAAGAACGTATGGGCGACACCTGTATATCGGCCATGCTGCCTATAAAATAGGGAATAGCCCCAATGATGTTAACTGGAACAAACCAGATGAAATAAGCCGGCAAATTGCCCTAAATCGTGCCAATCCAAATGTGCAGGGGAGCATTTTTTTCTCCGTTAAACCCATGATGCGCAATGCATTGGGTGTGAAAGATTCGCTTATTTCAAGATTATATACGCGTCAGGCGCTGATGCCCGCCATGTCATTTTTGACCAAAACTACCCCGATTGTACCGCAAATCTGTCGGGTAAAAGGCACGCCATCTTCTGTCAAATTAGCCTGGCATAACTGCACGGTGGCATCAGGAGAAGAAACGCCTTATTATTTTGCGATCTATCGTTTCGAGGGGGAGTTCGTGGGGGATTTCAAAGACCCCCGGAACCTGTTGCAGATTACGCCTTTTTACTCGGAGAACTGGATATACGAAGACCCGACAGCATACGAAGGTGCTTATTATACTTATGTGGTGACCGCTTTCAACCGCGCTAATGTGGAAAGCTATAGCAGCGAACCGATGTTTGTTAAAAAAACGAAAAGAGGGGTCAAAACGAAAAAAAAGTTGTTTGGTTATTGGTAAGTACATGAGTGAAAATAAACGCGGGGATTATTTTATTTAAAATACACATAATCAAATAGTTAAAGGACTCGTAACTCGTAACTCATAATTACTTAATCAACTTCCTATCAGGCACCTGTTGCAACAATTTAAGCAGTATTAGGTTTATTGCTTTGTGGTTGCTGCATTGCTGACGGTTAGTTCAAAAATGCAACATGACCATTAATGCCAATCATTCCCGTGCTACACTTACATGAATTATCTACATACACTCGAACACCGGATGGATCAGCCACCCGTACAGGCAGTTGTTATTTTTTTCACATCGTTCTTACTCATGCTGATTGGATGGGGGTGTACGGCCATGAAATGGTTTACGGTAGATAAATTGTACGCTTGGTCTATCGCTGCTGCATTTTTATTGGTTTTTGCCCTGGCAAACAGCCTGCTGAGTATTCGTGCAGTTAGCTTTACCAAATACTGGGGTAGTTCCGTATATAGTTATATTGGTTTGGCCTTATTGAGCGGTTTGGCGGCAAAAATGTTTTCCGGTATCTCCATTGGGGAAGCCGGTTCGTACCGCTGGATTATTATCGTTGTCACCGTTGGCTTCGTCGTATTTTTGATGATGGTCAATTTTATGAAACGCATCGTGAATTTTGCCGAGCGGGAAGAGTGGGATCGGCCAAGACGGCGGCGTTAAGGAATGTCGGGTCGTCCACGCCCACGAATAGTATAAAAATACTGGCTATCTGGTTGGGTGTATACGACCCGACCTACATTACTTTATATGCAATCATACACATCACTTATCTTTTTATGTTGGATGCTGCTTTCCTGCAACGCCGCGACCAAACCATCAGCCAATGTAGCGTCTTCCATCGCTGCTCCAACAGTTGCGGTAGCGGATAGTTTAAAACTGCCCCAGTATGATGGCAGCGGCAAATTGATTAAAATAGAAAAAACAGAGGAGGCCTGGAAAGCTCAATTGAGCAGCGAAGCTTACCGCGTATTGCGGGAAGAAGGCACCGAGCGGGCATTCACGGGTACCTTGTGGAACAATCACGAGAAAGGCATCTTTATTTGTGCTGCTTGTGGCTTGCCCTTGTTCCGCTCCGAAACCAAGTTTGAATCCGGCACCGGCTGGCCTTCTTTTTATCAGCCGATGGTGAAAGACTACGTTGTAGAACATACCGACCAGTCTTATGGAATGGCTCGTACAGAAGTGGAATGTGCCCGTTGTGGAGGTCATCAGGGGCACGTATTCGATGACGGGCCGGCTCCAACCGGGCTGCGTTATTGTATAAATTCAATTTCTTTGAATTTTATTGCCGATAAGTAATACCAATTTTAATATTTCCATTAATTTTGCCTTTCAATTCAATAGTGTGCGCCACTATTCGGAGTAATTATTTAGCCCGATAGTATCACTTTATTTGAATTTCGCCTTTTCCAGTACCACCACATTCGTTAAGTACCTGAGTAGAAATAAACGTGGCTTTTATTCTTTATTATTGCTTGATCATGAGCAAATTATGGGAATAACTATCCATTATTTATTGTTTACTCGTTCCTTACAAGCAGTTTCTTAATTTATTTAGGAACGGCGAAAGAATAACTTATAATAATTAGTCGGAAAATCACGTCCAATTGTTATAAATTATTCTTTGGCTATCCCTCAGCGCATTTAATTATTTATTATGCAGTTTAAACCGATCATTGAAGCGCAGGGCAAGCGCCCTATCCTCATTGCGGGTCCATGTAGTGCCGAAACGGAAGAACAGGTATTGGAAACAGCTCGCGGGCTGGCAAAACTCGGGAAAATAGATTTCTTCAGGGCAGGCATTTGGAAGCCTCGAACACGCCCCGGAGAATTTGAGGGCGTAGGTACCCTTGGATTGCCTTGGTTGCGCCGAGTCAAAGAAGAAACCGGACTAAAAACAACAACCGAAGTTGGTACGCATTATCACGTTTTTGAAGCCCTTAAATACGGAGTAGATGTATTGTGGGTGGGTGCCCGCACCACTGCCAATCCGTTTTCAGTGCAAGAAGTAGCGGATGCTCTCAAAGGGGTAGATATTCCGGTATTGGTTAAAAACCCGGTCAATCCTGACTTGAAACTCTGGATTGGAGCCATTGAACGCTTGTATAAAGCCGGCATTACGCGCATTGGTGCCGTACATCGCGGTTTTACCTATCATGGCCAAACACCCTTTCGCAATATGCCGCACTGGCAAATACCGATTGACTTGAAACGCCAGTTTCCCGACCTGCCCATCATCTGCGATAACAGCCATATTTGTGGCCGCAGGGATATCCTGTTTGATGTAGCGCAAAAGGCATTTGACCTCGATTTTGATGGCTTGATGACCGAAACGCACCCGACACCGGACAAAGCATGGAGCGACGCTGCCCAACAAATCACACCGGAACAATATGGCGAACTTATAGATCGGTTAGTACTGCGCGTGACCGAATCAGACAACCGTGAATTTATGGAAAATCTGGTGCACTTGCGCAATGAAATTGATGAGATGGACGATGAACTCGTCAATTTACTTGGACGGCGCATGAAAATTGCCGATAAAATAGGCGATTATAAAAAACGCAATAATATTGCCATCCTGCAAAGCACTCGCTGGAACGAAATTTTGGAAAAAAGCTTGGAGAAGGGCCGTACAAAAGGCTTGAGTGAAGAGTTTATTACCATTATTTTAAAAGCCATTCACGATGAAAGTATCAATCATCAGGAGACTGTTATGCTAAAGGGGTAATAAGTTAGCAGAGCAGTCAAGCATTTGAAATTTTCCACAATTTGATGGACAATATTTAAAAAAAATCATCATTCATCCCATATAAGTAGTAAATAGAAATAATCGTGGTTTTGAATTTCATTAATTACCTTATCATCAAAGGTTTGTGAGACTGTGGACTGCCGACTATTGACTGTGGACTACTTAATTCATTACATTACATAAAATATGCAATTTAACAGAAAAGCAACCTCCGTTTGGTTAGGTTCCGGCAAAGAAGGCTCCGGCCACCTGACCACCCAAAGCAACGTGTTGAATGAAACACAATACTCCTTTAATACCCGTTTTGCGGATGGTATCGGCACTAATCCAGAGGAACTGCTCGCGGCTTCGCATGCGGGGTGTTTCAACATGAAACTTTCTTTTGTGTTGGGTTCCGCTGGTTTTACACCAGAAAAATTGGAAACGGTGTGCACCATAACCTTAGAGAGCAGTGGAATCACCAAGTCGCATTTGGCCTTGACGGCAGTGGTACCGGGTATTTCAGCCGAAAAATTTGAAGAATGTGTGGCCGATGCAGAAAAAAATTGCCCAATTTCTAAATTGATGAACACTACCATCGAAGTAGATGCCCATTTAGCTTAACAGCAATACCTTTTTCCATTGAACAAGCGACTTGGATTGTGGCTGTTTCTGCTGGCAGGAATAGCATTAACGGTGTGGAAACTCCGGGATAATAAACAGACTTTAACGGCAGAGGCAGAACTCAGCCGTGCGAAACGTTCCTATGTGCCAGTATCAGTTACTACGCCACAAATGGAAGTTTTGGCTAATCGGCTGGAAGCAGATGGTATCTTTTTGCCGGCTAAAGAGATGTTTATTATTTCGGAGACCGCCGGAAGGGTAGTGGAGGTCTATAAAAATAAGGGCGAGTGGTTGAAAGAAGGAGACATTATTGCCAAAGTAGATGATGAAATGTTTCGCATTGAACTGGCTGCCACGCAAGCCAACTTAGCCAAGCTACGCAAAGATAAAGAGCGCCTCGGCAGTCTTATTGAAGGTGAAGCAGCACCCAAAAACAAGATGGAAGATTTAGATTTGGGTATTATGGCAGCTGAAGCCAAAGAAAAAGGGCTGAATAAACAAATAGCCAATACCAACCTGAAAGCACCGATGACCGGCACCCTCGGTATGCGGTTTATTGAACGCGGAAGTGTGATTGGGCCTGGTATCCAAATTGGCCAAATGACCAATTTAGAAAAACTGTTTTTGATGATAAAAGTTACAGAACACGATGTTTTGTTGCTTCAAAAAGGCAGCCCGGCTGCTGTTCAGCCGGATGTTTATCCCGGTATGACCATAGCCGGACGCGTGACCAATATCGGACTTCGGGCGGACAATACGTTCAACTACGACGTGGAAATTGAGGTAATTAACCCATCAAAAACGCCCTTGCGCGGGGGTATGCACGCAAAAGCGGTGTTTGAATTTGATACCCGGCGGAAAGGATTAACGCTGCCCAGAAAGGCCATTGCCGGGAGTTTACAGGATGCACACGTATTTGTAGTACGCGATTCCATTGTAGATTTGATACCCATAAAAATTGGCACTACCCGGGGCGACAGGGTAGAAGTCCTTTCCGGTCTTGCCGCCGGAGAAAAAGTAGTGATATCCGGGCAATTGAGCCTTTCAGCGGGAGCAAAAGTGAAAATTTTCGAATAAAACAAGTTGGCATCCCACCTTGAAGTTCTGTAAGCCCTTGATCATACAAAATGCACCCATACTATATTGTTTCCTGTGTAGTCGGCCTCCTCTCCGCATCTATTTTGGGCTGTCAGCACACTCCAAAAGGTTGGGTAAGCCCGTTTCCGGCAGAAGGTACCAATTCTTCGCCGCAAGCAGCAGACCTCAATGCCGACGGAGTACTTGATTTTGTTATTGGCGGCGGAAAATCACCCGCCATAAAGATGCTTTCTGCGGCCCGATACTTTCATTTGCGGCCATCCACCTGCCGGGCGCAATCTCCACAATGGATTCAAATTGTCGGGCTAATAAAAATTTCGGCAACCGCTTGCGGCGGGGTATACTTTGCAGAAACCGCCCGTTTTCGGGGTCAGTAAAATACCAGACAGTGGCCTTTGCGGAAGGAATAAATTTTAGCCGAATTTTTACGATATAAGTAGTCAGCGCCAGTGTGGTACCGTCGGCACTGATACCAGCACCACTCACTACCCGGCTGGGTAAAATCAGGCTGTCGCGCAGCAGCGCCGTATAATGCCCCGGTTTGGCGGGTAAAACGTAATGTTTTGTGTAATGTTTGCTTTTAAACCTGCTTTTGGTAAACAAATGGAGGCTGTCTCGGGCGAAAACCATTGCTTCGCAATCAAAATTTCGGTCGCCCTCCAGCAACGGGGGGAAAGCCCTTTGATCCGGGTATTCAAACAAAATACTATCCAAAAAACCAGTAACGGGTTGATAGATGTAAATGCGCAAGTCATTGCGGGCATTCTGATTGTTCCCAAAATCGCCGATATAGAGGTTCTTCTGGTTATCGGAGGCCAAATCTTCCCAATCCCGGTTTAACACAGGCAGTACTTTTGTTTCCAGAATATCACCAGTCTGAGGGGCTATTCGCACGAGTGCCGGAGCATTTCCACCATCATTTAGCGCCCATAAGGCACCATCCGGAAGGCACGCCAGGCCGGATATTTCCCGAAGTTGGGTAGGGAGACGGGAGCGGCGTGGTTGGGCGAAAAGTGGGAGTGCCAAAATGCAGATAAAAATAACGGTGATAAATCTCATGAGCGGTTGGCTAAATTGTTAGAGGTAGGAATGGAGAATAATTGTTCCTTACTAAAAGGATCACATAAAAGGATTGAGTTATTATTCTCGTTCCTTATAAGGTAAAAAATTTGCGCAAAAATCTGAAAAAAATTTGGTGATCCCAAAAATGGTCGTAATTTTGCGGCCATATTTGAAATGCGGGAGTGGCGGAATTGGTAGACGCACACGTTTCAGAGGCGTGCGCCGCGAGGTGTACGAGTTCGACTCTCGTCTTCCGCACTTTTTTTAGGGCTTGTATCCAATGGATGCAAGCCTTTTTTCGTTATTATAAACATTGCCGGGGCCAACGCTCTCATCTGCCCTCAATCTACTCAACCTATTCAACTAATATGTCTCGTTTAGCCCAAATATTTATTATTATTGCGGCATTTGCCCTCGGCGGTATATTGACGTACCGCTATTTTGTAGCGAAAAGCCATGCGGTGGAAGATTCCTCCGTTTTATTGGAAAAAATTCAGGCGGTCGCTAAACTCATCACCGTGGAAGGGCAGTTCTCTGAAATTTATAATTATAGCGAATATCAGGGCTATTTCACCCTTTTATGGGATAAAAAAGTATTAGTCAGGGTACGCGCTACCGTTGCTGCCGGCTATGACCTCGGTGAATTGCATTTTGAGGCCGATCCCGTCACCAAAGTTATTCGGATGAGTGCTTTGCCGGAGCCAAAAATTTTAAGCATAGATCACACGATTGACTATTACGATATTTCAGAGGGGTTATTCGCTTCTTTTTCGCCGGAAGATTATAATCGGGTCAATCAACGGGCCAAAGACCTGATTAGGGATCAGGCGTTGAAAAGCAGCCTGCTGCCTGCTGCACAGGAGCAGGCAGTGAAAATAACGGATTTGATCCGGTTTATGGTGGAAAGTGCCGGCTGGACACTGGAAACCACACAAATCCCCGCGCTAAAATACTGAAAGACTACCATTATACCGACATGCCTCAGTAAAAAATTTAAAACTGGCATTTAATTGATTTGAGTGCTTGACACATTTGGGGAACCACAATATATTAAAAGGGAAAAGTTTCACAAAACTTGTCAACCACCCATGTTTCCCTATATTTCATATTACTTCCCCCCAAATATGTCAAGCACTCAATAAATAATTGATTATCAATTATTTATTGAATTTATTCTGTGTATGGGATCAATACCATTAAGATGTACCACAAAAATTGTCAAAGAGCCAAATAAATTAAAAGCCTGCATTTAAGGGTGTTAATATTTTGATAATGAACATATTACGTGTTTTTGTTTTATTAAAACTGTATTGTTTTGACGTAACAAAACAGATCGAATTGTAATAGTTCGGGTGATGGCTATACTCTTACCTTTGCACCATGAAATTTCTTTCATTTCTTTGAGGTTATAAAAAAGTTGAGCTTCCTCGATATAAGTAACGGGGATGCTCACCTAAGTGAGATTAATGATGTAATTGTACGCCGGTTGGAGTAAGTCTGACCGGTTTTTTTTATTTGTGCAAGTATCCGGGAAAAGTGTATCTTTACGCCTTAATTTTTACTTTTCGTGTTGTATGCATTCATTATGTCATTAACACGATTTGTCCCGTCTCTTAAATCGGGTTAACACAATAGCCTAATTTCTTTTATTCGTGCGCAACGAACAAGACATTATTAAACAGGTGCTGAATATTTTTTCAGCCCATCTGGAAAAAAGCAGCTTTCGGAAAACGCCCGAACGCTTCGCCATCCTCGAAGAAATATATAAGCGCAGCGATCACTTTGATGCTGAGGCGCTGTATATTCACATGAAAAATCGAAACTATCGGGTTAGCAGGGCAACTGTCTATAACACACTTGAATTATTAGTTTCCTGCGACCTTGTCAAAAAACACCAATTTGGCAAGAACCTTGCACAATACGAAAAATCTTATGGGTACAAGCAGCACGATCACGTAATCTGTGCTAACTGCGGTAAAGTGGTAGAATTTTGCGATCCCCGCATCCAAAACATCAAAGATATGGTGGGTGAACTGCTCAATTTTAGCATCACCCACCATTCACTCAACCTCTATGGCATCTGTGGCACCTGCCGCAAGGAAATGGAATTTGGAATCGTCAGAAAACAACCCAAAGCGGATGATGCAGAACCAGGTTGGGGTGATTAGGAGCGTAGAGGCAGAGCAGAGACGCATTGAAATGATCAACTTATTATTTACTCCTTCTTAAGGAACGGTGTCAGTATAAAGTACTAAACTTAGGTAGATTAGTTTTTGCTCAAATAACGATCTTTTTGGGCTAATAGTGGGGCTATTTAAACAAAAAGATGGGCAATTTGAGTGAAAAGGAATCAGATAAGATGGATATTTTATTTTGACACCGTTCCTAAGCAATAACCCACGCATGACACGTTCTGCCACGCCCGAAGACCTGTTGTTTTTTTACAACATATATATGCACCCTTCAGTGAATCCTTTTCTGTTATATGAAGAGCTGCCATTGGCAGATTTTACCCCTATTTATCACGACCTTTTACAAAAAAAATCTCTTTTTATTTTCAGTGAGCAGGGGCGCGATATTGGGATGTTTAAATTGTTGCCACAAATGTATCGCAATGCCCATATCGTTTACTTGGGCGGATTAGCCATTCACCCCGATCATTTTGGGCGCGGCTACAGCAAGATGATGATGACCGAAATCATTGATCTTGCCCGCACACGTGGTTTCTTGAGGATAGAATTGAGTGTGGCGGCTACTAATCAAAGGGCTATCCACCTGTATGAAAGTTTCGGATTTCAACGAGAAGGGGTGCTGCGCAACTACACCTATTTGGCTAAAGAAGCCAAATATATAGATGAGGTCATGATGGCAAAAATCAACTAATATCTAATAATTACTAACGAATAATCACTTTAAATGGATTTATCCACCCGCCTCATCCATGAAGGCAATATCCAGGACAACAGCCAGGCTGTTATGTCGCCCATCATCCTTTCTACCACCTTCGAGCGCGGCGAAGATGGCCTTTCCTATCCGTCAGGGTATCTCTACTCGCGCTACGACAACCCCAACCGCCATACCCTTGAAATAAAATTGGCGCTGATGGAGAATGGTGCGGCGGCGGTGACCTTTGCTTCCGGCCTCTCGGCTGCATTGGCCGTCTTCCAAAGCTTGAAATCGGGCGACCACGTTATTTTGCCTGATGATATTTATTTTGGCGTACGCGCTATTTTAGAAAAACTGTTTCCACAATTCGGATTGACCTTTACAACGGTGGATATGCTCTATCCTGAAAAAGTAGCCGCTGCCGTGGAGGCCAATACCAAATTGATTTGGATGGAAACCCCTTCCAATCCGAGGGTAAAAGTGACTGATATTCAGGCCATTGTGGCTATTGCAAAACAGCACGGCTGTTTTACCGTAGCCGACAACACCTGGGCGACCCCCTATTTTACGCAGCCGTTGGAAATGGGCGTAGACATTTCCCTGCATTCCACCACTAAATATCTCGGCGGACACTCTGACATTCTCGGTGGTGTCCTGATATTTAAGGAAATGGATGCCCGATATGAGTTTATCCGCACCTTCCAAAAAATTGGCGGCGCGGTACCTTCTCCTTTCGATTGTTGGTTGCTGTGCCGCAGTTTGGCTACTTTTAGCGCCAGAATGCCCATTCACGCCAGCAATGCCATGCAACTGGCTACTTTCTTGTCGCACCATCCTGCCATAGAAGCAGTGATGTACCCGGGATTGCCTTCCGACCCGCAGCACGCAATAGCCAAACGACAGATGAAAAACGGATTTGGCGGAATGTTGTCTATCTTAGTGAAAGGCGGGCAGGCGGCAGCTTTACAGGTTTGTTCCCGACTAAATATTTTTTGCCATGCCACCAGCCTGGGAGGTGTAGAAAGCCTGATTGAACACCGTCGTTCGGTAGAAGGAGAAAACTCGCCCAGCCCCGACAATTTGCTTCGGGTATCGGTGGGTATTGAAGGGATAGACGATTTGATAGAAGATTTTAACCAGGCATTATTGGCACGGGAATGAATTAATTGAATGGTAGAAATATAAGTTTCTTTAATTGAAAACCAATTATTTGTACTTGTTTTTTGAATTTTTATATCTCAACATAACCGATTAAACACCTCGATATTGCAGTACTCCCAACCTCAAATTTCATTTTTTCTCAACCCAGCGTTTTAACGATGGGAGAGAAAAGACGATTATGGGTTTTAACCCGGAAGGGAAAGCCAAAATTGTAATATTGATACTTTATTTTGACACCGTTCCTAATATACGTCAAATGCTACTTTTATGCAAAAAATATCGTTCCTTTCCACGATCCTGCTATTCGTTTTCTGCCTGAAAACAACCGGCCAATCCTTCAATAACCTACCCGTTTTAACGCAAAAACCACCACTTCACGGTCGGCATTGGATGGCTATTACCGGAAAACCTTTAGCCGCCACCGCCGGCGCCATGGTATTTAGCAAAGGCGGCAACGCCGTAGATGCAGCCTGCGCCATGCTCGCGGCTACCTGCACCATGTGGGATGTATTGAGTTGGGGGGGCGAAACACAGGCCCTGATCTACAACCCCAACACCAAAAAAGTGATTGCGATCAATGCCTTAGGCGTAGCGCCAACGGGTGCCACTGCTGATTTTTTTAAGGGCAAAGGTATGAAATACCCCCCTGAATACGGCCCGTTGGCAGCAATAACCCCTGGTACGCCGGGAGGTCTGATGACTATGCTGGCAGAATATGGTACCATGAGTCTCAGCGAAGTACTGGCACCTGCTATGCAATTGGCAGAAGGATACCCCATAGAAACGCAAACCGCCAATTCCATTGAAAAAGGAAAGGATGAAATAAAAAAATGGCCGTATTCCACAAAGGTTTTCCTGCCCCATGCAGGCGAAAAACGCGAGGCGCCTTCCGGCGGTGAAATTTTTGTCCAAAAAGACTTGTTAGAAATGCTCAAAAAACTAACAGCAGCAGAACAACAGGCGCTGGCCGCAGGAAAATCGCGCAAAGCCGCCATTTATGCCGCCTATGACCGATTTTATAAAGGCGATATCGCTAAAGAATTTTCACGCGGATGCCGCGAACAAGGTGGCCTTATCACAGAAGCAGATTTAGCCAACTGGCAGGTGAAAATAGAGGAACCCCTGATGACGACCTACAAAGGTATTGAAGTATATAAATTGCAGCAATGGACACAAGGCCCCGCCATGTTGCAAACACTGAATATCCTCGAAAATTTTGACCTGAAAAACATGGGCTACAACTCAACCCGCTACATCCACACGCTCTATCAGGCCATGAATTTGGCGTTTGCCGATCGCGATTTTTACTACGGCGACCCGGCTTTTGGCCCTGAAGAGCCCATAAAAGGTCTGCTGTCAAAAGCCTATGCCAAAGAACGCAGCCTGCTCATCAACCCGGAGATGAATGACCCGAAAATCGGCCCGGGCGATCCTTATCCATACGAAGGGAAGGTAAATCCCTACACGGAAGTGCTGAAAAACTGGGGTACTTCCGGATTATACCGACCTCAAGAGGAGAATACCATGAGTGCGGCGTTTTTGGAAAGTTTTGCCGCAGGCACTACCTCCGTGGAAGCAGCCGACGCAGCAGGCTGGGTAGTGTCCATCACCCCCAGCGGTGGCTGGATACCCGCCTGTATTGCGGGAAATACTGGCATTGGCATGAGCCAACGGATGCAGTCGTTTGTATTGGATGCCAAAGAAAATCCATTCAACGTGGTAGAACCCGGCAAACGCCCCCGTGTGACCCTCACGCCCAGCATGGCACTGAAAGACGGCAAACCTTACCTGTCCTTTGCCAAACAGGCAGGCGATGAGCAAGACCAGTTGTTGTTGCAGTTTTTCCTGAACATGGCAGAATTTAATATGTCCGTACAGGAATCCTGCGAAGCACCGAGTTTTAAAACCCACCAGATGTACTCCAGTTTTGGCAAACACGAACGCAATCCCGGAGCACTCACCCTCAATAGCGCTATGCCGCCCTGGAGCCGCAAAGAATTGAGCCGCATGGGTTATACCCTTACCTATCAAGATAGAACCAGCGGACCCATCAACGCTATATGGTTCGACCGGGAACATGGCAGTTTTTGGGGCGGTTCGAGCAATCACGGAGAGGATTATGGGATCGGGTGGTAGGGTAGCAGGAGCAGAACTAAAACGGCTGATGGGAGAAAATCTGATGGCTATGAAGGTGTGGAAAAGTAAAGTTGATGGAGTCAAGCCCTCTTTTCGGTGACTTTCAGGTGTCCATGCAGTTCGATTTTTTAATTAAATAAAAAATTTATTATGCATTTTCATTTTCGTGCCAATAGTTGCTCCCTTTTGCTACTTACCCAACCACCCGCACCCCATCCGTCAGTTCTACCGGATAACATCGCAGCATTTTGTCAAATGTTGCCAAGTATTTCGCGCTGATTTCCGCTTGAAAAGACTCCAAGGCATCACGACGGATGAGGTTCAGCGTGCAGCCGCCAAAGCCGCCGCCCATCATTCTCGCGCCGGCAATGGCCGAATTCTGTAGGGTTTGCGCCACTAAATAATCCATTTCTGCGCAACTTACCTCAAAATCATCGCGCAGCCCGGTGTGGGTTTGGTAGAGCAATGCCCCCAGATCACCTACCCGGCTTTCCTGCATGGCCTGCCCGGCTTTCGACACCCGTTCTATTTCTTCTACCACGTATTTGCAGCGACGAAAAACAACCGGGTGTAAATCTTTTTTAAAAGATTCTAACAACTCTTTGGATACATCCCGCAGGTTGCGTACCTCCGGCCATTTCTTTTGAATAATGGCTACCCCCGCCTCACATTCCTGCCGACGGGTATTGTATTCAGAGTCAACCAAGGCGTGTTTTACGCCGGAATCGCACAATAACAGGGTATGCTCAACAAAATTGACGGGGAAATATTCATAGTGTAAATTGCGGCAGTCCAAGCGAAAAACATGGCCAGTTTTACCCATTAGGGAGGCAAACATATCCATAATGCCACATTTCATTCCGACAAAATTATTTTCGGCCTTCTGGGCTAATTGCGCTAAAGTAGTGCGAGGGATACCAAATTCAAATAAGGTATTCAACGCAAACAACATCCCGCTTTCCACCGCCGCAGAAGACGATAAACCCGCACCATTGGGAATGTCGCCACCAAAAACCACGTCTACCCCCCCCGGCTGATAACCGGCTTTCATCAGTTCATCAAAGGTGCCGAGAATATAATTGGGCCACGACAATTGAGTTGATTTGGTTAATGCCGATACCGTCGTTTGATAATAAGATTGCAGGTTCCAGGCATACAAATGAATCTCCTGATCGGTTCTGGGAGATATGGCAAACCAAACAGACTTATCAATAGCCGCAGGCATGACAAACCCTTCGTTATAATCCGTATGCTCGCCAATCAGATTGATGCGACCGGGAGCGCAGACAACGATATCCGGTGCCTTATTAAACCTCTCATGAAACGAACTGATCACTTGTATTTTTGACATAAACTAAGGATGTTGGTTTGACTACTGTTGATTGGTTGATTTAATTGTTGTTGATTTGATGGCTGTTGATTTGATAGATTGCTTTGACCCAAAAATTAAAATTGTACACCTGAAATTTTAAAACGGTTTCTAAAGGTCTGATCTGATTTTGGCTAAAATTCGCTGCATTTCCTCCTTCCAAGGCTTACTGCTACCCACAAAATTGTTGTGCATAAAACTAAAGATCAATACTTTGTTGCGTTTGGTCAGTAGATACCCACTCAGGCAATGTACCCCGGTCATACTCCCGGTTTTTGCAAAAATATAGGGCTGCTGATCTGCACCCGCGTACAATGTTGCGATAGTGCCCGACACGCCGCCCGCCGGGAATAAAGAAAATAAACGTTCGTGCGGTTGACTTTTCCAAAGTTGTAACAATATTTGCACATTCGACAACGGAGTGTTCATATTGTATCGGGAAAGCCCGCTGCCATCCACCCAGCGTGGCGGAAAAGGCAGATTTGAAAAATTGTTATTTTTCATCCAGTCAATCATGTTTTGGCGCTCAAATTTTCCTGTTTTTGCCGCAGCGCTCATCAATAAAAGTTGTTCTGCGATAAAATTATCACTTTGATGCATCAAACGGCGGTAAACCGTATCTGCCGGTGTTGATTTCCAGGTATTCCATTCTTGGTTATTGGGTATTATATCTCTGAATATCAGGGATTTGTGAAGCGTATCTTCTATCAAAATGCGATTATTTGCCTTCGCATCATGTACGGGAATCCATTCCTCAAAATTCGCCGAAAAATTTGACTTTCGCGCATAAAAAATGGTATTTTGCCCGTCTTCCGGGCGAATTTGCGAGGAGTCCAAGTCAGATTTTATCAAAAACCGATTCCAGTAGGGTGGTTCTGCCGCCAAAGAATCCGGTTTCACGGCAACTATCCTTCGCAAATTGCTGTATATCGGCCAAACGCTGCGCTCCGGGGAATATTCCGAATTGAAATCATCCCACATCCAACCAGGGCCAAACGGCAAAAGAGCAGGAGCCTGATCGCAAACAATGATGTACTTCGCCGGATGGCTTTTGATAAAATGATACCCGCTCTGCCAGGCTGCAAAATACGGATTCAGAAAAGTAGGATCGCCTTCCGGCACAACAAACAAGGTGTCTTTACTGACGGCATAGCGAAAACCGGGAATAGAATCGCCCAAAGCGGCTAATGCGGCCGACAAGGTCAGTATTTTGGTATTGGAAGCAGGGGTAAAGTAGCGATCCGCATTGTCTGAACACAGAATAGCGCCCGTTTGGGCATCCATCAGGGCAAAGCCGGTGAATGCTTTAGAAAAAACAAGAGATTGGCGAATCTCTTTGTTTAGGTTTCGGTAATACCCGGAACCTCTACGGGCAACCGTGCAGGAAAGCCCCAATAACAGTATAAATGATAGGAGGATGCGCATGACGGCGCAAATAAAGGAGATTTTAAGCAAATACTGCGGGTTTCATTATTTTTTCACCTAAAAATTTGCCTGTAAAAGTTATTCGGTGTAACTTTGTGGCAATTTACACGCAGTTTGAGTTTTATTGCGCCATTGCTCCTGCCTGATTTTTTTAAAACACTACAACATCAGGCTATTTGCCTGTTTAAGAAAGGGATACAATGTTTATTTTTTTTAATTTTATTTCGTAAAATTAAGGCATTTGTTCCGTATATTCGTCCGTAATCCACCTCTTTAAACCTTCGGCCTCCCAATATTTTATTTTTCTCTAATTGTTAAATTGTCGTCTGCCTGTCATAAGGTAAGCTGTTTACTCGTTTTGGGGCCTTCACTTTAATCTTTTAATCAATGCTTAGATTTTTCACACTCGCCTTTTTATTTCCGATTTATGTGTTCGCACAGGCGCCTTCCTTCACTGCTGATAATGTAGTGCCTCCTTTTAAAGGACAATTTGGTTATGGCGCCAACATGGGATACTTCCCACCTTACTATTACGACAAAGAACTGGCAACGCTGGCACATGGCACCCCCGACGGGAAAGTACCGGGCTTTGGCGTTTCCACCGTTCGTCCGGGCCTCTTCGATCACTTTTTAGATTACTGGGGTTTCGACATCAGAAAAGATGCCTTTAAATACTACCAGGATATTGGTATAAAAGATGTTACCGTCATCATTGGCTTTCCGTCTGAACGCAACCGCGAAAATGCATTTTATTGTCCGGGCGAACGCAGCGAAATGTTCAAAGGACTGTACGAGCCAATTTGGGACAATGGCGAAAACGGTACACCTGTTAATGATGCTAATACCTACGCACTTTACGTGTGGAAAATGGTTTCTGTCTATAAAGACTACGTCAAATTTTGGGAAGTGTGGAACGAACCCGACGTGGACAATGGCAATGCCTGGAGACCACCCGGTATGGCAGGCAACTGGTGGGAAAATGTGCCAGGCCCCTGTGAAACCAAACTAAAATCGCCTCCATTCTATTACGTCCGCACCCTGCGCATCACTTATGAAATTGTAAAAAAATTAGCACCTGATGATTATGTGTGCGTGGGCGGCCTCGGTTGGGACAGTTATCTGGATGTTATTTGCCGCTTTTCTGACAATCCTTTTGACGGCACAGTGACGGGCAATTACCCTAAGCGCGGCGGTTCCTACTTCGACTGTATGAGCTTTCACTCGTATCCGCACATTGACAACTCCATGCGGGAATGGGACAACAACCTTCGGGGATTTCGCTATTTCCGCCATTCAGACAGCGCCATTGATGGCCTTTGGCGACTGAAAGAAAAATTTAATACCGTACTAAAAAAATACGGCTATGACGGGCAAAAATACCCCGAAAAAGTCTGGATTTGTACAGAATTTAATGTTCCACGTCGGCAGTTTGGCGATTACTTGGGGTCTGATGAATCGCAGGTCAATTTTATGATCAAAGCCATGGTCACTGCCCAAATGAATAATGTAGTACAGATGCAGGTGTACTCATTAGCCGATGAACTGCCGGAAGCAGAAGCACTGAAAAGGAATACCGAATTTGGCTTTATGGGACTGTTCAAAAATCTCGAAGGAGTGCTGCCTTATGCGGGGGTACCCACTTCCATGGCCTGGGCATTTAAAACCACCAGCAAATTATTAGGCGGATCCAATTACGACCCCGTTCGTACACAACGCATGAACCTGCCCCCTAATATCCGTGGCGCAGCCTTTCGCGACAGCCTTGGAAGGTATACCTACACCCTTTGGGCCATTACAGACCGTGATCGCGATGAAACTACGTTTGCTGAATACGCTTTTCCTGCTGACTGGGGCATTGAGTTCATGGATTTAAAAACCTGGCAAAACAGTCAGACTGGTTTACACCAATTGATCAATGCCAAGCAGGTGAAACTCACCGGAAGCCCCGTTTTCCTCACCCCGACTCGTGTCACCAACCAATATCCGAAACAACCAAAACTCAGTCCAAATCCTGCTTTTGGCGGGGTAACGGTTTTTGAATTCTGGATGTTTGAAGATGGGCCTTCCACTATTGAAGTGTTTGATGCCACCGGAAAACTTATACAAATCGTTACACAGCAGGAGGATTTGATAAAAGGTCCACACTCTCGCCTGATTGATCTCAGTGACTACGCTAACGGAGTATATGTTGTTCGTATGCGGACCAATACCAGCAATCAGTCGAACAGGTTGGTGAAATATTAAGGACACGGGAATGAATTAATTGGATGACGGTATGATAATTTTTTTGCAAAAAAATTATCATACCGTCATCCAATTAATTCATTTACAATAATAAACGTATAATAACTTTTTTATGTATAAAAATTTGACTACAGTATGCCCTGTAATCCATCTGAATCGAATGGATGGTTTTCAACTTTTATGCTGTTAAAGCGTTAGTTTGTATAAATCCTTCGTTAAAATGGATTCCGCTCAACCTTACTGATAATGATTTGGCTATTACATCCTCAAATCAACAAATAAATAAACCCTCCTCATGAGTATTTCTAATAAAGCAAAGATTGCCGGATTTGGAGCGTTCTTTGCCATTGCAATTTCATTATTTGTTGTTTTATTGCCCAAAAAACAAAGAGAACTCCCCATTTTGGGAGAACGGGATGTAGTAAATGGCGATACCATTTATCGAACGGTTCCCGATTTTCAATTTATTGATCAGGACAGCCAGATAGTTAATAACGCTACCTTTGCCGGAAAAATTTATGTAGTGGATTTCTTTTTTATTCACTGCCCTACGATTTGCCCCAAAGTGAAAGCCAACGGATTGCGGATTTACCAAAAATATAAAGACGACCCGCGTGTGGTGCTGCTTTCGCACTCCATTGACACCAAACATGACACCGTGGCCGCCCTAAAACGCCATGCTCAAAAGTTGGGCATAGAAACGGCTAAATGGCATTTAGTCACTGGTGACCACGATGTTATTTATGGCATTGCCGACGACTATTTTAGTGTTGCAGTGGAAAACCCGGATGCACCCGGCGGGTTTGATCACTCTGGTCGCCTCATATTAGTAGATACCAAACGCCATGTGCGCTCCTTCTGCAATGGCACTGATGCTACTGAAGTAGATCGGTTTATGAAAGATATAGATTTATTACTAAAAGAGGCTGCGAAATAAACGCGTTTTTCAGGTGCCACCGGCTCGTTTTTTTGAGGTGTCATCGGCGAGGTACGAGCCGGTGACATCTCAAAAAAACGGCGAGGTACGAGCCGGTGACACCTCAAAAAATCGGCGAGGTACGAGCCGGTGACACCTCAAAAAATCGGCGAGGTACGAGCCGGTGACACCTCAAAAAAGGATTTGCCGACGAAATTTTGATAAGTTATTCTATTCTTTTACCGTCCCATTAAGTTATTCTTTTCCCGTTCCTAACAATTCCAACTCCCCAAAAATTTCAAAAACAATTTTACCAAATTCTCCGCATCGGAAATACCCCGGTGTGCCTGTCCGGTGAAGAGTATGCCTTCCTTTTCAATGGCCTTTTTGAGTCCTATACTTGAACGCATACCCCGCAGCACCCGATATTGTTCTTTCAGGTTGGCATGATGCTCCGCCCAGTCTGACTCCAAGCGATGAAGTTTACAATCGCGAATGAATTGTTTTCGGTCAAAAGTACCCCAGGAACAAAGCGTGTAATCTTCCTCTTCAATTCTTCCCCAGCTGATAAATTCTTCGATAACAACAGGGAAGAAATCAGCGCGATTGATATCCGGTTGTGCAATATTTGTCAATTGTTTACAAAAAATGGACAAGTTGGGATGCAGCGAAGGTTTCACAAAACGGCTGAATTTGCCGCGTATTTCTCCGTATTCATTTATTTTATAAGCACCGATCTCAATGGTCTCCTGCACATAGCCCGGCGGAGGAGTTTCCCAGCAAGTGGCCTCAAGGTCATATATAATATAGTTCATGTTCAATTGGGTTTTATTTTTATGCGTTTTTGTGTGTAAATGAATTATTTAGTATGAGTACATGAGCAAAAATAAACGCGGTTATAATTTTGTTTAACACACATAATTAGGTGGTTGGCTTATAACTCATAACTACTTATATTCTTTACAAATAAATCATATAAGTAGGTAAATAGAAATAATCGTAGTTTTTAATTTCATTAATTACGTTATTATCAAGGGTTTGTGAGACTGTGGACTGCCGACTATTGACTATGGACTACTTAGACAACACCCCGGTTATCCCTGCCGTATCCGGAGAAAACCGTAAAAGCTATTGACTGTGGACTACTTAGATAACACCCCAATAATTCATTTCCGTGCCCTACTCCGGTTTTGCCCGGTCAATGCCCACCGCATCAAAGGCTTTTTTTAGTTCTTCATATAGGTAATACTTGGTGTCATCGTAATGTGTTCCGGTCGTCCAGCAACCGATTTCTACTGTTACGGCGTTTCTCGGCAACCCGCCAACCTGAACAAACGGGTCTTTTCCCGCCATTCGATAAGGACAACCGCGGATAACTTCTTCCGCAACTGAACGCATGAGGCCGATGTTGCAATTGTCTAAGAGATCAAATTTAACATCTGCTCGAATTTCTGCCTCATCAGTGATGTTTTCAATCGAACCCTGTGTGATGATTCCGTTGGGTATAATGATTCTTTTCCCCTGCGTGGTTACTAAAATTGTATTGAAAATCTGTATCTCTTTTACCGTACCCGTTTTATCACCTACGGCAATATTATCACCTACTTTATACGGGCGGAATAACAGAATAAGTACACCTGACGCAAAATTGCCTAAACTTCCTTGGAGGGCTAAGCCGACAGAAAAGGCCACCGCCGAAAAAATGGCAATAAAAGAAGTTGTTTCCAAGCCGACATTGCCCGCTACTACCAGCAGCAAGGCTACTTTCAAGCCAATGTCTATCAAAGAAACAAGAAATGGACGCAGGCTTTCGTCTACATTGCGGGCAATTAAAAATTTGTTAAAAGAGCTGCTCAGGCGACGAATTACCCAAAGCCCAATAATTAAAACGACAATAGCCGCCAGAGCTTTTGGGCCATATTTTAATATAAAATCTATTGCGTAGTTAAAATACGTTTTTGAATCCATGTGCGTTATTATGAAACTGATTTGTTATTTGCGTTGTTTTAGGTGTCATATAACACCTGAACGATAGTTTTTGCCGAAAACACGGCAAAGGTTGCATAAATTCTGCAAATTAACTGCGAAATTTGTGAAATTTTTTAATAAGTAATTGAATAAAAAATCATCACCGTTCTACATTTTAGTCATTGCTTTATTATTTACCCACTGCCCCCTCCATTAGGAAATTGCAAACTGTTGACTTATTGACTGCCGACCGTCCTTTTTTTACATCTTTTATCCGTTCAACCTAACGAACCTTCATACTATGAGAAATTTAATTTTAGCGGTTTTTTGCGCCACTTTTGTTGTTTATTCGGCTTGTACACCAAAAACCGGTGAAAAAATGGCCGGAAACCCACTGCCTACTGTGGAGCCAACCCAATGGGATACCTTGGGCAAGCCTGAATTGGGAGAAGAAGCCCTCGAAGAGGTTAATATTTTGGATGCTGCCGAAATCAAACCCGATCCCAAACCACAAAGCGATACCCTGGCACCCTATAATGCTTCGCACACATTTGAGCACGACCTGATCCACACAAAAATAGAAATAGGGTTTGACTGGGCTAAAAAGCACGCCTTAGGAAAAGCAACACTGACGCTTCGCCCTTGGTTTTATGCTACAGATCGCGTTACTTTGGATGCCAAAAACTTCGATATCGCTTCCGTAACCTTTGAGGGGCGTACCGAACAACTCAAATACGATTACAATAGCGAGCAGATAACTATCTTTTTGGGAAAAACCTTTACCCGAAACGATGAATTCAAACTCACCATTGCCTATACCGCCAAACCCGACGAAAGAAGCGCTTTTGGCGGTAGCGATGCCATCACCAGCGATAAAGGGCTGTTTTTTATCAATCCCGACGGATCAGAAGCCGATAAACCGCGCCAAATATGGACACAAGGTGAAACCGAAAATAATTCTCGATGGTTCCCTACGATGGACAAACCCAATGAACGTTGCACACAGGAAATGTATATTACGGTGGAAGACAAGTATAAAACACTTTCCAACGGTCTTTTGATCTCCTCCAAAAAGAATGCTGATGGCACTCGTACCGATTACTGGAAAATGGACAAACCGCACGCTCCCTATTTGTTTATGATGGCCATTGGCGAGTACGCCGTGGTAAAAGACAAATGGCGCAATATTGAACTGATGTACTATGTGGAACCAAAATATGAATCAGTAGCCCGCGAAATATTCCCGTACACCCCGGAAATGTTGGAATTCTTCTCCACAAAACTCAATTATCCTTACGCGTGGTCGAAATTTGCGCAGGTAATTGTAAGAGATTACGTGAGCGGTGCCATGGAAAATACCACCGCTGTTGTTTTTGGTGATTTCCTGCAAGGCACAAAAAGAGAACTGCCCGACTTGCAAATGAACAACGAACGCATCGTGGCCCACGAGATGTTTCACCACTGGTTTGGCGATTTGGTCACCACCGAAAGCTGGTCAAATCTTACCCTCAATGAAGGTTTCGCCAATTATTCGGAGTACCTCTGGTTTGAGTACAAGCACGGACGCGACGAAGCAGACAATCACCTGATGACCGAACAGCAAGGCTACCTGTTTTCAGCCGCAGGCGGCGGCCATCCACTCATCCACTTTGGTTATGGCTCCCGCGAAGATATGTTTGATGCGCACTCCTATAACAAAGGCGGTGCAGTGTTGCACATGCTGCGCACTTACGTGGGAGATGAAGCATTTTTTGCCGCCCTCAATCGTTACCTCAAACGCAATGAATTCACCGATGTAGAAGCCCATGAGCTGCGATTGGCTTTTGAAGATGTAACCGGGCAAGACCTCAACTGGTTCTTCAACCAATGGTTTTACGGCGCCGGCCATCCCAACCTCGACATCTCTTATGAGTGGGATGCTGCGGCCAAAAAACTAAACATGAAAGTTGCGCAGACACAGGAAGCCGCCCCAAACGTAGCCTATGTATTTGATTTGCCCCTGTATGTTGACCTGTATGATGCATCGGGAAAAATGCGCCGCGAACGCATTCGAGTGACAAAACGCGATCAGGTTTTTTCATTTGATGCACCCGAAAAACCCGCTTTTGTCAATTTTGACGCAGAAAAAACCCTGTTATGCGTAAAAAACGACCAGCATAGCCCCGAAGAATGGGCATTTATCTATAATAATGGAAGCCTTTTCCGCGATCGGATGGAGGCGTTGGAAAGTTTGGAGACAGACAAGAATAGCGCATTGCCACAAAAAGTATTTGCACAGGCACTTCAGGATAAGCACTGGGCCATTCGCCAAAAAGCCCTCGAATTGGCAGATATTAAAACACCCGACGTGATGGCAGCCATCACCAAAATAGCAGAAACCGAAAAAACGCCATCACTGCGCGCTTCTGCTATCAGCCTTTTAGGAGAAACACGCGATAAGCAATACCTGCCCATTATTCAAAAAGGACTGAGCGACGATCAGCCTTTTAGTGTAGTAGGTGCTGCCTTGGGTGCTTTGAGTAAAATAGACCCAAAGTCGGCTGCCAATGCCGCAAAAGTGCTGGAGGGCGATGAAAATGACAATATTGTTGCACAATTGGCTGAAATCTATTCAAAAAGCCCTGACCTTTCTCAATTGCCGTTTTTTGAGAAAAAAATGGCCAAAATTGATTTGATGGGTGCCTTTTCCTTTTTTGAACATTACCAGCATTTTCTGACGGAGTTGGGTGATATTGCTTTGATAGATCAGGGCGTGGTCAATATGAAAAATATTTCATTCGATCAAAAAACCAGCCAATGGCGCCGTTTTGGAGCGACAAAAGGTATTGCTGACTTGCGCAACCATTTCCGCGAAAAAGGCAACGATGCCAAAGTGACCGAATTGGAGAAATTGATTGAAGAAATCAAAGAAAAAGAGACCGACGAAACATTGAAACTATACTATTCTATGTTTTAATGGTATGGAAAAACACCAAAACACCAAAACACTAAAACACTAAAACATCAACCATAATGACCGATCGCTCAAAAGTATATCAGGCACTTGCTGAATGCGGGGTAATGCCTTTGTTTTATACGCCTGACCCGGAAATTGCTTTTCAGGTAGTGGCTGCCTGCTATCGAGGCGGCGCTAAAGTAGTGGAATTCACTAATCGGGGTGATTTTGCCCATGAAGTGTTTAGTACTTTGGTCAAACGGGTGCGCCGGGAATTACCGGGTCTCTTTTTGGGTATTGGCTCCATACAGGACTCCGGCACCGCCGCCTTATACATTCAATTAGGTGCCGATTTCGTGGTGATGCCTGTGCTTCGGGAAGATGTCATCCTGACCTGTCATCGGCGTAAAGTAGCCGTCATTCCAGGCACCATGACCCCTTCAGAAATTGGACGCGCCGAAGAATTGGGCGTAGAAATTGTTAAAATAGCACCAGGTGAAGTATTAACACCTGTATTTTTGAAAGCGCATTTAGCACCATGCCCTTGGACAAAAACCATGATTTCGGGCGGCGTGTCGCCCGATGAAGCCAACCTGCGCGGCTGGTTTGAAGCCGGAGCCACGTGTGTTGGCATGGGGTCTAAACTCATTTCTAAAGAGGTATTAGCCCATCAGGACTGGGCAGGACTGGAGACTAAAGTGCGGGAAGTAATGGCCATCATTCAAAAAATTAAATAATTTTTGGATTGACTTTTACAAAAAAACCGTATATTTGCAAATCCATACGTTCGATGACTGATGGCTGTTGACTGTAAATTGAAACTGCTGACTTATGATGACTACCCTTGCGCAACGCGAACATTGGACTTTAGAAGATATGGCCCTGCACTTTGGCCCACTCGAAATGCATCGGCCCCTGTCGAAGGAATCCTTTGTGGAATTAACCGAACGCTACCCCAATCTGCGCATCGAACGCGCATCTAACGGAAATATTACCCTCATGTCACCAGTAAAAAAGGGTTCAAGCCGACGGGAAAACCGATTGAGTTTCCTGCTTAATATCTGGAATTTCCACCATAGCAGCGGCGAAGTATATGGCGCTAATGGCTCGTATGACCTGCCCAATGGTGCTACCCAAATGCCGGATGCTTTCTGGATTTCACCGGAACGATTGGCCAATCAGCCGGATGACGAAGAACAATACATCCAGATTGTTCCCGATTTTGTGATAGAAATTCGTTCTCATTCCGATGGATTGCCAAAATTACAGGAGAAAATGACCCAAACCTGTGGATGGCCAACGGAGTCCGGTTGGCGTGGCTCATTGATCCCTATGAGGAAAAAGCCTACATTTACCGCGAAGGCGCAACAGCACCTGAAATGATAGAAGGATTCAGTGGCAAAAACCTTTCCGGTGAAACGGTATTAGCGGGCTTTATCCTGCCTTTGGAGACGATGAAACGAAAATAATAACCTTTAATATGGCTGTTACCCTTGCACAACGCGAACATTGGACTTTAGAAGATATGGCCCTGCACTTTGGCCCACTCGAAATGCATCGGCCCCTGTCGAAGGCATCCTTTGTGGAATTAGCCGAACGCTACCCCAATCTGCGCATCGAACGCGAATTTAACGGAAATATTACCCTCATGTCACCAGTAAAAAAAGGTTCAAGCCGACGGGAATCAAGCCTTCATGGTTTGCTTTTTATCTGGAATTTCTACCATAGCAGCGGCGAAGTATATGGCGCTAATGGCTCGTATGACCTGCCCGATGGTGCTACCAAAATGCCGGATGCTTCCTGGATTTCACCGGAACGATTGGCCAATCAGCCGGATGACGAAGAGCAATACATCCAGATTGTTCCCGATTTTGTGGTGGAAATTCGTTCTCATTCCGATGGATTGCCAAAATTACAGGAGAAAATGACCCAAACCTGGATAGCCAACGGAGTCCGGTTGGCGTGGCTCATTGATCCCTATGAGGAAAAAGCCTACATTTACCGCGAAGGCGCAACAGCACCTGAAATGATAGAAGGATTCAGTGGCAAAAACCTTTCCGGTGAAACGGTATTAGCGGGCTTTATCCTGCCTTTGGAGACGATGAAACGGAAGTGAGCACTTTTGTCAGTGCTGCAATATCTGCCGCATCGTTATAAACATTGGGCGCAATGCGTACAAATTTACCCCTTACCGAGACCGAAATGTGGTGTTCTTTTAAGACTTGTTGCAAGTGGTCAGGTGATATGTGCTTCGGTAATTCGATCCCAAAAAGATGTGCTGCACGAAAGGCTTCATTTTCCACACCAAAACCATATTCCTGCCAAATTTTAACCGCGTTAGCCGTCAGATTGCGACAATATTGCTGGATATTGCCCGGCCCCCACGCTAATAGCTGCTCCAAAGCAGCAATACCCATTGGCACTAAAGCAAAATTGCTGTGTTCCCCAACGTCATAGCGCAAGGCTCCCGGCTGATAGGCCGATTGGTATTCTGTTAATTGAGTAAAATCTTCACTGTTGAATCGGTTAATCCAGTTCTCCTCTAAGGGACTTCCCTGATGGAAAACTTCGTTCAGCCAAGCATAGCCCAAAGAATAAGGTCCCATCAGCCACTTGTACCCACCACACACCAAAGCATCTAACTCAAAATCTTGAACGTCCACAGGAAGTGCCCCAACACTTTGTGTGCCATCCACTGCGATCAAACCGCCACCAGCGTGTACCTTCTGACTCATGGCTTTAAGGTCAAAAATCGTACCGTTAGCCCAGTGGATATGCCCAAGTGCCACTAAAGCAGTGCGATTATCTATCGCGTCTAAAATCAACTCATTCCATCGTTGCGCCCGGTTTTCCGGGGCATCAGGCATATTGATGGTCTGCACTTCAACGCCTTTTTCCCGGGCCAATGTCATCCAAGGATATACATTGCTGGGAAATTGTGCTGCTGCTACAATGATTTTTTGACCTTTTTTGACTGGCAGATTTTTGGCTACAATGGCCATGCCATAGGACACCGACGGTATAAACGCCACCTGCTGTGCACTGGCAGCATTCACTATTTGCGCAAATAAACTGCGCAATTTTTCACTTTCCGTAAAAAAATCTTGCGGTGTTACTTGCCAGGGCCGGCTTTTGCGCATTACTCCCTGAATGCCCGCAGCCTCCACGGAGTTCATGGAAGGCGACATATAAGCACCATTTATATAGTGTGTACCAGGCTCAATGCTAAATAACGCTTTTTGACAATTCATTAAGGCATTCACAGTGTTCGTTCTCCACTCATTATTTTAAGTATTGAGAACCGTGTATAAAATGGTGTTTTTCAAATTTCATTCCCGTACCGCTTCCCAGATAAGTTCCTCCAATTTAGCGGTGAAAAAATCTTCAAACTGTCTTAGTTTGATTGGAGCATCCCCGCCATTATCCACCGTATGACGGATAGCCCCGCGTTGAATCGTGCAGATTATGTGCGGAATATCGGCAATCTCGCTACCGTTTTGGGGATAGTGGGCGGAAAAATTGAAAAAACCTTGCTCCTGCGCATAGCGAATCAGATCGTCTATCCACACCGGCGATGCCTTTGCGCGGTATTTCCCTGTGCGTTCTACAAAACGTTTGCCATTCCATTCCACTGTGCCATCGGAGTATACCTGCACTTCAAAAACAGGGCAACTGCCAAAACACGCGGTTTTTCGGATAGCAGCAATTGCCTCCACTAACTTGATATCTGATGTGACGGCTTTGGGCGGAGTGATGGCAACGCTGTCCGTTGGTATTACCACCACAGATATAACGGGCATAGGAGCAGTCTCTTTTACTACACTACGCCTGTTACAACCAATGGAAAAGGCAATAGTCAGAAAAAAATACAGAAAATATCGGCAAAAAAGCATAAAAAGATAATTACACTTTTACGAAACTTTAGGAGTTTGTAAAAGTACTAAATTTCATTCAAAGCCACAACAAAACAACGCTTATATTTGCGCGCAAGGGTGCGTTGTGCTTCTTCAGCACCGGTCTTTGTGCCATAAGCGCCAACAATTACCCGATAGGTTGTCTGGTTATTGGCATCATCGCGTTCTACGCTGACCAATACTTTATTTGGATTTTCAGCTTGTAATTTGGTTACAATGGGTAATACATTATCAGCATCGTATAACGTGCTGACTTGCACCCCAAAGCCTTTTTTAGCCGAATTTTTAATATCTACTTTATATAATTCAGCGGAAGACTTAGCAGCAGCGGGCGCCGGGTCTCCATCTGTTTCCGTGCTATACTGTGCCGGAGTAATTGATTTTGTACCTGTTTTTGATTTTACCAACGCTGTTTTTGATTTGCCTTTGGTACTGTATTGCACAGGTGCATCATCATCTTCTAAAACTTCTACTTTCACTCTGGTTATGCCATCGGTGATCATGTCAATTTCTTTGGCTGCTCTGCGGGAAAGATCAATCACGTAACCTTTAGAAAATGGCCCCCGATCATTTACCCGTACAATCACGGATTTTTTTGTGTCCAAGCGGGTGACCCTGACTTTTGTGCCAAAGGGTAATGTTTTGTGCGCACAGGTAAGGGCATTTTTATTATATTTTTCACCGCTGGAGGTTTTTCGACCATGCAGGGAATCGGCATAGTAACCAGCTTTCCCGAATTCTTCTACCACGTTGGCGGGAGCAAAAGCAGTGGAGATCAGAAAAAGTGAAATCAGGCAGGAAAATACAAAGAAGGTTTTACGCATGAATGGAAAGATTTAAGGTGTGGTTAACAAATTTATATTAATTTTGGATAAAACGCCACAAATTACGATGAATTATATCAATAATAAAAAAATTGCGTATATTTGTGCCGTAAATAATTCCTGCGTGGTTTTTAGTGTTCATCAAAACAGGTTTTTGAACTAACGATTCAACCTTTTTTCGATTTGTAACTAACTGACTTATTAGGTATAGTACGCTCGGTTTCCGGCAGCCCCGGCTCAAAAGATAGTCTCTCCTGTATACTAAGTTTTGCAAAATTGCTGTTTATATGGCAACTTGTAAAAAACTTAGCTATTATTTTGCGTCTTAAATTTTGTTACACAATTAAAACCATTTTCAATTATGAATACAACGCTTCGCATCCTGTGCATAGCATTGGCATTATTTTGCAATATTTCGGCATCTTTTGCCCAAAATAGTAATGCTGAAGATATTCAGCGCGCTAATAAACAGTTTGATCTGTATGCCTACAACCTTGCCCTAAAATCTTATGAGCAAGTACAAAAACGCGATCCAAATGATCCGTATATTTTAGGTCGACTTGCGGATTGCTATTTCCAACTCAATCGCCCGGAAGAAGCCGTCACTTGGTATGAACGTGCTGTGTCCCGACGCAGTGCCGACCCATTGGTTATGTTGCACTATGGCCAGGCACTGATGCATACCGGCAAGTATGCAGCGGCGAAACAACAATTTCTGCGTTTCGCCGATTATGACGATGCTACCGGCAAGCATTACGCAAATATGTGTGATTATGCAGTAGATGCATCGCGCAAAGATCCGCTGTATGCTGCCCGGGTTGAACCAATGAATTCTTCAGCGGATGATTATGGCCCCGCGTTTTTGGGCAATCGGTTGGTATTCTCCTCCTCTCGCACAGACCTTGCCCGCCGAAATAGCAGTAAAAACGCTTCTGACTGGTCAGGAAGCGCCAATAACCAGCTGTTCATTACACAACGCACTGGCGAGGGTGGTATGTTGGAAAAGCCGGCTTTTTTGCGCACTGAATTACAAAATGCGTATAATGAAGGCCCGGTTAGTTTCTCCGCTGACGGCCGTAAAGTAGCATTTTGCCGCAATAATTTTATTGATGGTACCCGGCAGATTGCAGAAAAAGGCATCAACATGAGTATGTATACTGCTGATGTAACAGATGGCAATTGGGTCAATATTAAAGCCTTCCCGTTCAATGGCTCTGATTATGCTACGGGGTTTCCCAGCCTTTCCGCCAATGGTAAAACCTTAGTGTTTGCGTCTAACCAACCAGGAGGACTGGGCGGTTGGGATATATATGTCTCTAACCTGACGGAGAATGGCTGGACCACCCCGCGTAACCTCGGTTCTCCACTCAATACACGTGGTAATGAGGTGACACCTTATTATGATGGAAAAGATTTGTATTTCTCCTCCGACTGGCACCGCGGCCTCGGTGGCTTAGATGTCTTTCGCGCCAGTCTTGGCGATGAAACGGTGAGTAATGTCTATCACCTTGGCCCCGGAATTAACTCTCCGCGCGATGATTATGGATTTGTGTACAATGCCAGCCAAAAAATTGGTTATGTAGCCAGTACCCGCACAGAAGGGCGCGGCCGGGTGGACATTTGGCAAATCACCAAGCGGTATGATGACCAGGCTGACATTGTGAAAGAATCCACTGTTCAACCGGATAAACCCACGCAATACAATTACGGGAATGACCGCTCTAATACGACAACCCGCTATGAAGAGGAGCGCAACAACAGAACCAAGCCAATAGAAAATTCAACTACTAACAGAACCATTGTAGAAATACCGCGCCATATTTTAGTGACCGACGAAAACAATCGCCCGGTTTCTTTTGCTTCCTTAGATTTGAATGATTGTAACTTTGGAATAGCGCAGACAGATCAGGAAGGTATGTTCTATTTTGTCGCTTTACGGCGCAATATTACCTGCGATATTAAAGTTAGCAAAACAGGTTATCGCACCGCTATTCTTCAGTTGTCTGAATTTGGACAAGAAAATATCAATATTTCTTTGTATACGGAACGCGCCCCGGCTGCACAGACCTATAACACCACTAATTCCAATTCCGGCAAATCCAAATTAGAATATTATACCGGATCAGTGATAGATGCTACCACGGGTAATGCGATAGAAAATACTATTATTCAGGTTGATTTAGATGGCACCGGGCCGATACAAGTTGCTACTGATAAAAAAGGGGGTTATAAATTGAGGTTGGACACCTATGGCAATTATGATGTATTTTATGCAAAAAGTGGTTATTTACAAACGATTGTAAATACTATACCGGGATTATACAGCGGCGATAAAAAGCTGCCGCCTGTGGTTCTTGAGCGCAGTAATTACAGCAGTACATCGGTAATAGAACCCATACAGCATAGCACAACCACTAAACTGCCCGGCGAAACCCGGCCAGTTACGCATAACTCTGCTAAAACTCCGGCGAAAGCAGCAGAACCTGCTCCTTTGAATGGCTATTCCATACAGTTGGCCGCATCGCCAGAGGAAATGAAAAATTCAGAATTGAGGAAATTTGAAGAATTGGTCAAATATGGCAATTTGTACTCAAAAACAGAAGGTAAATTTGAAAAAATTCGCCTGGGTATTTACCCGGTTCGCACCGATGCACAAACCATTTTAGATAAAATTCAGCAGGACAAAAAATTTAAGGATGTGTTTGTGGTGGAAGAACGCGGAGCCGACGAGAGTTTAGTGCTGCGCGAAATGCCCAAAAAAGGCAGTACCGGAAGCGAGGAATTGCGCCCAAACCAATATTCAACCCCGACAAAAACGGCAAAAGGGAAAAGCACAACTGCCGATGCAGGTATTCGTTATGCGGTGCAATTAGGTTCCTTTGGCAGCAAACGCTCGGTACCCCTCAACGATTTTACCGCATTGAGCGATTTGGGTAATATTTACACCAAATCAGAAAATGAAACCATGAAAGTGAGGCTCGGTGTTTGGTATAAATATCCCGATGCTGAAACCGCTCAGGAAAAAGCCGTTGCGCGGGGTTATAAAGATGCCATTGTGGTAACAGAAAAAGCAGATGACGAATCTATTCAGGATTTTCTGATAGAAGAAGCGGTAAAACCCGTGCAACACAGCACAAAATCAAAAGGTAAAGCCGCTGCTGAAGCATCCAAAAAGCCACAACCCTACTTCATCCGGCTGATGTCGGTGTCCAATCCGTCAAAATTTGATGCCAGCGATGTAGATGACCTCGGCGATGTACAAAAACGCAAAGGGGATAACGGCATGACCATTATTCTGGTGGGCGGATACCCTGATGCTGAAACGGCTACCATGATCCAAAATGAATTGCGCGATCGTGGCTTCGATGAATGTTATGTAGTAAAGGATGAGAAAGGCAAGTTGAACAGAATAAAATAAGGATTTGTGTTTGCTATCATAGACGTAGAAACAACGGGCGGTACTGCTCGTTTTGAAAAGATAACAGAGATCGCCATCGTGTTGCACGATGGCGATCGCGTTGTTGATACCTTCTCTACGCTCCTCAACCCCGAACGCTCCATCCCCTGGAGCATTACCCAACTCACCGGTATTACGGATGAAATGGTGGCACAGGCGCCAAAATTCTACGAAATAGCAAAAAAAGTGGTGGAAATGACCGAAAGCGCGATCTTTGTAGCGCACAATGTTTCCTTTGATTACAGTTTTATTCGGGAGGAATTTTCGCGATTAGGGTTTGATTTTACCCGAAAACAACTTTGTACCGTGCAAATGTCGCGTAAAGCCTTCCCGGGCCTGCCCAGCTATAGCCTGAGTAATCTGAAAAAACACTTTGATATCCAGGCAAATCGCAGTCACCGGGCTTTAGACGACACCTTAGCAACCGTTGAAATATTTGAACGCATTTTAGCGGCATCCTCCGGCCATCACAGTATAAAGCAGGTGATAGACCATGGGCTGCGGGAGGCTAAATTGCCACCTGCTATTACGCTGGAGCAGGTAAAAGCATTACCCGAACAATGTGGTATTTACTACTTTCATGATATACATGGTTCGGTTATTTATGTGGGTAAAAGCCTGAATATCCGAAAGCGCATCATTGAACATTTTGCCGATAAAACCGGAAAAGGGGACAAACTTCGGGTGGGCGTTGCAGATATTAGTTGTGAAGTGACGGGCAGTGAACTGGCGGCTCTTTTGCTGGAAAGCGCAGAAATAAAGCGACTGCAACCACCCGTGAATCGAGCACAACGGTTGACAAAACACCTCGGTTGTATCTTTACCTACACCGACCAAAATGGTTATCAATGCTTAGCCGTCGGCAAAATGACGGCAAAAAACGCGCAAAAACTTCAAATTGTGGCAGATTTTGCAAAGATAGACCACGCACGCAATCAGTTACTCAACATCGTCAAACAACATGAATTGTGCTATCGCCTCAGTCATTTAGACACTTCGGAGCGCGCTTGTTTTCACTACACCATTCGGCAGTGCAAAGGTGCCTGCGTGAGCGCGGAACCTTCTTCGGAATACAACAGCAGGGTAGAACAGGCGGTCAAGCAGATGACCAAACGGCTGACCGGTACTTTTTTTGTGATAGAGCCGGGGCGCTCAGCCGGCGAAAAGGTCGTGCTCGGTATTCGCGACGGATTTTTTGTTGGCTTTGGTTATTTTGAAACGGAAAACAACACCCACACCGCTGAAACGCTATTTGACAGTTTTACTTTTTATGCCAAAGAAGACCCGGATGCCGGGAGGATCATTCACGCGTATTTGCAGAAAAGAAACGCCGTGAAGGTGGTGAGGGTAAATGGCTGAATTATTGAATATTTTACCACTTATGATTTCCATCAGGAAAGCTATTGCAGCAGACCACGAACAAATCTGGCAAATACTGAAAGCCATCATTTTAAAAGGTGATGTATTGGCCTTTGCTCCTGATTCCACACAAGAGGAAATGCTCCATTATTGGTGCAACCCATCCAAGCATACCTATATTGCCCTCCGTGAAAACGAAATAGTGGGTACTTTTTTTATTCAAAATAATCAACCGGGTCTTGGTGACCATGTTGCCAATGCCGGATATGCCGTGTCGCCCGATCATGCAGGTATCGGAGCTGGCAGGGCCATGGCAGAATGGTCATTGGAGGAAGCCAGGCGGTTGGGTTATACCGCCATGCAATACAATATTGTGGTAAAATCGAATACCGTTGCCGTAAACCTGTGGAAAAAAATAGGCTTTGAAATCATCGGCGAAATTCCCAATGCTTTTAACCATCAAACTAATGGCATGACAAACGCCTATATCATGTACAGAGCACTATAAATGATATTTAAACAACTACAATCCGGCGTAAAAGTAACGGATAAAACATTTGATGCTGTGTATCCGAAATTTATCAGAGACCTGTCAGAAATCTATTTTACCCCGGTTAATGTGGCAAAAGTAGCGGCAAAATTTTTGGCCAATCAGGTGAATGCAAAAATATTAGATATTGGTTCGGGATCCGGCAAATTCTGTATGATTGGAGCCTCCTACACCACCGGACATTTCACCGGAGTGGAACAACGCGAACACTTATGCCAACTTTCAACCGAAATTTCGCAGTTGTATCAATTGCCCAATATTCGGTTTATCCACGCAAATCTTACAACTATTGATTTCAATGCCTTCAATGGCTTTTATCTTTTTAATCCATTCTCCGAAAATTTTGCTATTGTCGGAATGATTGCTGACGAAACCGATTTGCAATCAATTCTTTATCATCAGTACACGGATCATGTCAGGAGTGCATTGGAGGATATGCCCGTCGGAACAAGATTAGCCACTTTTTTTAGCACATGTCGGGAGGTGCCACCCACTTATCGGGTGCAGGCGGAGCATTTTGAGGGGAAACTGAAATTGATGGTGAAAGCGTGATCACATCCCGCACACCTCCCTCAAAAACGCCCGACTTTCACGCTCCACTCCCTGCCAGTCCTTCGAAATAATTTGAGAACCAATGACGTGGTCGCCCGATTGCGGGAAGTTGACGATGCGTTGTTGTCGGGCGGGAGTACCCAGTTGGGGCATCATTTTTTGCATGGCGGCTACCGACACCAGGTGGTCTTGCTTCTCTTTATTTTCGTAATAATAACCGACAAAAACAGGGCATTTGATGCGAGCAAAAGTGGCCGGAAGCATCGTGTTTTCCAAAAAAACACTGAACTGAATGACACCCTCCCAGCATTGATGATTGGTCCAGTACCTGGCTTGTATCGGTTTTTTGAAGGACCAGTCGTTGTGGTTACCGCCGCGTATCATTTTTGCGAGGCGCAAGCCCCAGGGGCCGCTCAGGAGTTTGGCTGCCGGATTAGCCAACGCTACGGCGGGCGACCAGGTGACAATGCCTTTCACTTCAGGGTGGCGGCTGCACAGAAAAAGCCCCAATGCTCCGCCGCCGGAAGTGGCGAGGATTACGACGGAATCGCCCAACTGTTTTGCAATATGCAGTGCGCGTTCCGCAGATTGATAATAGGAATCTGCCGTGAGTTGGCACAAGTTTTGGTCACCTTCTTCCACACCGTGTTCACTCATGCGAGCCAGAAACAGGTTTACACCAAATGAATCGGCCAAATGCCGGGGTAGGGGAGCGCCCTCTTCGTGGCTGGCCCCAAACCCGTGCAAATATAAAAAAGCAATACGTGTTTTAGATTTTTGGGCTGTATCAGCCCAGACAATCTGAGCGGCGCAATCCGGCTTAATACCCGGTTCTGCCGCTTCCGTTGCGCTTATTTCCCGCTCTAGGGTTGCCAAATCAGCGGCGTTTTGGAAAACAGGTTGAACCAATGCCGGTTGAGTGGGGCGCGGGCCGGCATAGAAAGTGACAGCACCAATAATAAACAATCCCAAAATACTTTTCAGGAATAAAAGTAAATAACGCTTCATAATACGATGATGAATTTTGGCAAAATTAAGCAGGTGTGCTGAAATAAACGCGGTTATAAATTTACGCAAAATTTACACAATCAAACAGTTATGGAACTCATAACGCATAACTACTTAAAAGGTGCATCCTTGCATTTTATAGACTGATTTTCGCCTTTCTTTCAATGAATTAATGGAATAGTGGTCAGATAAATTTTTAACAAAAAAATTGATATAACCACTATTCCATTAATTCATTCCCGTGTCCATCCTATTCCTCTCCCAAAAAAGGATACCGATAATCTACTGGCGGAACAAAATTTTCTTTAATCGTTCTGGGTGACAGCCAGCGATAGAGGTTGAGAATAGAACCCGCTTTATCGTTGGTGCCGGAAGCCCTGCCCCCGCCAAAAGGCTGTTGACCTACTACTGCGCCCGTTGGTTTGTCGTTGATGTAGAAATTGCCCGCTGCATGGCGTAAATAGCGGTCTGCTACTTCCAATGCTGCGCGATCGTTGCACAAAACGGCACCCGTCAACGCGTAAGGAGACGTACGGTTTACTATATCCAATGTTTTTTCAAAATCCCGGTCTTCGTAAACATAGATGGTCATGACCGGACCGAAAATTTCCTCGCACATGGTGGTGTAAAACGGGTCAGTAACTTCTAAAACGGTTGGTTCAATAAAAAATCCCGTTGTTTTGTCACAATGCCCTCCGGCAATTACCGTAACGCCCGTATCTTTTTTGGCCTGTTCTATGTAACGGCTGATTTTATCAAAAGATTTTTCATCAATGACGGCGTTGATAAAATGAGTAAAATTCTCCGTAGTACCCATTTTCATGGTTTTCAAGTCTTCCTGCAATTGTTTTTTCACAGCAGGCCACAGCGATTGTGGCACGTAAGCCCGCGAGGCTGCCGAACATTTTTGCCCCTGAAACTCAAAAGCACCCCGCGATAAAGCCACTGCCACTGCCTGCGGATGCGCAGAAGGATGCGCAAACACGAAATCTTTGCCGCCGGTTTCGCCCACAATTCGGGGATAAGTACGGTATAATTGAATGTTTTCGCCGATGGTCTTCCACAACCTTTGGAAAACGCCGGTGCTGCCGGTAAAATGTAGCCCCGCAAAGTCGGGGTGTTGGAAAATAACCGCTCCGGCGGTTGGCCCATCCACATAAATCAAATTGATGACACCTGCCGGAAGACCAGCCTCCTGAAGGATTTCCATGATGACGGCTGCCGAATAGATTTGCGATTCTGCGGGTTTCCAAACGGCTACATTGCCCAGCATGGCCGGGGCAGTGGGCAAATTGCCGGCAATGGCGGTGAAATTGAACGGGGTCAGCGCAAAAATAAAACCTTCTAAGGGCCGCCAGTCCGTGCGGTTCCACGTATTGCGGGCACTGATGGGCTGTTGGCGGTAAATTTCCTGCATAAAATGCACATTAAACCGCCAAAAATCTGCCAATTCGCAGATGCAGTCAATTTCTGCCTGATACGCATTTTTGCTTTGGCAAAGCATCGTGGCGGCCATCATTTTTGCCCGGTAAGGCCCCGTCAACAGGTCGGCTGCCCGAAGGAAAATGGCTGCCCGCTCCTGCCAGGGCATGGCCTCCCACGCTGGTTTAGCGGCCAATGCAGCCTCAATGGCGGCGGCTACGTGTGAGGTATCACCCGCAGCATAATGCCCCAGCGTATGTGTCCGTTCGTGCGGCGGGTGCATGGCTATCAATTGAGTAGTACGCACTTCCCTGCCACCGATGTACATGGGAATGTCTTTTTGTGCTGCTTTGGCCTCGGAAAGCGCTTTTTTAACGGCTGCTTTTTCTGGCGAACCAGGACTATAAGAAAGCACCAGTTCATTGACGGGTGCGGGTACGGTAAAAATGGCGTCGGTCATAATTTTTTATATGGTCATAATTTTAGGGTGCAAATGACGGAAATTTATTCGGTAAATAAGAAATGGTAAAAAGCAAATAGCAATATTAAATGAAAAAAGCGTAATTTTGCCGCTAATCTTTGCAAGTAGTATGACAAAAAAATTGGGAATGGCCCGAAGTCTTATTCAAAGTTTACGTTAACCGATTTATCTGCCCTCGGACTGGATTTGCGTTCCGGCAATGTTTTCGATTTCCCTGCTCCTGCACCCATCCTGCCGGGAGCCTGGCTGACGGAGGCATTGTCACCAGATACAGATATTGTCACCGGATCAGAAAAAGGGAAATCAGGATTTATTATTGCGCCTATCATCGGAGAAATTGTCCGCCGCAATCCAGGTAAACTGACGGTATTTCCGGGCTATCAGTTTGATGTAATGCCGGAGAAAGGGTTGACGGGTTACTGTGATTTTATTTTTTCAAAATCTGTCCATACACTGCTCATTAAGGCTCCTGTTTTTTTTCTGGTAGAAGCTAAAAGCGATAATTTAGAGACGGGTACTGCCCAGTGTATCGCAGAAATGTACGCAGTACAATTGTTTAATAAAAACACAGATATTGCGCCCCAACCGATTTATGGCGCAGTTACTTGGGGCCAGCAGTGGCGTTTTTACAAATTGACAGACCACCTTGCCATTCAGGATAACAGAATTTACAACCTCAGCGAATTGCCGGATTTGTTGGGCGTGCTGCAATGGATAATAGAACGGTAGCACGGCAATGGGAAAGTTAAAGGGTGGATTGTTGTGAGCGTACTTCAAAAAAAATGTCGTTAGAAATATTTTTTTGATACCTTTGTAGAAAATTAGGAACGGGTAAATAATAAAGTTTTAAATTTAGTAGTTTACTAAGGAACGGTATCAAAATAAAGTAACAATCTTATCTGATTCCTTTTCACTCAAATTGCCCATCTTTTTGTTTAAATAGCCCCACTATTAGCACAAAAAGATAGTTATTTGAGCAAAAATAAATCTACCTAATTTTAGTACTTTATGCTGACACCGTTCCTAAACATGATTGGTACCAACAATGAAAATTTTTCTTGACAGCAGTTTGTTAATTGAACATGAAAAACTATCTCAAACAGCGTTGCCTAATGATGCCATTATTTTAGCTGCTTGTAAATTGCATAAAGTCCAAGTTCTGGCAAGTCATGATTCCGATTTTTTCAAAGATTGAAAGGCAGAAGGTGTCCGCTTGACCACAAAAATAACAGACTTGTAACAGATTCATGATAAGATATCTCTTTTCCCTCATTCCCCTGTCAGCCTCTTTTTGCGCCATCGCTCAAATCAACCCCGCCGCCATTGACATTGTACGCGACAGTTTTGGCGTGCCGCATATTTTTGCCAAAACCGATCAGGAAGTGGCCTACGGATTGGCGTGGGCGCACAGTGAGGACGATTTCTCCACGATTCAGACCTGCTTTTTGGCGGCGAAAGGGCTATTAGGGGCGGTAAAAGGTAAGGAAGGGGCTGCCATAGATTACGTGGTGCAGGCTATTCGGGCTAAGGAATTGGTAGAAGAAAAGTTCAGCACCCTTTCGCCCGATTTTGTGCGGGTATTGGAGGGTTATTGTGCCGGATTTAATGCTTATGCCAAAGCACACCCCAAGGAAGTATTGCACAAACGATTAGTACCTATTACGCCCCGCGATATGGCGGCATTTGGGGTGTTGCAATTATTTGTTTTTACCGGCGGCGATGTAGCGTTGCAATCTATTGTAGCCGGAACGGTGCCGACCGCTCATTGGCCCACAGTACATGGCTCTAATGCGTATGCTTTTAACTCGCATAAAACCAAAGACGGGCAGGTGTATTTGAACATCAATTCGCACCAACCTTGGGAGGGCATCGTGGCTTGGTACGAAGCGCACCTGTGCAGCGAGGAGGGCTGGAACATCACCGGGGGGCTTTTTCCCGGCGCACCCTGCATTTTGCACGGTAACAATGAATATCTTGGTTGGGCGCATACGGTGAACAATCCAGATAAGACCGATGTGTTTCAATTGGAAATGAACCCGAAAAATGGGTTGCAGTATCACTTTGATGGTCAATGGCGTACCTTAGAAGCGCGCAGCATTCGGCTAAAAGTGAAAATATCCGGGGTGAAATTATCGGTGCGCAAGCAAGCGTGGTGGAGCGTTTATGGGCCGACTTTTAAGAACAAGAAAGGGATGTTTGCCATTCGCAGCTCGGGTATGTTTGATATTCGGGCGTTGGAAGAATGGTACCGCATGAACAAAGCCCAAAACTTTACGCAATTTTATAAGGCGTTGAAAATGGAGTCTATTCCGGGTTTTAATCTCGTGTATGCCGATCGTTATGACACTATTTTTTACGTGAGTAATGGCAAATTGCCCATTCGCACACCTGGGTATGACTGGCTCCATACTGTCCCTGGTAACACTTCCCGCACGCTGTGGGGCCAGTTTCACCCGCTGGAAGATTTGCCGCAAACCCTCAACCCGACATCCGGCTATCTGTTCAACAGCAACCACTCGCCTTTTAATGCTTCTGCTCCGGCAGATAACTTGAATGTAGCCCGTTTTGACTCCACTATGGGCTATGAAACCACTGAAAATAACCGCAGCCGACGTTTTATGGAACTCATCGCGCCTTTAGCCAAAATAGACTATACAGATTTTAAACGCATCAAATACGATCAGCAATTGCCTGCTAAAATCTCTTACGCAGTTAATTTAGACAGTTTGCTGCTGCTATCAGGGGCGCAATACCCGGATATTGCGCCCCTGATAGATACGCTGCACCGTTGGAATCGCCAATCGGATATTTACAGCGTTGGGGCCGCACAATTTTTGGCCACCATCCAATATGTAAGCAAAAAATACCACCTGAAAGACATCTATCAGCGCAAAACACTGACTACTGCGGAAAGCGTAGATGCCCTGCGACACACCAAACGTTATTTAATGAAGCATTTTGGGCGATTAGCGGTGCCATTGGGTGATTATCAGAAAATGGTGCGGGGTAAAAAGGAGCGCCAGTTAGCGGGCTTGCCCGATGTTATTGCAGCAATTTATAGCACGCCCTATAAGAAGGGCATGGTCAAAGGTTTTGTCGGCGACTGTATGATTCAATTGGTGCGTTTTACGCCGCAAGGCCCTTTAATCGAATCCGTCAATACCTACGGGGCTTCCAATCGCCCGAACAGCAAACATTACAGCGACCAGATGGATATGTTTCTCGAGCATAAAACAAAGCCGATGTTTTTAGACAAAAAAACGGTATATACCAGAGCGGAACGGGTTTATCATCCGTCAAATTGAAAAATGCATTTCAGGTGTCAATCCCCCTTTCCGGGCAACCATCACCCCATACCGGATATCGTGAATACCCTGTTTGCTGTGTGCATCGGGGTTAATACTTATTTTTATACCGTGTGCTAATGCCTTGGGAATCAGGGTATAATCAATGTCCAAACGATACGGATTGGCGTTGAGTTCGATGGCGGTATGGTGCCGGGCACAGGCTTCCAACACGGCATCCCAATCTAAGGGGTATCCTTCGCGGCTCAAAAGCAGGCGACCCGTGGGGTGGCCCAATATCGTGGTAGCCGGGTGTTCAATGGCCCGGATGATACGAGCGGTGGCTTTTTCTATGGTCATCTTCAGGTTGCTGTGTACGCTGGCAATGACGAAATCGAATTTTTCTAAAAATGCCTCGTCGTAGTCCAAATTGCCGTCATTCAAAATATCGCTCTCAATGCCTTTCAGAATGCGAAACGGCGCCATTTCCATATTTAGCGCGTCTATATCTGCCATTTGAGCCAGTACCCGATCTGGTTTCAGGCCATTGGCATAAAAAGCACTTTGGCTGTGATCGGTGATGCCGATGTAGGCATACCCTGACTGACGGGCGTATTCGCACATTTCCCGGAGGGTGTGTAGTCCGTCACTCCAAGTGGTGTGTATATGCAGTACGCCTTTTATATCAGATGCTTCTATCAGTTTCGGGACGCTATTTTGCTGCATCCAGGTCAGCGCCTGCGGGTGGTCGCGCAATTCAGGTGCCACGTAAGGCAGGTTGGCTTTGTCAAAAATACCCTGCTCTGTTGCAATGCCTTTAAAATTAATGCCAGATTGTGTTGCCGCAAATGCTTCCACAAAGGCGCGGTTTCCGGTGTGTAAAAACTGCTTAGAGCCAAAATCCGCAACGGTGCAACGGTGCAGCACTATTGGAATGTTATCTTCAAAACGTGCCTGAAAGCGGTCGCCTTCCTGTTTTTCTAATATCAATATTTCCGGGTCAAATAGTGCGTCTAATGGGCTTTCGGCGGCGATAAGTCCTTCTAATTGTGATATGGTCGGGCATAATCGGCGGAGATCGCCCGTCCATTCCATTTTGGCGGAGGGCAGCCGTTGTGCGATCAATTCCTGCACGCGTCGGCCTTCATCCAAAGCCGTATTCAGGTGTAAAGAGTTGCGGCTTTTGAGGTAATATTCCAATTTTTTGCGCAATTCCTCCTGCGTTTTTAACCCAAAGCCCTTGTATTCAATCAGGCGGTTTTCATTGCAGGCATACCACAATTCCCCTACACTTTCAATGCCCATTTCTTTCCATACTACCCGAACTTTTTTGGGGCCAAATCCGTTGACTTCCAACATTTCTACTACGCCCGGCGGGGTTTGAGCGCGGTATTTTTCTAAGTTTTGCATCTTTCCGTCGCGGGTCAGTTCCAATATCTTTCCGGCAATAGCGTTGCCCACTCCTTTGATGGCTTTCAGGTCGGGTTCTGTCATTTCCGTCAGCGGTGTGTCTGTTTTGCGCAGCGCTAAGTAGGCATTGCGATAGGATCGAATACGGAATTCATCCTCCTCATGCAGTTCCATGAGGTTGGCCAATTCATCGAAGGCGTAGGCAATTTGTTTGTTGGTCATGAATTTTTAACGCAAATTTTTTTTTGAAACACAAAAGTAACAAAAGAGCACAAAAGTAACGTACTGTCGGGTTGTCCAAGCCCGAAGATATCGCGGAACACATCACAGAAACTCCGTAGAGCGGTTTTTTGAAACACAAAAGTAACAAAAGAGCACAAAAGTAACGTACGTCGGGTTGTCCAAGCCCGAAGATATCGCGGAACACATCACAGTAACTCCGTAGAGCGGTTTTTTGAAACACAAAAGTAACAAAAGAGCACAAAAGTCCGTAGAGCGGCTTTTTTTGAAACACAAAAGTGACAAAAGAACACAAAAGCCCCGTAGAGCGGTTTTTTGAAACACAA
>Ga0209181_10000194_pt1 | contig 110970 bp, 114 predicted proteins | sample MAT05_FD_187208 | JGI IMG/M metagenome (GOLD analysis project Ga0209181, IMG submission 187208) | Freshwater microbial communities from Lake Fryxell liftoff mats and glacier meltwater in Antarctica - MAT-05 (SPAdes) (version 2) | ecosystem: Environmental > Aquatic > Freshwater > Ice > Liftoff...
GCTGAAGCTGATGTCGTAGGCCTTCATGATCTCGCAGATCTCGGCGAAGTGCGTGTAGGTGAAGTTCTCCTTGTGGTGCGCGAGGCACCATTTGGCGTGGATCGAGCCGCCGCGGCTGACGATGCCGGTGACGCGCTTGGCGGTCAGGTGGATGTAGGCGAGCCGCACGCCGGCGTGGATGGTGAAATAGTCGACGCCTTGCTCGGCCTGCTCGATCAGCGTGTCGCGGTAGATTTCCCAGGTCAGGTCCTCGGCGACGCCGCCGACCTTTTCCAGCGCCTGATAGATCGGCACGGTGCCGATCGGGACGGGCGAGTTGCGCACGATCCATTCGCGGGTGTTGTGGATGTTGCGCCCCGTCGACAGGTCCATGACGGTGTCGGCGCCCCAGCGGGTGCTCCACACCATCTTGTCGACTTCCTCAGCGACGCTGCTGGCGACGGCGGAGTTGCCGATGTTGGCGTTGATCTTGACCAGGAAGTTGCGGCCGATCGCCATCGGCTCGCACTCGGGGTGGTTGATGTTCGACGGGATGATGGCGCGGCCGCGCGCGATCTCGTCGCGGACGAACTCGCCCGTCACGTGGTCGGGGATGCTCGCGCCGAAGTCCTCGCCGTCGCGGATCAGGCCGGCGATTGCCGCGCGGCCGAGGTTCTCGCGGACCGCGACATACTCCATCTCGGGCGTGACGATGCCCGCCCGTGCGTAGTGCATCTGGGTGACGTTCATGCCGGGCTTGGCACGCAGGGGGAGCAGGTTGACGTTGGGGAAGCCCGCGACCTCGGGCTGCTGGCGGCCGGTCATGCCGTTGTCCTCCGGCTGCACGTCGCGGCCGGGATAGGCCTCGACATCGCCGCGCGCCATCGTCCAGGCGCGGCGCAGCGGGGGCAGGCCGGCGCTGATGTCGATGTGCGCGTCCGGGTCGGTGTAGGGGCCGCTGGGGTCGTAGATGCGCACCGGGTCTTCGTTGGCGGACGGGTCGAGCGCGACCTCGCGCATCGCGACGTGCACGTCGGGGAAGCGGTCGCTGGGGACATAGACCTTGCGGCTGCCCGGCAGCGGCCCGGTGGTGACGGGGATTTCGATTCTTGATGCGATGTCGGCCATGCACTTCACTCCACTCTCGGGCAGGGAGTGCGGGGTAGCCGCCGCTCCCTCCCTACGCCGGGGTCAACCGGATCAGGTTCAGCGGGTCGCGGGCCTGGTGCCGCCTCTCAGCCGTGTGCGCGGCCCCCCGGGGAAGTGCGGACTCTGGGCGGGGGGAGGCGCGAAGTCTAGAGGAAATACTTGAGGCGGATCGTCTCGCTGGTGTCGCCGGCCACGTCGAAGCGGGTGGCGGCATAGGTCGGCGGGCCGAACGACAGCTTGGGGTTCTGCGAGAAGCCGACGCCTTCGGTCGGGATGCCGAACAGGTTCTTGTCGAGCTTGCCGTTGCCGTTCTCGTCGTGAACCAGGCTGATCGCATAGTCGCCGGGGGCCAGCGGCAGCTTCACCACCGCGTCGCTGGCGGGAACGACGATCGATTCGCCGTCGCACTTGCCGCCGGGAAAGCGCGACGGACCGTGCCAGACGCACAGGCGGATCAATCCGTGATCGGAGCGCAGACCGGCGAGCGCAACCTCAAGCCGCGCCGGGTCGGGCGCGTTACCGAGCAGCAGCGGCAGCGCCGCGAGCAGGATCAGTCTGGGCAACATGGTCGAACTCCGCCAACCCGCGGTCGGTTCCGCATACACGGTCCCATACACGGAAATACAGGCCGTAGTTGCTGAGATAGTGGCGGTGATGAATTTCATGGTGCGATGCGGTAATCATGCCACGCCCGAACCGACCAGTGACCCAAGTCTTTGGAAACAGCTCCCAGCCCATGTGGTTGGTGACCCCGAAGAAGGTCGCGACCAGCAGCACGGCAAGCAGCGCCGCCCAGTGGATCGGCACGACGAAGACCAGCGCCGGGAACAGCCATGCCCCCGACAGCGCCTCCCACGGGTGGAAGGCCATCGCCGCCCAGGCGGTCGGCGGGCGGCTGGCATGGTGGACGGCGTGGACATGCTTGAACCACCACGGCCGGTGCATCAGGCGGTGGGACCAATAGAACCAGCTGTCGTGCGCGAACAGGTAAACGAGCACGCTGACCGGCAGCCACGCCCAGCCGAAAGCGAGCGGCGCGTCGTAGATCCGGGTCCAGCCGAGCTGTTGCCAGCCGACCGCGACCAGCCCCGCCGGCACGCCGTAGATCAGCGCCGACAGCAGCGACCAGCCGATCTCGCGGCGAACCTGGGTTTCGCGCCGCGCCGGGTCGGCCGGCCCCGCGACGATGCCACGCCGCGCCGTCCACCAGGCGAAGCCGCCCGACACGCCGAGGTAGCGCGCCACGACGATCGCGCACATCGCCAGCGTGCCGAGGAGGAAGCCGATTACCATGCCGGGCTTCTAACCCGTTGCCCGCGGCGCGTCATCTGCCACGCTGACGCAAGGCGCCTCACGCCGTCGGCAACTTGAAATCCTTGTAGCGCGCTCGCAGTTCGGTCTTGAGCAATTTGCCGGTGGCGGTGTGGGGCAGGTCGTCGACGATCAGCACCTCGTCCGGGGTCCACCATTTGGCGATGCGGGGTTCCAGATAGTCGAGCACGCCCTGCTTGGTGACGGTTTCACCCTCGCGGGCGAGGACCAGCAGCAGCGGGCGTTCGTCCCATTTCGGATGCGGCAGGCCGATCACCGCTGCTTCCGCGACGCCGGGCGCGCCGACGGCGGCGTTCTCGAGGTCGATCGAGCTGATCCATTCACCGCCCGACTTGATGACGTCCTTGGAGCGGTCGACGATCTGCATGTAGCCGAAGCCGTCGATGGTCGCGACGTCGCCGGTGTCGAACCAGCCAGCTTCGTCGAGCACCTCACCGCCGTCGCCGCGGAAATACTCGCCGACGACCCATGGGCCACGGACCAGCAACCGCCCGAAGGCGACGCCGTCGCGGGGGAGCTCAACCGCGTCCTCGCCGATGATCTTCATCTCGACCCCGAACGCCGCGCGGCCCTGCTTGCACTGCATGTCGACCTGTCCCGCCGGCGGCAGCGCCAGCGCGTTCGAGCACAGCACGCCGAGCGTCCCGAGCGGTGACATCTCGGTCATGCCCCACAGATGCCCGACGGTGACGCCGCGCGCCGCGAACGCCTCGATCATCGAGCGTGGCACCGCCGAGCCGCCGATGGCGACGCGCTCCAGCTGTCCCAGTCCCTCGCCGCTGCGATCGAGGTGCTGCAGGATCGACAGCCATACCGTCGGCACCGCCAGCGAGAAGGTGACGCCCTCGTCGGCGATAAGCCGGGTCAGCGTCGGCGCGTCGAAGTTCGGCCCGTTCAGCACCAGCTTCGCGCCGACCAGCGCGGCGGTATAGGGGATGCCCCAGGCGTTGGCGTGGAACATCGGCGCGATCGGCAGCACCGCGGTGCGCTGCGACATGCCGTAGGTGTCGGTCATCGACGCGGTCATGGCGTGCAGCACGTTGGAGCGGTGGCTGTACAGCACGCCCTTCGGATTGCCGGTGGTGCCGCTGGTATAACAGAGCCCGGCGGGCGCGGTTTCGTCGAGGGTGGCCCAGCGGTAATCGCCATCGGCATCCGCGATCAGGTCCTCGTAGGCCACCAGCGGCAGTGACGAGGCGGGCAGGTGGGCGGCATCGGTCAGCACCACCCAGTGCTCGATCGTCTCCAGCCGCGGCGCGATCGCCTCGACCAGGGCCATGAAGCTGAGGTCGAAGAACAGCACCCGGTCGGCGGCGTGGTTGGCGATGTAGACGATCTGGTCGGCGAACAGCCGCGGGTTGATGGTGTGGGCGACGCCGCCCATGCCGGAGATACCGTACCAGCTCTCGACGTGGCGGTGGGTGTTCCAGGCCAGTGTCGCGACCCGGTCGCCGGGGTGGATACCGAGCCGGTCGAGGCTCTGCGCGACTTTCAGCGCGCGACCGCGGACGGTGCGCCAGTCGGAACGGTGGACGCCGCCCTCGACTGCCAGGCTGACGACCGGGCGGCTGCCGTGATTGAGCGCGGCATGGTCGATCAGCCGCGACACCAACAGCGGCCAGTCCTGCATCCTGCCGTCTGCGATCACTCTACGCTCTCCCCGTTTGGGGGGAGACTAGCCCGCCAGCCGGTCGTTGTCAGCCTGGCCGGGCGGCGCGTCGTTGGCGGCGACCCCGACCGGCGGTTCCGGCGCTGCGAGGCTTTCGAAATCGACGATGTCCATATCCGGTCCCCCCGACCGCCAAGCAGGAGCAAGCATAGCAGCGGCATTCCGCGGGGACCAGCCGCGCAATGCTGGACCTGCGCCAGCGCGCGCAGCTACGGCGCGCCGGCACACGAGCGCGACGGCTATCGGTGGATGACTGCGGCGCATGGCTTGCGGCGCGGCGCGGGTTCGGCGATCAGGCGTCATGGCGACGCTGACCATCGAAACCGCGCGGCCGCTGCTGGCGGCGCTCGACTATGCCGGCGTCGCGGTGTTCGCGGCCTCGGGCGCGCTGGCGGCGGCGCGGGCCAAGCACACCATCGTCACCTTCGCCTTCTTCGCCGCCGTCACCGGCGTCGGCGGCGGCACGCTCCGCGACGTGCTGATCGGCGCGCCGGTGTTCTGGGTGTACCGCTCCGATTACCTCGGGGTCTGCATGATCGCCGCCGGGCTGGTCTGGCTGCTCGAGGCGGACCGCTGGCAGGACCGCGCCCTGCTGTGGTTCGATGCGGTCGGCATGGCGGCCTACGCGGTGATCGGGTCGGCGAAGGCGCTCAGCTACGGCGTACCGCCCCTGGCCTCGATCGCGATGGGCGTGCTGACCGCGAGTTTCGGCGGCATCGTCCGCGACGTGCTCGCCGGGCAGCCGTCGATCCTGTTGCGGCGCGAGATCTACGTCTCGGCGGCGGCGCTGGCGGCGGGCGTATTCGTCGGCTTGGCGCTGTTCGGCATCGACGAGCGGATTGCCGGGTTGGCGGGCGCGGCGGCGGGCTTTGCGCTCAGGGCCGTGGCGCTTCGCTGGAACGTCGCGCTACCGGGTTATCGGGATTGAAGGAATGAAGATGCGATTTGCCGTTACCCTGCTGCTTGCCGTCGCCGCACCGGCCGCGGCCGACGATGTCGCGACCGCCGCGAAGCTGCGCGACCGCGCGCTCGCCGGATCGCCCGCCTATGCCATCCTCGAAAGCCTGACCACCGAGGTCGGGCCGAGGCTGGCGGCGACTCCGGCGGAGGCCCGCGCGCGCGTCTGGGGCGTCGCCAAGCTGGAGGCGCTCGGCTTCCAGAACGTCCGCGTCCAGGAGTTCGACGTGCCGCACTGGGAGCGCGGGCTGGAGACCGCCGAGATCGTCGGCGCGTCGTCGCAGCGGCTGATACTGACCGCGCTCGGCGGCAGCGGCGCGACGCCGCCCGAGGGGACGACCGCCGAGGTCGTGCGCTTTGCCGACGTCGATGCACTGCGCGCCGCCCCCGACGGCAGCCTCAAGGGCAAGTTCGCCTTCATCGACCATGCGATGGCGCGCACGCAGGACGGTTCGAGCTACGGTGCCTTCGGCGGCATCCGGCGCTCCGGCCCGGCGGTGGCGGCGACAAAGGGCGCGGCGGGGTTCCTGATGCGCTCGCTCGGCACGGGCACGATGCGCTCGCCGCACACCGGCGTGACGCAATGGGGCGCGGTGACGCCGATCGCGGCGGCGGCGCTCAGCGTGCCCGACGCGCAGCAGCTGGCGCGGCTGCTCGACCGGGGCATCGTGACGGTCCACCTGACGCTGACGCCGCGCCACCTTGGCACCGGCCGCTCGGGCAATGTCATGGGCGAGATCACCGGCAAGGCGCGTCCGCGCGAGGTGATCGTCGTCGGCGGCCATCTCGACAGCTGGGACCTCGGCACCGGCGCGATCGACGACGCCGCCGGCATCGCGATCACCACTGCGGCCGCCAAGATCATCATCGACGCGGTCAAGGCGGGCGAGCTGCCGCGCCCGCGCCGCACCATCCGCGTCGTCATGTTCGGCGACGAGGAGAGCCAGGGCCCGCTGGGCGGCGCGACCTATCTCGCGAGCCACGCTAGCGACCGCCACGTGCTCGCCGCCGAGAGCGACTTCGGCGCCGACCGGGTGTGGCAGCTGCGCACCAAGCTCCCGGTGACGGCGAAGCCTTTCGCCGCCGATCTCGCCCGAGTCCTGGCCCCGCTCGGCATCGCGGCTAGCACGGATGAGGCGCACGGCGGTACCGATATCGAGGCGCTGGCCAAGGCCGGGGTCGGCATCGTCGATCTGGCGCAGGACGGGACGCGCTATTTCGACCTGCACCACACGCCCGACGACACGCTCGACAAGGTCGATCCGGTCCAGCTTAACCAGAATGTCGCGGCGTGGACGGCGCTGCTGTGGCTGGCGGCGAACGCGCCGGATGGGACGTTCACCCCGAATTAGCGGCGCGCCAGCTCAGCGGACGATCAGCGCGCCGGCGCGGGCCAGCCAGTTTTCGCCGCGTGCAACATCGCTGGCCAGCGGCACGCCGAGCGAGGCGCAGCTGAGGCACGCCGCCTGGATCGTCGCGCCGCCGGCCACCGCCTGCGCCGAGCCGAGTGCCGCCAGTAGCCGCAGCTTCGACAACCGGACCTGCGCCGCGAACGCATCGCGCGCCTGGCCGCCTTCGCGAGTGTCGTCGTTGCCGAGGCCGAGCGCGCCGGCGATCAGCTGGCCGAGCAGCGGCTGGCTGCGCTCGATGTCGACGGTGCGGGTATCGGCGGGCAGGCCGGCGCGCTTAGCAGCATCGGCGATGGCGACGTCGATGCCGCCAAGCTTGTCGACCAGCCCGTTGTCGAGCGCGGCGGTGCCGGCCCAGACGCGGCCCTGGCCGATCGCGTCGACGCGCGCCACCGGCAGCTTGCGCGCCTTGGCCACCAGCCCGGTGAAGCGCCGGTAGATATCCTCGACCGAGGCCTGGAGGATGGCGCGGGTGTCTGGCGTCAGGCCACGCAGGATGTCGGGGTCGCCTGAGTACGGCGTCGACTTGACCCCGTCGGTGCCGATGCCGAGCGCCTTCAGCGAGCGGTTGAAGGTCGGGATGACCGCGAACACGCCTATCGAACCGGTGATCGTCGACGGCTGGGCGACGATCTCGTCCGCCGCCGTCGCGACCCAGTAGCCACCCGATGCCGCCACCGGCCCGAACGACGCGACGATCGGGATGCCCTTGGTCTTGGCCTCGGCGAGCGCCTCGCGGATGCGTTCCGACGCCAGCACCGAGCCGCCGGGCGAATCGATCCTGACCACCAGTGCCTTGATATTGTCGTCGCCGAGCGCCTTCTCGATCTGCAGCGCGATGGTGTCGCCGCCGGCCTGGCCGCGCGGCGCCTCGCCATCGACGATCGTGCCCGCGACATAGACGATGCCGATCGCCGCGCCGCTGCCGGCGGTCTTGGTCGCGCCGCGATAATCGGCGAGCTTGATGCCGTTGAAGGCGCCCGGCCGTTCGTCCTTACCTTCCCCGACCTTGGCGGCGAGCATCCGGCCGAACTCGGCGCGGCTGCCGATCCTGTCGATCAGTCCGGCCTTTAGTGCCGCGGTGGCGAAGTCGCCGCCGGCGGCCTTCACGGTGCCGGGCAGGTCGGCGAGGAAGTCATTGACGTCGGCCCCGTGGCGGGCGGCGGCAACGTCGTCGGCATAGTTCCGCCACAGGCTGTCGACCAGCACCTGCTCCGCCGCCTCGGCCTCGGGCGAAGCGTCGGTGCGCGTGAACGGCTCGACCGCCGATTTATAGGTGCCGACCCGGAAGACGTTGACGTCGACATCGAGCTTGTCGAGCGCCGCCTTGAAATAGAGGTTCGGCCCGCCCGGACCGGTCAGCAGCACGCCGCCCAGCGGGTTGATCCACGCCTGCGTCGCCTGAGCGGCAAGGTAATAGCCGTCGTCGGTGTAGGCGGTCGAATAGGCGTAGACCGGCTTGCCGCTCGCCTTAAAGGCGCGCAGCGCCGCGCCGATCGACTGGAGGTTCGCCTGGCCGGCACCGGTGAAGGTGTCGAGGTCGAGCACCGCCATCTTGATACGGCCATCGGTGCGGGCGTTGTCGAGCGCGCCGAGCACGTCGCGGACCTGCACCTCGCTGGGCTGGGTGCGCCCGCCGACCATCTCGAGCAGCGAGCCGGTCGAGGCCTGCTCCACGACGCTGCCGTCGAGGTTGAGCACCAGTGCTGCCCCCGTCGGCACGCCGAGCGGCTTGCCGACCCGCAGGCTGGCCCAGATGGCGACGAAAAACAGGATCAGCAGCAGCAAGACCAGCAGGTCCTTGATGCCGACGATGACCGCCCAGGCGCCGCGCGCGAATGCCATGTTGCTCAGACCCTATTGTTGCGCCAAGCCTATAGATGGTCGGGCGGGGCGGGCCAATGGGGTGCGGGTCAGGCGACGGCAAACCTGCGGCGGCGCATTGTCGCCCCGGTCAGTCCGAAGCCGCCGATCAGCAGCGCCCAGGTAGCGGGCTCGGGTACCACCGAGAGCAGATCATATTCACTACCGTCGATGCTGTAACCGTGCACCGCGAGCAGCCTCGGGCGGGTCTGCGACAACTGGGTGCCGCCCGGCGTCGCGTAGATCTGGTCGAGCGCGGCGAAGTCGCCGGCATAAGGATGCAGGTTGTTCAGCGGGCCGTTGCTGCCGAGCAGGCCGCTGGGGTCGTTGGTATAGTCCATGCAGCTGCCGACGTTCGGATTCGTGAATACCTCGTTGATGTGCCCGAGACCGAGCGTGTGGCCGACCTCCTGGCAGGTCACGAACTGCCGGAACGCCGCGGTGTTGTAGCGGCCCGAGCGATAATAATAGTCGTTCAGCTTGACCGTCGCCTGGACGATATAGCCGCCCGACAGCCAGACACTCGCCAACCCCAGCCAGCCAGTCGCGCCGTAGTTCCAGCTGCACGCCTGGACGGTGCCGTAGACGGCGCTGCAGCTCGACGCCTTGCTGGTGCCGGCGACGGATACGAAGTCGATGTTGTTTGCCGCCGACCAGTCGCTTGCGGCGATGGGCAGATAAGGGTCCCACGCGGCCGCGACGTTGTCGCCGAGCTTGATCACCAGCGGCCCGGAGCGGGCCCAGCGATAGTTGTTCCAGCTTGGCGTAATCGCCGCCGAGGCCGCGCTTGCGGCAAGCGCGCTCGCCGCAGTTGCGGCCAGCACCACGGATCGCGCAATCGTGAATAATCTCACTGTGTCAGGTCCCCACCCAAATCAAGCCGACCATCGGGCTCCCGATGGTGTCGCTGGCCAACTCTGGCAGTCAACATGTGACCAAAGCATGAAGTGCTGGTGGGTGAAGGCGATGGTCCGCAATTATTACGTTGATTATCGGCTAGATGAGTCTTTTCGGTAACGTAACAGGCTGTTTTTACTATCGAAAGTTCAGGGGGTATAAGATTCTGGCGGGGTAAAGTGTCGGGGAATCTTACATTAACCTTCCGTAATGAAAGGTTAACAGATTGATAACGCTGCACCGCAGCAACTGGCACGATCCTTGCTGACCCTTTTATCCGAGCGGGGTTGCGTAAGGATTGTTTATGCGTTTGATTTTGAGGAACCTGGTGCCATCGGCGTTGATCGCCCTGATGGCCGTGCCCGTCGGCGCCGCGACGTACACGAACCTGCCCGGCGCGCCCGACACCGGTCCGGCCGCCGGCCAGAGCGTGCTTGTCGACTTCAACGGCGAGCTGCCCGACGGCTATTTCCTGTCGGGCGACTTTGCCTATGCCAACGACACAACCGGTGCCGCCGCGTCGCCGGCCGGTGACAGCAGCCGCTATCTCTACACCTCGTCCGCGGTCGGCAGCGGCGTTGCGACGCTTTCGACCTTCGACCTGTCGAGCGTCAGCTTCTATTGGGGCTCGATCGACAGCTACAACTCGGTCGATCTGCTCGGAGCGGACGGCGTCACGCTGCTGAGCGTCGGCGGCAGCGCCTTCTCGCCCGCCAACGGCGACCAGTCGGCGGCGATCACCAACCAGCGCATCTTCTTCACCGCCGGCGCGGGCGAAGTGATCACCGGACTGCGCTTCACCGCCACCGGCGTCGCCTTCGAGATCGACGACGTCGCGGGCCGGCTGATTAGCGACGGTGCCGGCGCGGCGGTGCCTGAGCCGGCGACCTGGGCGCTGATGATCGGCGGCTTCGGCATGGTCGGCTTCGCCGCGCGTCGCCGCCGCGCTTCGATCAGTACCGTCGCAGCCTGAACAGGCATCACGGCGGAACGGCGAGGGCGCGGGGCACTCTTGGCCCCGCGCCCTCTTCGCGTCGGGGGCTGGCGGGGCTAGGACGGTCGCGCCCGAAGGAACCCCGATGTCCGACCTGCAATCGACCTATCCGCTTTATGTCGCCAACCGGCCCGAGCGGCCGAACGCCGATCTGGCGGTCACCGACAAGTTCACCGGCGAGGTCGCGACGCGGGTAGCGCTGGCCGACGTCGCGACCATCGACCGCGGCATCGCCGCGGCGGTGGCGGCGGCCCCGGCGTGTGCGCGGATGGCGGCCTATGAGCGCCAGGCGGTGCTGGCGCATTGCGTGACGCGCTTCACCGAGCGCAAGGACGAGCTCGCGGTGGCGCTGTGCATCGAGGCGGGCAAGCCGATCAACGATGCGCGCGGCGAGGTCGGACGCCTGATTGACACCTTCCGGATTGCCGCCGGGGAGTCGGTGCGGATAACCGGCGAGGTCCAGCCACTCGACATCAGCGCGCGGGCCAAGGGCTACCTCGGGATGTGGAAGCGCGTGCCGATCGGGCCGTGCAGCTTTATCTCGCCGTTCAATTTCCCGCTCAACCTCGCGGCCCACAAGATCGCCCCGGCGCTGGCCGTCGGTTGTCCGTTCGTGATGAAACCGGCCAGCCGCACGCCGCTGGGCGCACTCATCATCGGCGAGGTGCTGGCGGAAACCGACCTGCCGCCGGGGGCGTTCTCGATCCTGCCCGCGCACCGCGACGGGGCCGACCTGTTCACCACCGATCCGCGCCTGAAGCTGCTCAGTTTCACTGGCTCGCCCGATGTCGGCTGGGACTTGAAGGCGCGGGCCGGCAAGAAGCAGGTCGTGCTCGAACTCGGCGGCAACGCGGCGGTCGTCATCGACCGTGATGCCGACCTCGACGACGCCGCCGCGCGTACGGTGTTCGGAGCGTTCTACCAGTCCGGCCAGTCGTGCATCGGGGTGCAGCGGATCATCGTCCACGCCGCGGTCTACGAGGAATTCAAGGCGAAGCTGGTGGCGCTGACAGTGGCGCTGGTCGCCGGCAATCCGCGCGACGAGGCGACCTTCATCGGCCCGATGATCGACGTGACGGAGGCCGAACGCCTCGACGGGTGGATCCGCGAGGCGCGCGCCGCGGGTGCGACCGTGTTGTGCGGCGGCGGCCGCGACGGCGCGATGCTGGAGGCGACCCTGCTGGAGGGCGTGCCGCGCGGGACCAGGCTATACCGTGAGGAAGCGTTCGGGCCGGTCGCGATGTTCTCCACCTTCACCGACTTCGATGCGGCGCTCGCCGAGGTCAACGATTCGAAATTCGGCCTGCAGGCGGGCGTCTTCACCCGCGACCTGTTCAATATGCTGAAGGCCTGGGACGCGCTGGAGGTGGGCGGCGTCGTCATCAACGACGTGCCGAGCTACCGCGTCGACAACATGCCTTATGGCGGGGTCAAGGATTCGGGGCTGGGTCGCGAGGGCGTGCGCTTCGCGATGACGGACATGACCGAGATCCGGAATCTCGTCATTCGGCGGCGCGACAGCGACCTGTCGCCGCTGCCGCAGCCCGAATAGGAACCGCGGCCCGGCATCGTCGTTGCACGCCCGACATGGAAACCGCTGCAAACTGGATCGCGCCGATCGCGACGACGATCGCCGCGATCATGGTGGCGGCCAATCTCGGCTCGCGGTTCACCGGCTGGGGCTTTGTCGTCTTCACCATCGGTTCGGTCGGCTGGATCGTCATCGGCGCGGTGACCGGTCAGGCCAACCTGCTGTGGCAGAACGTCTTCCTGTGTCTGGTCAACATCGTCGGCATCTGGCGCTGGCTCGGCATCCGGGCACGCTATGAAAAGGGTGCGGGCGCGGCGACCGACGCAACCACGCGCGTGTTCAGGCGACGGCGGTGAGCCGGCCGGATGAAGCCGAGGTCAAAGGTGCGGCGCAGACGACGCTGGTCGCCGCCGGGGCTTTGATCGAGGCGTCGGTCAGCGGCCGCGACGGCAAGCTCGGCAAGGTCGCCGAGGTGATGCTGGCCGCCGGCAAGGGCGAGATCGCCTATGTCGTCGTCGCCACCGGCGGTATTCTGGGCGTCGGCGAAACCCTGCACGCGGTCGCCTGGCCCGAGTTTGCCATCGACCCGACCGACGGGCATCTGTCGCTGGATGTCAGCGTCGCCGATTTCGCCGCCCGACCGGGATTCGACAAGGACCGCTGGCCTGTCTCGGCCTGAGCCGCTGATCCTGACCGCGCGCGCCGACCCCGCCAGCATGACGCGCTTCGAGGCGCTGCGCCGGGCGCACTATCCCGCCGCGCTGAACCGGGTGCCCGCGCACATCTCCCTGTTCCACCACCTGCCGGGCAGCGAGTTCGAGGCGGTGGTCGAGCGGCTGAAGTTCACCGCGCGCCACCATGCTGCGCCGGTGGTCGAGGTCGCCGGGCTGCGCTCGCTCGGCAAGGGCGTCGCGCTGATGCTGCACTCCGACGGGCTGGCGGCGATCCGCGCCGAACTGGCGGACGCATGGCAGCCGCTGCTGATCCCGCAGGACCGGCAGGGCTGGCGCGGCCATGTCACCATCCAGAACAAGGTGACGCCGGCAGACGCGCGGGCGACGCTGACGATGCTGTCCGCGACGTTCGAGCCTTGGAGCTTTCGCCTCGCCGGCATCGACGTGTGGCGTTACCTCGACGGGCCGTGGGAGCCGCTGAAGACCGTCGCCTTGCATTGACGGCGGCGCGAGGGCTAGACCCCGCGTCATGAAGCGTACCACCGGACAGGACCGCGAGATCACCCGCCACTGGCGGCCCGCGACGCAGGCGGTGCGCGGCGGCACGGCGCGCTCCGAGTGGGGCGAGACCAGCGAGGCGATCTTCCTGACGTCCGGCTACGCCTACGACAGCGCCGGGCAGGCGGCGGCGCGCTTTGCCGGCACCGAGCCCGGCATGACCTATTCGCGGCTGCAGAACCCGACCGTGCAGATGCTGGAGGAGCGGCTGTGCCTGCTCGAAGGCGCGGAGGCGTGCCGCGCCACTGCCACCGGCATGGCGGCGATGTCGACGGCCCTGCTCAGCCATTTGTCGGCGGGCGACCACCTTGTCGCGGGCCGCGCGCTGTTCGGCTCGTGCCGGGTGCTGGTCGACACCATCCTGCCGCGCTTCGGCATCGCGACGACGACCGTCGACGGGCGCGACCCCGATGCCTGGGCGAAGGCGCGGCGGCCCAACACCAGGGCGTTCTTCCTCGAAACGCCGGCCAATCCGACGCTCGATATCTGTGACATCCGGGCGGTCGCCGACATCGGCCATGATGCCGGGGCGCTGGTGGTGGTCGACAACGCCTTCGCCTCGCCGGTGCTGCAGCGGCCGTTCGAGCTTGGCGCCGATGTCGTCGCGCATTCGGCGACCAAGCACATGGACGGGCAGGGCCGGGTGCTGGCCGGCGCGGTGCTCGGCCGCGCGCAGTGGATGAACGATACCTATCTCGCGATGGCGCGCCATACCGGGCCGGTGCTCAGCGCCTTCAATGCCTGGGTGGTGCTGAAGTCGCTGGAGACCATCGATCTTCGCGTCCGCCGCGCGGTCGAAAACGCGCAGACGGTGGCGAGCTTCCTTGAGGGCCGCGTGCCGAAGCTGCTGTATCCCGGTCTCGCCTCGCACCCCCAGCACGCGCTGGCGATGCGGCAGATGTCGGGCGGCGGCACGATCATCGCGTTGTGGGTCGCGGACCGGGCGCAGGCGCACGCGCTGCTCGATGCGCTGCGGCTGATCGACATTTCGAACAACCTCGGCGATTCGCGCACCCTGATGACGCATTGCGCCTCGACCACCCATGCCAGCGTCTCGCCGCAGGTGCGCGACGAGATGGGGGTCACCGAGGGGCTGCTGCGCCTGTCGGTGGGCCTCGAAGACCCGCACGACCTGATCGACGACCTGACGCAGGCGCTGGCGGCGGCGGGGCTGTGATGGAGGCGTTCTTCCCGTATTCGGCGACCACCGCGGGCGTCACCGTGCGCGTCAACCCGAGCTATCTGCCTGACCAGTCCGACCCCGAGGGCGGACGTTTCGTCTGGGCCTATCATGTCCGCATCGAGAACGGCTCGCGGCGCGATGTCCAGCTGATCGCGCGCCACTGGATCATCCAGGACGCGCGCGGCCGCACCGAGGAAGTGCAGGGCGAGGGGGTGGTCGGCGACCAGCCGCTGATCGCCCCGGGCGGGGCCTATGACTATGTCTCGGGCTGCCCGCTGACGACGCCGAGCGGCACGATGCGCGGCAGCTATGCGATGGCGGCGGAGGGCGAGCTGTTCGAGGTCGCGATCCCGCTGTTCTCGCTCGACAGCCCGCACGCGCGGACGAGTTTGAATTGACCAGGACCCTCTCCGGCACGGGGATGGGGACCGCGCCCTTCGGCGTGGTGGCGGGGCAGTGCCCCGCGCTTGCCTTGCGTGTTCCGCTCGACGGCCCCTCCACCACGCCTGAAACGGCGCGGTCCCCCTCCCCGGAAACGGAGAGGATCAGATGAAGCGCACCCACCTGCCGCTGAACGCGCTGCGGGTGTTCGACGCGGCCGCGCGCCACCTGTCGTTCACCAAGGCGGCGGACGAGCTGGCGGTGACGCCGGCCGCGGTGGGGCAGCAGATCCGGGCGCTGGAGGACACGCTCGGCGTCGTGCTGTTCCGGCGCATGACCCGCAATCTCGAACTGACGCCGGAAGCCGAGCGCGGTCTGCCGGCGCTGCGGGCGGGGTTCCTGCAGCTGGAGGAGTCGGTCCGCATCCTTCAGGACGCGCAGGGGTCGAAGGTGCTGACCATCGCCGCGCCGCGCGACTTCATGGCGAAATATCTGGCGGCAAGGCTCGCGGCCTACGCACAGGATCATGCCGACACCCGCTTCATCGTCGCGGCGCACGATGGCGGCGTCGACTTTACCCAGGCCAATCTCGACCTCGCCGTGGTCTATGGCGGCGAACCCACCGAGGAGGGCATTCACGGTCGCACGCTCGCAGCCGAGGCTCTGGTCTGCGTCGGTGCCCCGGGCACCGCGGCCGATGCGCCGCGCATTGTCCACCCCGCCGATCTCGGCGGCAGCGGGCTGACCGTCGGCGACGCGGGGCTGGCGCTCGACGCGGCGGCGCTGGGCTTCGGCGTGGCGCGGGTGCCGCGGACGCTGGCGGCGGCCGACCTTGCGGGCGGACGGGTCGTCGAGATCGGCGAGGCGGCCCAGACCAGCGATGCCTATTGGCTGCTCGCGCCGACGCCGCAGTGGCGGCAGGCGAAGGTGCGCGCGCTGGTCGAATTCCTGCTGGCCGGCGCATGAGCCGCTGGTCCGCGCACTACGCCCACCCCGTCCCGTGGGACACCGCGTTCACGCCGTGCGTCTTGCCCGACCTGCTGGCGCGGTCCGCGGCGCGCACGCCCGACGCCTGCTGCCTCGAGTTCCTGGGCTCGCGCTGGACCTATGCGCAGGCGTGGGACGCGGTGCAGCGCGCCGCGGCGGGGTTCGTCGCCCTCGGCGTCGGCAAGGGCACGCATGTCGGCCTGTTCCTGCCCAACTGCCCGCACTACGTCTTCGCCTATTACGGTGCGATGCTGGCCGGGGCGACGGTGGTCAACTTCTCGCCGCTCTACACCACCGACGAACTGCGCGCGCAGGTAGCGGACAGCGGCACGACGGTGATGGTCACGCTCGACGTTAAGCAGCTGTACGACGTCATCGCGCCGGTCGCGGGGCTGACGCTGGTCGTCGGCGGGATGGCGGAGGCGCTGCCGGCGGTGAAATCGCTGCTCTACCGGCTGCTGAAGCGCGCCGACCGCGCCCGGCTGCCCGCCGGGACGGTGCGCTTCGCCGACCTGCTGCGCCACAAGCCGATCGCCGTGCCGCCGCACGTCCTGCCCGCCGACATCGCGCTGCTGCAATACACCGGCGGCACCACCGGCGTGCCCAAGGGCGCGGTGTTGACCCACGCCAATCTCAGCGTCAACGCCATGCAGGTCGATGCCGTCGACCCGCGCCCCGACGCGCCCGACCGCATCCTCGGCGCGCTGCCGTTCTTCCATGTCTTCGCCAACACCTGCGTCCTGAACCGCACGATGCTGCGCGGCGGCGAGATCGTCATGCTGCCGCGCTTCGAACTGAAGGCGGTGCTCGACGCCATCCCGCGCCACAAGATCACCGCCATCCCCGGCGTGCCGACCATGTACCGCGCGCTGCTCGATGCGCCGGGGCTGGAGACGGTCGACCTGTCGTCCTTGCGCATCTGCATCTCCGGCGGCGCGCCGATGCCGCTGGAGCTGAAGACCGCCTTCGAGAAACGCAGCGGCGCGACGGTGGTGGAGGGCTACGGCCTGACCGAAACCGCCGGCGTCGTCTCGACCAACCCCTATGAGGCGCTGAACAAGCCCGGCACCATCGGGCAGCCGCTGCCCGGCACCGACATCCGCCTCGTCGACAAGGACGATCCAGCCAAACCCGCCCCCGACGGCGAACCCGGCGAGATCACTGTCTGCGGCCCGCAGATCATGGCCGGCTACCACGGCCGCCCGGAGGCCGACGCGGAGGTGTTCATCGAGCATGATGGCAAGCGCTGGCTGCGCACCGGCGATGTCGGCACCATCGACGCCGACGGCTATGTCGCGGTCGTCGACCGGCTGAAGGACATGATCGTCGTCGGCGGCTTCAAGGTCTTCCCGAGCGTGCTGGAGGACGTGCTGTACCGCGACGCCCGCATCAAGGAGGCGCTGGTCATCGGCATCCCCGACAAGCGCGTCGGCGAGCGGCCCAAGGCGTTCGTGACCCTGAACGACGGCGCGGAGGCGTCGTCGGAGATGTTGCTCGCCGCGCTCAACGCGCATATCGGCAAGCACGAGCGGGCAGTCGCGCTGGAGATTCGCGAGACGCTGCCCAAGACGATGGTCGGCAAGCTCAGCCGCAAGGAACTGGTCGCCGAGGAACAGGCGAAGGCCCGGGGAGAAGCACGATGATCCTGTACGGTGTGTCGATGTCGCCGTTCGTCCGCAAGGTGCTGGCGTTCGCCGCCGAGAAGGGCATCGCGCTCGACCTGCAGCAGATCAGCCTGGGCTCCACCGATCCGGGTTTTCTCGCCGCCAGCCCGTTTCGCAAGATGCCGGCGCTGACCGACGGCGACTACAGCCTCGCCGATTCGAGCGCGATCATCCAGTATCTGGAGGCCTTGCACCCGTCGCCGGCGCTGATCCCCGCCGAGCCGCGGCTGCGGGGCCGGACGATCTGGTTCGACGAGTTCGCCGACACGGTGATCTTCGCGTGCGGCGCCAAGATGTTCTTCAACCGGGTTGTCAGCCCGCGTTTTCTCGGCCGCCCCGGCGACCTTGCCGTCGCCGACAAGGCCGAGGCGGAGGAGCTGCCGCCGCTGCTCGACTATCTGGAGACGCAGATTCCGGACAGCGGCTTTCTGGTCGGCGACCGGCTGACGCTCGCCGACATCGCGGTGTGCAGCCCGTTCGTCAATTTCGCCCATTGCGCCGCGCCGCTCGACGCGGTGAAATACCCGAGGCTCGCGGCGTACGTCGCCACGATCCTGGCACGGCCCAGCTTTGCCGGCTGGGTAGCGCGGGAAACGAAGGCGCTCGCGGCCTGAGCGCCCGTCACGCTTGACCCTGCCCGACCGTCCGTCCATCACTCCCGCGCATGGACGACACGACGATGATCGACGATTTGAGCTTCGAGGCCGCGCTGAAGCGGCTGGAGACGATCGTGCAGGGGCTCGAGGCCGGTGACACGCCGCTCGAAACCTCGATCGACCTGTATACGGAGGGGCAGAAACTGAAGGCACATTGCGAAGCGAAGCTGGCCGGCGCGACCGCCCGCATCGAAGCCATCCAGTTGGGTGCCGACGGGCGTGCGACGGGCCTCAGGCCGCTCGACGCAGCGTGATAGCGTCGCAATTGATCCAGACCTCGATCAGCCTGAAGCCGGCGCTCGACGCCATCGGCCGCACCATCGACCAGCGCTTCGACCGGCTGCTGCCGGTGCCGGGCGACGGCCGCGACCGCCTGTACGAGGCGATGCGCCACGCCACCATCGGCGGCGGCAAGCGCATGCGGCCGCTGCTCGTGGTTGCCGCCTGCGACCTGTTCCATGTCGACCGCGAGCGCGCGCTGCGCGTCGCCATCGCGATCGAGGCGGTGCACGTCTACAGCCTGATCCACGACGACCTGCCGTGCATGGACGACGACGACCTGCGCCGCGGCAAGCCGACCGTCCACAAGGCCTTCGACGAGGCGACCGCGGTGCTGGCGGGCGACAGCCTGCACGCGCTGGCGTTCGAGGTGCTCGCCGACCCCGCCACCCATGAGGATCCGTTCGCGCGCTCCGAACTGGTGCTGGAGCTGGCCCGTGCCTCCGGCCCGACCGGCATGGCGGGCGGCCAGATGATGGACCTCGCGGCCGAGGACACGCCGTTCGATCTCGGCGAGACGACCCGGCTGCAGCAGTTGAAGACCGGTGCGCTGATCGGCTTCTGCCTCGAAGCGGGCGCGATCATGGGGCGCATTCCGGAAGCCGCGCGCACGCCGCTCCGGGGCTACGCTCGCGACCTCGGCCTCGCGTTTCAGATCGCCGACGACCTGCTCGACGTCGAGGGCGATTCGGATGCCACCGGCAAGGCGGTGGGCAAGGATGCGGGCCGCGGCAAGGCGACGTTCGTCTCGCTGCTCGGGGTCGAGCGTGCCCGCACCCAGGCACGGATGCTGATCGACCAGGCGATCGAGCACCTGAAGGACTTCGGCCAGGAAGCCGACCTGCTGCGCGCCATCGCCCGCTTCGCGATCGAGCGAGACCGGTGACCAAGCGCATCGGCGTTTATCCGGGCACCTTCGATCCGGTCACGCTGGGGCACATGGACATCATCCGGCGCGGCGCCAAGCTGGTCGACCGGCTGGTCATCGGCGTCGCCACCAATCCGTCGAAGTCGCCGATGTTCACCCTTGCCGAGCGTGTCGCCCATGTCCGCCGCGAGACCGAGGGCATGGCCAATATCAAGGTTGTCGAGTTCGACGCGCTGCTGATGAAATTCGCCGAGGCGCAGGGCGCGTCGATGATTATCCGCGGGCTGCGCGCCGTCGCCGACTTCGAGTACGAGTACCAGATGGCCGGCATGAACCAGCAGCTCAACAGCCGTATCGAGACCGTCTTCCTGATGGCCGATGTCGCGCTGCAGCCGATCGCCAGCCGGCTGGTCAAGGAGATCGCGATCTATGGCGGCGACGTTCGCAAGTTCGTGACCCCGCGCATCGCGGTCGATATCGTCAGCCGTGTTGCGGCGCTGGCGAAATGATGTTCAGCCCCGCGCAAGCCGCCGCGCTTCAGTAGGACGCCATGAACCGACGCATGATTCTTCTCGCCGCCGCGGCGCTCGCCGTTACCGCTCCGGTCTGGGCGCAGGGGCGCAAGCAGCCCGAAGCGGCGACGACGCCGAAGTTCACGCCCAAGCCCGACCCGATTCCGGTCAAGCCGGCGCCGCCGCTGACGCCCGACAATATTTTCGTGCTCGACCTGTCGAACGGCGGGCGCGTCCAGATCGCGATGCGCCCCGATGTCGCGCCCAAGCATGTCGAGCGGATCAAGACGCTGACCGCTCAGCATTTCTATGACGGTACGATCTTCCATCGGGTCATCGACGGCTTCATGGCGCAGGGCGGCGACCCGACCGGCACCGGGCAGGGCGGCTCGAAGCTCCCCGACCTGACCCAGGAGTTCAACGATCTGCCGCACGTCCGGGGCGCGGTCGCGATGGCGCGGGCCCAGTCGAACGACAGCGCCAACAGCCAGTTCTACATCGTCCTGCAACCGGTGCTGAAGCTCGACCATAGTTACACCGTCTGGGGCCGGGTGATTTCCGGCATGGACGTGGTCGACGCGATCGAGAAGGGCGAGCCGCCGGCTAATCCGACGAAGATCGTCCACGCCTCGCTGGCCAGTGACAAGGTCCCGCCGCCCGCGCCGAGCACGCCGATCCCCCCGGCCGCCTTGCCCGCGCCGGTGCCGCCGCAGTAGCGGCGCCGCCATTCCCGGCTGACCCATGCGCGTCGCCGACTTCGATTTCGACCTGCCGCCGGAGCGCATCGCGCTGCGCCCCGCCGTGCCCCGCGACGCGGCGCGGCTGCTCGAAGTAACGCCGGCGGGCCTCGCCGACCTCGGCATCCGCGACTTGCCCGGGCGGCTGCGCGCCGGTGACGTGCTGGTGTTCAATGATACCCGCGTCATCCCGGCGCAGCTGACCGGGCGGCGCGGCGGCGCGACAGTCGGCGTGACGCTGCACCAGCGGCTGGGCGACTGGGAGTGGTGGAGCTTCGTCCGCAATGCTCGGCGCATTGCCCCCGGCGACACGGTCGACTTCGGCCACGGTTTGACGGGCGAAGTACTGGAAAAGGCCGACGACGGTGCGGTGCGCTGGCGCTTCGCCGCCGACGACGGTTTCGACGCCGCGCTTGCCCGGGCGGGCACGATGCCGCTGCCGCCCTACATCGCCTCGAAGCGCGCCGTTGATGCCCGCGATGCCGCGGATTATCAGACGCTGCACGCCGCCCGGCCCGGTGCCGTCGCCGCGCCGACCGCAGGCCTGCACTTCACCCCCGAACTCCGCGCCGCGCTCGCCGCCGCCGGGGTGGGGTCGGCGACGGTCACCCTCCATGTCGGTGCGGGCACCTTCCTGCCGGTCAAGGCCGAGGATACCGCCGACCATATCATGCACGCCGAATGGGGCAGCATCGACGCCGCCACCGCCACGCGCCTCGCCGCCGCCCGCGCCGCCGGGGGCCGCGCCATCGCGGTCGGCACGACCTCGCTGCGTGTCCTTGAAAGCGCCGGCAGCGGCGCGTGGTCGGGCGACACCCGCATCTTCATCACGCCGGGCTATGCGTTCCGCGCCGTCGACGGCCTGCTGACCAACTTCCACCTGCCACGCTCGACGCTGTTCATGCTGGTCAGCGCGATGATGGGGCTTGAGACGATGCGCGCCGCCTACGCGCACGCGATTGCCGGGGATTATCGATTCTACAGTTATGGCGACGCATGCCTGCTGCTGCCCTGAACCCGCGCTTCGCCTTCACCGTCGCTGCCACGGACGGCCGCGCCCGCACGGGGACCATCGCGATGCGGCGCGGTGTCATCCGCACGCCGGCGTTCATGCCGGTCGGCACCGCGGCGACGGTCAAGGCGATGCGGGCGTCGGAGGTGCGTGCGGCGGGTTCGGACATCATCCTCGGCAACACCTATCACCTGATGCTGCGCCCGGGGGCGGAGCGGGTGGCGCGGCTGGGCGGACTGCACCGCTTCATGGGCTGGGACGGCCCGATCCTTACCGACAGCGGCGGCTATCAGGTGATGAGCCTCGGCGCGCTGACCAAGCGGACCGAAGAAGGCGTGTCGTTCGCCTCGCACCTCGACGGCTCCAAACACCTGATCACGCCGGAGCGCTCGATCGAGATCCAGCGCCTGCTCGGCAGCGACATCGTCATGGCGTTCGACGAGCTGGTCGGGCTGCCCGCGACGCGCGAGGCGGTCGAGGATGCGATGGCGCGCTCGATGCGCTGGGCAGCGCGGTCGCGGGCGACGTTCGACGGGGGCCACGAGGGTGCGTTGTTCGGCATCCAGCAGGGCGGGCTCGATGAGGGGTTGCGCGCCGCCTCGGCAACGGCGCTGCGGGCCATCGGCTTCGACGGCTACGCGATCGGCGGTCTGGCCGTGGGTGAAGGGCAGGCGGCGATGTTCGGGGTGCTCGACTATGCCCCTGGCCAGCTGCCCGCAGACGCCCCGCGCTATTTGATGGGGGTCGGCAAGCCCGACGACATCGTCGGCGCGGTGGTGCGCGGCGTCGACATGTTCGACTGCGTGCTGCCGACCCGCTCCGGGCGCACCGGCCAGGCCTTCACCCGCGACGGGCCGCTCAACATCCGCAACGCGAAACACGCCGAGGATGGCGGCCCGCTCGACCCCGGATGCCCGTGCCCGGTGTGCGCGCAGGCCGGCCGCGCCTATCTCCACCACCTGGTTCGCAGCGACGAGATCCTCGGCAGCATGCTGATGACCGAGCATAATATCTGGTTCTACCAGACGCTCATGCAGGACCTCCGTGACGCCATCGTCGAGGGGCGGCTGGCGGCGTTCGCGGATGCCTGGGTGGCGCGCTACCTCAGCCGCCCGTAAACGCCGCCGGGCGCTTCTGCAGGAAGGCGCTGACCCCCTCGACGAAATCGGGCGAGCGGCCGGCGAGGCGCTGGTTGCGGCGCTCGACCATCAACGCTTCGGTCAGCGTCGTGTCGAGGCAGTCGCGGATGCCCTGGCGGATGAGCGTATAGGAGCGGGTCGGGCCCTTGGCGAGTTTCTGCGCCAGTGCGGTCGCGGTCGGCATCAGCTCGCCGTCGTCGACGACCTGCCAGATCATGCCCCAGTCGAGCGCCTGTTCGGCCTTGATGCGCTCGCCCAGCATCATCATCGCCGTGGCGCGCGCCTTGCCGGCGAGGCGCGGCAGCAGCCAGGTCGAGCCGACATCGGGGACCAGGCCGATGTTGACAAAGGCCTGCAGGAAGTAAGCCGAGCGACCGGCGACGACGATGTCGCCGGCCAGCGCGAACGAGCAGCCCGCGCCCGCCGCAGGGCCGTTGACCGCGGTGACGAACGGCACCGGCAGCGCGAACAGTCGCTCGAGCAGCGGGTTGAAGTGCGTCTCAAGCACCTTGCCGGCGTCGACTGGCCCCTTGTTGCCCATCGCCGCGCTGGCGGTGTCGCCGCCCGCCAGATCGGCACCGCTGCAAAAGGCGCGGCCGGTGCCGGTCAGCAGCAGGGCGCGCGCGACACCCTCGTCGCGGACGCGGTCGACGGCATGGATCATCTCGGCGACGGCGGCGGTATGCAGCGCGTTCAGCATCTGCGGCCGGTTGATGGTCAGCGTCGCGACGCCGTCCGCTTCCTCGAACAGGATGTGCTCATAGCTCACGGCGCGCTCTCCCGGGCAGTTGACGTTTGCGTCAACCATAGCACGGCGCAGCCGCCGCGCTAGAGCGTCGCGCGGTGCTGCAGGAAGGTGGGGACGCCTTCGTCGCCGAAACCGACGAAGACGGGTCCGAGATCGTCGCGGCCGCCACGGTCGCGGGGGCTGCGGTCACGGTCACGGTCACGGTCACGGTCACGACGCGGTTCGCGCGGCTCGCGGGCCTGGCGCGGTTCGCGGGCGTCACGCGGTTCGCGCGCCGGCGCGGGCTCCTGGCGTGCGGCTTCCGGCGCCGGCGCGGCGGCCTCGACAGCCTCGCTGCGCTCGCCCGCCGGCTTGCGGCCGCGGCCACCGCGGCGGCGGCGCTTCTTCCGCTCGCCCGCGTCGGCGACCGACTCGTCAGCGAACGCCGCCGCGGGTTCGTCGTGCTCGACCGCGTCGACTGGCACCTCGATGACCTCGGCGACGGCTTCAATCTCTTCGGGCACGGCGGCCTCGGCCCCGTGGCGCGGCACCTTGTGGCCGATCAGCTTCTCGACCTCGCGCAGGTTGTCCGCTTCGTCGGGCGTGGCAATCGTGTAGGCGATGCCGGTGCGCCCGGCGCGGCCGGTGCGACCGATGCGGTGAACATAATCCTCGGCGTGGTGCGGCACGTCGTAGTTGACGACATGGCTGACGCCCGGAACGTCGAGGCCGCGCGCCGCGACATCGGATGCGACCAGGATCAGGATGTCGCCGGCCTTGAAGCGGTCGAGCTCGCGGATGCGGTCGCCCTGTTCCATGTCGCCGTGGATCTGCCCGGCGCTGAACCCGGCCTTCTTCAGCACGTCGGCCAGTTCGCGGACGTCCTTCTTGCGGTTGCAGAAGACGATGGCGTTGCGAACCTCGGGGTCCTTGAGCAGGCGGCGCAGCGTCTCGCGCTTGCCGCGCGGCGTCGATTCGACGACGAACTGCGCGATCGAGGCGTTGGTCGAGGCCGGGCGCGCCACCTCGATGGTCTTGGGCTCGACCATGAACCTGTCGGCGAGCTTCTTGATCGGGCCCGGCATGGTCGCCGAGAACAGCAAGGTCTGGCGCTCCTTGGGCAGCTTGGTGCAGATTTCCTCGATGTCGGGGATGAAGCCCATGTCGAGCATGCGGTCGGCTTCGTCGATGACCAGCAGGCTGCACTGGTTGAGCATGATCTTGCCGCGGCCGAACAGGTCCATCAGCCGGCCCGGCGTGGCGATCAGCACGTCGACACCCTTTTCGAGCGCCGCGAGCTGGTCGCCCATCGACACGCCGCCGATCAGCAGCGCCATGCTGAGCTTGTGATACTTGCCGTACTTGTCGAAATTCTCGCTGACCTGCTGCGCCAGTTCGCGGGTCGGCTCGAGGATCAGCGAGCGCGGCATGCGGGCGCGGGAGCGCGAGCCGGCCAGGATATCGATCATCGGCAGCACGAAGCTGGCGGTCTTGCCGGTGCCGGTCTGGGCGACGCCGATGATGTCGCGACCCATCAGCACCGACGGGATCGCCTGGCTCTGGATCGGAGTCGGCTCATTATAGCCGCTGTCGTTCACGGCGCGGAGCAATTCCTCCGACAGGCCGAGGGCTTCGAAACTCATGCAAATCCTAGGTGAGGGCAGCGGAAACGCGCAACCGCGCAGGCCATGCTCAAACTTCGCGGCAAAAGTCAATCGAGCGCCACCACGAAGCGAAGGGCGGGGATCGCTCCCCGCCCCTGCTCATGCGACCCGCGCAAGCGTTAGAAGCGAACCCCGCCCGCGATGCCGTAGCGCCGCGGCTCGAGCGTGAAGACGTTGGTGAACAGGCCCGACGACTGGTCGGTGACGTACAGGCCGGTAATCGGCTGGGCATCCGCCAGGTTCTGGATGAAGGCACGAACGAACCACTTGTCGTCCTTGCCGTTGAGCTGGATCTGGGCGTTCTGGATCGTATAGCTCTCGATTCGGTTGGTCGCCCGTGTCTGGCCCGGCCCAGCGCCGTTGAAGATGCTGCCGAAGCTGGTGCCGGTGAAGGTGATGTCATAGCGCGGGATCAGCGTCATGCCGTTGCCGAACTCGAAGATATACTGCGCGCCCGCGGATGCCTTGAAGTTCGGTGCCTGCGGCAGCTGATTGCCATTGATATTGATCTTTACGCCCTCGGCAAGAATGCTGAACGGCAGCGCTCCGGTCGGGGTTGCGAAGAGCGCGCGCAGCCCTGCCGAGGGAGCCGCGATGGCACCCTGGACGGCGCTGCAGATGCCGAACGCGCCGGTTGCGCCGTTGATGCCGCTGCCCGTCGGGAACGCCGTCGGCGCCTGTAGTCCGAGGCTGCCGTTGATCGCGCCGACGAGCGTATTGGTGCCGACGGCGTTGCCTGCCACGGTCGGGACGACCGTGCAGTTGGAGGCGTTCTGGATGTCCTTGATGATGACCGCATCGCTGCGGCCGCCCGACGGATCGCGCGGGTTGGCGAGGAACTTGTCGCCCTTCACCTTGGTGTGCAGATAGCTGAACCCGAGATTGAACTGCAGTGCTCGGATCGGCTCGATGATGCTGTCGATCTCGAGGCCGTATACTTCCGCGTTGACGTTGTCGTTCACCGAGGTGCGGGCGACGATGCGGCTCAGCTGCAAGCCCTTGTAGTCGTAGTAGAAGGCCGTTGCGTTGAGCCGCAGGGTGCCGTCGAGGAACGTGTTCTTCGAACCGATCTCGAAGGCGTTGATGAACTCGGGCTTGAACGCCGTATCGACCGCGAAGATCGGCGACAGCGGCGGGTTGACGCCCCCCGACTTGTAGCCGCGTGAATACGACACGTAGATCAGGTTCTCGTCGGTGAGCTTGTAGTCGAGCACCGCGCGACCGGTGAACTCGCTGAAGCTGACCCGGTTATTCTGGAATTCCTGCGGGCCGGCCAGCGTCGGGTCGAAATCGAGGCTCGCATACCCGAGAGCATCGGTGATCGAGTCCGAACCATAGGGTACAACGACGTTGTTATTTACCGTGGCTCCGGTCACCGGATTAACGACACCATTGTTATCGGAATATAGCGTAGTCCGTGCACTGACGCGCTTCTTATCGTTGTTGTAGCGCACGCCAGCGGTGAGCTTCATCCTGTCGGTGATGTCGACATAGGCTTCGCCAAAGATGCCGTAGGACTTGAGCGAATAGTCACGCTGGTTGTTACGGAAGAACGTCGATGCGCGGTACACCGCCGGATAGGTCGGCGGGAGTCCCGCCCCCGCCTGACCGAGCCGGGTGGCTACGGTCTGCAGGCCGCCGAGGACCGCGCCGATATAGTCGAGGCCGAACGCGTTGACGTAATAGTCGATATTCTTCGACTTGATGTCATTGTAGATTGCGCCAAGCAGGAAGTTGAAGCGACCGTCGAAGTGCGACGACAGGATCGCCTCGCCGGTATAGGCGCGGTTCCTGCCGGTCGAGCGGTCGAAGTCCTGCGGCGTCGCCGAACAGAAGGAATGACCACCGAACACGCCGGTACCGGTTTCTTCGGACTGCGAGGCGCACAACGCGCCCGCAGGACCGCCCGGAATCAGTGCCGCTGCGGCTGGCGCAAACGCGCTCTGCAACAGACCGGGGATGCCGAGGTTTGGCCCGAGGCCGGCGGCATAGGCTGCCAGCACGTTGATGCCGGGCTGCAGGATCGCACGGTTCTGCACCGACAGGTTGTAGTCCTGCTGCGAGTCGACCTTGTTGCGCTGGTACTGGCCCGATAGCTTCAGGCTGACCGGGCCGAAGTCGTGATCGATCTTGGCCTGGGCCTGGATCTCGTCGGTGAAGTAGGTCGGCGTATAATCCGTGCTGACCTTGCGCGGGTCGGCCGGATTGACGTTGCCCTGATAGGCATCGGGTCCGTAGAGGCTGCCGAGGCCGAGCGCCGCGAAAACGGGTGCCAGCCCGGGCGAGATCGCGCCGGCCGCGATGGCGAAAAGTTGACGCGAGCCGAACACTCCGATCAGCGTCGAATTGGCGTTCGTCGTGCCGTACTCCCGCTTGCCGGGCAAGCAGCCCAGCACGCCGGTCGGGTCGCGCTGGCACAGCTGCTTCTGGATGCGCAGCCGGTTGTCCTCCTCGCGGAAGTAATAGCCAAGCAGGTCGATGGTGGTGTTGTCGGTCGGCTTCCACCGGATCGAGCCGCGGATCGCGTACTGCTCGCGGTCGTCGAGATCGTCGCCGTTAAAGAGGTTCTCGGTATAGCCGCCGCGCTTGAGATAGGTGCCGGCGAGCCGGACGCCGAGCGTCTCGGTGAGCGGAATGTTGATCATCGCCTTGCCGCGTATCGAATCGAAATTGCCGTATTCACCCTCGGCGGCGAGGTGGAAATCCTTCAGGTCCGGCTTGGCGGTAATGAAGTTGACCACGCCTGAGGTGGCGTTGCGGCCGAACAGCGTGCCCTGCGGGCCGCGCAGCACTTCGATGCGCTCGAGGTCGAAATACTCGGTCTCGAACAGGCGCGTGCCAAACAGCGGCAGGTCGTTGGCGTGGATCGCGGTGGCGCTGTCACAGGTGCCGCCGACGCAAAGATCGCCGATGCCGCGGATGGTGAAGCTGGAGCCGGTGAAGTTGCCCTTGGTGAACGTGACGTTCGGCAGGCTGAGCTGAAGATCGGACGCGTTATCGATCTGCTGCTTCTCCAGCGCCTCCGCGGTGAAGGCGCTGACCGCGATCGGCACGTCCTGCAGGCTCTGCGACTGGCGCTGGGCAGTGACGATGATCTCGTCGATGCCCCCGGAGCGGTCTTCGACTGCGGCTGCCGACGGCGGCGCATTGGTTGCACCGGTGGTGTTGCCGGGGGGCTGCGACTGGGCCGACGCGGCGCTGGCGATCAACGCGGTCGCCGAAACGCCCGACACGAGCATGGTGCGCATGATATCGATGAACGGCCGCATGTCGGCATCCCTCCCCAAATTCGCTCCGCCCCGCTGTTCGAGTGCAGGGTCGGCGGCGGCCGCGGGCGTCGTGCCCGCAGGTTGCCGTATCAGTGAAGCGACTTTCCCAACCCTTGTCCAGCGTTCGGCAAGATTTTCAGTCGCGTCCCATGTATAAGCGGGCGGCGTGGCTGAAAGGCAACAATCTTGCGAATACCTTAACGACGGTGGCGGTGACGCGGGCGCTGCGCCTTGTGGATCTGGACAATGCTGGCGATGGCGCACTCGCCGCCCGAGCGCGAGATTACGGCGTCGCGGCCGGCGCACAGTCGCCCTTGCTCGGCCCGGCGATAGTAGAAGCCTTGGTAGAAATCGAGCGCGGGGCAGCCCTGCTCGAAATGCATCCGCCATCGCGCACCGTTCTTCAGCGTGACTTCCACGGCGGTGTCGCCGAACAACTGCGCCCCGGCCAGGCGCGTGACGTCGATGCAAGTGTTGCGTCCGGCGATCGGCGGCTCGGGTCGCGGCTCCCGCGGCTGTTCTGGCGCGGGCGCGACGTCGACCCGCTCGACCGGCTTCTTCTTGCCGAGCCACAGGAAATGCGCGGCGGCGGGCTCGGTGAGCAGCGCGGCCAAGGTCGCAGCGATGATCGCCTGCCGCACGTCCATGATCGCCGCCGCAACTCCCCTAGCCCCTGCCGTTCGGCGTCGACCGGCGAGCTTTAACGCCAAATGAATTGGGAAGGCGATAGGATCCATCGGTTCAGTTCGTCGCCGAGGCTGGCGGGAAAGCCGCAGGCGCGCTAATCCGCTGGTATGTCCGCGCTGTCCGCCCCGCCGACCGCCGCGGCGATTGCCGCCCTCCAAGCGGCGGTGGGACCGGGTGGTTGGACCGCCGACCAGACGGAACTCGCACCGTATCTGGTCGACTGGCGTGGCGCGGTGCGCGGCCGCGCTGCCCTCCTGCTGCGGCCCTGTGACACCGGGGCTGTCGTACGCATCGTCCGGGCGGCAGCGGCGCACCGCGTGGCGCTGGTCCCGCAGGGTGGTAACACCGGCCTCGTCGGCGGCGGTATTCCGGACGCGGGCGGCGGCGCGGTGCTGGTCTCGATGGCGCGCATGAACGCTATCCGCGCCATCGACGCGGCCGGGCTGACGATGACTGTCGAGGCGGGCGCGATCCTGGAAACCGTCCACGACGCGGCGCGCGCCGCCGGCTGCGAATTTCCGCTGTCGCTCGGGGCGAAGGGCAGTGCCACGATCGGCGGGCTGATCTCGACCAATGCCGGCGGCGTTCAAGTGTTGCGGCACGGGACGATGCGCGCGCTGGTGGCGGGGCTGGAGGCGGTGTTGCCCGACGGGTCGGTGCTGCATCAGCTGACCGGCCTCGCCAAGGACAACAGCGGTTACGACATCAAGCAGCTGCTGATCGGCGGCGAGGGCACGTTGGGGATCGTCACCGCGGCGGCGCTGCGCCTCGTGCCGGCGCCGGCGCACCGGGCGGTTGGCTGGGTCGGCCTGGCCAGCCCGCACGCGGCGCTGGCACTGCTGACGCGGTTGCGCAGGGCATCGGGCGGGCAGGTCGAAAGTTTCGAGCTGATCCCCGGCGAAGGCCTCGACCTGACGTTGCAGCATATCGCGGGCACCCGCGCGCCCCTCGGCGGTCGCCATGCTTGGCACGTATTGGTCGAGCTCGCCGGGCCGGCCAGCCTCGACGCGCTGCTGACCGACGCGCTGGCCGCCGCCGCGGCGGCGGGCGAGATCGAGGATGCAACCGTCGCCGCCTCGAGCCTGCAGGCCGCCGCGCTGTGGCGCCTCCGCGAGGAATTGCCCGAGGCCGAGCGCCGCGACGGTCCGTCGCTCCACCATGATATCAGCGTCGCGGTCGCGGCGTTGCCCGGTTTCGCCGATGCGGCGGCGCGCGCGGTCGAGAACCGTTTCGAAGGTGCTCGCGTGCTTGCGTTCGGCCATCTCGGCGATGGTAATCTGCATTTCAACGTCCGCCCCCCGGCTGCCCACGAGGCCGCATGGATAGCGGCGCATGGCCAGGCGGCGACCGCGCTCGTCTATGAGCTGGTGACGGCCGCCGGCGGGTCGATCTCCGCCGAACATGGCATCGGCACGGTCAAGCGCACCGAGCTCGCGGCCCGCGCCGATCCCGCCAAGCTCGCCGCAATGCGCGCCGTCAAGGCGGCGCTCGACCCGCTCGGCATCATGAATCCGGGCAAGATCCTGTGAGCCTTGCCAGCGCCGCCGCACGTCCCTAAACGCTCGTGCTTTCGCGGACCCCGGGGGGGTCCAGTCCGCAACGTCAGTCCCGAAAGCCCGTTTCTTTATGGCCAGTTCGCCCGCCGCCGCCGCTCAGCTGCCGCTGTTCTACAAGTCGCTGGTGCCGCTGTCGTCGCAGTTCCATCCCAGCCACGGCCTGAAGCCGCGCGAGAACTTTGCCTTCGCCAAGGGGACCCACGCAATTCCGGTTACCGTCGATGAGTTCGCGGTGGTGCAGCGTCATTATCCGATCGTCTTCGGGCTTGGCGACAATCCCGCGCCGCTGGCGCTGGTCGGGCTGACCGAGGGCCAGAACCTGTATATCGACGCCGACGGTCAGTGGGAGCGCGGCACCTATGTGCCGGCGTTCGTGCGCCGCTACCCGTTCATGCTTGCCCGGCTGACCGAGACGTCGGAGGAGCTGTCGCTGTGCTTCGACGACCAGGACGGGCAGATCGCCGCCGACGCGGATGAGAAGTTGTTCGATGGCGTCGAGCCAACCGAAACGACCAAGGGTATCCTCGCCTTCTGCGAGCAGTTCGAGCAGGCCGTCGCCCGCACCCGCGGCTTCATGGACGAGCTCGCCAAGCTCGACCTGATGATCGACGGCGAGGTGACGATCCAGCAGCCGAACATGCCCGAGCCGGCGGTGTACCGCGGCTTCCGCATGGTCGCCGAGGAGAAGCTGCAGGCGATTCGCGGCGACCAGGCCCGCAAGATGGTTCAGAACGGCATGCTCGGCCTGATCTATGCGCACCTGTTCGGGCTCGCCCAGATCGGCGGCCTGTTCGAGAAGCAGTCTGCGCAAAAGGCATAATGTCGTGGAGCGGCTTCCGCCGGGCGGCGCGACGGGCTAGACACCTGTCTTCTCGCACGAAGGAGTTCCGATGCGCTGCTTCCTCACCGCCGCCGCTCTCGCCCTGACGCTGGCCACGCCGGCCTATGCCGCGCCGGTCGATGCGCCGTCGGGCAAGTACGAGGCCGATCTCAGCCACACCAGCGTTACCTGGCGGGTCAAGCACCTCGGGCTGTCGAACTACACGGCGCGTTTTGCCAGGATCGCCTCGACCGTGCAGCTCGACGCCGCCAACCCGGCGAACAGCAAGCTGAGCGTCACCATCGACGCCAACTCGGTCCGCACCGATTTCCCGTTCACCGACAAGGTCGACTTCGACAAGGAGCTCGGCAGCGGCGACAAGTGGCTGAACGGGGCCAAGTTCCCGCAGATCACCTTCGTCTCGACCGGCATTACCGTCACCGGCGCCACAACCGCCAAGATTACCGGCGACCTGACCTTGCGCGGTGTCACAAAGCCGGTTGTGCTCGACGCTGTGCTCAACGGTACGACCAAGCCCAACCCGATAATGGGGCCCGAGCGGATCGGCGTCTCGGCGCGCACCGTCATCAAGCGCAGTGCCTGGGGCATGGACTACGGAACCCAGTTCGTCGGCGACGACGTCGATCTCGCCATCGAGGCCGAATACAAGTTGGTCAAGTGATGGTGCGCAGTCGCTATTCGACCGTGGCGATCGTCTTTCACTGGTCGATCGCCGTACTGCTGATTGCCAATCTCGCTGCGGGCCTGCTGTTCGATACGGTCGAGGCGTACGACAAGTCGTTGTTCTTCAGCCTGATCCAGCTGCATAAATCGACCGGGATCACCGTCCTGGCGCTGGCGGTATTACGCCTCGGCTGGCGGCTGACCCACCCGGCGCCGCCGTATCCCGCCCATATGACGACGGCGGAGCGGGCGCTGGCCAAGGTTTCGCACTGGGGCTTCTATGTGCTGATGATTGCGCTGCCACTGTCGGGCTGGGCGATGGTTTCAGTCTCGACGAAAAAGTTCCCGATGTTCTGGTACGGTTTGTTCGAGGTGCCGATGCTCTCGGTACCGAAGAACTGGAATTACTACGAGCTGCACGAGATCCTGGGCTGGGTCGCCTTGGCGATGATCGCGCTCCACGTCGCTGCCGCGCTGAAGCATCACTATTTCGACCGCGACAATATCTTCGCGCGCATCTGGCCGGGCGCGCGCCGGGCATGAGGCGGGCACTGGCGGCGCTGGTGCTACTCGCCGCGGCCCCCGCGTCTGCGGCGAAGTGGACGGTGGTGCCGTCGGCGAGCTCAATCGGCTTCAAGGCGACATGGCTCGGCAAGCCGGTGCCGGGGCAGTTCGGCAAATGGACCGCGGCGATCGATTTCGATCCCGCTGCGCCGGCGCGCGCGCGCATCGCGGTCGACGTCGATCTCGCGTCCGCCAGCACCGGCGACAGGACCGTCGACGGCGCGCTGCCCGGCGACGACTGGTTCGCTATCAAGGCGGCGCGCACGGCGCGCTTCGTTGCAGCCAGGGTCACCGCGGCAGGGCCGAACCGCTTCGTGGCGGCGGGCACGCTGACCATTCGCGGCGTCGCCGTGCCGGTCACCCTGCCGTTCGCCCTGACGTTAAAGGGCAATGACGCGCTGATGACCGGGCAGGTGCAGCTCGATCGGCGCGCCTGGAAACTTGGCATGGGTTCGGACGCGACGGCCGAGTATGTCGACTTTGCGGTCCCTCTGACCGTGCGGGTCGCGGCGAAACGCGCACCGTAATCGAAAATTCATGGCCGCCGGGGTTGCAGTGCAGCACGCGGCTGACCATTTCAGTCGTGCCGGGCGTCCTCCCCCTTCGCCCGGTTACTTCCCTGAACCCTGGCCGCTCCGCGTATTCGCGGGGCGGTCTTTTTTCATTCCGCCGCCTCGGCAAAGGGCGTGCCGAGGACGAGCGACGGCGCGACCGCCACCAGTCGCGCGGCGAGCGCGGTCAGCAGGTTCGCGATTGCCGGGAAACCCATGTGCCGGGCCAGCCGCGCCGGGTCCATGTAAAGGGCCCGGTCGATCTCGATCTGCACCGCGTGGACGCCGCGCTCGGGTCGGCCATGCTCGGCGGTGGTGTAGCCGCCGGCATAGGGCGCGTTGCGCGCGACGCGCAGCCCGCCAGCGCTGAAATGCGTCGCGATCACGTCGACCAGCCCCGGCGCCGCGCTGCGGCCGTGCAGGTCGCCGACGACGATCTGTGGCGCGTTGCTGCCCGCCGGCGTCGGCATCGAATGGCAGTCGAGCAAAATCGCAAAGCCGTGCGCCTGCCGAGCCGCCGCCGTCAGCTGCGTCAGCGTCGCGTGCCAAGGCACGTGCACCGCCGCGATCCGGGCGCGCGCCTCGTTCAGGCGCAGCCGGGTCGGGTAGATGTCGAGACCATGGCCCGCCACCCGCGGCACGACGCCGAGCCCGGCCTGGACGCGCTCGCTCGACTGATCGGCATGCGCTTCGAAGGGCTCGACATACATCGCTGGGTCGAGCTCGGCGGGGGCACGGTTGAGGTCGAGCCAGCACCGCCCATAGCGCGCCGCCAGCCGCGGCACCCCGGTCGCCGCGGCGCCGTCGAGCAGGCCGTCGACATAGGCATCTTCGGCACGCCGGAGTTGGGCCAGAGTCAGCCGCGTCCGCGCCAGGAACTCAGCTGGATACTCGCGGCCCGAATGGGGCGACGCGAGCACCAGCGGCCAGCGCCCGTCGAAGTCGCCGGTGACGGTAAAGCCGGAGGACGATTCGGGAACCACCGGGGGCATGATAGGCGGTGCGCCGCGAAGGACAACAGCGGTTGCGCGGCCCGCCGGCTTTGTTTAATGACGCCCGCAGTGGACGCGTAGCTCAGTGGTAGAGCACTGTGTTGACATCGCAGGGGTCGCAAGTTCAATCCTTGCCGCGTCCACCACTCCCGTCAGTTGAATGACTTGGCTGCCAGCCAGCCGGCGATCGCGGCGTTGACGGCGTCGGCCTTTTCCTGCGCGACCCAGTGGCCTGCCTCGATCGTCGCCTCGCTGAGGTCGGTGCAGGCGGCGCGCATCGGCTCCGCCAGCGGCGTGTTCACGGTGTCGCAGACGATGTCCCACGCGGCGTGGATGAACAGCACCGGCATCGCCAGTCGCCCATCGCCGGGCGCGGCGCGGGAAAAGGCATCGTTGTCGGCGCCGTTCAGGTACCAGCTGTCGGGGCCGGTGAAGCCGGTGGCGGTGAAGGCCGCGACCAGCGCGTCGTGGTCCGCCTCGCTCAGCACCTGCTCGTCGCGCGGCACCAGCGGCGCGCGGCCGGCCGGGCCGAACCAGCCGCCCATCGCACGGACGCTGGCGGTGATCGCGGGCTTGCCGACGTCACTTGCCTGGCCGCTGCGGTAGAGGATGGCGATGGTGGCGGGGATGTCGGCCTCGAAGTCGCGCGCCGCCTGCGCCGCGTTCTCCATATACCACAGGAAATAGTCCCACTGCCCGGCCGGATAGACGTCGGCGGGATAGATTTTGCGGTCGATCGCCGCCGCGGCCGCGCCGAGGCCGAAGCCTTGCGGGAAATAGGGTACGCACAGGTTGACGATGCCGCGGCAGCGTTCCGGGTGATGCGCGGCCAGCGCCCACACCACCGGGCTGCCCCAGTCATGGCCGACCCACACCGCCGGCGCACCGCCCAGCGCATCGTGCAACTCGACCATGTCGGCGACGATCTCGCGCATCGAATAGGCATCGGTTCCGGCGGGGACCGAGGAGCCGCCATAGCCGCGCATGTCGGGCGCGACGCAGCGCCATCCGGCCGCCGCGAAATGATCGACCTGCCGCCGCCACAGCCGCCCGAGTTCCGGCCAGCCATGCACGAAGATCATCAGCGGCGCGTCGGCGGGACCGGCCTCCAGCCAGGCGGTCCGGTGGCGGGGCGTGGTGACGACATGGCGCGCGTGGATCATGGCGATTTCGCTGGCATCACGGCAGGCCTGCGTCAATCGTCTTGCCGGGCGGACGGCGGATGCGGCACGGCACGACGGACGAAGCTGCCGTGCTGCGGGCAATCTGCGTGGCGGCGTCGTCGGCGACGATCTATCCGACGTGCGAATGCTTCGGGGGAAGCGCTAGCCTGCCGCCGCCGCGTGGTCGGCGATCAGCGCGGTGATGCGCGGCACGTGCGCCGGCGGCAGATCATGGGCCATGCCCGGGATCACCTCCAGACGCGCCCCGGCGATACGCGCGGCGGTATCCTCACCGCCGGCCAGCGGCACCAGCGGGTCGGCGGCACCGTGGATGACCAGCGTCGGCGCGCGGATGCGCTTCAACCGCGCGACGCGGCTGCCGTCGGCGATAATCGCGCCAAGCTGACGCGCCGCGCCGGCAGCGTCGGAGTTGCGGTCGTAGGCGCGCGCCAGCAACGCGCGCAACTCGCCAGGATCGCGGCCATCGGGTCCGACGCCGCCGATTGCGGCGTACAGCGCGACGCCGGCACTGATTGCGGCGTCGCGGTCGCCGACCGGGCGCGGGCGCATCAGCTGGTTGCGGAGCGCCGGCGACGGGCCGGGCAGGCCGCGCCTGCCACTGGTCGACATGATCGAGGTCAGGCTGCGGACCCGGCCGCCGTGATCGGCGGCGAGCGTCTGCGCGATCATCCCGCCCATCGACGCGCCGACAACATGTGCCCGGTCGATATTCAGGCCGTCCAGCAACCCGACGACGTCCCTCGCCATGTCGCGGAGCCCATAGGACAGGCCGGCGGGCAGCCCCAGCAGCGCCAGCCCGTATTGCAGCCGCGATGGCCGCCCGAGGTGGCTGAGGTGCGTCGACAGCCCGATGTCGCGGTTGTCGAAACGGATGACCCGGAAGCCGCGCTCGACCAGGCCAGCGACCATGGCGTCGGGCCAGAAGATCATCTGCGCCGCCAGTCCCATGACCAGCACGATGGCCGGTGCGGCGGGGTCGCCGGCGTCTTCATAGAACAGCTCGATGCCGTTCGCGGCGATAGTCGGCATCGGTCCCCCTGCACTTGCTCGTCGCACCCTAGCCGGACCGGGGCGGGGGACCAAAGCGTGGCGGCGACGCATCCATCGGGCGACCGCCGCGTTAGGCCCGCAACGGCAGCGCTGGCGCGCCGTGGGAGAAACCGATGCTACTGCCTCATGCCGCAACCGTCGTGGTCGCCGACGGCGAGAAGCTGCTCGTATTCCGCAACAGCGGCAGCGACAGCGAGCCGAAGCTGGCGGCGGTGACCCACCCGGAGCCGGGCAACGACAATATCCCGTCGGGCGGCCGCCATCACAGCAGCGCCGCCAACCCCGACGACAGCACGCTGGTCGAGGATGCCTTCGCCGCATCGACCGCGGCCTGGCTGAACGAGCAGGTGCTCGGCGGCAAGATCGAGGCGCTGGTGGTCATCGCCGCGCCGAAGACGCTGGGCGAACTGCGCAAGCACTACCACAAGGCGCTGTCGGCGGTGCTGGCAGGCGAGCTCGCCAAGGACCTGACCGGCCACACCACCGCCGACATCGAGAAGGCAATCGCCGCCGCCTGACCGCCCGTGATCGGGCAAGGAAATCGGCGACGCCGCGTTCCCCGCCCGATTGCCTACACCTCGACCAGCGGCTCTTCGCTCGCGGCTGCGGCTGCGGCTGCGGGGGCGGCAGCCTTGCCCTTGCGGCCCTTCTTCGGCTTGGCCACGCCCGGCACGATCTCGAAGCCGAGGCCGTCGTCCTTGACATGGACCCGGACCTCGCCGCCGTGGACGAGCTTGCCGAACAACAGTTCCTCGGCCAGCGGCTGCTTGATCTTCTCCTGGATCAGGCGGCCGAGCGGTCGGGCACCGTACAGCCGGTCGTAGCCGCGCTCGATCAGCCACGCCTTGGCGTCGTCGGCGACCGAGATATGGACGTCGCGCTCCTGCAGCTGGAGCTCGAGCTGGATGACAAACTTGTCGATGACGCGGGCGACCACTGCCGGCGGCAGGTAATCGAACGCCACCGTCGCATCGAGACGGTTGCGGAACTCGGGCGAGAACATCCGCTTGATCGCCTCCTCGTCATCGCCGGTGCGCTCGATGGAGCCGAAGCCGACGCCCTCGCGGGCCATGTCGGCCGCCCCGGCATTGGTCGTCATGATCAGGATGGTGTTCCTGAAATCGACGGTCTTGCCGTGGTGGTCGGTCAGCTTGCCGTTGTCCATCACCTGCAACAGGATGTTGAACAGGTCCGGGTGCGCCTTCTCGATCTCGTCGAGCAGCAGCACCGAATGCGGCTGCTGGTCGACGGCATCGGTGAGCAGGCCGCCCTGGTCGAAGCCGACATAGCCCGGCGGCGCCCCGATCAGCCGGCTGATCGAGTGGCGCTCCATATACTCGCTCATGTCAAAGCGGGTCAGCGGGATGCCGAGGATCGATGCCAGCTGGCGCGCCACCTCGGTCTTGCCGACGCCGGTCGGGCCGGAGAACAGGTAGCTGCCGATCGGCTTGTCCGGTTCGCGCAGGCCGGCGCGGCTCAGCTTGATTGCCGAGGCGACCCGCTCGATCGCCTTGTCCTGGCCGAACACGACGCGCTTGAGGTCGGCCTCCAGCGTTGCCAGCGCCTTGGTATCGTCGGTGCTGACGGACTTCGGCGGGATGCGGGCCATCGTCGCGATCACCGCCTCGACCTCCTTCACGCCGATCACCTTCTTGCGCTTGTTTTCGGGCAGCAGCATCTGCGAGGCACCGGTCTCGTCGATGACGTCGATCGCCTTGTCGGGCAGCTTGCGGTCGTTGATGTAGCGCGCCGACAGCTCCACCGCCGCCTTGATCGCATCGGGCGTGTACTTGAGGCGGTGGTGGAGCTCGTAGCTGGACCTGAGGCCCATCAGGATCTTGACCGAATCCTCGACCGACGGCTCGTTGACGTCGATCTTCTGGAAGCGCCGCAGCAGCGCGCGGTCCTTCTCGAAGTGGTTGCGGAACTCCTTGTAGGTGGTCGAGCCGATGCAGCGGATCGCACCCGAACTGAGCGCTGGCTTGAGCAGGTTCGACGCGTCCATCGCGCCGCCGCTGGTCGCGCCCGCACCGATGACGGTGTGGATCTCGTCGATGAACAGCACCGCGTGCGGCAGCTTCTCGAGCTCCGTGACGACGTTCTTCAGCCGCTCCTCGAAGTCACCGCGATAGCGGGTGCCCGCCAGCAGTGCGCCCATGTCGAGGCTGTAGATCACCGCCGGCTTGAGCACGTCGGGCACCGAACCCTCGATGATCTTGCGGGCCAGGCCTTCGGCGATAGCGGTCTTGCCGACGCCGGGATCGCCGACATACAGCGGGTTGTTCTTCGAGCGGCGGCACAGGATCTGGATGGTCCGGTCGACTTCGGCGTGGCGGCCGATCAGCGGGTCGACCTTGCCCTTCTTGGCCTTGTCGTTGAGGTTGACGGTGAACTGCTTCAGCGCGCTCTCGGCCTTGCCGCCGCCCTTTGTCGCCTGCTCCTTCTGCTCGGGTTCGTCCTTGTCCGGCGCGGCTGCACCCTTGATCTGGCGGGTTTCTCCGGCGCCGGTCTTGGCGATGCCGTGGCTGATGAAGCTGACCGCATCCAGGCGCGTCATGTCCTGCTGCTGCAGGAAGAACACGGCGTGGCTCTCGCGCTCGCTGAACAGCGCGACGAGGACGTTAGCGCCGGTCACCTCCTCGCGGCCCGATGACTGGACGTGCAGGATGGCGCGCTGGACGACGCGCTGGAAACCCGCGGTCGGCGATGGTTCGATGCTGGCATCCGCCTTGAGCGCGCTCAGCTCGGTATCGAGGTAAGTCGTCACCTTGGCGGCGAGGTCGTCGATGTCGACGGTGCAGGCCTTCATCACCGCGGAGGCATGGGCGTCGGCGGTCAGCGCCAGCAGCAGATGCTCGAGCGTGGCATATTCGTGGTGGCGGCGGCTCGCTTCGGCGAGCGCGTTGTGCAGGCTATGTTCGAGTTCGCGCGTGAATGACGGCATGGGGTTCTCCCGGGGTCGCGCCGAGACTCCGCGCGACCGTCCCCATGAATGTCACCCTGATGCACCGAAACTGCAAGGGGTGTCGCGCCCACGAAAAAGGCGGCGGGGTCGCACCCCGCCGCCTCTGTCGATTGGTCGGTTCAGGCGGCGACGGCGGTGCGGCGACGGCGGGCGGCGAAGCCGACCAGACCGAAGCCGACGATCATCAGGCCCCAGGTCGCCGGCTCGGGCACCGCGGTCAGGGTGATGTCGTCGATGCCGAAGTCATTGCCGTCGCCAGCGAGATTGAGATCGACGAACGACAGGACCGCCGACGTCGCGGTGCCGCTGTTGAAGTTGAACGACGCGCCGTTCCAGACGCCGGCACCCGCCGCGATGGTGTAGGTGCCGATCGACGTCGCCGGGCCGCCGTCGAGCGACACGAGGAAGTCGATCTGAGCCGGGCTGTCGGCGTAGGCGTTCGAGAAGAAGCCGCCGAATGTGTAGCTCTTGCCCGCGATGACCGCGATCGACGACGATGCATAGACCGTCGTGTTCGCCGTGGTCGCGCCGTTGGCGACCAGATACAGGCCCTGGCCGGTGGTGTGGTCGCCGTAGCTGTTGAACAAAGAGTGGCTGAACTGCGCGTTGTTGACCACCGAGTAGGTGTTTACACCGAGGGTCGACAGGTCGTTCGCGTTCGGCCCGTAGTTGTAGGCGGACGTGAAGCCGCTGTTGCCGGCCTCGAAATCACCGTTCGGGACGACGACCGCGCCTGCGGCGCTGGCGGACAGTGCGGCGACGAGGGCGAGGCAAAGACGGCGCATGGTAATCTCCGGGCGTGAAAGTGATTGCCAATCGCGATGCACGAAACGTGCCAAACTTAAGACCCCGGTAAGTTATTGAAACAAGGCGACCAGAAAAAAGCCGCGTTTCACAACTGTAAAGCCTGCCGACACTTTTCTGTTCAGGCGGCCGCGCTCGCGTTGAACGGCAGGTCCTTGTCGGGCCGCAGGTCGCCGGGCAGGCCGAGCACGCGCTCGGCGATGATGTTGCGCAGGATTTCGTCGGTGCCGCCGGCGATGCGCAGGCCCGCCGACCACATGTAGCTCGACTGGAGTTTCGCGATCTCGGGGTCGCCGGTGATGAAGCCGGCGCTTTCCTGCAGGTCGAGCGCGAACGCCGCCATCTCCTGCATGGTCTTGGCGACGACGACCTTGGCGATCGACGATTCCGGTCCCGGCGCCTGGCCCTTCGACAGCGCCGACAGGGCGCGCATCTGGGTCAGCTTGATGCCCTCGTCGGCGATGTAGGTCGACGCGATGCGCTGGCGCACGTCGCTGGCCTCGATGGCGGTGCCCAGCTCGGTCTCCAGCGCCTTCGCCATGTCGAGCAGCGTCTGGTAGCCGGGCGCGTGGCGCGGCTTGCCGCCGACCGCCAGCCGCTCGTTCATCAGCGTCGTCAGTGCGACCTTCCAGCCGTCACCCTCGGCACCGATGCGGTGCGAGTCGGGCACGCGGACGCCGGTGAAGAACACCTCGTTGAAGTCGCTGCCGCCCGACATCTGCTTCAGCGGCCGCGCCTCGACGCCGTCGGCGCGCATGTCGACGATGAACATCGTCAGGCCCTTGTGCTTGGGCTTCGACGGATCTGTGCGGCAGACGATGATGCCGAAGTCCGACAGGTGGGCGTTGGTGGTCCACACCTTCTGGCCGTCGATCACCCACCCGGCGTCCTTGGCGTCGCCGTCGCGCACGGCCTTGGTGCGGATGCCCGCCAGGTCTGAGCCTGCCACCGGCTCCGAGAACAGCTGGCACCAAACCTCTTCGCCGCTGAGCGACTTGGCGACATAGCGCTCGATCATCTCGGGCGAGCCGTGCGTGAACACGGTCGGGATGCACATGCCGAGCCCGATCGAGAACAGGCCGGTCGGCGCGTGGAAGCGACCCTCCTCCTGGTTGTAGACGATCTGGTTCATCGGCCCGAGGCCCTGGCCGCCCATCGACTTGGGCCAGGTGATGCCGGTGTAGCCGGCGGCGTATTTCTTCGCCTGCCACGCCTTGGAATGCGTCACGAAATCGTCGCGGCCCCAGCTCTCCTCGGGCACGTCGCGGTATTCGCCGATGTTGGCCTCGAGCCAGTCGCGGACCTGCGCGCGGTAGGCGGCTTCGGCGGGGGTGTCGTTGAAATCCATGCTATCGCTCCCTCAAGCCGCCGCCGCGTTGCGCCGCTCCAGCGCCCGCACGAGCCGGTCCGCCCACCAGTTCCGCGACCCCAGCGCCGCGACGATGGCGCGGTTGCGGCGGTAGTAGAACTGGCAGTCGCTTTCCCATGTGAACCCGATCCCGCCGTGCAGCTGGACGTTCTCCTCGGCACAATAAGCCAGCGCGTCGAGGCTGGCGACGCGCGCTGCTGCCGCAGCCTGGCGCAGTTCCGCGGCACCGCTTCCGCCATTGGCCTGCATCGCCCACGCCCCGTGCAGCGCGTGGGCGCGGGCCAGCTCCAGCTTGATATACATGTCGGCGCACTTGTGCTTGACGCCTTGATAACGGCCGATCTTCTGGCCGAACGCGGTGCGGTCCTTGGCATAGGCGACGGTCATGTCCATCGCCGCCGCCGCCGTGCCCAGCGCCTCGAACGCGGTCAGCACCGCGGCGCGGTCGAGCCAGTCGTGATACTGAGCGGGTGTCCCGAGCGGCTGCGCCGGCGCGTTGGTCAGCGTCAGCCGGCCGTGGCGGCGGACGAGGTCGAGCGTGTCTTCGGGCTCGCGGGTCACGCCGGGGTCGGTCAGGTCGATCAGGTAAAGCTGCACCCCGTCCGGGCCGTGCGCCGAGATGATCGCCGCGTCCGCCGCCATCAGGTCGGCGATCGGCGTCTTGACCGTGGTGATCCGGTCGCCGTGGACCTTCGCGGTCGAGGTTGCGGGCGAGTGCGCGGTGCCCTCGCCCCAGCCCGTGCAGCCGACCAGCGAGCCGTCGGCGAAGCCGCTCAGCCATTTCGCCTGCTGCTCGTCACTGCCCGCCAGCACCAGCGCCTCGGTCGCGAGCAGCGTCGCCATGAACGGTACCGGCGCAAGACTGCGGCCGATCTCCTCGGCCAGCACGCACGCCTCGTCCGCGCCGAGGTCCAAGCCGCCGAACGCCTCCGGCACCCGCGCCGCGGTCCAGCCGAGCTCCACGATCGCGGTCCACAGCGTTGTGTCGTAGGGCGCATCGCCGTTCATCTGGGCGCGCGCCACCTTCGGCCCGGCGCGCTCGTCGAGGAAGCGCCGCGCCTGCTCGCGCAACGCCTTGGCATCGTCCGAAAAGTCGAAATTCAAGTACTCTCTCCCCAGAGACCGGCGGCACCTTACGTTAACGTCAGCCTTGCGCAAGGGGCCGCGGCGCAGCACAGTGTCTCACCAACGCGATACACCGGAGAGCCACATGACCAGCGTCGAAGCCAAGGTTGCCGAGGAACTGATCGAGGGCGCGACACCCGAGGAGCGCGCCGCGCTGGCGAAATGGGCAGCCGCGCTGCTCGCTGCGCGCGACAGCAACGACGACCCGTTCACCAAGGCGCGCGACGCCTTCACCGCCACCGTCGACAGCACAACGGCGTGGCCGATCATCCGGCGGCTGGGCGACGCCATCAAGCGCAATGCCTGGGACGAGCGCTCGACCACGGAGCGCGCCGGGGTCGGCGCGGCGGCGGCGATGATCGCGCTGTTCGGCGGCACGTTTGCTGTACTGGGTGCGCTCGGCACCGCGGTCGGCACGCCGCTGTGGGTGGTGTTCGGCAGCGGCGACGAACTAGCGCGCAAGCTGGTCGAAGCGGACACGCAGCCGCCGCTGTCAGGGCTCTGATTCTCCCCCTCAAGAGGGTGAGGAGATAGAGCGAACCGCGCCAGACGGTCGTTGGGCGGTCGGCCAGCATCCGCTCGCTTCGGGCGACGGCGTGACGGGCTTCTCATCGGGCGGGCCGAAGGCGGTCGAAGCCGCCACGGCCGGAACCGGCGCGCTGCCCGCCAGCCACTGCCCCCTCCCGCGCCGCTCACCTGGGGAAGGGGGTAGGGCCTGCCACTAGCGCTTGAACAGCTCGTCCGCCGCGCTGCGGAACTTGCTTGCCCCGTCGCGCTTCGCCTGCGTTCGGGCGACTTCCCCTTCCAGCGTCGCGATGCGGGTGTCGAGCTCGCTCACCGACAGCCGGTCGAGGTCCTCCGCGACCAGCTGCGCCAGCGCGCTGTCCTTGCGTGGCGGCGGCAGGATATCGTCTATGTCCATGACGGCGAATCGTTGACCCGACCGCTCTCCAAGTCAATATCGCCGCCATGACCCTGACCGCGACGATGACCGCCATCGACCCTGCCGCACCCGGTGGCCCGGAGGTGCTGGTGCCGGTGTCGCGCCCGGTGCCCGAGCCCGGCGACGGCGAGGTGCTGATCCGGGTCGCGGCTGCCGGCGTCAACCGCCCCGACGTGCTGCAGCGCCTCGGCCTCTACCCGATGCCGCCCGGCACGCCGTCGATCCTCGGGCTGGAGATCGCCGGTGAGGTCGTCGTCGGCTCCGGCCGCTGGCAGGCGGGCGACAAGGTCTGCGCGCTGGTCGCGGGGGGTGGCTATGCCGAGTATTGTACCGCGCCCGCCGCCCAGTGCCTGCCGATCCCGGCGGGCGTCGATCTCGAGGATGCGGCCGGGCTGCCCGAGACCTATTTCACCGTCTGGTCGAACCTGTTCGACCGCGGCGGCGCGGTGGCGGGCGAGACCGTGCTGGTTCACGGCGGCACTTCGGGCATCGGCGTCACCGCGATCCTGCTCGCCAAGGCGCGCGGGCTGACCGTCATCGTCACCGCCGGCAGCCTCGACAAATGCGCCAGGGCGATCGAACTCGGGGCCGACCATGCCATCGACTACAAGACCCAGGATTTCGCCCACGAGGTCGCGCGCATCACCGAGACCCGCGGCGTCGACGTCATCCTCGACATGGTCGGCGGCGACTATATCCCGCGCAACATCGCCAGCCTCGCCGAGGATGGCCGCCACGTCTCGATCGCCTTCCAGCGCGGTCCGAAGGCAGAGGTCAATTTTTCCGATGTCATGCGCCGCCGCCTGACGCTGACCGGCTCGACGCTGCGGCCGCGCCCGGTCGCCTTCAAGGCGAAGATCGCCGCCGCGCTGGAGCGCGAGGTCTGGCCGCTGTTCGCCAGCGGCGAGCTCCGCGCCGTCACCGACAAGGTCTTCCCCCTCGCCGCAGCGGCCGACGCCCACCGCCGCATGGAGGCCGGCAACCATGTCGGCAAGATCGTGCTTACAACGACGTCCTGACCTTCAGCAGTTCCGGGAAGAACGACTTGTCGAGCGCTTCGACCAGGTAGCTGACGCCCCCCGTGCCGCCGGTGCCGTGCTTGTAGCCGATGATCCGCTCGACCGTCTTCATGTGGGCGAAGCGCCATTGCTGGAAGCGGAACTCGAGGTCGACCAGCTTCTCGGCGAGCTCGTACAGGTCCCAGTAGCGCTCGGGTTCGCGGTACACCGTCAGCCACGCTGCCTCGACGCCGCGGTCGCTGACATGGGGCTGGCTATAGTCGCGCTCGCTGGGCACGACGAACCCGCGCCGCCCCAACAACCGGATGCACTCGTCGTACAGGCTGGGCGCGCGCTGGACCGCGAGCAGGTGGGCGTGCACCGCGGCGTCGGTCTCGTGGACGCCGAGCACGTCGCCGCTCTTGTTGCCGAGCAGGAATTCGAGCTCGCGGTACTGGAAGGACTGGAAGCCCGACGACTGCCCCAGGCTGGGCCGGAAGGCGTGGTAGTCGGACGGCGTCATCGTCGCCAGCACGTCCCAGGACTGGATCAGCTGGGTCTGGATGCGGCTGACCCGCGCGATCATCTTGAAGGCGGCGCCAAGGTCGTCGGCGGCGATGCGGTCGCGCGCCGCGGCAAGCTCGTGGATCGACAGCTTCATCCATAGTTCCGACGCCTGGTGGATGACGATGAATAGCAATTCGTCGTGGCTGCCCGAGCGCGGGTGCTGCGCGTCGAGCAGCTTCTCGAGGCCCAGATAGCTGCCGTAGCTGAGGTCGGGTCGCTGGTACGCGCCGCTCACGTCACCGCGCGCCGCTGTTGGTGGACGGGCTCGCGCCACGCCTCGCTCGCCATGACGTCGCCGAGGCTGTCGACCGCGTCCCACACGTCGACGAAGCGGACATAGAGCGCCGGAAAGCCGAAGCGCAGCACGTCGGGGGCACGGAAATCGCCGATGACGCCGCGCGCGATCAGCGCCTGCATGATCGCATAGGCCTCCGGGTGACTGAGGCTGACCTGTGCGCCGCGGTCGTCGCGCGGACAGGCGGCGATCAGCTCCGGGCAACGCTCCGCCGCGAGATCAAGGAACAGGTCGCCGAGCGCCCGCGACTTTGCCGCCGCCCGCGCCATGTCGATGCCGTCGAAGGTCGCCAGCCCCGACGCCAGCGCCGCCATGCCGATGACCGGCGGCGTACCCGCCAACAGCCGCTGCACCCCCGCGCCGGGCCGGTAGCCGTCCTCGAACGCGAACGGCGCGGCGTGGCCCATCCAGCCGGTCAGCGGCTGCTCGAATGCGTCGTGGTGCCGGGTCGCGAGGAAGGCGAAGGCGGGCGCGCCGGGGCCGCCGTTCAGGTATTTATAGCCGCACCCGACCGCCATGTCGGCGTCGCAGCCGTTCAGGTCGACCGCCAGCGCGCCCGCCGAATGGCTGAGGTCCCAGCACGCCAGCGTCCCCGCGGCATGGGCGGCGGCGGTCAGCCCGGCCATGTCGAACACCGCGCCGGTCTTGTAATGGGTGTGGGTCAGCAGCAGCAGCGCGACCGTCTCGTCGAGCGCCGCCGTGACCTGCTCGCGCGGCACGACCCGCAGTTCGCAACCGGTCAGCCGGCTCAGCCCCTGCAGCATGTAGAGGTCGGTCGGGAAATTACCGCTCTCGGTGACGATCGTCCGCCGCCCGGGACGCAGCGCCAATGCGCCCGCCGCCAGCTTGAAGATGTTCACCGAAACCGAGTCGCAGACGATCACCTCGTCGCCGCCCGCGCCGACCATCCGGGCGATCTTCGTCCCCAGCCGCGCCGGCGCGTCGATCCAGCCGGCGTCGTTCCAGCTGCGGATCAGCCCCTCGCCCCATTCCTGCGTCACGGCGTCGGCGACCCGGTGCGGCGTCCGCCGCGGCATCGCCCCCAGCGAGTTGCCGTCGAGGTAGATGACCCCGTCGGGCAGCGCGAAGCGCGCGCGGGCAAAGGCCATGCCGTCGTCGGCATCGAGATCGAGAGCGTCGGAGCGACTGAACATGAGCGCCCACCTCTACTCCATTTGGCTTGATTGCGAAGGCCCTCCGGCCTACATCCGTTCTGTCACAGCCGTCCCGAAAGGGGCGGCTGTTCCCATATCCACGAAAGCGTAACCGATGACTCCTCTGATGCCGCACGCGACCGCCGCCTGGCTCGTCGACAACACCGCGCTGACCTTCCAGCAGATTGCCGAGTTCTGCGGCATGCACATCCTCGAGGTCCAGGCGATCGCCGACGATACCGCCGCGACCAAGCTGACCGGCCGCAACCCGATCAGCAGCGGCGAACTGACCCAGGTCGAGATCGACCGCGTCTCGAACGACGCCGCCGCCCGCCTCGTGCTGGAGAAGCAGCCCGAGCAGCAGCGCCGTACCAAAGGGCCGCGCTACACGCCGGTCAGCAAGCGCCAGGACAAGCCCGACGGCATCTTCTGGATCGTCCGCAACCACCCCGAAATCACCGACAACCAGATTTCGAAGCTGATCGGCACCACCAAGGACACGATCGCCAAGATTCGCGACAAGAGCCACTGGAACATCGCCAACATCACCGCCAAGGACCCGGTGACGCTGGGCCTGACCACCCAGCGCGAGATGGACGCGCTCGTCGCCATGGCCGCCAAGAAGGCCGGCCTCGACACCGCCCCCGACCTCGGCAAGCTCGAGGACGACCGCAGCGCGATGATCGAACAGTTGAACGCCGAGCGCGTCCAGGCGGCATACATCGCCGAGCACGGTCCGGTCCCGACCGAGGTGGGCACCGTGCAGGAGCAGGGCGAGGCGCTGTTCCGCCGCTGAGTGGCGCGCGGACTCGCGCAAGGCCGGCCGGCGGGTGAGCGGCCCGCCACCGCCACGCCCTTACTTGCCCAAGTGCAACAGTTGCACTACAAGGATCGACGATGCCGCGCCTTGCCCGCTTCGCGTCATCGGAGATCGCGATGTACTTTGCCGACCATAACCCGCCTCACTTCCACGTCCTGGGACGCGACGGTGCCGCGCAGGTCGCGATCGATACGCTGGAAGTCCTGGGTAGCAGCGGCGAAGTCGATCTCCGCGACGCGCTGTCCTGGGCATCCGAAAATCGAGCGTTCCTGACCGCCAAATGGGCCGAACTCAGCGGCGGTGATGCATGAGCATCGGCAAGCTGACCGGCGTCTCGGTCATGGGCCCGGCCACGCTGCGCCTGACATGGGATGACGGCCAGAGCGCCGTGGTCGACCTTCACGCCCCGATCGCTTTGCATCCGGCGCTCCATCATCTCGCCGACCCGACGCAGTTCGCCGAGGCGAGCCTGTCCGAACTCGGCTGGGCGGTCGAATGGCCGGGTGAACTCGACTTCGGCAGCCAGCAACTGCGCCGCTGGGCCGACGAGCAGGCCGGCGAGGCGATGGCGCCTGCCGCTTTCCGTGCGTGGCTCGATGCCCGCGGCTTCACGCTCGACCGCGCTGCCGACGCGCTCGGCCTGTCGCGCCGTACCGTCGCCTACTATCTCAGCGGCGAGCAGCCGGTGCCGAAGACGGTGATGCTGGCGACCGAGGGCTATGACAGGCGCGTCGCGGCCTGAGCCCGCGACGCACTCCCCGCTACGGCTGCTCGCCGGTCCACTCCCAGTGCCACGGCTCGAACGGGTAGTTGACGAAGCCGTAGGTCCGGGCGTTCTTCAACAGCCAGGCGTAAGCGGCGGACCTGGTCATCGCGCGCCGGTTCGGATCGGCGGAGCTGTCGGGGCCATAGCCCGCGGCCTGTCCGACATAGACATCGAGCGCCAGGCCGGTGCGGTGCGCCGAGCATTTCGCCCGGACGATACCGTTGCAGTTCTTTTCGCGGACACAGCGCGCGGCGTCCGACGACGGGTCACGGAAGCCCGAGAAGATCGACAGCCAGCGCGGGTCGCGCGCCAGCCCGGGGACGTCGCGCTTGGCTGCCGCGACGAGCTTGCGCCACGCCAGCAGGGTGCCGCGGCGCACCAGGATCGGCTTGCCGAGATAGGACTCGGCCGGGGCGGCGCGCACCACCATGGCAGGCGGCGGCGGGCAGATACCGCGCGCCCGCAGCGCGACATAGGGCCGGCGGCCCTGCCAGACGGCGCTGAACTTGGCGAAGGTCTGCGCGTCGATGGTGCCGGTGCCGCTGAGCCCGTGCGCCGCCTGCCAGCGTGCGACGGCGGCAGCGAAGCCCGCGGTAGCGGGGCCGCAGCCGGTGCCGACCTCGTGCGCGATGAGCGGCGCATAGACCTCCCAGCCGGTCTCGACGCGGGCGTAGGGCGACCACACCAAGGTCCTGAGCGAGGCGGTGTTGGCCACCGCCGCCTGGCCGGAGCCGAGGTTGCACGCCGCCGGTACCCCGGTCGTCATGGTTGCGGCGAGCGCCAGCGCCAGGATCACCCACACCTCACAGGCCCGGAACATTCGCCGGTCATCTGGACTTAGACCGGTACACTCTGCCGAAGGTCAATCCCATGAACACCCGCCTGCTTGCCGCCGCCGCACTGATCGTCGTCGTCCCCCTCGCCGCCGCGACGGTGGTCAAGCCTGGCGAGAAGACCGTTGCGGCCGCCGCGCAGGAAACGCCGACCGAGGCGACCGACGCCGGCATTGACGCGCCCGCCGCGAAGGCGATCAACGCGCAGGGCTTTGTCGCGGGCAAGGACAAGGCCGCCACGCACCGGACGCTGATCCGCGCCCAGGTGCTGCTCGACCGCGCGCATTTCTCGCCCGGCGTCATCGACGGCAAGGCGGGTGCCAACCTGACGCTGGCGGTCACCGCGTTCCAGCGCGCCAGCGGCCTCGACGCCGACGGGGTGCTGGGCAAGGCGACCTTCGACAAGCTGGTCGCGGCCGACGATGGCCCGGTCATCCGTAGTTATACCGAGGTCGACGCCGACGTTGCCGGGCCGTTCGCGGAGCCGGTCGAGCCGGGCGATTATGTCGGCATGTCGAAGCGGCCCAGCATGACCTGGACCTCGCCGCTGGAAGCGCTGGCCGAACGCGCCCACATGGACGAGGCGCTCGTCCAGTCACTGAACCCGGGCAAAGACTTCGCGACCGCCGGCACGACGATCCTGGTGGCGCAGGTCGGGCGGCCGAAACTGGCGCCGGTCACCCGCATCGAGATCGACAAAACCAAGGGCGAACTCCGCGCCTATGCCGCCGACAAGGTCATCGCGGTCTATCCGGCGACGGTCGGCAGCACCGAACGCCCCGCCCCGAGCGGCGACTGGAAGGTCCGCACCGTGGCAACCGCCGCGACCTATACGTTCGACCCCAGCCGGCTGTCGTTCCAGGCCAAGGGCGGCACGGAGGAAACCCCGGTCGGCAAGCTGACCGTCCCGGCCGGTCCGAACAACCCGATCGGCACGACCTGGATCGACCTGACCAAGGACACTTACGGCATCCACGGCAGCCCCGACCCGCGCCTGGTCGGCAAGCGCGCCAGCCACGGCTGCGTGCGGCTCACCAACTGGGACGCGCAGGAATTGGCGAAGGCGGTCAAGGCCGGCGCGGTGGTCAGCTTCGTCGGCACCGAGACCCGGGCGACAACCTGAGGGAGACCGACGATGGGCTATGGCCGTTTTGCCGCGATGATCGCGACCTCGACGATCGTGATGTTCGGCCTGATGTACCTGAACACCTACGTCCTTAGCCATGTCGAGTTTAGTCAGACGCGGGCGTGGATGGCGCTGCTGATGGGTGCGGTCATGGCGTTGATCATGATCGGCTTCATGTGGGGGATGTACGCCAACGCCCGGATCAATTTCGGCATCGTCGCGGCGAGCATCGTCGTCTTCGTCGGCTCCCTGTGGCTAATCCGAAGCCAGGAAACGGTCGACGATCTGAGCTGGATGCGCGCGATGATCCCGCACCATTCGATCGCGATCATGACCAGCGAGCGCGCGCATATCCGCGACCCGGAAGTGCGGCAGCTGGCCGACGGCATCATCGACGCCCAGATCCGCGAAATTGCCGAGATGAAGCGGATGATCGCGCGGCTCGAGGCCGATCCCGTGCCGGCGGGCGCGCCCGACCTGCCGTCCTACCGCGACCGGCAGGTTCCGCCGCCGCCGCCGCAGACCGATGCCGGCACCGGGATCGATACGCTGCAGCCGGTCCGCTAGTCAGTCGCGCGTCGCCGCCCGCCGCAGCCGGTCGTTGATCGCGGCGCCCAGGCCGCGCTCGGGGATCGGGGCGACGGCGATCGTCGCTCGGCCGGAGACTTCCGCCTCGTGCAGGGCCTCGAACAGCGCCGCGGCGGCCTCGTCGAGGTCGCCGGACAGCGACAGCGAGCGGTCGCCGCGGACCGCGCCGAAGCCGATATGGAACGCGTCGAGGCCGGCCGTGCGCGCGTCGAGGCGGAGCGGCTGGCGCGGCGCATAGTGGCTGGCCAGCTGGCCGGGCGCGGCGATGCCGGGTGCCGCCACACCCAGCCTGACGCCCAGCCGCTCGGCGGCGATCGCGCCGGGACGCAGCAGGGTGGCCGTGTCGCCCTCGATGCGGACGATGGTGCTCTCCAGGCCCGCCGCGCACGGCCCGGCGTCGAGGATCAGCGGGATCCGCCCGTCGAGCGAGGCCAGCACATGTTCGGCGCGCGTCGGGCTGAGCCGACCGCTGCGGTTCGCCGAGGGCGCGGCGAGCGGCCCGGCCCCGGCGATCAGTGCCTGCATGACCGGATGCGCCGGGCAGCGCACCGCCAGCGTCGGCAACCCGGCGCGCACGGCGGCGGCCACCTTCGCGTGGCGCCTGGCGGGCAACACCAGCGTCAGGGCACCGGGCCAGAATCGCGACATCAGGCGGACTGCGAGGTCGGGCAGCTCGACCAGCGTCGCCGCTTGGTCGATGTCGGCGACGTGGACGATGAGCGGATTGAAGTCGGGCCGCCCCTTGGCGGCGTAGATGCGTGCCACGGCGTCCGCATCGGCGGCGCGGGCGGCGAGGCCATAGACTGTTTCAGTCGGTGCGGCGACGACGTATCCGCCGTTGAGCAGCCGCACCGCCGCCGCGACACCGGCGGCATCCGCGGCCAGCACGCGCGTGGTTGGTCCCTCCATCGCGGGGCGGTATAGCCGAGCGTGTCCGTCCCGCCAAAGGCTGCCCCATGACCTACGCCGCGCCGCTTGCCGAACAGCGTTTCGTGCTCGACACCATCGCCGATATCGGCGGCCTCAGCGCGCTGCCCGGGTTCGAGGCGGCGACCCCCGACATGGTCGAGGCGATCCTCGCGGAAGCGGCGAAGCTCGCCGAGAACGTCTTCGCGCCGCTCAACCGCATCGGTGATACCGGGGGCGCGACGAAGGACGGTGACGAGGTCCACCTGCCGGCCGGGTTCGGCGAGGCGTACCAGCTGTATGTCGAGGGCGGCTGGGCGTCGCTCGGCGCGCACCCCGCCCATGGCGGGCAGGGCCTGCCGTTCGTGCTGGCGAGCGCGGTACAGGAGCAGTTGACCAGCGCCAACATGGCGTTCAGCCTGTGCATGATGCTGAGTCAGGGCGCGATCGAGGCGCTGCAGGCGCACGCCTCGCCAGAGTTGCAGGACACCTACCTGACCAAGCTGGTCAGCGGCGAATGGACCGGCACGATGAACCTGACCGAGCCGCAGGCCGGCAGCGATGTTGGTGCGCTGCGGACGCGCGCCGACCTGCACAGCGACGGGACATACCGGATCAAGGGCCAGAAGATCTACATCACCTGGGGCGAGCACGACGTCGCGCCGAACATCGTTCACCTCGTGCTGGCGCGGCTGCCCGATGCGCCGCCGGGGACACGCGGCATCTCGCTGTTCCTGTGCCCCAAGGTGCTGCCCGACGGGACGCGCAACGACCTGCGGGTGACGGGGCTCGAGCACAAGCTCGGTATCCACGCCTCGCCGACCTGCACGATGGCGTTCGGCGAGCACGACGCCTGCGTCGGCTACCTGGTCGGCGACGAGGGCGCGGGGATGCGCGCCATGTTCACGATGATGAACCATGCCCGGGTCAACGTCGGGCTGCAGGGCGTCGCCATCGCCGAGCGGGCCTATCAGGGCGCGCTGGCGTTCGCGAAGGAGCGCGTGCAGGGCCGCGGCCGGATCATCGAATACCCCGACGTGCGGCGCATGCTGATGACGATGAAGGCCAACACCGAGGCGATCCGTGCGCTCGCCTATCTGAACGCCGCCGCCGTCGACCGGGCGCACGCCGGGGAAGCGGAGGCGCACGGCCTCGCCGACCTGCTGACCCCGATCACCAAGGCCTGGGCCACCGACCTTGGCGTCGAGCTGGCGAGCCTCGCCGTGCAGGTGTTTGGCGGTATGGGGTATGTCGAGGAAACCGGGGCCGCGCAGCATCTTCGCGACGCGCGCATCGCGCCGATCTACGAGGGGACGAACGGTATCCAGGCGCTCGATCTGGTGGGGCGCAAACTAGCGTCGGGGGCGTGGAAGCCGCTGTTCGCCGACATTCGCGACGACGTGCGAATGCTGCCGACGGACGGCGATCTCGGCGTCATGCGCGAGTATCTCGACGATGCATTGGGCGCGCTGGAGACCGCAACGGTGTGGATGACCGGTAACCCGGGTAGCCATGCCGACGACGTTGCGGCGGGCGCGACGCCGTATCTCCGGATGTTCGGGGTGACGCTCGGCGGCTGGCTGCTGGCGAAGCAGGCGGTGGCGGCACGGGCGCGGCTGGCGGCGGGGGAGGGCGACCCGGCTTTCCTCAACGCCAAGGTCGCTACGGCGCGATTCTTCGCCGAACAGATGCTGCCAGCGGCGACGGCGCTGCTCGGCCCGGTGACGCGCGGCGCGGAGAGCCTGTTCGCGATCCCCGAGGCTGCGCTGGCGTAGTCGGCGGGAGGGCGCAGACCCTCCCGCCTTGACGTTCAGTAGGCGCGCGCTTCCTGGCGCGCGTCACGGATCATGTCGTTCAGCCGGTCGAGACGAGCCTGGACCAGCGCTTCGTTGCGCGTGTTCAGCACGCCGCGCCGGTTGCGTAGCGAGCGCTCGTAGCTGCGGATGGAATTGAGTTCGCGCGAGGCCTGGTAGTACTCGCTCCGGCTCAGGCTGCGATCCCGATAGCCCTTCTGGATGCGCTGTTCGATCCGGGTCTCGCGGCTGCGGATGTCGCGACGATCGCCGTTATGGTAGCCGTTGCCGGCGACAACCGCCTGGCCCGGGACCAGCGATGTCGAGATCCAGCTGCCGCGGGCATCGTAATAGCCGCGCGTCTCGCCCTGCACCCAGCGGCCGCTCGTGGTGTAGTAGCCCGGCTGCGGATCATAGACCCAATTGCCGTTGGCATCGCGGCGCGCCGCCGCTTCACCTTCGATCCAGCGACCATTGCGATCATAGCGACCGGTGGTGTTGCCGGCGATCCAGCGACCATCGCGGTAGTAGCCGCTGACCGTGCCGCCGCGATAGTTGTTGTCGGTATCGTAATAGCCATTGACCGTGGCGGGCACGTAGCGACCGTTGCGGTCGCGATAGCCGGCGCGGTCGGCATCGACATTTGCGGCGATCCAGCGGCCGTCATTGCCGTAGTAGCCGCGCGGCACTCCGTCGACCCAGTTGCCGGTGCGGTCGTAATAGCCGGTCTGGGCCGAAGCCTGACGGGCGTTCGCGTGCCAGGCACCGTCACGGTCGTAATAGCCATAGGCGTGGATGCAGTCATCCTTGCCATTCTTGGCGATCTGGTTGCCGATCAGCGCGCCGCCGGCACCGCCGAGCAAAGCGCCTTCGGTGTTGCTGCCACGGCCGGCAATGACCGCGCCGAGAACGGCGCCGGCAATACCGCCGCCGACGGTCGCGGCGGTGCGGGTGTTCCGGTGTTGCTCGCAGGTCTGCTGCGCAGCGGCCAGTGACGGTGTTGATATCGCCGCCACGAGGCCGGCAGTGAGGATGAGAGTACGCATTTCGAAACACTCTTGTTATGTAAGTGCCGATACAATGCGTGGGCGAACGCTACAGTTCCTTAACGATATTTTCATCCTGCGGGTCGGAATTCATGCCCGATACATGCGCCGAGCCCGGGCCCGGTCCCGTGGTGCAGGCGGTGCAGGCGGTGCAGGCGGTGCAGGCGACTTGCGGCGGCGCTTGCGACCCCGTATTTTGCAATCTGATGTCCGGTTGCGTGCCCGCTGTCGCTTGCCGCCGGCGGCGGTTCGACGCCTGAACCTGGTCAAATGAGAGAGTACGACGATGTCCCGCGATCCCCGCGTCGATGATTACATCGCCCGCGCCGCGCCGTTCGCGCAGCCGATTCTCGACCATCTGCGCGACCTCGTGCACCGCGCCGGCGAGGTCGAGGAGGCGATCAAATGGTCGATGCCGATGTTCCTGTACGGCGGCAAGATCATCGCCAACATGGCGGCGTTCAAGGCGCATGCCAGCTTCGGCACGTGGAAGCGCGAGTCCGGCTCGACCGCCGACACACCCGACGGCATGGGTCAGCTCGGCAAGCTGACGAGCCTCGCCGACCTGCCGGAGGACGCCGTCATCATCGGGCGGGTGCAACGGGCAATGGCGACCGTCGATGCCGGCGGCACGGTCCGCCACCCGACCGCGCCAAAGCCGCCGCCCGAGGTGCCCGCCGACCTCCGCGCCGCGCTCGCTGCGGTGCCGGCGGCGGCGGCGGCGTTCGAGGGCTTTCCGCCCAGCGCGCAGCGCGAATACACGGACTGGGTGACGGAGGCGAAGCGGGCCGAAACCCGCACCCGCCGCGTCACCCAGGCTGTGGCGTGGTGCACCGAGGGCAAACGGCGCTACTGGAACATGCCCGGCCGCTAATCGAACAGCTTGGTCCAGCGGCGCTTCGGGCGGTTCTTCCAGAGGCCGCGGTGATAGGCGTCCGACGCCAGCAGCGGCATGACGCTGCCGGCCTCGGCGAACACCATCTGCTCGATGCCGGTGTTGACCTTGCCCCAGCTGGCGGCCTCCTGCAGCGTCGATGAGCTGCACGCCCCGTCGCGGACATCGGCGACGGTGATCTGGACCGCGTACTTGTGCACCTGGACGTCGTCATGACCGAGAATCTCGGCGCAGACGACGGTGTCCTGGATGAAGTTCTTGGGCACGCCGCCGCCGATCATCAGGAGCCCGGTGACGCCGGCCTCGATCTTGATCTGCGTCAGCTCGCGGAAGTCGGCAATGGCGTCGAGGACCAGGTAGGGCTGGCCCGCCTTGGCGCGGTCGACCTGGTGCTTGACCAGCCCGAAACCTGCCGACGAGTCGACGAACGCAGGGCAGAAGATCGGCACGTCATGCTCGTAGGCCAGCTTGACCAGGCTGTTGTCCTTCTTGCCGTGCTCGACCAGATACTTGCCCATCTCGCGGATGAAGGCGCGGCTGGAATAGGCCTTGGGCTCCAGCGTCTCGGCGATCTCGAAGATCGTGTGGTCGACGTGCTGGAGCTGCTCCTCGTCGATATAGGTGTCGTAGATGCGGTCGATGTAGAGCGAGCGCAATGTGTCGTCGTCGGGCACCTCAAGCGCCTGATAATGCTTGTGGCCAAGGCCTTCGAAGAAGTCCATGTCGACGATCGACGCGCCGGTGGCGACGATGCCGTCGACCATGTTGTTGGCGACGAGTTCGGCATACAGGTCCATGCAGCCGCCGGCGCTCGTCGACCCGGCGATGACCAGGAACACCGAGCATTCGGGGTCGGCCAGCATCTGGTTGTAGATGCCGGTGGCACGCGCCAGGTCGCGGCTGGTGAAGCTCATGCCCGCCATGCCGTCGATGATCGGCCGGGCGTCGAAGTTCTTGATGTCGATGTGGCGAACCGGCGTGCTGAGCAGCTCAGCCTTACGGGTGTCGTTGACGGGGGTGTTCATGTCATGGTCTCCAGGGCTGACTGGCTCGCCGCGCGATAACGCACGACGCCCGCGGCTGGACCATCCAGCGCCGAACGGGAACCTCCGCCGCATCCGAAGACGCGGCGGTCAATGGATGCGGGCCTAGATCTTCGCCCGCCGCATCGGGATAACGACCTCGCGTGACGGCTCCGTGACCGTGTAGGCGCTGGCCATCGGCTCGTCGGTGGTGACGACCGTGTCGCCGTTGCCAAAGCCGTTGAACGCTGTCCGCATCGCACAGCCATAGGCGCCGAGCATGCCGATCTCGATATAGTCACCGGCCTCGACGTCGGCGGGCAGCATGAACGGGCCGCGCATGAAGTCCATGTCATCACACGTCGGGCCGTAGAAGCTGAATGCCATGTCCTTGGCGTGGCTGTCGGCCGCACGGACCAGCTCGACCGGAAAGCGCCAGTCGATGTGTGCGGCGTCGAACAGCGCGCCGTACGCACCGTCGTTGATGAACAGCGTGTCGCCGCGGCGCTTCTCGACGCGGACGAGGATGCTGGCGTACTCGGCGGAGAGCGCGCGACCGGGTTCGCACCAGAGTTCGGCCGAATAGCTGACCGGCAGGTCCTCGAAGGCCCGCCCGATGACCTCGAAGTAGCGGTCGAGGCCACCAGGCTCCATGCCCGGATAGATCGACGGAAAGCCGCCACCAACATCGACGACGTCGACGGTCACGCCGGCAGCGACGATCGCGGCACGGACCAGCGCCATCGCGTCCGAGTAGGCGGCCGGGCTCATTGCCTGGCTGCCGACGTGGAAGCAGATGCCGAGCGCATCGGCGGCTTGGCGAGCGGCGTGGAGGACAGGCGCGGCCTCGTCGACGCCGACACCGAACTTGGCGGCCAGGCTGAGCTTCGAATGGGCCGACGAGACGCGCAGCCGGACGCAGAGAGTCAGGTCGGTCGCGGCGACGCCATCGACGGACGTGGCCTCGACAATCTTCTCGACCTCTTCGACGCTATCCAGCGAGAACACGCGGACGCCGTGGACGTGATACGCCTCGAACACCGCTTCGAACGGCTTGACCGGGTGCATGAAGCACAGGGTCGCCTCCGGCAGCGTCTCACGAACGAGCCGCACCTCGACGATCGACGCAACGTCGAACGTGCGGATGCCGCCGGCCCACAGGACGCGGAGCAGGTCGGGCGACGGGTTCGCCTTCACAGCGTACATCGACGTACCCGGAAACTTCTCGACGAAGTACCGGGCCGCGCGAGCGGCGGCGTGCGGACGGACAAGGGTAACGGGCTGCGACGGATTGGTGTCGCGGGCTAGCCCCAGCGCGTTATATGGCCTGTGCAATTCAAGGGACCTCCGGGGCGTGGTTCGCAGCGAACTTGCTGCAATCAAACTGCCTTGCGGTTGGAAGTCCCATGGGGCAGCGGAGGGCGTATCTAGGGTCGCGGACCCCCCCTGTAAAGCCTTTTTTTGTGACTGCATTTTTCGTGGTTTTGCCGTGGCCGTTCAAAAGGTTAGCCTGTGAGTAAAAATGACGTTCTTAGAACGGTTTCCAAGCCGGATGTGGAGACGGCGGCCGAGCGGATCAGGGGGCAGGCAGTGCGGACGCCGTTGCTCCGGTCGGACGCGCTCGATACCGCGACCGGCGCGCGACTCTGGCTGAAGCCCGAGTGCCTGCAGCGCACCGGCAGCTTCAAGTTTCGCGGCGCCTACAACCGGCTGGCGGCAATGAGCCGGGGCGAGCGGTCAGCGGGCGTGGTGGCGTTCAGCAGCGGCAACCACGCGCAAGGCGTGGCGCTAGCGGCGCGGCTGCTTGGCGTGCCGGCGGCGATCGTCATGCCGGAGGATGCCCCGGCGGTGAAGATCGACGCGACGCGCGGCTACGGGGCGGAGATCATCTTCTACGACCGCTATGCCGAAGACCGGGCGGTGATCGCCGTGGCACTGGCCGCGGAGCGCGGCGGCGTTGTCGTGCCGAGCTATGACGATCCGCATATCGTCGCCGGGCAGGGCACGGTCGGCCTGGAGATCGCCGCGCAGTTGGCCGAGCAGGGTGAGACCGCCGACCTTGTGCTGGTCTGCTGCGGCGGCGGCGGGCTGGCGAGCGGCATCGCTCTCGGCTCCGGATTGCCGGTGGTGACGGTCGAGCCGGAGGGTTACGATGATGTCGCGCGCAGCCTCGCAGCGGGCCGCATCCTGCCGGTCGACAGCCCCGGCCCGACGTTGTGCGATGCGCTGCAGACGATGGTGACCTGCGACCTGACCTTCGGCATCCTGCAGCGCGTTCACGCCACCGGCGTCGCGGTCAGCGAAGCGGCAGCGATGCGCGCGGTCGGCTTCGCGTTCCGCGAACTCAAGCTGGTCCTCGAACCCGGCGGCGCGGTGGCGCTGGCAGCGGCGCTGGAGGGCGTGGTCGACCTGCGCGGCCGGAGCGCGGTGGTGATCCTGTCGGGCGGCAACGTCGGCGCGGACGTGTTCGCGCAGTGCCTCGCTAGCTGACGGGCGAAGGCTCCCGCACCGGCACAGGCGGCTCGGCAGGCGCCGGTGCCGGGGCTGCTGCACCTGCGGCCTGGCGCGCGCGCTGCGCCTCCAGCCGGCGGGCGGCGGCGAGGCGGCGGTGGTGTTCGCTGACTTCGATGAACGACATGGCAATCTCCGCTCAAAGCGGGAGCGCAAATGTAGCTCTCAGTCGCTGTGATGCTCGGTTAAAGGCGCAGCGATAGCTACGATATATGCTGCCGCTGTGCGGTTTTACAGACCCGGCCTAGTCGGCCGCCATCTCGCCGCCGGGCGTCGCGAAACGGTGGCCGGCGGCGGGTGCGTCGTCGACCGGCGCGCTGGCTTCGCCGAACCAGGCCGCGACCCTGGCCTTTGCCTCCGGGGCGAGGTGCAGGCCGAGCTTGGTCCGGCGCCACAGCACGTCCTCCGCGGTCGTCGCCCATTCGTTCGCTGCATAATGCGCCAGTTCTGCCTCGAAGACGCCGCCGAGGTTCTTGCCAAGCCCGTTCGTCAGTAGCGGCTCCGCCGCGGTGCCGAGCGTGTAGGCGAGGCGCTTGACCAGCTTGGGGTCGTAGTCGGCGTGGGCGAGCGTCAGATTCTCCAGCCAGCGCGCGAACGCCGCCTGACCGGTCTCGCCGCCCAGCCGGGGCACGTCGCTGCCGGGCAGAGGGGCGGTCGCGGTCCAGCGCTTCGTCTTTCTCGCAACGATCTTCAGGACCGCCTCGGCGAGCACGCGGTAGGTCGTGATCTTGCCGCCGACGACGGTCATCGCGTTGTCGCCATGCTCCACGAGGCGGTAGTCGCGGCTGGTCTCGCGGTCGCCCTTGCCGGGCTCCAGGATCAGCGGCCGGACACCCGAATAACGGTGGACGACATCGTCGCGCGACAGTGGCCGCGACAGGTAGCGGTTGACCGCGCCGAGCAGGTAATCGGTCTCTGCCTCGGTGATGTGCGCCGCCTCGGGCGTGTCGATGTCGCGCTCGGTGGTGCCGATCAGCGAATAGTCGCGCTCATAGGGGATGACGAAGACGACGCGGCCGTCGTCCTGCTGCAGCATGAAGGCGTCACGCCCCAGATGCACGCGGCGGGTGACGAGGTGGGAACCCTGCACCAAGCGGAGCGCGGGGGCATCGTTCCGCCCCATCACGGCCCGCGCGACCTCGCCCGCCCACGGCCCGGCGGCGTTGATGAGATAGTTCGCTGCCAGAGTCCGCCCGTCGTCGAGCGCGACCTGCCAGACACCGTCCTCGCGCCGGGCGGAGGTGACGCGGGTGCGCGGCGCGATCAGCGCACCCCGGGCGGCGGCGTCCTGCACGTTGGCGATGACGAGGCGGGCATCGTCGACCCAGCCGTCCCAGTAGCGGAAGGCCGTGCGGTATCTCGCATCGAGGGCACGGCCGGCGCGATCGTTTCTGAGGTCGATGCGTTCGGAGCCCGGTACCACTTCGCGCTTCGCCAGATGGTCGTAGAGGTACAGCCCGGCGCGCAACATCCACTCCGGGCGCTGGCCGGTGACCGGCAGCACGAAACCCTGCGGCCAGGTGATGTGCGGCGCGATGTCCAGGATGACTTCCCTCTCCGCGAGGGCTTTGCGGACCAGCCCGAAGGCGTAGAATTCGAGGTAGCGCAGCCCGCCGTGGATCAGCTTGGTGGAGGCGCTGGATGTGGCGCCGCCAAGGTCGCCGGCCTCGACCAGCGCAACCGACAGCCCGCGGCCGGCGGCGTCGCGGGCAATACCGGCACCGTTGATGCCGCCGCCGATGATTAGCAGGTCATAGGTCACGCCGCTGTCCTAGGGCGCGCGACGCCGCTAGAAAAGCATGATGAACGACGCAGACCTGATCCTCGTCCTCGACGCGGGCACCACCTCCACCCGCGCCATTGTCTTCGACCGCGCCGGTGAAATCGTCACCCAGTCCGGCCGGCCGCTGACGCAGCATTATCCGCAGCCGGGCTGGGTCGAGCACGATGCGGTGGAGATATGGGAGCGCAGCCGGTCGTGCCTGGAGGAGGCGTCGGCCAGCGTCGGCGTCGAGCGCATCGCCTGCATCGGCATTACCAACCAGCGCGAAACAGTCGTGTTCTGGGACCGCAGAACCGGCGAGCCGCTGGCACCGGCGATCGTCTGGCAGGATCGGCGGACGGCGGACCTGTGCGAGCGGCTGAAGGCGGCGGGCGAGGAACCGCGGGTGCAGTCGACGACGGGCCTCGTCCTCGACCCGTATTTTTCGGGCACCAAGATCGCCTGGGCGCTCGAGAACTGGCCGGCGGTCGGAGCCTGCCCCGACCTGGCGATCGGCACGGTCGACGCGTACGTGCTGTTCCGCCTGACCGGGGTGCACGCCACCGATGCGACCAACGCGTCGCGGACGTTGCTGATGGACCTGCGGACCTGCGCCTGGGACGATGCGATGATCCACCTTCTCGGCGTGCCGAAGGCGGCGCTGCCCGCGATCACCGATTGCGCCGGGGAACTCGGCATCGTGACATTGCTCGGTCGCAGGGTCCCGGTCACCGCCAGCATCGGCGACCAGCAGGCCGCCGCCGTCGGGCAGGCGTGTCTGCACCCCGGCATGGTCAAGGCGACCTATGGCACCGGCGCGTTCCTGCTCGCGCACGCCGGCGCCACTCCGCCGGTGTCCGAGCATCGCCTGCTGTCGACCTGCGCGTGGCGACTGGACGGCGTCGCGGCCTATGCGCTGGAGGGCAGCATCTTCACCGCGGGCAGCGCCGTGCAATGGCTGCGCGACGGTCTAGGGCTGATCGCTTCAAGCGCCGACAGCGAGGAACTGGCCCGCTCCGTCCCCGACAGCGGCGGGGTCGTGGTGGTGCCGGCGCTGGCCGGCATGGGCGCGCCGTACTGGCGCGCCGACGCGCGCGGACTGGTCACCGGCCTGACCGCCGGCACGACGCGGGCGCATATCGTCCGCGCGACGCTGGAGGCGATGGGGCAGCAGACCGCCGACCTGCTGGAGGCGCTTGCCGCTGACGGGGTCGCGCCGACCACGCTCAGGGTCGACGGCGGCATGGTGGCAAACGACTGGCTGTGCCGTGACCTCGCGGACTCGATCGGGCTGCCGGTCGAGCGACCCGCGGTGATCGAAACGACGGCGCTGGGCTGCGCGATGCTGGCCGGACTTGGGGCGGGGTTATTCAAGTCGCTTGAGGAGGCGAGTGCGATGGCGCGGCCCGACCGGGTGTTCGAGCCCGGTGGGAGCGATCTGCGGGCGGCGCGCCGTGACCGCTGGCAGCACGCCGTGCGGCAGGTGCTGGCGTCGTGACCGACCTGTTCATCACCATCGCGATGTTCGCCGCGCTGGCGCTCATCGTTACCGGCGGGTGGATGCTGGCGAAGGGCATCGGCACCCGCCTGAAGGCCGGGTTGATGATTGCCGCGGGCCTGGTCACGATCTTCAACGTTTGGGTAAATACCGCGATCTAGGGCCGCGGCACCGCCCCCGCCGCAGTCAGCGCGGGTTCGCCGCGCAGCGCCTTGATGACCGGCAGCACCGAGGCGAAATCGTCGCTCCAGACACCGATCGCCGCTTCGCCGCGCAGCGGCCGCCAGCTTGTCGCCGGACCGGCGGCCTCCAGCGCCGCCATGCGTGACGGCGTCCGGGTTAGCACGAGCCAAGTAGAGCGCGTGTCACCCAGCGCGGCTTCCGCCGCCGAGGGCGCGAAGTCGCGGGCGCGCGCTGTCCAGCCGCCATCGGCCGCCAGCGCCGCGACCACCGGCTCCAGCGCCAGATAGCGGTTGGAGATGTGAACCATCAGCATGCCGTCCGCGCCGATGACACGCGCGTAGCTGGTAAACGCCTCGCGGGTTATCAGGTGGAGCGGGATGGCGTCGGACGAGAAAGCGTCCAGCGCCAGCACGTCGAACGCCGCCGCCGGCACCTTGGCTAGCGACAGGCGGGCATCGCCGAGCACGATGCGCAGGTCGGGCCGGCAGCCGCCGAGGAAGCCGAACTGACGCCGCGCAATGCGCACCATGACAGGGTCGATTTCGAACGCCGTCCATGCCTGCCCGGCCTGCGAGTAGCAGCTGAGCGTGCCGGATCCGAGGCCGACGAAGGCGACGCGGGCATGGTCGCCGAAGACGCGCGGGATGGCAGCGAACGCGACTCCCGCACCGCCGCCGGGCGCGTAGTAGCTGGTTGGCCGCAGCCGGTACTCAGGCCGGCGCGATTCGAGGCCGTGCAAGGTCGTGCCGTTGGTCAGGCTGCGGGCATACGGGTCGTCGTGGACAGTGTAGATGCCGAAGAAGGTCCGCGTCCGCGCCTCAGGCTTTGCCGACACCGCCAGCTGGCCGATGCCACCTTGCGCCAACAACAGCGCCGCAAGGTGCCACGCGAACTGGCGCGGGTGGCCAACGGCGAATAGAGCCGCGAGCATGATTGCGACCACGCCGAACGGATGCCACGGAGCGACGCTGTGTTGGGCGGCGCCGATGACGACCGCAAGCACCACCGTGACAGCCGGCAGGCCGTAGCGCAGCGTCAGCCCCAGCGGCGGCCCGTCCCAGGCGCGCGCCAGCCGCGGCAATGGCCCCCGGACGCGGAGCAGCAACGCGGCCGCCAGCAGCAGGATCGGCTGCTCGTAGACCCAGTCGAACACCAGCGGAGCAACGAGCGCGCAGAACAGCCCGCCGAGCACGCCGCCCACAGAAATCCAGAGATAATAGTCGGTCGCCTGGCTGCCCGCCGGCCGGTCCTGCGCAAGCTGGCCGTGCAGCGCCAGCGCGAGGATGAACAACATGCTCAGGCTGGCTGCGAGGTCGATGCCGATGCCCAGCCCGGCGGGAAATACGGTCAGTCCGCCGGTGAGGATCAACAGCGGCGGTGCGAGCGCGGTGGCGTAGCGTGTCGCCGCCGCCCCGATGCCGGAGAACGCGACGATGAAGCTGAGCAGATAGAGCCCGAGCGGGATCACCCACAGCAGCGGCATTGCCATGACATCGGTGGTCAGGTGTGTCGTCGTCGACAGCAGCAGCCCCGACGGCACTAGCGCGAGCCCGGTCCAGCGCGCCCGCCGCCACCATGTCACCGGAGCGGGCATCGCGGCCGCATGGGCCAGGACTTCGCCCGAGCGCCGCACGCTTTTTCCCGCCAGTGCAACCAGCAGCGCCAGCGCCGCGAACCCCGCCGCCCACAGCCCGGCCTGCGTCGCCAGCCGCAGCCTTGGCTCGAAGAGCAATGGATAGGCGAGCAGTGCCGCAAGGCTGCCGGCGTTCGACGCAGCATAGAGGAAGAACGGGTTGGCGGCGTCCGGATCGCCGGACCGGGCGAACCACGCCTGCATCAACGGGGCTTGCGCCGAGACGACAAAAAACACCGGGCCGATCGATGCCGCGAGCAGCCCCAGCAGCCACAACGCCGGCGGGGTGCTGCCAGCGGCCGGAAACCACGTCGCAACCGCCACCGGCAGGGTCAGCGCCGCCGCCCCGAGCAGCAGCAGGTGCACCCCGATCTGGGTGCGCAGGCGAAAGCGCTGCAGTGCATGCGCGTACAGATAGCCGAGCAGCAGCACCGCCTGGTAGAACAGCAGCGCCACGTTCCATACCGACGGCGAGCCGCCGAGCAGCGGCAGGATCATCCGCGCGAACATCGGCTGGATCAGGAACAGCAGGAAGCTGCCGGTCAGGATGGTCATGATGAAGACCGGGCGCAACGGCATGGCGGTGATGCGCGGCACGGCCGCCGTGTCGTCTGTCATCGTTCCCCCGAACTGGTGGCCGTGTTTAGACAGGTAAGCGGCGGGCGTTGCAATGCGAATATCGGCTGCTAGCGTGCGCGGCCGAAGGAGTTCGCCATGCGCCTGGTTGTCGCTGTTCTCGCCCTGGTCGCGCTGCCCGCCGCCGCGTCGACGACCGCCAGCTATGCCGCGCTCGACAAGCGCTCGGCCGCGGCTTGCGTTACCGCGGCCGGGCTGAAGCGCAGCAAGATCGGGCCGGCGGTGCGCTTCTCCGACACGCTCTTGATCGATGCGCGCGTGGTCACCGGTACCTGGCCGCAAAAGCATATGAAGGGCGCGAGCGCGACGATGCTGTGCCTCTACCATCGCAAGACCGGCGCGGTCGAAGTCCAGGAAGCCGCCCGCTAGTGCCAAGTGGGGGCGCCGCCCGACCGTTGACCGGGACATTCCGCCGCTTCCGTGCAGCGTCCCGGCCTGTTACCGTTCGCGTCAACTAAGGCGGAAACCGTCTGGGGAGACGCAAGATGGGCTGGAAGACGCAAACCGGCGCGGGACTGCTGCTGTCGGTGGCGGCACTGGCGCTGGGCGGCGCGGCACCGAAGATGGCGGATGTCTCGGCAGCGCGGTTGATGAACGCCGGCGCGGACCCGTCAAACTGGGTGACGCATGGCGGCACCTACATGGAGCAGCGCTTTTCCCGGCTGGGCGACGTCAATGCCGGCAATGTCGGCCAGCTCGGCCTGGCGTGGAGCTATGACCTCGACACCAACCGCGGCCAGGAAGCGACGCCGTTGATCATCGACGGCGTCATGTACACGACGACGGCATGGTCGAAAGTTGTGGCGCTCGACGCCGCGACCGGCAAGGAACTGTGGCGCTTCGACCCCAAGGTGCCGGGGCAGCGCGGCTTCTCGGCCTGCTGCGATGTCGTCAACCGCGGACTGGCGGCGTATCGCGGGCGGCTGTACCTCGGCACGCTCGACGGCCGCCTGATCGCGCTAGACGCCGCGACCGGCAAGCCGGTGTGGTCGGTGGTCACCTCCGATCCGTCCAAGCCCTATACGATCACCGGCGCGCCGCGCGTCGTGAAGGGCCGCGTCGTCATCGGCAACGGCGGCGCGGAATACGGCGTGCGCGGCTATGTCACCGCCTATGACGCCGCCACCGGCAAGCAGGCGTGGCGCTTCTACCTCGTTCCGGGCAACCCGGCGCTCGGCCCCGACCATGCCGCCAGCGACCCGGTGATGGCGATGGCGGCCAAGACCTGGTCGGGCAAATGGTGGGCCGCGGGCGGCGGCGGCACCGCCTGGGACGCGATCGTCTACGACCCGGAACTCGACCAGCTCTATATCGGCACCGGCAACGGCAGCCCGTGGAACCAGCAGGTTCGCAGCGAAGGCAAGGGAGACAACCTTTTCCTCTCGTCGGTGGTGGCGCTGAACCCCGACACCGGCGCGTACAAGTGGCATTATCAGGGGACGCCGGGGGAGACCTGGGACTTTACCCAGACACAGCCGATCATCCTGGCGACGCTAAAGATCGACGGGCGCGATCGAAAGGTGCTGATGCAAGCCCCCAAGAACGGCTTTTTCTATGTCGTCGACCGGACTGACGGCAAGCTGATCTCGGCCAAGAACTTCGTCAGCCAGACATGGGCGACCGGCGTCGACCTGAAGACCGGGCGGCCGATCGAGGTGCCGGGCGCGCGCTTCCCCGCCGCGTCGGGCTTCATGATGCAGCCCTCGGCGCTGGGCGCACACAATTGGCACCCGATGGCCTATTCGCCGCAGACCGGGCTGGTCTACCTGCCGGCACAGGACGTGCCGTTCTATTATTCCACGTCAAGCGCCTACAAGTACCGGGCGGGTGCGTGGAACATCGCGGTCGACGCCTACAAGAACGCGCCGCCCAACGACCCGGCGCAGACCAAGGCGATCCGCGCCGCACTGAAGGGCCGGCTGATCGCCTGGGATCCGGTGGCGCAGAAGGAGGCGTGGCACGTCGACTACGACGGCCCGTGGAACGGCGGCGCGCTGGCGACCGCGGGCGGCCTGGTCTTCCAGGGCAACGGCAAGGGTGCCTTCCAGGCGTTCGACGCGGCCAAGGGCGACAAGCTGTGGTCGTTTCCGGCGCAAACCGGGGTAATCGCCGGGCCGGTGACCTACAAGGTCGGCGACGTCCAGTATGTTGCGGTAATGGCGGGCTATGGCGGGGCCTACCCGGTATCGAGCGGCTTCGATGACCCGCGGCCGTCGCAAAATGGCCGGGTGCTGGTGTTCAAGGTCGGCGGCACCGCGACCCTGCCGCCACCGCCGCCGCTCGATCTTGCCGCGCCCAACCCGCCCAAGGAGACCTATACCGCCGCGCAGATCGCCCACGGCGGCGCGCTGTTCGAGAGCAATTGCGGCCTCTGCCACGGTGGCGGCGCGCGCTCGTCCGGCGTGCTGCCCGACCTCAGGCGCTCGGCAGCGCTCAGCGATGCAGCGGCGTGGCAGACCATCGTCCACGACGGCGCGTTGCAGGACAACGGCATGATCGGCTTCAAGGCGTACATGAGCCGCGAGGACATCGAGGCGATCCGCGGCTATGTCGGCGTGCAGGCCAAGTACCTGGCGACGCAGGAGGGGACGAAGACCGAGGCGCAATAGTGGTCGCGCAGCGTGTCAGTGGCTGCGGGTCAGCCCCTTCATTGCGCGGTCGAGGCCCTCGAGCGAGAGCGGGTACATGCGGTCTTCCATGACCGTCTTCATCATCTGGATCGACTGGCTGTGGGTCCAGTTCTTCTCGGGGATCGGATTCAGCCACGCGGCGGCGTGATAGACGTCGAGCATCCGGCGCATCCACACGTCGCCGGCCTCGTCGTTCCAGTGCTCGACCGAGCCGCCGGGGTAGTTGATCTCGTAGGGGCTCATCGAGGCATCGCCGACGAACACGAGTTTGTAGTCGTGCGGGAACTTGTGGAGCAGGTCCATGGTCGGGGTGCGTTCGGACCAGCGCCGCTTGTTGTCCTGCCACAGCGCCTCGTAGGGGCAGTTGTGGAAGTAGAAGAATTCGAGGTGCTTGAACTCGGACCTGGCGGCGGAGAACAACTCCTCGCAAAGCTTGATGTGGGGATCCATAGAGCCACCTACATCCAGCATTAACAACAACTTGACCGCATTATGGCGCTCCGGGCGCATGACGATGTCGAGATAGCCCTTCTTCGCCGTGCCGTTGACCGTGGAGTCGAGATCGAGCTCGTCCGCCGCGCCGTCGCGCGCGAACTTGCGCAGGCGGCGGAGCGCGACCTTGATGTTGCGGGTGCCGAGCTCGACCGAGCTGTCGAGGTTCTTGAATTCGCGCTTGTCCCAGACCTTGACCGCGGAGCCCTTGCGGCCCTCCGCCTGACCGATACGAATGCCCTCCGAATGCGAGCCGTAGGCGCCGAACGGTGACTTGCCGCCGGTGCCGATCCACTTGTTGCCGCCCTCGTGGCGTTCCTTCTGCTCCCTCAGGCGCTCGGCAAGCGTCTCCATGAGCTTGTCCCAGCCGAGCTTCCGGAGTTCCGCCATCTCCTCTTCGCTGAGGTTCATCTCGGCGATCTTGCGAAGCCAGTCTTCGGGAATTTCAGCGATGCCGGTGTCGATTGTCGGCTCGATACCCTTGAACACCTTGGAGAAAACCTGGTCGAAACGGTCGAGCAGGCCTTCGTCCTTTACGTAGGTGGCGCGCGCGAGATAGTAGAAATCCTCGATGTTGCGGTCGATGACATCGGCCTGCAGAGCCGCGAGCAAAGTAAGATGCTCCTTCGTCGAAGCCGGAATCTTGGCGGCGCGCAGCTCGTCGAGGAAGTTCAGGAACACTATTCGGCAGCCTCGGCCAGACCCGCAGGCGGCATGTTGTGGCCGAGCATGCGCAGCACGTCGGCGGCGCAGTCGACGATGTTCGAGCCTGGGCCATAGATGCCCGACACGCCTGCCTCGCGCAGGAACTCATAGTCGCCGGCCGGGATGACGCCGCCGGCGAATACCTTGATGTCCGGCCTCCCGGCGGCCCGGAGGCGGTCGATCAGCTCCGGGATCAGGGTGCGATGACCGGCCGCCAGCGACGAGCAGCCGATGGCGTCGACCTCGGCCTGCAGCGCCATCGCCAGCGTCTCGTCCGGAGTCTGGAACAGCGGGCCCGACACGACGTCGAAACCGAGATCGGCGAAGCCCGAGGCGACGACGTTGGCGCCGCGGTCGTGGCCGTCCTGGCCCATTTTGGCAATCAGGATCCTGGGCTTGTGGCCGAGACGGCGCTCAGTCGCGTCGATGCCGTCCTGCACGCTCGCCCATTTGGGATCGCCCTTGTAGGCCTCGCCGTAGATGCCCTTTACCGGCACCGGCGTGGTGCCGTAGCGGCCGAACACGTCCTCCATCGCCAGGCTGATCTCGCCGAGCGTCGCGCGGGCACGGGCGGCATCGACCGCGAGTTCGAGCAGGTTCGCAGTCCCCCGCGCGCCCTCGCGCAGTGCATCGAGCGCGGCGGTGCACGCTGCCTCGTCGCGGCTGGCGCGCAACGCCTTGAGCCGCGCGATCTGGTCGTCGCGCACCGCGACGTTGTCGACCATCAGCGTCTCGATCTTGTCCTCTTCCGCCAGCCGGTATTTGTTGACCCCGACGATCACCGTCTCGGCGCGGTCGACCCGCGACTGGCTGTTGGCCGCGGCCTCCTCGATCATCTGTTTCGGCCACCCGGCGGCGATGGCGCTGGTCATGCCGCCCTCCGCCTCGACCCGCTCGATCAGCGCCCATGCGGTCTCGGCCAGTTCGCTGGTCAGCGCCTCGACGTAGTAGCTGCCGCCGAGCGGATCGACGACGTTGGTGACACCGGTTTCTTCCGCGAGGATCAGCTGCGTGTTCCGCGCGATGCGGGCCGAGAATTCGCCCGGCAGCGCGATCGCCTCGTCGAGCGCATTGGTGTGCAGCGACTGGGTGCCGCCGAGCACGGCGGCCAGCGCCTCGACCGTGGTGCGGACGGTATTGTTATACGGGTCCTGTTCGGTCAGCGAGACGCCGCTGGTCTGGCAGTGCGTGCGGAGCATCTTCGACCGCTCCGACTTCGCGCCAAGCTGCGTCATCGCGCGGTGCCACAGCAGGCGGGCGGCGCGCAGCTTCGCAATCTCCATGAAGAAGTTCATGCCGATCGCGAAGAAGAACGACAGGCGGCCGGCAAAGGCGTCGATGTCGAGGCCTTGCGCCTGCGCAGCGCGAACATAGTCCATGCCGTCGGCGATGGTGAACGCCAGCTCCTGCACCTGCGTCGCGCCGGCTTCCTGCATGTGATAGCCGCTGATCGAGATTGAGTTGAATTTCGGCATTTCGCGCATCGTGTAGCCGATGATGTCGGCGACGATCCGCATGCTCGGCTCGGGCGGATACACATAGGTGTTCCGGACCATGAACTCCTTCAGGATGTCGTTCTGGATCGTGCCGTCGAGTTGCGCGCGTGGCACGCCCTGCTCTTCCCCGGCGACGATGAAGAAGGCGAGGATCGGAATCACCGCGCCGTTCATCGTCATCGACACGCTCATCTTGTCGAGCGGGATGCCGTCGAACAGGATCTTCATGTCCTCGACGCTGTCGATGGCGACGCCCGCCTTGCCGACGTCACCGGTGACGCGTGGATGGTCGCTGTCATAGCCGCGGTGGGTGGCGAGATCGAAGGCAACGCTCAAGCCCTTCTGCCCGGCGGCGAGGTTGCGGCGGTAGAAGGCGTTGGACGCCTGCGCGGTCGAAAATCCCGCGTACTGGCGGATCGTCCACGGCTTTCCCGTGTACATCGTCGCACGCACGCCGCGGGTGAACGGCGCAAGGCCGGGCAGGCCCGGGTCGAGATCGGTGGTATCGGCGGCGGTGTAGAGCGGCTTGACCGCGATGCCTTCAGGCGTCTGCCAGTTGGCTAGCGGTCCCTTAGCCTCCCGCTCGGCGAGGGCCTGCCAGTCGGCGAGGGTAGGGATCGACATGGGCCGCGCTCCGTTCGGAAGAACCGATGACGTGGCGGGAGGGCAGGCGTCAAGCCTAGATGGCCCGCCCCGCCGCCGCCCCGCTCGCCCACGCCCATTGGAAGTTGTAGCCGCCAAGCCAGCCGGTGACGTCGACCGCCTCGCCGATGGCGTAAAGGCCGGGCAGGTGGCAGGCGGCCATGGTCTGCGAGCTGAGCCCGGTCGTGGCGATGCCGCCGGCGGTGACCTCGGCCTTGGCAAAGCCTTCGCTGCCGTTTGGCCGGAAGCTCCAGGCCGACAGGCGGCGCTCGGCCTCCGCCAGTGCGCGGTCGGGCAGGTTGCCGAGGTCGCCCAGGAGACCGAGGCGCCCACCAAGGGCTTCGGCGAGGCGGTCGGGCAGGTGCGCGCCCAACAGGCTGCGGACATGGGCGCGGGGGCGCTCGCGCTTGGCGGCCAGCATCCAGCCGCCGGGTGCCGCGGGCACGAAGTCGATGGCGACCGCCTCGCCATGCCGCCAGTAGCTCGACACCTGCAGGATCGCCGGACCGGACAGCCCGCGGTGAGTGAACAGAGCCGCCTCGCGGAAAGCGGCCTTGCCGCAGCGCGCCTCGACCGGGCAGGCGACGCCGGACAGCTCGCGGAACAGCGCCTCGTCGGCCCCGAGCGTCAGGGGAACAAGCGCCGGGCGCGGCTCGACGACCTTGAGGCCGAACTGGCGCGCGAGATCATAGGCGAAGCCGGTCGCGCCGAGCTTCGGGATCGCCGGGCCGCCGGTGGCGATGACCAGCGCCGGGGCGGCAGCCTCGCGCGCGCCGAAGCGGACGCGGTACCGGCCGTCGGCGTGGGTGACCTCGTCGATGCCATGTCCGAGCGCGATATCGCATCCGGTCGCCTCGTCGAGCAACATCCGGACGATCTGCGTCGCGCGGCCGTCGCAGAACAATTGGCCCAGCGTCTTTTCGTGCCAGGCGATGCCGTGCGTCTCGACCAGCGCCAGGAAATCCGCTGCCGTGTAGCCGGCCAGTGCCGACTTCGCGAAATGCGGGTTGGCCGACAGAAAGCGGTCGGGCGCGGTGCCGGTATTGGTAAAGTTGCAGCGGCCACCGCCGGAGATCAGGATCTTCTTTCCCGGCTCGTCCGCGTGATCGACAACCAGTACATGCTTGCCGCGCTGGCTGGCGGAGGCGGCGCACATCAGCCCACCCCCGCCGGCGCCGAGGACGATCGCGTCATAGGGGGCGGGGGAGGGCACGCGGCACCTCCTACCGCGACCGCAAACGATGCGCTACGACGCCGCCGTCACACCGGAGCCCGCCCATGAAGACCCGCGCCGCCGTCGCCTTCGCCCCGAACACTCTCCTTGAGATCGTCGAGGTCGACCTCGAGGGGCCGAAGGCGGGCGAAGTGCTGGTCGAGATCATGGCGACGGGCATCTGCCATACCGACGCCTATACGCTGGAGGGCAAGGACTCCGAGGGGCTGTTCCCGTCGATCCTCGGCCACGAGGGGGCGGGCATCGTCCGCGAGCTCGGGCCGGGCGTCACCTCGGTCAAGGTCGACGACCACGTCATCCCGCTCTACACGCCCGAATGCCGCCAGTGTAAGTCGTGCCTCAGCCGCAAGACCAATTTGTGTACGGCTATCCGCTCGACGCAGGGCAAGGGCGTGATGCCCGACGGCACCTCGCGCTTCAGCTACAGGGGCCAGATGCTGCACCATTATATGGGCTGCTCGACCTTCTCGAACTTCACCGTGATGCCCGAGATCGCGGTGGCCAAGGTCCGTGCCGACGCGCCGTTCGACAAGATCTGCTACATCGGCTGCGGCGTCACCACCGGCGTCGGCGCGGCGATCTGGACCGCTGGCGTCAAGCCCGGCGACAATGTCGTGGTATTCGGGCTGGGCGGCATCGGGCTCAACGTCGTGCAGGGCGCGCGGATGGCGGGTGCGGATATTATCGTCGGCGTCGACATCAACCCGGCGCGCGAGGCGATGGCCCGGCAGTTCGGCATCACGCATTTCGTCAACGGCCGCGAGATGCTCGACCTCGTCCCCCACCTGATCGGCCTGACCGACGGCGGCGCGGATTACAGCTTCGACTGCACCGGCAACACCGAGGTCATGCGGCAGGCGCTGGAGTGCTGCCACCGCGGCTGGGGCAAGTCGGTGATCATCGGCGTCGCCGAAAGCGGCAAGGAGATCAGCACCCGCCCGTTCCAGCTGGTCACCGGCCGCGTCTGGACCGGCAGCGCGTTCGGCGGCGCCCGCGGCCGCACCGATGTGCCCAAGATCGTCGACTGGTACATGGACGGCAAGGTCAGCATCGACCCGCTGATCACCCACACCATGCCGCTGGAGCGCATCAACGATGCCTTCGACCTGATGCACCGGGGCGAGAGCATTCGGTCGGTGGTGATTTTCTAGGTCTTCCGATCCGCCGTCCACAGACCGATTCGAATGATGACGAACTCCGCCGGCTTTACCGGGGCAACGCCGATCAGGACCGCCAGCCGCCCGTTGTCGATATCGTCCTGGGTCATCGTGGTGCGGTCGGCGTGGACGAAAAAGGCCTGCTCGGGCTTGTCGCCCTGCAGCGCACCGTCCTGCCACTGGCGGGTGAGGAAGTCGGTCACCATCGCGCGGACATTGGCCCATAACGGCTCGTCGTTGGACTCGAACACCGTCCACGCCAACCCCGCGTCGAGCGAGCATTCGAGCCAGTCGAGTTGGCGTCGGACGCTGACGTATTTGCGCTCCGGGTCGCTCGACAAGGTGCGGGCACCCCAGACACGGTGGCCGCGGCCTTCGAAAGATCGCAAGCAGTTGATGCCGAGCAGGTTGAGGATGTCCTGCTCGGTCTTGGTGACGGCGTGGTCGACGCCGGTGGCACCGCGCACCATCTCGTTCGCCGGGGCCTTCCAGACCCCGCGCTCGGCATCGACGCGGGCGACGATCCCGGCGATACGGGGTGCCGGCGGCTCGGTGCCGGCAGCGGTGACGATCCACGGCCAGTGCAGCGCGGCGTGGCTGCTATCCAGCCCGGTGCGAAAGGCTCGCACCCCCGCCACGTCGAGGCGCGGGGGCGGGTCGATCAGCGCGAAGCGGCGTCTGGCCTCGGCATGGGCGATCAGCGCGGGGGCGATACCCGGTCCGGCCAGCCCGGGCGCGGCGACGATGTCGGGCCCGCCGGGCCGGACGGCATCGGCGGCGTCCAGTCCGGCCAGCGCCGCCGCGACATCGGCACCGTCGGCGGTCGCGGCATGGGCGACGAACAGCCGCTTGCCGCCCTCCTCGAAGAAGGCGCGTGCCGCGTCCCACGGGACGTTGTTCTGCTCGAACGCCTGCACCGACGTGAACGGGCCGGGCCGGGCTGGATCCGTGCTGACCCGGACGAAGCCCGCGGTGCCGGTCGGCACGCCCGCAATCGGCTTGGCACGGAAACCCGTCTCCTCGACGAACATGCCCGGGTGCAGGAACTCGCCCATGGCGGCAACATCCCCCGCTGGCGGCGTTCGGGCAAGCGCGATATGCGCTCGGGCATGATCGAGACCATCTCCACGGCGAAATGCTTCGGCGGTACCCAAGGCAGCTACCGCATCGACAGCACCGCCACCGGCACGCCGATGCGATTCGCGGTGTTTGTCCCACCCCAGCCGGGTCCGCGACCGGTGCTGTGGTTCCTCGCCGGGTTGACCTGCACCGAGGATAATTTCACCCAGAAGGCGGGCGCGCAGCGGGTAGCGGCGGAGCTTGGGCTGATCCTGGTCGCGCCCGACACGAGCCCGCGCGGCGACGGCGTACCCGACGACGCGGACGCGGCGTACGACTTCGGCCTCGGCGCCGGCTTCTATGTCGATGCGACGCAGGCTCCGTGGGCGGCGCACTACCGAATGTACTCGCATATCGTCGACGAGCTGCCCGGCATCATCGCCGCGAATTTCCCGGCCGACATGGAGCGGCAGGGCATCAGCGGCCACTCGATGGGCGGTCACGGCGCGCTGACGCTGGGGCTGCGCAATCCGGAGCAATTCCGCAGCGTTTCGGCCTTCGCGCCGATCGTCGCGCCGAGCCAGGTGCCGTGGGGGCGCAAGGCGCTTGGGGCCTATCTCGGCCCGGACGAAGCGAATTGGCGCGCGCATGACGCGGTGGCACTGATCGAGGACGGCGCGCGAGGGCCCGAACTGCTGGTCGAGCAGGGCGACGCCGACCCGTGGCTGACAGAGCAGTTGCGGCCCGAACTGCTGGAACGCGCCTGCGCCGATACCGGCATCGCGCTTACCCTCAACCGCCGCGCCGGCTATGACCACGGCTATTTCTTTGTTCAGAGCTTCATCGGCGATCATCTGCGCTGGCACGCGGCACGGCTGTCATGAGCGACACAAGCGGCGCGGTGAACAAGACCGCTTGCCGAGAGCCGCACCGAGCTTGCCGAGGACCGCACCTTGCTTGCCAACGAGCGGACGTTCAGCGGCTGGGCGCGAACCTCGCTGGCGACGGTCGGCATCGGGCTAGGCTTCAACGCGCTGTTCGGCAAGCTCGAGCCGGCATGGCTGCCGCGCGCCATCGCGACGCTTTTCGTCGGGCTCGGCATCATCATCATGGCGGAGCGGCGCGCCTGCGCGGTGGTGGCGCGACTGACCGCGCATAATGTCAAGTCGCTAGCCCCGCTCAACTTGCTCGTGATCGGGATCGTCTACATCGTTGGCGCGGCGGCGCTGGTCGTCGGCCTGTGGACCCTCGACGTCTGAACGGAGCGAAGACCATGATCGACCGCAGCATCGACCGACTGCCGACCAGGTCCGGGCGCTCCGCGATGCCCCCGACGAGGGGCCGGTGGTTATGCTCAACCTGCTCAAGTTCCGCGCCCAGGCGGCGTACAAAGCCGACAGCGGCCACGCGCCGTGCAGCGGCGTCGAGGCCTACAAGCGCTACCAGCAGGTGTTCACCGTCGCCGTCGGCGCGACCAGCCAGGCGCAGGTGCTGTATGACGGCCCGGTCGACCGCATCGTCATCGGCGTGCCCGGCAGCGATACCGCCGAATGGGACAACGTGCTCGTCGTGCGCTACCCGTCGAAGGCGCACTTCCTCGCGATGATGGCGAACGAACAGTACCGCAGCGAGGGGCTGCCGCACCGTTACGCCGGGCTGGAGCGCACCGTGCTGCTTAAGTGCCGGGGCTACGCTAGACCCGCTCGATGGTGACCGGCAGCTTGGTATAGCCGTGCACGAAGCTCTGCGGCACGTATTCGGGCGTACCCGTGACGTGCACCCGCCAGCGCCGCGCCACCATCTCCTCGAACAGCACCTGCAGCTGGAGCTCGGCCAGCCGCGCGCCGACGCAGCGGTGGATGCCGAAGCCGAAGGCGAGGTGGCGGCGCGCGTTGGACCGCGTCACGTCGAGCCGCTCGGCTTGCGGGAAGACGCTCTCGTCGCGGTTGCCAGCCATGTACCAGAGGATGATTTTGTCGCCCTTCTTGACGGGTGTGCCAGCGATCTCGGCATCGACCAGCGCGGTGCGGCGCATGTGGGCGAGCGGGGTCTGCCAGCGGATCACCTCGGGCACCGCGCCGGGTATCAGCGACGGGTCGGCGAGCAGCCGGTCCCACTGCTCCGGATACTGGTCGAAGGCGTGGACCGCGCCCGACATCGAGTTGCGCGTCGTGTCGTTGCCGCCGACGATCAGCAGGATGTAGTTGCCGCGCCGCTCGAGCTCGTCCATGTCGCCCATCGCTTCGCTGTGCACCATCATCGACAGCAGGTCGGCAGTCGGCGGCTTCGCCCGGCGCTCGGCCATCAGCCGGTCGAGATAGACGGTCATGTCGTCGAGGTGCTGGTAGCGGACATCCGAGCGCGCCGGGTCGACCGCCGCCTCGATGTCGCCACCCCAATCGGACCACAAGGTCAGCAGCCGCCGGTCCTCCCACGGGAAGTCGAACAGGATTGCCAGCATCTGCGTGGTCAGCTCGATCGAGACCTTGTCGACCCAGTCGAACGCCTCCCCCAGCGGCAGCGTGTCGAGCAGGTCGCGGGTGCGCGCGCGGATCTCGTGGCCCATCCGCACCATCTCGCCGGGTCCGAACGCGGGCGACACGACGCGCCGCTGGCCGGTGTGCTTGGGCCGGTCCTGCGCGATGAATTGCGGCAGCTTGAATTCGCCGGCGAGGTCGATGATCGTGATGCCGCCGAACTCGTAGCTCGACGAGAAGATTTCGGGATGGGCCTCGACCGCCATGATGTCGGCGTGGCGCGTGACGGACCAATAGGGCCCGAAGACGCTGTCGCGGCAATGATGCACCGGCACCTCGGCGAGCAGGCGCTGGAACGGCGCGCGCCAGGCGTCGTCGCGCCAGATTTCCATGCGGCTGATGTCGAGCGCCGCCAGATCGTCGGTCTTGAGTTGGGTGGCCATGGTCGAACTCCCCGGTCGCGCGTGTTCGCGTTAGACTGGAGGCTATGCCTGATTGCGCGCGCTGGCCAGGGCGTCGACGGGTGGCCTCTGGTCCGGCACCGCGGCAATGAGGCCGACATAGCGGTCGCCGTGCCGTACCGAATTCAGCGACTGCTGGACCATCAGCGGGGCGGCGAAGGCTGGTATCGCCGCTATCGATGAAACCTCCCGGGCGCGACGGCGGTGCCAACACAGTGCCGCGGGCCAGCCGAGCAGCCGGGTTGGCCCGTCGTCATGCGACAACGGCATGGCAGCCGCGCAGGATCGCCGGTTGCGCGCAGCCTCGCTTTGGCTGAAAAGGCGCGCAACTCGCCGATAAGGGAAACTTCGCATGGCGTCTCCGCCGCGGCCATTGTCGCCGCACCTGTCGATCTGGAAGTGGCGGGTGCACATGACGGTGAGCATCCTGCACCGGGCCACCGGCACCGCGCTATCGACTGCGGCGGTCGTGCTGTTCCTGTGGTGGTTGATCGCCGCCGCGACCGGGCCGGATGCCTATGCCGTTTTCCTGTCGGTCGCGACCGGGTGGTTCGGCATGCTGGTCGGCTTCGGTCTGACCTGGGTGTTCTTCCAGCACATGATGTCCGGCATCCGTCACCTCGTCATGGATACCGGCGCGGCGCTGGAACTGCAGGCGTCGAAGGCGTTCGCCAGCGCGACCCTGATCGGTTCGGTGCTGCTGACGCTGCTGACCTGGATCCTGATCTACCTGACGAAGGGGCTATAGCATGGGACGCGCAACTCCGCTCGGTGCGGTTCGCGGCCTCGGCTCGGCAAAGTCGGGCACCGGGCACTGGTGGCAGCAGCGGGTGACCGCGGCGGGCAATTTGATCCTGGTGCTGTGGTTCATCGCCTCGCTGGTCCGCCTGCCGAGCCTCGATTTTGTCACTGTCACGACCTGGCTGCGGCAACCGGTCGCTGCGGTACCGCTACTGCTGCTCATCGCCACGGTTTTCTGGCATTTCCGGTTGGGTCTGCAGGTGTTCATCGAGGACTATCTGCACAACGAAGGGTCCAAGTTGCTCGCCATCCTCGCCCTCAATTTCTACGCCGCCGCCGGCGCGGCAGTGGCGGCATTCTGCGTCCTCAAGATCGCACTCGGAGCCGCCTGATGGCCGAAGCCTACAAGATTATCGACCATGTCTATGACGCGGTCGTCGTCGGGGCCGGCGGCAGCGGGCTGCGCGCCGCGATGGGCATCGCCGAGGCAGGGCTGAAGACCGCCTGCATCACCAAGGTATTCCCGACCCGCAGCCACACCGTCGCGGCGCAGGGCGGTATCGCTGCATCCTTGGGCAACATGGGGCCGGACCACTGGACCTGGCACATGTACGACACCGTTAAGGGCTCCGACTGGCTCGGTGACCAGGACGCGATCGAGTATCTGTGCCGCGAGGCACCCGCCGCGGTCTACGAGCTCGAGCATTTCGGGGTGCCGTTCAGCCGCACCGAGGAAGGCCGCATCTATCAACGGGCGTTCGGCGGCATGACCCAGGACATGGGCGAGGGCCCGCCCGCCCAGCGCACCTGCGCCGCCGCCGACCGCACCGGCCACGCCATGCTCCACGCGCTTTATCAACAGAGCCTGAAGCACGACACCGACTTCTATATCGAGTATTTCGCCATCGACCTGATCATGGTGAACGGCGAGTGCAAGGGCGTCATCGCCATGTGCATGGAGGACGGCTCGATCCACCGTTTCCGTTCGCATTCGGTGGTGCTGGCGACCGGCGGTTACGGCCGCTGCTATTTCTCCGCGACCAGCGCGCACACCTCGACCGGCGATGGCGGCGGCATGGCGATCCGTGCCGGGGTACCGATGCAGGACATGGAGTTCGTGCAGTTCCACCCGACCGGCATCTACGGTGCCGGCGTGCTGATTACCGAAGGGGCGCGGGGTGAGGGCGGCTACCTGACCAACGCTTCGGGCGAGCGCTTCATGGAGCGCTATGCCCCGCACGCCAAGGACCTGGCGAGCCGAGATGTCGTCAGCCGCTCTATGGCGATGGAGATGCGCGAGGGCCGCGGCGTCGGGGCCGAGGGCGACCATATCAACCTGCACCTTAACCACATCGACCCCGCCGTGCTGCACGAGCGCCTGCCCGGCATCAGCGAGACCGCCAAGATCTTCGCCGGCGTCGATGTCACCAAGGATCCGATCCCGGTGACGCCGACCGTCCACTACAACATGGGCGGCATCCCGACGAACTACCACGGCGAGGTCGTTACCCTGAAGGACGGCGACCCGGACTCGGTGGTGCCCGGGCTGTTCGCGGTCGGCGAGGCGGCGTGCGTCTCGGTCCACGGCGCCAACCGGCTGGGTTCCAACTCGCTGATCGACCTTGTCGTCTTCGGCCGCGCCACCGCGCACCGTATCGGTGCGACGGTCAAGCCGATGACCGCGCACGCCCCGCTGCCCAAGGACAGCGCCGACTTTGCCGTCGGCCGGCTCGACGCCTTCCGCTTTTCCAAGGGCTCGTCGCCGACGGCGGCGATCCGGCAGGCGATGCAGAAGACCATGCAGTCGAACGCCGCGGTGTTCCGCACCTCCGAGGTGCTGGAGGAGGGCGAGCGCAAGATCGACGCGGTCTACCAGAACATGGCCGATATCGGCATTTCCGACCGCAGCCTGGTGTTCAACACCGACCTGATCGAGGCGCTGGAGCTCGACAACATGATCCCGCAGGCGGTGCTGACGATGCACATGGCCGCCGCCCGCCACGAAAGCCGCGGCGCGCACATGCACGAGGACTTCCCGAAGCGCGACGACGGCGAGTGGATGCAGCACAGCCTCGGCTGGTTCCGGGACGGCGGCGTGACGCTCGCGAAACGCCCGGTGCACAGCTACACGCTGACTGACGAAGTCGCGTACATCAAGCCGAAGGCGCGGGTTTACTGATGGCCGAATTCTCTCTCCCCGCGAACTCCGTCATCAAGGGCGGCGGCAAGCGCTACCCGGCACCCCCCGGCGCGACGCGGACCAAGGCGTTCAAGATCTATCGCTGGAACCCCGACGACGGGCAGAATCCGCGCTACGACACCTATGAACTCGATCTCGACACGACGGGGCCGATGGTTCTCGACGCGCTGATCAAGATCAAGGGCGAGGTCGACCCGACGCTGACCTTCCGGCGGTCGTGCCGGGAGGGTATCTGCGGCTCGTGTAGCATGAACATCGACGGCACCAACGGGCTGGCCTGCACCACCGCCATCGCCGACATGAAGGGCGAGGTGCGGATCACGCCGCTGCCGCACATGGAGGTGGTCAAGGACCTTGTCCCCGATTTCAAGCACTTCTACGCGCAATACGCCTCGATCAAGCCGTGGCTGCAGACCGTCACACCCGACCCGTCGAACGAGGAGCGCATCCAGACGATCGAGGACCGCTCCAAGATCGACGGGCTGTACGAGTGCATCCTGTGCGCCTGCTGCTCGACCGCCTGCCCCTCATACTGGTGGAACAGCGACAAGTTCCTGGGGCCGGCGATCCTGTTGCAGGCCTATCGCTGGCTCGCTGACAGCCGCGACGAGATGACCGGCGAGCGGCTCGACGCGCTGGAGGACCCGTTCCGCCTCTACCGCTGCCACACCATCATGAACTGCGCCAACGTCTGCCCCAAGGGCCTGAACCCGGCCAAGGCGATCGCCGAGATCAAGAAGATGATGGTGGAGCGCGCCGTCTAGTATCGGTTGCGTTGCAGCACGGCGAGCCGCTACTCGGTGCCATGGCCCGCGAACTCATCACGACCGGCGACCATGCCGGATGGCACCGCTGGCACCGCGAGCCGGACGGGCGCTTTGCCTCGCTGCTCGGCGATTTCTACTTCCGGCCGGGGGCGGACGGAGTCGAGTGCCGGATGGCGACCGACCGGCGGCATTCGAACGGGCTGGGCTATCTGCACGGCGGTTTCATCATGTCGTTCATCGACATGGCAATGTTCGCCTTCATCGTATCGCAGCTGGAGAAGAGCGCGGCGGTGACGCTGTCCTGCGCGACGGACTTCCTCAGTGCCGGCAAGGTCGGCGATCCGATCGAAGCGCACGGCGAAATCCTGAAGGAAACCGGCAAGATGCTGTTCGTCCGCGGGCTGGTGACGCAGGGCGGCCAGAACGTCGCATCGTTCACCGGGACGATGCGGAAGGTGCCCCGCCTGCCGCGCCCCGAGGGCGATACGGCCCCGTCGCGGCCCGCTGCGACCAATACGGAAGCGTGAGCGACAGCGCCTACGACCGGCTGATCGCCGCCGGCGAGCTGAAACCCGATTCCGACCAGGCGGTGGCGGCGGAGCGGCTGTATCAGCTACGGCGGGCGCTCACCGCCTACGACGCGCCCGGCCTGTTCGGCCGCCTGTTCGGGAGCGCCCCGGCGGCGCCGCGGGGCATCTACCTGTGGGGCGGCGTCGGGCGCGGCAAGTCGATGCTGATGGACCTGTTCTTTGCCAATGCCACGGTCGAGCCGAAGCGCCGCGTCCACTTCCACGAGTTCATGCTGGAGGTCCACGCCGACATCCACGCGGCCCGTGCGGCAAGCCACGACGACCCGATCCCCCGCGTCGCGGCGGCCATCGAAGCCTCGGCCCGGCTGCTGTGCTTCGACGAGATGCAGGTGCGCGACGTCGCCGACGCGGCGATCCTGTCGCGGCTGTTCACCGCGCTGTTCGAGACCGGCGTGACGGTGGTGGCGACCAGCAACCGGCCGCCCGCCGACCTCTACAAGGACGGGCTCAACCGGCAGCTGTTTCTGCCCTTCATCGCGCTGCTCGAGCGCCGGCTGGAGGTGATCGGCCTGAACGGCCCCGTCGACTACCGGATGCAACGGCTCGGCGGCGGCCCAACCTATTTCACCCCGAACGGCCCCGCGGCGACCGCGGCGATGTCGGCGGCGTTCTTCCGCATGACGGATTACCCGGTCGAGGACCGCGCGAACGTGCCGTCCGAGACAATTGCGGTGCCCGGCGGCCGCAGCCTGTTCGTGCCCAAGTCGCTGAAGGGCGTCGCGGTGTTCTCGTTCAGCCGCCTGTGCCGCCAGCCGCTGGGGGCAGCGGATTATCTTGCCGTCGCGCGGCGCTATCACACGGTGTTCCTCGTTGGCGTGCCGAAGCTCAGCCCGGAGTTGCGCAACGAGGCGTCGCGGTTTGTGACGCTGATCGACGCGCTGTACGAGCATCACGTCAACCTGCTGATCGCCGCCGACGCGCCACCGGCGGACCTCTACCCGGTCGGCGACGGGTCGTTCGAGTTCGAGCGGACGGTGTCGCGGCTCATCGAAATGCAGTCGGCGGACTATCTGTCGCGGGGTCACGGCACGCACGCTTGACCCTTGCGTCAACCGCTCCGGGGTCTATTTGAAGCGGTCAATTGAGCGCCGCCCGAATCCCAGCTGGCGACCCGGAGGCCGGTCTTGCGTCGCATCCTGTTCCTGAGCATCGCCGCTCTGCTGGCCCTCGCCGCGATCGCTTATGCCGTCTATTATTTCACCACCGGCCGCTACATCCAGTCGACCGACAACGCCTATGTCGAGGCCGATATCGCGGTCATCGCGCCCAAGGTCGACGGCTATGTCGCCAGCGTCGCGGTAACCGACAACCAGCCGGTCAAGGCGGGCGATCCGCTGTTCACCCTCGACGACCGCGAATACCGGGCGACGCTGGACAAGACCAACGCCGAAGTGGCCCGGCTGCGCGACGCGATCAGCAGCGCCAGCAGCACGGCGAGTGCGGGCGGTTCGCAGATCGGCGAAGCGCAGGCGGCGCTCGCGGCCGCGCGGGCCGAGGCAGCGCGGGCGCGGGCGGATGTCGCGCGCTTCGGCACGCTGCTGAAGCAGGGCTGGGTGTCGAAGGCGAATTATGACGTGAAGGTCGCCGACGCCGAGTCCCGCGCTGCGGCGGTGGTGCAGGCGCAGGCGGCGATCGCCGCGGCGCGGTCGTCGGCCAGCGCCTCGCGCTCGGGTACCGGCGGCGCGCGGGCGTCGCTCGCCGGCGCGCAGGCGAGCGTCGTGGCGGCGCAGCTCGACCTCGGCAACACCGTCGTCCGCGCGCCGGTCGACGGCGTCATCGGCAACCGCACCGTCCGCACCGGCCAGTATCTGAGGATCGGCCAGCAGGCGCTGGTCGTCGTGCCGCTGGCGCGCGTCTATGTCGTTGCCAACTTCAAGGAAACGCAGATCGGCCGGATGCACGCCGGGCAGAAGGTCGAGCTCAAGGCCGACGCCTACAAGGGCCAGACCGTGACCGGGAAAATCGTCAGCCTGTCGCCCGCTGCCGGCTCGCGCTTCTCGGTGCTGCCGCCGGAGAACGCGACGGGCAACTTTACCAAGATCGTGCAGCGGGTGCCGGTCAAGGTGCTGCTCGATCCGCTGCCGGGCGGTGTGCGGCTGGTGCCGGGCATGTCGGTCGAGGCGTCGGTCGACGTCCGTGGATGAGGCTGGGCGAGGTTGATGGCCAGCATCGCCGCCGCCGCCGCGCCGCCCGCGCCGACGGTCAGCGACTTCCCGCCGCTGCCGCAGTTCATCGGCTTCCTGCTGATGTCCTTCGGCATGTTCATGGCGATCCTCGACATCCAGATCGTCTCGGCCTCGCTCAGCCAGATCCAGGCGGGCCTTGCGGCATCCGCCGACGAGATCAGCTGGGTGCAGACCAGCTACCTCGTCGCCGAGGTGGTGATGATCCCGCTGTCAGGCTTCCTGGCGCGCGCGCTGTCGACGCGGTGGCTGTTCGTGCTGTCGGCGGGCGGTTTCACGCTCGCCAGCCTGCTGTGCTCGACGGCGGGCAGCATCGAGGAGATGATCGTCTATCGCGCCCTGCAGGGGTTCCTCGGCGGCGCCATGATCCCGACCGTCTATGCCGCGTCGTTCGCGATGTTCGGGCGCAAGCGGCAGACCGGCGTGACGGTCGCGGTATCACTGATCGTGACGCTGGCGCCGACCATCGGCCCGGCGCTCGGCGGCTGGATGACCGAGACGTTCAGCTGGCACTGGCTGTTCCTGATCAACCTGGTGCCGGGCATCCTGATCACCTTCGGGGTGTGGGCGCTGGTCGATTTCGACAAGGCCGACCTGTCCCTGCTGCGGCGCATCGACTTCCTCGGCCTGGCCGGCATGGCGCTATTCCTTGGCGGACTCGACTTCGTGCTGGAGGAGGGCGCGCGCAACGACTGGTTTGCCGACCCGACGGTGTTCCGCGTCGCCGTCGCGGCCGTGCTCGGGGGCGCGATGTTCGCTTGGCGGCAGCGCACTGCGGATGTGCCGATCGTCGACCTGCGGCCGTTCGCCAACCTCAACTTCATGGCCGGGACGATAATCGGCGCGGTATTCGGCATCGGGTTGTACGGGCTCGTTTATCTCTACCCGCTCTACCTCAGCCGCGTCGCGCATTTGTCGAGCGGGCAGATCGGCAGCATCGTCTTCGTCACCGGCCTGTTCATGGCGGGGTCCGCGCCGCTGGTCGGCACGATCGCACGCAAGACCGATCCGCGCGCCGTGCTGACTGTCGGTTTTCTGCTGCTGTCGCTGTCGTGCTTCATGACCCGGACCATCGACGCCGACTGGCGTTTCTGGGAGCTGTTCTGGCCGCAAGCGATCCGCGGCGTCGCGCTGATCTGCTGCATCGTGTCGATCAGCGTGACCTCGTTCGCGACGCTGGCGCCCGAGCGTCTGAAGGATGCCAGCGGCCTGTTCACCCTGATGCGCAACCTCGGCGGCGCGGTCGGCCTGGCGCTGATCAACACCGTCGTGCTGGGCCGCTTCAACCTGCACTGGAGCCGGCTCGGCGAGCACGTCAACATGGGGCTGCCGCAGGTCCAGGAGCGGGTCGACTCGGTGACCGCATTGGCCACCCAGCGCGGCATGGCGGACCCGGCGGCGATGGCGATGCGCGAGCTCGGCGACCTCGTGCAGAACCAGGCGCTGGTGCTCAGCTACGCCGACTGCTTCACCTTGCTGTCGGTGTTGTTTCTGGCCGCCGCTTGCGTGCCGTTCATGCTGCGCCGCCCGCCGACCTTCGAGTCGCCGCCGCCGGAGCACTGACCCTCATCAGGTCGTGTGGCTCAGCGCCGCGTAATAGCGCCGGGCGTAGTCGGCGATGGCGTTGGCCTTGTCGAGGCCATTGACGATGCGGCGGGCGTTGACCCAGTCGCAGCGCGCCCCGTCGATGTAGTCGCCAAGCTTCTTGCCCGTATAAAGTCCGCGCATCATGCCCAGGAACAAGATCGGCACGGCGTGCACCGGATCGAGCGCCAGCTCCGGCTTGCCGTAGAGGTCGATCTTCAGCAGGTCGCCGAACTTGCGGTAGTTGTAGTCCCAGGTCAGCTGGCAATAGCCGCGGCCATAGTAGCGCGGCGCATAGGGGCGGCCCTTGCCGCGCCCGTATTCCTCGATCGGGCGCATGGTGCGGTCGGTCTCATGGTGGACGGTCGCCAGGATATAGGCGAGCCAGCGGTCGTCCTTGGCGTGATGGTCGCGGTCCCAGGTGTCGAGCAGTAGCGTCAGCCCGGCGACCTGGCTCGGGCGCAGGCGACCGCCGAACAATGTGGTTCGCGCATAGTCGAAGAAGAATTCGCGATTAATCGCCATCGTCGGTCTCCTGGTGCCGTAATGATACCCCTGCCTCGCGCCGCGGCAAACTTCGATTCCATGCCGGCTGGCGCGGTTGCGGACGCCGGGCAAGCGGGCTATCCGCCGGACCCTGTTCCATCCCCGCTTCGGAGACCCCGCATGGCCCGTAACAAGATCGCCCTCATCGGTGCCGGTAACATCGGCGGCACGCTGGCGCACCTCGCGGCGCTGAAGGAACTGGGCGATATCACCCTGTTCGACGTCGTTGAGGGCGTGCCGCAGGGCAAGGCGCTCGATCTGGCGCAGTGCGGGCCGGTCGAGGGCTTCGACGCGGTGCTGAAGGGCACCAACGACTATGCCGACATCGCCGGGGCGGACGTGATCATCGTCACCGCCGGCATCGCCCGCAAGCCGGGCATGAGCCGCGACGACCTGCTCGGCATCAATCTGAAGGTGATGAAGGCGGTCGGCGAGGGCATCGCCGCCAATGCGCCTGGCGCGTTCGTGATCTGCATCACCAATCCTTTGGACGCGATGGTCTGGGCGCTGCGCGAGTTCTCGAAGCTGCCGCACCACATGGTCGTCGGCATGGCGGGCGTGCTCGACAGCAGCCGCTTCCGCCACTTCCTCGCCGACGAGTTCAAGGTCAGCGTGCAGGACGTCACCGCCTTCGTGCTCGGCGGCCACGGCGACACGATGGTGCCGGTGGTCGAATACTCGACCGTCGCCGGCATCCCGATCCCCGACCTCATCAAGATGGGCTGGTCGACCAAGGAGCGTATCGACGCCATCGTCGCCCGCACCCGCGCCGGCGGCGGCGAGATCGTCGCGCTGCTCAAGACGGGCAGCGCCTATTTCGCCCCCGCCACCAGCGGCATCGCGATGGCGGAGGCGTTCCTGAAGGACCAGAAGCGGGTCATCCCCTGCGCGGTCAACCTGACCGGCCAATATGGCGTGCATGACCTGTATGTCGGCGTGCCGTGCGTGATCGGCGCCGGCGGCGTCGAGAAGGTGGTCGAGATCGAACTGAAGGACGAGGCAAAGGCGAACTTCCAGGTCAGCGTCGATGCGGTCAAGGAACTGCTGGTGGCGTGCAAGGCGATCGACGGGTCGCTGGGGTAGTTATCAGAGAGGACGCATGCAGCGAACGGTTACCGTCCTGCATCGCCGCATGAGGTGAGCGTCTATCAGAAATTAGAACCTGTGTGGATCGCTGTAGGCGATTACACGGGAGCCACAATCGAGGTTAAAGGATCGCTCCGAAGCGCAGATTCACGCCGAAGGGCGCGGCAGGGGCACGTTCAAGGAGCCGGGCGGGACGGCGGCACCGTTCACGCACGCCCTGCGGGTGGTGATGCGGGTCGCCGCCGCCTGCGGCACCGCGGGCGTTGTCATCGCCGCGATGCTGCTGCGGGGCCAGCCCGCTCGCTGAGGAAATAGGCGTAGCTGCAGGCGACCGCGACGGCGCCCAGCAGGTGCCAGGCGGCGTGCCCCTGGATCAGGCTGTGGGGCGCGCAGAGCCGCCCCGTGTTGTCGAGGATCCAGATGCCGAAGGCGACCGCATTGGCCACGATGCCGAGCGCGAACCAGCCGACGCGGACCCCGGGTCGCAACGGCCGTGCGAAGCCGATCTCCACGACGATCGCCGCGACCAGCACGACCGCGAACAACCACCGCCGGCTTTCCGGGGCGGCCCATAGGATGCCGATCAACAGCGTCGACAGGGCGAGGTACAGGACGACCGCCGGCCGCCGTCGAAGGCTACGCCAGCGCACCAGCGCGTAGGTAAGATTGAAACCGCCAAGCAGGTACATGCCGGCGACATCGGCAAACTGGCCCCACAGCGTCAGGGTCGCGTGGAGCAGCACGCTGCCGACGCCGATGACGACTGCGGTGAAGCCGAACCAGCGGGCAGCCAGCCCCTGAAAGGCGGTTCCCGGCACGCTTTGCGCGCCAAGCATGATCCAGCTGCCGACCGCGACGAAACCGAACGACGACCAGCTGTTCGCCGGCTGCAGCAGCAGATCACCCGTACGCGGCAACTCGCAGAAGCAGCGCGTGCCAAGGCAGGTGGCGGGCGCGTAGCGCGCCCAGTCGGGGCCGAGCAGGGCGAGTACCGCAAACGTCGCGGCGATCCACAGGATCGTCAGCCCGACGGTACCGACCATGCGCATGATGCTCTCCCCCCGCCCGAGTGTGGGCGGGGGAGCGGCGTCATGCAACGCCGTTGGTGGTTAGGCCTGCACAGCCTTCTCGGGCCGCGGGTCGCGCTTCTCGACGATGCGCGCCGACTTGCCCGAGCGGCCGCGCAGATAATAGAGCTTGGCGCGGCGGACGATACCGCGACGCACGACCTCGATGCTGTCGATGTTGGGCGAATACAGCGGGAACACCCGCTCGACGCCCTCGCCGAAGCTGATCTTGCGCACCGTGAAGTTGCTGCCCATGCCCTTGTTCGAGCGGGCGATGCAGACGCCTTCGTAGTTCTGGACGCGGGTGCGCTCGCCTTCGACGACGCGGACGCCGACGCGCAGCGTGTCACCGGCGCGGAACTGCGGCACGGACTTGGTCTCGTTGAACTTGGCGATGTTTTCCGCCTCGATCGTCTGGATGAGATTCATCTCATTCGCCTTCTTCTCGTCGCGCGCCAGAGGGCGACTGGACCCGAGCGCTGGAGTAGCGCTCCCACAGGTCCGGCCGCCTTAGCCGTGTGTCCGCTTCTGATGCGGCCTGTCGCCAGGCCGCGATCTTCGCGTGATCCCCCGATCGCAACACCTCGGGGATCGCCCGGCCTTCCCATTCGGGGGGCCGGGTGTAGTGGGGATGTTCGAGCAGGCCGCTTTCGAAGCTCTCGTCGTCCCCGCTGAGGGCCGCGCCCATTACACCGGGCAACAGCCGCACGCAAGCATCGAGCAGGACCAGCGCCGCGGGCTCCCCACCCGACAGGACGAAGTCGCCAATGCTGACGGGTTCGACGGCGCGCGCCTCGAACAGTCGCTCGTCGAAGCCTTCGAAGCGGCCGCACAGGATGGTGACGCCCGGACCCGCGGCCAGCTCGCGAACGCGCGCCTGCGTCAGCGGTCGTCCGCGGGGTGTCATCGCCAGCACCGGCGTGCCGTTCTCGATCCCGTCGAGCGCCGCCGCTACGACGTCCGCCCGCAGCACCATCCCCGGCCCGCCACCCGCCGGGGTGTCGTCGACCGAGCGGTGCCTGTCGGTGGCGAAATCGCGGATGTTGCGGGCGCTGAGCGACCAAGCGCCTTCCGCCAGCGCCTTCCCTGCAAGGCTGACGCCCAGTGGTCCGGGGAACATCTCAGGGTACAGCGTCAGGACGGTGGAGCACCAAGTCATCGCGTCCAGTCCTCGAGGCGCAGTCCGGGCACGTCTTCAAAATCTTCGATGTTGGCGGTCACAACAGTCAGATCGAGCGCCAGGGCGTGGGCGGCGATGAGCCGATCGAAACTGCCACGATGGAACGGCAAGTCGCGAAAGCGCCTCGCGGAGCTGCCGTCGAACGGTAGGACCGGCACGCGCTGGAACAAGCCCTCGGCCGCGCGATTCCTGCGGCGATCGCCCGCCGGGATCCCGCGCATCACTTCGGCATAAACGATCGACGAGGCGACGAGGGTTCCCGGCTCCATGACCCTCAGGTGCTCCAGCAGCGGCGGCGAGCTGGCCTCCAGAATATAGATGCAGATGTTGGAATCGAGCAGGAAACGGGCTTCAGCCACGCGCCTTCAGCTGCTTGCTGCCCCAGTCGAGGTCACGGGGCCGCATGCCGCGATCCTCCCCGGTCAGCAGCGGCATGTGTGGCACGGAACCCCAAACGCCGGTCCAGTCGATGGTTTCGCGCGGCATCGCTGCCACCGTCTCGACGATCCAGCGGCCCTGCTCCTCGCGGACTTCGACAGGCGTTCCGGGTACGGCACCGAAGGACGCGGGCAGACGCACCGCCATCGAATTTCCCGATTTGAACACCCTGGTCGTCGCCATCCTCGCCTCCGTATATACGCTGCGTATATACTAAACGACGAAATCCGGGTCAATCACCACTGCCGCGCCGACTTCCGGTATGGCCTCGGGGTTGAACGGGACCATGAAGGTCTTGCCATCCGGCCGCGCGATTTCGATGATGTCGCCGGCACCGAAGTTCTCGACCGCGACAACCGTACCGAGCACAGTACCGCCGGTATCGACAGCCGGCAGGCCGATCAGGTCATCGACGTAGAATTCGCCATCGTCGAGCGGCGGCAGCACTGCGCGATCGACGGTCAGGGAGACGCCGCGCAGGCCTTCTGCCGCGGTGCGGTCGCCGATCTCGGCAAACTTGGCGACCGCGACGCCGCTCGCCATGCCGGGCTTGTCGGGGCGGATGCGGGTCAGTGTCAGCGTCCGGCCGCCAGCCTCGAACACCTTGTGGCGTTCGAGGCTGGCGAGCGACTCGGCGAACAGTTTGAGCCGCACCTCGCCGCCGATGCCGTGTGCACCGGCGATCGCCGCGAGGGTGACGCGCCGCCCCGCAGGGCTCAAGTCAGCGCTCAGACCGCCGGGCCGGCGGGGCTGGCGTCGGTTTCGGTCGTGGCCTCGAGATCGGAGACCTCGGCGACCGGCACCTCGGCAGGTGCGGCGTCTTCGACCGGCGCTTCGGCGGGCGCGGGCTCGCCGGCGGGCGCGTCGGCCTCGGCGACCGGCTCGGTTTCGGGAGCCGTCTCGGCGACCGGAGTCTCGGTGTCGGCGGCAATGTCGGCAACTGCTTCGGCCTCGGGGACGGCGACCGCTTCGGCTTCGGATGCGGCAACTTCCTCAACCGCAACCTCGACCTCAGGCTCGGGAGCAGGTGCAGCGGCGGCGGCCGCGGCGGCTTCCTCGCGCTCGGCGAGCTTCGTCGCCTTGGCCTCGGTGCGCTCCTTGGCGTTGGCGCCGGGCTCGCCCTTCTTGGCGTTGAGCTTGGCGGTGCGGGTGCGCAGGCCCATCGCATCGAGGAAACGGGCGACCCGGTCCGACGGCTGCGCACCGACGCCCAGCCAATAGGCGGCGCGCTCGGTGTCGAGCTTGACGCGCTCGGCCGAATCCTTGGGGAGCAGCGGGTTGTAGGTGCCGAGCTTCTCCAGGAAGCGGCCGTCGCGCGGCTGGCGCGAGTCGGTAACGACGATGCGGTAATGCGGCCGCTTCTTCATGCCGCCGCGCGCGAGGCGAATTGCCAGTGCCATCTAGTCAGTCCTTCGGTTCTATCGTTTGAGGAATTTATCGAAGCCCGGCGGCATGTTGCCCATGCCCCCAGGACCCATCAGCTTGCCGAGGTCGGGCATGCCGCCGGCACCGCCGCCCATCTTGCCGAGCATCGCGGCCATGCCCTTCATGCCGCCCATCTTGCGCAGCTTTTTCATCGCGGTCGCCATCTCGACGTGCATCTTGAGGACCTTGTTGACCTCCTGCACCGTCGTGCCGGCACCGTTGGCGATGCGGATGCGGCGCTTGGCGGTAATGATGTCGGGTTTGGCGCGCTCCTTTGGCGTCATCGAGCAGATCACCGCCTCCATGCGCCCCAGCACCTTGTCGTCGACCGCGCCCGCCGCCATCGCCTGCTTGGCCTTGGCGATACCCGGGATCATCGACGCAATCGCGCCGAGGCCGCCCATCTTCTTCATCTGACCGAGCTGGGTGCGCAGGTCGTTCAGGTCGAACTGACCCTTGGCCATCTTGGCGGCGAGTTGCTCCGCAGCTTCGGCCTCGAAAGTCTCGGCGGCACGCTCGACCAGGCCGACGACGTCGCCCATGCCGAGGATGCGGCCGGCCACGCGCTGCGGATCGAACGCCTCGAGCGCGTCCAGCTTCTCGCCGGTCCCGGCGAACTTGATCGGCTTGCCGGTGACCGAGCGCATCGACAGCGCCGCCCCGCCGCGGGCATCGCCGTCCATGCGGGTCAGCACGATGCCGGTCAGCGCGACCTGGCCGCCGAAGGCGGTGGCGACGTTGACCGCGTCCTGGCCGGTAAGGCTGTCGACGACGAGCAGGATCTCGTCCGGCGCACCCTCGCGGGCGACCGCCTGCATCTCGCCCATCAGCGCGTCGTCGACGTGCAGCCGGCCCGCGGTATCGAGCATCAGCACGTCGAAGCCCTGCAGCTTCGCGGCCTGCTTCGCGCGCCGGGCGATATCGACCGGGCCCTGGCCCGCCACGATCGGCAGCGTCGCCACCTTGGTCTGCTCGCCGAGCACGCGGAGCTGCTCCTGAGCGGCCGGGCGCTGGACGTCGAGCGACGCCATCAGGACCTTCTTGCCCATCTTCTCGGTCAGGCGCTTCGCCAGCTTGGCGGTGGTCGTGGTCTTGCCCGACCCTTGCAGCCCGACCAGCATGATGACGGCGGGCGGGGTGACGCCCAGCTTCAGCTCGACGGCTTCGTCGCCCAGCATCTCGACCAGACCGTCATGGACGATCTTGACGACCTGCTGCCCGGGCGTGACCGAGCGGATGACCTCGTGCCCGATGGCGCGCTCGGTGATAGAATCGATGAAGGTCTTGACGACCGGCAGCGCGACATCGGCCTCGAGCAGCGCGATCCGCACCTCGCGCATCGCCGCGCGCACGTCGAGTTCGGTCAGCGCGCCGCGGCCGCGGAGCTTGTCGAACACGCCGCCAAGGCGATCTGCGAGACTGTCGAACAGGGGGCCGATACTCCAGATAGTCCGGCGCTGGCATCCCGCCACCGCCCCAAATAGTAAAGCGCCGGCGTGCGAACCCTCGCTGACCGGCGTGCACCCGCGGGCGCTTCGCTCCCCACCGGGGAGCCGGCGGGCTGTTACGTCAGGGGCGGCGCGGGGTCAAGGCGGGTCGTAGGTTGGCTGCCTCGACGCTGGCCGATCTCTACGACCCCGACACCATGCCCGCCGAACTGCGGAAGGCGCACCGCGATCTCGATGCGGCGGTCGACCGGCGGTACCGCCCCGCCGCCTTCGCCTCCGACGCGGCGCGGGTCGAGCATCTGTTCACCCGCTACCGCGCGCTGGTCGAGCCGACTTCGGCTGCCGCCCGCCTCAATCGCGCGACGAACCGACGGGTGGCGCGCAGTTGACGGGCCATGCCGATTGCTGCGCCTGCTCACCGCCTGTCACCATCGTCCGCCATGCTGCGAAGTCCGACACTGACAGGCCAGGCGGCAACCGAATGGCTGCGGAACCGACAAAGGATTGCCGATGCGTCTCCCCCTGATTCCGCCGGCCGAACTGACCGCCGAACAACGGCCGCTGTATGAAAATATGCGCAAAGGCATAACCAGCAACTTTAACGCCTTCATCGTCGAGCGCGAGGACGGGGCGTTGATGGGGCCTTGGAATGCCTGGCTGCACGAGCCCGGCATCGGCAAGGCGATCTGGGACCTGACGCTGGCCATGACCGCGGGCGCGACGCTGCCCGACAACATCCGGCAGGTGGTGATCCTGGTTGTCGGCGCCCGCTACGACGCGGCCTATGAGATTTACGCTCATATTGCTGTCGCCGAGAAGGCGGGCATGTCGCCCGAGCGGCTGGCGACGTTGACCGCCGACCTGAAACCGGCGGACTTCACGCCGGCGGAGAGCGTAGCCTTCGATACGGCCTATGCGCTGGCCAAAGGTGGCGTGCTGCCGGAGCCGGTGTATAGCCTGGCGCGCAAGACCTTTGGTCAGAAGGGGCTGAACGAGATCATCTACCTCGTCGGCCTCTACGCCTTGGTGTCGACGACGCTGAACGGCTTCGATGTGCCGGTGCCCGAGCGTGACTAACCGCCCCAAGACGGCCCCGCCCGAGCCGAAGCGCGCCTGCGTCGGTGGCTTCGAAAGCGTGGCGCTGCTGCTGCAGGGCGGCGGTGCCCTGGGGGCGTACCAGGCGGGCGTGTATGAAGCGCTGGTCGAACGCGGCATCGAACCGACGTGGCTCGCGGGGATCTCGATCGGCGCGATCAACAGCGCGATCATCGCCGGCAACCCGCCCGCGGACCGCGTGGCGAAGCTGCGGGCCTTCTGGGAACTGGTCAGCGTGCCGCATGATGGCGGCCTCGGCGCATTCCTGACCGGCGCCTGGGAGTCCGATCGGGCGCGCGGCTGGGTCAATCAACTCGCGGCCGGCACGGTCATGTCGAAGGGCGTGAAGGGCTTTTTCACGCCGCGTTTCCCGCCGCCCTACGTGGCGACGCACGGCACGCCGGGAGCTGTCAGCTGGTACGATACCGAGGCGCTGAAGGGCACACTGGAGAACCTCGTCGACTTCGACCGGATCAACGCCAAGGAAACCCGCTTCTCGGTCGGCGCGGTCAATGTCGCGACCGGCAATTTCGCCTATTTCGACAACGAGACCGACACTATCCAGGCCGAGCACATCATGGCGTCGGGGGCATTGCCGCCGGCGTTTCCGGCGGTCGAGATCGACGGCGAGTTCTATTGGGACGGCGGCATGGTGTCGAACACCCCGCTGGAATGGGTGCTGTCGTCGCGCTCCGACCTTGATACGCTGGTCCTGCAGGTCGATCTGTGGAGCGCGCAGGGTTGCCTGCCGCGCGATCTTGCCGAGGTCGCGGTGCGGATGAAGGAGGTCCAGTTTTCTAGCCGGACGCGGTCGGCGACCGACGATTTCCGCCGCTTCCAGAAGCTTCGTGCCGCGTTCAACGAATTGCTCGAGCAGATGCCCGACGACTTGAAGGCGACCCCGCAGGCAAAGTTCCTGATCGAGGCGGCGGACCCGTCGGTCTACAACATCGTCCAGCTGGTCTATCATTCGCCGACCTACGAGGGTCAGTCCAAAGACTATGAGTTCAGCCGCCGGACGATGGACGAGCATTGGCGCGCCGGTCACCGTGACGCGGTCGAGACGCTGAGCCATCCCGAGGTGCTGACACGGCCAAGCCAGGCGCACGGCGTCGACGTCTACGACTTTACGAGAGTTCGCGCCGCGTGCGGTCAGACACAGGAGAATCAGTCATGAACTTGAACGGCAAGGTCGCGGTGATCACCGGCGCTGCCAGCGGCATCGGCAAGGACATCGCCAAGGTCTTCCTCGAGGCGGGAGCCAAGGTCGCCATCGCCGACCTCAACATCGATGCCGCCAATGCGACAGCGGCCGAATTCGACCCCAGCGGCGAGCGGGCGATGGGCGTCGCGATGGACGTGACCCAGGAGGACCAGGTCGACGCCGGGATTGAGGCGGTTGCCGCGAAGTTCGGCAGCATCGATGTCCTGGTCTCCAACGCCGGTATCCAGATCGTCGCGCCGATCGAGGACTATAAGTTCTCGGACTGGAAGAAGATGCTGGCGATCCACCTCGACGGCGCGTTCCTGACGACCCGGGCGTGCCTCAAGCACATGTACGCCGGCAACGGCGGCAGCGTCATCTATATGGGCTCGGTGCATTCCAAGGAGGCCTCGAAGCTGAAGGCCGCCTATGTCACCGCCAAGCACGGTCTGATCGGCCTTGCCAAGGTCGTCGCCAAGGAAGGTGCCGCGCACAACGTCCGCGCCAACGTCATCTGCCCCGGCTTCGTCCGCACCCCGCTGGTCGAGAAGCAGATCCCCGAACAGGCGAAGGAACTCGGCATCAGCGAGGCCGATGTCATCAAGACGGTCATGCTGAAGGAAACCGTCGACGGCGAGTTCACCACGGTGGACGATGTCGCCCAGACCGCGCTGTTCCTCGCTGCCTTCCCGACCAACGCGCTGACCGGTCAGTCGATCGTCGTCAGCCACGGCTGGTTCATGCAATAGCGGGCCTGCACCGGTTGCACGAAAAAGGGCCGTCCCGGTCAGGGAGCGGCCCTCGGTTCGTGCCCGAATGGGTCAGGCGGCGACGACGGCAATGCGGCGGCGGCGGGCGGTGAAGCCAACCATGCCGAAGCCGCCGATCATCAGGGCCCAGGTCGCCGGCTCCGGCACCGCGCCCGCGGCACCGACACCCGAAATGTCGAGCGCCCAGTTGCCGTTACGCTGGAAACCACCGAAATCGATGAAGCCGCCGCGGAAGTTCGGCTGACCATCGAAGTTGAACGGCAGGCCCAGCGAGGCGGGGCCGAAGTTGTCGTACTGCGACAGGTAAACGATGTACTTGCCCGCCGCGAGGACCAGCGACAGGCCCGCATCCGAAGCGGTGCCCGACACCAGGTCCACGGTCGCGCCGTCGCCATCGTCGTTGAAGTCGATCTGCTGGCCGCTGCCGTCATACAGCGACAGGACCGAGTCGAAGCCGCCGCCGGCGATCGATTGGCCGGCAAGGTTGGTGCCGCCGGCATAGCCGAGGCTGGAGATCGTCGCCGTCGAGGACGGCGTGACGACGAAATAATAGCCGGCCGTGCCGTTGTCGGCGGCGAAACTGCCGGTAAACGAGAAGTCAGCGGCCGGAGCGGCGGTCGCGACGAGGGCGGCAGCGACGATGGCGGCGGCGGTACGGATGATCATAATAAGTCCCCTGTCCGTGCGGTCGCCCTGGCGACCATGTTGTTAAGGTGCGAACGGCCCCCGGATACACCCGGGGGCCGCGCCGATCAGTTGGCTTGGCCGAGCGTCGCCTTCAATACCGAGCCGAGCGCGGGTTGTTCGGTGTAGAGACCGAAGCCAAAGGTACGACCGCTGCCGTCGGTATAGGTGTCGGTCTGAGTCGCCAGCGCCGCGATCTCGTCGGCTCCCTTGCCATAGGCGAACAGTGGCACCAGGCCGGTTCCGTGGTTCGGACCGAACCAGCGGTTGCCCGGCGTCAGGCCCGGACCCTTGTTCAGCAGCGGCTGGAACGGCACGGTCGCACCATCAGGACCGTAGAGCAGATGGTCGTGATCGGCGGTGACGATGAGGAGCGTGTTCTCCCAGGTTGCCGCCGTATCGGCGCGGTTGACCCAGTCGATCACCGCCTGGACGGTATTGTTCGAGTCGATAGCTTCCTCGATCATCCGGCCGGTGCTGTTGCCGTGCTCGGCGCGGTCGTAGGCGCCGGCCTCGGACATCAGGTAAAAACCCTTGCCCTGCGCGGCGAGGACGTTGAGCGCGGCGATGGTCAGCTTCTCCTGGCTCGGCACGTTGTTCTTGAAAGGCTGGGAGCACGCCGTCGCGGGCAGCAGGCCCGGCGTCGTGCACGCGGGTAGCGTCGTGCCGGCGACATAGGGCTCGTGGAACGTCGGGTTAATCGCAACGCCGGGGCGATTATACTGCGCGCTATTGGTGCCCTTGATGATCATCGCGACGCGGACGGGCGGCTTGACCTTCTTGTCGGCAAGATTCTCGATCTGCGTGCGGTCCTGCAGCAGAGGCCACTTCAGACCGTTCAGGCCCGACAAATTGGTCTTGTTCTTGAGGTCAAGCCAAAGCTGCTGGCTGATCTCGGTGTAGCTCGGCACCGCGCGCGGCAGGCCAGCATCGTCGAAATCGGGGTTGCCGGTGCCGCCGATAACGTCAAGCTTGCCGCTTGAGAACATCTCCGCAGCGATGGCGACGCGGTTGGCGCGGGCGATGTTATGTGCGCCGCCGAGCGCCGCCGGCGTAGCGTCGCCGAACTGGACGTTGGTAACGACGCCGGTCGTCTTGCCGACCGACCTGGCGGTGTCGATAATGTCGGTGATCGTGATCTGCGGATCGCCCGAGCCATCGACGTTGATGGAGTTGTTGTAGCTCCTATTGCCGCTCGCGAGCGATGATGCGGTGTTCCCCGAATCAGGGTGCGCAAAGCGGCTCCACTCATAGCCCGCGAAGCCGGCCGGATAGGCACTATAGCCGGTGGCGAGCGAGTTGCCGGCAACCGGGGTCGTATCCCAGAACCTTGCCGAGCTGTAGACGACCGCCGCCTGCTGGTTGTCGGTCAGAGGGGTGTTGTTGTCCTGGAGGACGCCGTTAACGAACGTTGGCTCGGTTGAATAGACGCTGTTCGGCAAGCGATCTTCGCGCAGCGGGTAGGTTGAGACATAGATTTTCTTGAACTGCGCACCGTCGGTGACCAGCGGCTTGCCGAGATAGAGGCGCGTCGCTTCATAGGTCGTCGCGCCGCCGCCATCATTGATTATCAGGATGACGTTCTTGACGCCGACGATCGGCGTTGCCGCCATTGCCGGTGCGGCGAACATGCTGGCAGCGAGCAGAAGTGTCTTGATTCGCATCGTGGTCGAGCCCCCAAGGGTTGGTTGTCGGGGGTTAGATGGCGCGCAATCGTGAAGCTTTCGGTCAAACTACGAAGAACTTTCAGTGACCGTCGCGCGTCGATCTCGCGACTAGGCTCCGGCGAGGGCGCGGGCGAAGTCGCCTGCGTCAAAACTCCGCATGTCGGCCATGCCCTCGCCGACGCCTATGGCGTGGATCGGCAGCCCGAACGTCTCCGCCGCGGCGACCAGCACGCCGCCGCGGGCGGTGCCGTCGAGCTTGGTCATGACCAGGCCCGTCACCCCGGCGATGTCGCGGAACACCTCGATCTGGTTCAGCGCGTTCTGGCCGGTGGTGGCGTCGAGGACGAGCACCGTGTCGTGGGGAGCGGTCACCGACTGCTTGTTGAGCACGCGGCGGATTTTTGCCAGCTCGTCCATCAGGTCGGCCTTGTTCTGCAGGCGGCCGGCGGTGTCGATGATCAGCACGTCGGTGCCGGCCTTGCGCGCCGCCTCAAAGGCGTTGAACGCGAGGCCCGCCGCGTCGCCGCCCTCCGGCCCGGCGATGACCGGAACGCCAGCGCGCTCGCCCCAGATCTTCAACTGCTCGGTGGCGGCGGCGCGGAAGGTGTCGCCGGCCGCCAGCATGACAGTATAGTCCTGCTCGGCGAAGCGGTGCGCCAGCTTGGCGATGGTGGTGGTCTTGCCGCTACCGTTGACGCCAACGACCAGGATCACCTGCGGCCGCGGGAAGGCGGTGACCGCCAGCGGCTTGGCCACCGGGGCGAGCGCCGCCTCGATCTCGGCAGCGACGGCGGCGCGGATGCCGGCATCGTCGATCGCCTTGTCGAACTTGTCGGCGCGCAGGCGGTCGGCAACGCGGGTGGCGACGCCGACGCCGAGATCGGCCCCGATCAGCGCCTCTTCGATCCGTTCGAGCGCGGCATCGTCGAGCCGCGTCGTCGCCAGCACGCCGAGGCCCGCGCCAAGCTTTGCCGACGAGCGCGCCAACCCGGAGCGGAGTTTCGACAGCCAGCCAGCCGGTTCGGTCATGTGCACTCCAGTTGGCCGTCGGCGACGCGCCGGGCGGTGAGGGCGACGATGCTGCCCGGCGGCGACGGCGGCACGCGGGCGGGGAAATAGGCCTCGGTGCGGCCGCGGCTGCCGGATCGTTCGACGAGCACGCGCTGCGGCCTGCCGACCGCCGCTGCCAGCGCGGTGGCGGTGCGCGCCGCGCCCAGCGCCCGCAGCCGGGCCGCTCGTTCACGAGCGACGGCCGCCGGCACCTGCGGCATCCGCGCCGCCGGGGTGCCGGGCCGCGCGCTGTACGGGAAGACGTGAAGCTGGGTCAGGCCGCAGTCGTCGACGAGGCGCAGCGTCTGCTCGAACATCGCTTCGGTCTCGGTCGGGAAGCCGGTGATGAAGTCGGCGGCGAACGCGATGCCCGGCCGGCGGGCGCGCAGGTCGGCGCAGAAGCGGAGGGCATGGTCGCGACCGTGGCGGCGCCGCATGCGCTTCAGGATCAGGTCGTCGCCCGACTGCAGCGACAGGTGCAGTTGCGGCATCAGCCGGGGTTCGGACGCGACCGCGTCGAGCAGTGCGGCGTCTGCCTCGATGCTGTCGATCGAGCTGAGGCGCAGGCGGGGCAGGGTGGTGCGGCCGAGAATGGCCTGGACCAACGTGCCGAGTGTCTCGCCGTCATGGTGGTAGCTGGTCAGGTCGACGCCAGTCAGCACGACTTCGTTGCAGCCGGCGTCGATCAGGCGCGCGATGCCGTCGACAATGTCGCCCAGCGGGATCGACGCGGACGGACCGCGGGCACGCGCGATGATGCAGAAGGTGCAGGCGTGGTCGCAACCGGTCTGCACCGGGACGAAGGCGCGGGTGTGTGCGGCGGCTGGCGGCGCTGCAGCTCGCCGTGCGCCGCCGTAGCTGGCCGGGTCGAACTTGCCCTGCCGCCCGACCGTCGCGAACCACGTAAATGCCCCCGGCTCGACCTCGGCCGCGCACCCGGTCACAACGACCCGCGCCCCGCCGCGGGCCGCGCGCCGTGCCGCCTGCGCACCCTGGCGGACCGCCTCGCCGGTGACCGCACAGCTGTTGACGATGGTCAGCCCCGGGTCGTCGACCAGCCCGGCCAGCACCGCCGACTCGGCGATGTTGAGGCGGCAGCCGAAGCTTAGCACCTGCGTCACGCGAAGCCGTCCGGGTCGATGTCGCCGGTGAAAACCGTCACCGCGGGGCCGCCGAGCACCGCATGACCGTCGGCGCGCCAATCGACCGTCACGTCGCCGCCCGGCAGGCTGACCCGCACGCGGCGGTCGGCCAGCCCGCGCCGCATGGCGACCAGCGCGGCCGCCACCGCGCCGGTGCCGCAGGCGCGGGTCAGGCCGGCACCGCGCTCCCAGACCCGGAGTTTGAGATGGTCGCGGGCGACCACCTGCGCGACGCCGGCGTTGACGCCTTCGGGGAACAGCGGGTCGTGCTCGATCTCGGCGCCGGTTGTGCCAAGCGGCACCGCATCAGCGTCGGGCACGAAGAACACGACGTGCGGGTTGCCGACGTTGACCGCGCCGGGCCGCTCCAGCCCGCCCCAGCCGACCGGCATGTCGAGCGTGTCCATCGCATAGGCGAGCGGCACCGCGTCCCATTCGAACGCCGGGCGGCCGAGGTCGACGCTGGCGGCGCCATCACCGGCTTCGGCACCGAGCACGCCCGCCAGCGTCTCGATGTCGGGCGAGCCGCCGAGCAGCGCCGCGACGCAGCGCGCGCCGTTGCCGCACGCCGCGACCTCGCCGCCGTCGGCGTTCCAGATCCGCATGAAGACGTCGGCTTTGTCGGAAGGCTCGAGCACGAACAGCTGGTCGCAGCCGATGCCGGTGTGGCGGTCGCAAAGGCCCCGGACCTGCTGACCGGTCAGCGCCAGCGGGTGCTCCCGCGCATCGAACACGACGAAGTCGTTGCCGAGGCCGTGCATCTTGGTGAAGGGGCGGCGCATGTCGGCGGCGATGTAGCGGGATGACGCCGCCGCGGCCACCGGCTATATCGCCCTCAATGCCCTTCGGAGCTTCCCAATGAGCGCCCAGCCATGAGCGTACGTCCCTGGCGCGATATCGCGCGCCGTCAGTCGCGCCGGATCATGGTCGGCAAAGTGCCCGTCGGCGGCGGCGCGCCGATCGCGGTGCAGACCATGACCAACACGCCGACCGAAGACGCAGCCGCGACCATCGAGCAGATCCGCCAGTGCGTCGCGGTCGGGGCCGACATCGTGCGGGTCAGCTGCCCGACGGTCGAGAGCACTGCGGCGATGCGCGCCATCACGCGCGCGTCCGAAGTGCCGATCGTCGCCGACATCCATTTCCACTACAAGCGCGCGCTCGAAGCCGCCGACGCGGGCGCCGCCTGCCTGCGCATCAACCCCGGCAACATCGGCAGCCAGGAGCGCGTCCGCGAGGTCGTGCGTGCCGCGAAGGCCAACGGCTGCGCGATCCGTATCGGCGTCAACGCCGGCAGCCTCGAGCGTCACCTGCTCGAGAAGTACGGCGAGCCGTGCCCCGAGGCGCTCGTCGAGAGCGCCCTCGAGCATATGAAGATGCTGCAGGACGAGGACTTCCACGAGTTCAAGGTCAGCGTGAAGGCGTCGGACGTGTTCCTCGCCGTCGCCGCGTACCAGGGGCTGGCGGAGGTCTGCGACTATCCCCTCCACCTCGGCATCACCGAGGCGGGCGGCCTGCAGGGCGGCACGGTCAAGTCGTCGATCGGACTCGGCATGCTGCTGTGGGCGGGCATCGGCGACACCATCCGCGTGTCGCTGTCGGCGGACCCTGTCGAGGAGGTCAAGGTCGGCTATCATATCCTGAAGTCGCTCGGCATCCGGGCGCGCGGCGTCCGTGTCGTCAGCTGCCCGAGCTGCGCGCGCCAGGGTTTCGACGTCGTCAAGACCGTCGAGCGGCTGGAGACGGCGCTCGCGCATGTCACTACCGAGCTGTCGCTCAGCGTGCTGGGCTGCGTCGTCAACGGCCCCGGCGAGGCGCGCGAAACCGACATCGGCATCACCGGCGGCGGCGGCGGTAAGCACATGGTCTATCTGTCGGGAGTCACCAGCCACCACATCGACGAACCCGCGATGGTCGACCACATCGTGTCGTTGGTTGAGAAAAAAGCTGCCGAGATCGAGGCGGCGAAGGCGGCTGCCGAGGGGCTGCTGGTGGCGGCGGAGTGAGCGTCGCTAAGGTACGGGCCACGGCCCGGCGGATGACCGGGGAAGAGTGCTTTGCTGCATTCGGAACGAAGCCGCGCAACGTCCAATGGAGTTGGTCGGCACGGAGCGAGGACGGCAGCGTCGTGGTTGTCAGACTTTGGGATGATCGGCTCTTCGATAAGGCTAGGCGATATCGGGTCGAGAATTACGAGGGCAGTGATGATCGTCTGAGACTCGGCCAGCGCGAACTAATGGAAAATCTTCAGCACGCGGTCGATCGCTGTGGTGGTATCGTGCGGGTCATTCTTATCAGGGCGAGGGACAAGACCGCTATACCCCGTTCCATCAAGGAAGGATGGCCAAGCGATCTTGTTATGCGAGTAACGAATCTCGACGCTGCCAACGCAAGTGCCGACCTGATCCGAGTCGACGCTCATTGACGACCATCCGCCCCGCCACCCCCGCGGATGTTGGGCAGATCCTGCAGTTCATCCGCGACCTCGCCGAATATGAGAAATCGCCGCAATCGGTCGTCGCGACCGCGGCGCAGGTTCACGACGCGATGTTCGGCAACCGCCCGGTGATCGAGGCGGTAATCGCCGAAAGCAACTCCAGGCCCGTCGGCTTCGCGCTGTTCTTCCACAATTATTCGACGTGGACGGGGTGGCGGGGTATCTACCTCGAGGACCTGTACGTCGCGCCGGAGGCGCGCGGCAGCGGCACCGGCAAGGCGCTGCTCGGTCATGTCGCCCGGCTCGCTCTCGAACGCGGCTGCGCGCGTTTCGAATGGGCGGTACTCGACTGGAATACGCCCGCGATCGGGTTCTACCGCTCGCTCGGCGCGGTGCCGATGGACGAGTGGACGGTAATGCGCCTGACCGGCGACGCGCTGGCGAAGGTCGCGGCCGGGGCATGAACGCTTGGGCGGCCCTCGTCGTCGGCGGGCTGTTCGAGGTCGGGTTCACCACCTCGCTCCGCTACGTCGACGGGTTCAGGAACTGGCCGTGGGTGCTCGCCTTTCTCGTTTCGGTCAGCCTCAGCATGGGGTTGCTCGAGTACGCCTCGCGCACCATCCCGCTGGGCACCGCCTATGCGGTATGGGCCGGGATCGGCGCGGCGGGCACGGCGGCAGTCGGCATCCTGGCCTACAACGACCCCGCCAGCCTGCCGCGCCTGCTGCTGCTCGGCGGCCTGATCGGGTGCATCATCGGGTTGAAGCTGCTGCACTAGCGCCCTACACGCGCCGACCATGGCAGACAAAGTGCAGCGCGTTCGCGGGACGCAGGATTTGTTCGGCGAGGACATCGCGCGCTTCGACCATGTCGTCGAGACGTTCAACCGGGTGCGCAAGCTGTACGGCTTCCGCCGCGTCGACGTGCCGGTGTTCGAGTTCACCAGCGTGTTCGCGCGGACGCTGGGCGAGACCACCGACGTCGTGTCGAAGGAAATGTACTCGTTCGAGGATCGCGGCGGCGAATCGCTGACGCTGCGCCCCGAGTTCACCGCCGGCATCTGCCGCGCCTATATCTCGAACGGCTGGCAGCAGCACGGGGTGCTCAAGCTGGCGGCGCACGGCCCGCTGTTCCGCTACGAGCGCCCGCAGAAGGGCCGCTACCGCCAGTTCCATCAGCTCGATGCGGAGATCATCGGCGCTGCCGAACCCGCCGCCGATGTCGAGGTGATCGCGCTCGGCGCGCAGGTGCTGAGCGAGCTGGGGCTGAGCGACAAGGTCGTGCTGCAGCTCAACACTTTGGGCGATGCCGAAAGCCGCGCGGCGTGGCGCGAGGCGCTGGTCGCGCACTTCACCGCGCACCAGGATGCGCTGTCGGGCGAGAGCCGCGAGCGGCTGGCCAAGAACCCGCTGCGGATTTTGGACTCGAAGGCCGAGTGCGACCGCGCGCTGGTCGCCGACGCGCCGCGCATCGACGCGCATATGACCAGCGACGCGGCGGCGTATTTCGACAGCGTTCAGAAGGGCCTGCAGGCAGCGGACGTGGAGTTCGTCCGCAACGAGGCGCTGGTGCGCGGCTTCGATTACTACCGCCACACCGCGTTCGAGTTCGTGACAGACCACCTCGGCGCGCAGGGCACGGTGATCGGGGGCGGGCGCTATGACGGCCTGATCGAGGCGATGGGTGGGCCGCACACTCCCGCCGTCGGCTGGGCGGCGGGAATCGAGCGGCTGGCGATGTTGATCCAGCAGCCAAAGGAGGAGTTCGCACGCATCGTGTTGGTGCCGGATAGCCCCGATATGACTGAAGAAGCGAACGCGATCGCCTCCAGTCTCCGCCGCGGCGGGCTCGAAGCGGCTATCAATATTGCTTACAAGGGGAACGCTAAGCGCCGGATAGAGCTGGCCAAGAAATCTGGTTATGATGCGTTGCTTTTTATCAGAAAGGCCGATGATCCCAGAGGTCGCCTAAACTTGACGCACATTGCTGGGCCGGAAACAGCGTCTGAGCTTTTGCTGAAAGTTTTAAGCTACTTGCCGGATCAATATCCATCACTGTCTGGCGATGGTCCCGCATGATCCACATCTCCCCCGACCGCATCGCGCAGATCGAGCGGCGTCATGCCGACCTCGCCGCGCGCATGGGCAACCCCGACCTCGCCTCGGACCAGTTCGTCCAGCTGTCGAAGGACTATGCCGAGCTGACCCCCGTCGCCGAGGCCGCTGCCGCAGTTCGCAAACTCCGCGAGGAGGAGGCCGACCTCAACGCGCTGCTCGCCGACCCCGAGATGAAGGAGATGGCCGAGGCCGACCTCGAAGCCGTCACCGCGGCGCTGCCCGCCGCCGAGCGCGCGCTGGCGCTGAAACTGCTGCCGCGCGACACCGCCGACGACCGGCCCGCGATGCTCGAAATCCGCCCCGGCACCGGCGGCGACGAGGCGGCCTTGTTCGCCGGCGACCTGTTCCGCATGTACCAGCGCTACGCCGAAACCCAGGGCTGGAAGATCGAGACGATCAGCGCAAGCGCCGGCGAAATGGGCGGCTTAAAGGAAGTCATCGCGTCGATCACCGGCGCGCAGGTGTTCGCCCGCCTGAAGTTCGAGGCCGGGGTGCACCGCGTCCAGCGCGTGCCCGCGACCGAAACGCAGGGGCGCATCCACACCAGCGCCGCGACCGTCGCGGTGCTGCCCGAGGCCGAGGAGGTCGACGTCCAGATCGACGAAGCGCGCGACCTGCGCATCGATGTCTTCCGCTCGTCGGGGCCGGGGGGGCAGTCGGTGAATACCACCGATTCGGCGGTGCGGATCACGCACATCCCGTCGGGCCTCGTCGTCATCCAGCAGGACGAGAAATCGCAGCACAAGAACAAAGCCAAGGCGCTGAAGGTGCTGCGGACGCGCCTTTACGAGGCGGAACGCAACAAACTGCACGAGGCGCGCGCCGCGGACCGCAAGTCGATGGTCGGCAGCGGCGACCGGTCGGAGCGCATCCGGACCTACAACTATCCGCAGGGGCGGGTGACCGACCACCGCATCAACCTGACGCTGCACCGCCTGCCCGAGATCATGGAGGGGCCCGGCCTCGAGGAACTGGTCGCGGCGCTGATCGCCGAGGACGAGGCGGCGCGGCTGGCCGAACTGGCGGGATAATTTCCCTCTCCCCTTGAGGGAGAGGGACCGGTCGCCATTTCGGCGACCAGGGTGAGGGCATGGCGGAACCACGCTACGACAAACTGACGCTCGCCCGCGCCCGCGCCTTGCGCGCGGCGGAAACGCCGGCCGAGACCAAATTGTGGGCGATGCTGCGCGGGCGGCACCTGCGGGTGAAGTTCCGTCGCCAGCAGCCGATCGGGCCGTTCATCGTCGATTTCTTTTGTGCCGAGGCGCGGCTCGTTGTCGAGTTGGATGGTCCGAGTCATGATGGGCGGCGCGGTTATGATGAGCGCCGGACGAAATGGCTTGAGGGGCAGGGCTATCGCGTCGTGCGGCTTGCCAACGAGGCTGTCCACGAACGGCCCGAGGAGGTTTACCAGGTGCTGGCGACGGCGCTCGCGTCCCCTCACCCTGGTCGCCAAGAGGCGACCGGCCCCTCTCCCTCAAGGGGAGAGGGACTCCGTATCGCCGCGGCGTGCATCGACCGGCTCGATGCGGAGGTCCTGCTGGCGCACATGCTCGGCATCCCGCGCCTCGACATGCTGATGCAGCCCGAAACGCCGGTGGACGCGGCGGCGTTCGCAGCGCTGGTCGACCGCCGGGCGGCAGGGGAGCCGGTGGCCTATATCACCGGTACCCGTGAATTCTGGTCGCTCGACCTGCGCGTCGGTCGCGGTGTGCTGATCCCCCGGCCTGATTCGGAGACGCTGGTCGAGGCGGCTGTGCGCCACTTCGCGGGCCGCGCGCCGGCGACCGTCCTCGATCTCGGTACCGGTTCGGGCGCGTTGTTGCTGGCGGCGCTGAGCCAGTGGCCGGGCGCGACCGGGGTAGGCATCGACGCCGCCCCAGTTGCGCTGGCCTGCGCGCGGCGCAACGCGGCGGATTTCGGCGGCCGGGCACGCATCGTCGCCGGCGGCTGGGCCGGCACCGGCGCGGCGTTCGACCTCGTGCTGTGCAACCCACCCTATATCGCCGACGGCACGCCGCTGCCTCGCGATGTCGTCGACTGGGAACCGCATGGGGCGCTGTTCGCCGGACCGGACGGGCTCGCCAACTATCGCAAGCTCGCGATCGTGATCGGCGCGCAGATCGCGCCCGGCGGCATTGCGTGCGTCGAGATCGGCCACGACCAGCGCGACACCGCGGCGGCGCTGTTCCGGGCGCAGGGCCTCGACGTAACTGTGCATGACGACCTGGCCGGCTTGCCGCGCTGCCTCGCGATTACCAATTAGCGCTTGGAGACCCGCGGATTTGCCGCTAGGGCTGATGCCAAGGCAGGCTGGACCCCTTAGAGAAGTCCCCTGCTCGACCGACCTTTCGAACGACGCGACCACGGGCACCGACGCCCAGCGGCGCGCCCAGCAACGGGTCGGCACCCTCATCGCGAGCAGCCCAGGCTTTGCCTGCGCGGCCATACGGGGACGAGACATTTGATACGCAACAACAATCAGCAGAATGGCCGGCGGCGCGGGCGTGGCGGCGGGCAGGGCGGCGGTAGCGGCGGGATGCCCCAGCGCGCCCCGGGCAGCCAGAACTACGGCAACAACCGCCTCGACATTCGCCAGCGCGGCAACGCCACCCAGCTGCTCGACAAGTACAAGACGCTGGCCCGCGACGCGGCGCAGCAGGGCGACCGGGTGGCGAGCGAATATTATCTCCAGTACGCCGATCATTACTTCCGCGTCCTGAACGAGATCCGCGAGCGCCAGCCCGAGCATCAGCGCGGCCCGCGTCCCGGCTATGACGCCGACGACGAGGATGCCGACGTCGGCAACGGCTATAACCCCGGCTACAATGCCTCGAACGACGGTGCCCAGGCCGACAACGACCGCGACGAGCAGCAGCGCTACGACAATGGCCAGCGTGGAGATGCGCCGCGCCAGTACGAAGCACGGGGCAACGACGACCGGCCCCAGCCGGACCGACAGCAGGAGCGTCCGGCACCGGATCGTGCCCAATCGGACAACCGCCGTGACAACGCCCGCCGCGACGACCAGCGTCAGGGCAGGGGCGATGCGCGGGGTACTGGCCGTGGCGAGTATCGCGACGAGCAACGCCGCGACTCGCGCGACGACAACCGCTTCGACGCACCGCGCGACGAGGCGATGACCGAGGCCCCGGCACCGGACCGCGACGAGCCGCCGATGCTCGCCGGGCTGCCCGGACCGGCGACGCTGTCGCCCGTCGCGGCTGCCGAACCGGCCGCCGAGGAGGCCCCGCGCCGACGTCGCGGCCGGCCGCGCAAGGTTGTCGACGGAGCGGCTGCCGACACCGTCGACGCCTGACCGGCGCGGCGCGTGAACGACGGAGCCCGGCCGATGAAAATCGGTCGGGCTGCGGCCGTTTCAGCGCAGTTACATACCGTGGCCGATCAGCAACGCCCCGCTTCCGACTGGCATTCCTTCAATCGATTGCAATAAAAGTGTAACCAAAAACTCACAAAGCGCCCTTAGCGCGGCGACATCGCCACGGCCAAAGGCAGGATCAGACGCCATGATGACGACTAAATTCATAACCTCCCTCTTGGCGGCGAGCGCCCTGGCCGGCCTCGCTGTAGTACCCGCTGCGGCCCACAAGACGGGCAAGGCGCGCAGTCACAGGGCTGCTACGGTGTCGAACGATGCCGAACTGCGCCGGCTCATCGAAGCCCAGCAGGCCAAGATCGACGAGCTTACCGCCAGGGTCGCGGCGATGGGCACCGCCTCCGCCCCCGGCGCGGTCAGCGAGGAAGAGCAGACATCGCGCGACGAGGCCGCCGCCAACAACGAGTTCCTGAAGGCCCAGGTTGACGCGCTGCAGGCGCAGCTCGAGGTCGTCAAGACCACTACAGCGCAGAACGCCCCGACTTGGTCGGGCATGCCGCAGTTCAAGGGTGCGGGCGGCTTCTCGTTCAAGCCGAACGGCGAAATCCAGTATGACGCCGGCTACACTGGCAACCCGAACAACCGCGTCGCGACGTCGGGCCTCGGTTTCAACAACCGCGCCCGGCGCCTGCTGCTGGGCGCGTCGGGCGACCTGCCGGGCGATTTCAAATACGCTTTTCAGTTCGATTTCGCCCAAGCCGGTGTCGGCTACGAGGACATCGTGCTGTCCTATGAGCCCAAGGGCAAGCCGTACACGGTGACCATTGGTTACTTCTATCCCTACAACAGCCTCGACAACCTGACTTCGAACCGCTTCGTTTCGGTGGTCGAGCGTAACCAGGCCGTCGACGGCTTCGGCCAGGGCCGCCGTCTTGGCGTCGGCGTCGGCTACACATCGGGCGATTTCCGGATCAATGGCGGTGTCTTCGCCAACCAGATCAACAACGCCAATTTCGACAACAACGATTGGGCGCTCAGCGGCCGGATCCTCTACGCGCCGCTGATGGGCAGCAATCAGCTGCACTTCGCGGTCAACGGCGAATACCGGCGTTTCCGCCGCAATTCGCTCGGCGTCCGGTACCGTTCGCGACCGTTCACGCAGACGACTGATGTCCGCTTCGACGACGCCGGCACGATCGCAGCCTATGGCGACTATGTCATCGGCCTCGAGGCGCTGGGAATCTTCGGCCCGCTGCATGTCCAGGGCGAGGCAAAGTACGTCAAGACCGACGGCATCCGGCCGGGCGAGGGGCTCGATAACGGCGAGATCGCCAGCGGTACGCGGCTGGTGTCGGACCCGAGCTTCTTCTCGGCCTATGGTGAGGTCGGCTATTGGCTGACCGGCGAGACCCGCGGCTACAAGAACTTCAAGATCGACCGCACCAAGATCCTGAACGGCTTTGACAAGGGCGGTTGGGGTGGTTTCAACCTCGTCGGCCGCATCGACTATATCGACTTGAAGGACAAGGTCGGCGGTCCCAACGTCGGCAATCCGCTGACCAACGGGCAGGTTGTGAACGGCATCCTCAACGGCGGGCAGCAAACGGGTTATATGCTGGCGCTGAACTGGTGGCCGATCGATTATGTGCGCTTCACCGCGCAGTATATCCATACCGAAATTGAGGGCGGCCCCAACGCCGGTGTCGTCCGACCGATCAGCAGCCGGCCGATCTACGACCGCAAATATTCGACCGACGGTGCCGTGTTGCGCGCGCAGGTCGACTTCTAATTCTATCGCGACGGCATCAGGGGCGGCCCGGCGACGGGCCGCTCCATTGCGTCTAGCGCAGCTCGCCGGTGTCGTCGGCGGGCAACCCGGCGACGGCGCCGTCAATGCCGCTGCGGGCGCTCACGAACACCAGGCCCATCAGCCCGGCCCCGAGCATCAGCGACAGCGTGATGCCCAGCCCCATCGCGATCAGGAAGTGCAGGTGCATCGGCGTACCGGTCCGGATCAGCCATGTCACAGCAACGGCGACGACGGTAAGCGAGAAGGCGAACATTTACACCATAAGCCGCCGGAACCAGCGCCAGTGCTCGGCGGCGCTGCGCTGGCGATCGTTGGAGATGCTGATCGCCACGCTCTTTCCTTTGGCTTCGATTGGCGCGACACTCGGCACCGGCCACTCATATAATGCACGAGGCCTGCTTTGGGAGACACCGGCGATGACCATCGGCGCGATGCTGGCGGGCAAGAAGCCGCTGATCACGGTGACCCGTGCCGACACCGTGCGCGACATCGCCCGGCTGCTTTACGAGAATCGCATCGGCGCGGTGCTGGTGGTCGAGGACGGGGCGATTCTGGGGATCGTCTCCGAACGCGATATCGTCGCGGCGCTGCACGTGCGATCGGCGATCCTCGACTGTACCGCGGCTGAGGTGATGACCGCGCCCGTGCATACCGTGCCCCCCGGCCTGACCGCAGCCGCCGGCCTCGCCGAGATGACCGACCGCCGCTTCCGCCATCTGCCGGTCGTCGAAGGCGGGCGATGCCTCGGGCTGGTGTCGATCGGCGACCTGGTCAAGCGCCGCATCGAGGACGCGGAGCGCGAGGCGGCGAGCCTGAAGGATTATATCCAGACTGCCTGAGTCAGAATTTTTGTAGCGGCCTGCGAGAAAAGGGTTGCCAGCTTCGCGCACGCCGCCTAGATGACCGCTCCCGGCGGCGGGCGGCGCGGTTTCGCTCCTCCCTCCACTCCGACAGCGGCGGCGGAATAGCCCTCTAAACAGGGGCTTCCCGCTATTGCGGTCGGAATGCCGGTTTCGGTTGTGACGCGGATTGGTCCGCAGCATGACCGAAAAAAGACGTTGACGGGGACTGAGACGAGGCCCATAAGCCTCCCCCGACGCCGAGACGAACCAGCGGGTTCGCCACCGGGTCTCGAAAAAGCACTGTTCGGGTCTCCCCGCTAAACCGGGGAACTGAGCAGTGTCGCCGTTTCGCTGGGTAACACCGCCGGTTCGGCTGCTCTTTCTCATTGTAGGTTGAATGAAGGGACATGTGGGCGGCGGTCGACGTTCCGGGCAATTTAGGGTCCGCGTTGCGTCGTAAATACGCTGCTTATATGTCTTTAACGTACCACATAGTACCATCGATCTTGGACTTCGGTCTTGGCTCGAGAATGCTAGTTGAACGTTGTGCAGACAGATAAGCTCCTAAAACGGGGTTTCGTTTCGGTCATCCCTTCGGGGTTGGGCGGGGCGTTATTCCGATCATGAACTTGAGAGTTTGATCCTGGCTCAGAACGAACGCTGGCGGCATGCCTAACACATGCAAGTCGAACGAGACCTTCGGGTCTAGTGGCGCACGGGTGCGTAACGCGTGGGAATCTGCCCTTAGGTACGGAATAACAGTGAGAAATTACTGCTAATACCGTATGATG
>Ga0209181_10000195_pt1 | contig 110934 bp, 95 predicted proteins | sample MAT05_FD_187208 | JGI IMG/M metagenome (GOLD analysis project Ga0209181, IMG submission 187208) | Freshwater microbial communities from Lake Fryxell liftoff mats and glacier meltwater in Antarctica - MAT-05 (SPAdes) (version 2) | ecosystem: Environmental > Aquatic > Freshwater > Ice > Liftoff...
ACGCCGGACAACCTCGATCTGGCCGAGGCGCAGACCGAGCGGATCCTGTCGCTGGCCGACGCCCGTGAGGTCTGGCAGCGCGAATACATCAACAAGATCCTTGCGTTGAACGACGGCAATCGCACCAAGACGGCACGCGACCTCGATGTCGACCCGCGCACGGTGTTCCGCCACCTCGAGCGTGAGCGAGGCGGAGAGAGCTGACCATGACGTCGTTGTCCGGGACCGGGACGCCTCGCGGCGCCAACGCTCTCGGGCGCGATGCTATGTATTCCAAGCACTTGAGCCTGCCGTTACGGGCTCGGAGGTGGCTGGCACCTGTCTTGCTGACATGCAGGCGGGCGGGCCTCGTGGGCCTGTCCCTCGGCATGGCGACCTGCTTGCCGCCCGACTTCGAAATCGTGCCGCGGGAGAACAACCCTGTGTCCATCGACAAGGCCCTTCTCACGCGCTCACCCGACCAGTACCAGGACATCCCGCCGGATTGTGATCCGGTGGTGTTCGACCTGTCCAACAGCATCGTTGACGCCGACAAGAACGACCCCGTGACGATCGCCTGGCTTGTCGATTACGCCCCGGGGCAGAGCGTGCAGCCCGACTCGATCAACTTCAAGCGCTTCACTTTCGACCCGTGCAGGAACCCGAAGGCGACCGCCGGCCAGGTCTCGACCATCGAAGCGATTGTGTTCGACCGGGCTGTGCCGCTCGACATCCTCGGCAATGCCGACCTCTTGAAGGCGTACGTCGCCGACGACGTGACCAGCGACAGCGTCGTGTGGTTCGTCGGCTTCGAGGAATGCAACGAGAAGCGCCCGGAGTGCCGCTAGTGGTAAAGCTCCACCACTTCGCGGCCCTCGCGCTGCTCGGCTTCAGCACCGCCTGCGCCGACGCCGGCTCGGCGTTGCCCGACCAGCTCACCTGCAGCACGTCCAAGGACTGCGAGCCGGGCCTCGGCTGCAGCTTCAATCACTGCGTCGTGCCCGAGACCAATCGCCTGACGCTGGCGGCTCGCATCATCCCGCCGCCCACGAGCGGTCTCCTGCAACAGCAGATCCCCTCGTTGAGCCTCGCCGACGGCCCCGATCGGCTGGTGCAGCTGCTCGCCCCGACGACCGTGCGCGGCACCATCAAGCCCGCCGGCAACGGGCTCGTCACCAACCTCGAGGGCGAGCTCGAGGTGCGCACCGACGGCGACATCCCCGGACTCGACTTCGTGTTCTCGGCGCACTCGCTCCAAGGCCTCGACACCGATGGCTACGGCTACACGCTGACGCTCTTGCCGGGCCGCAGCTACACCGGCAGCTTCCGCCCGACCGATCGCACGCTGCCGCGCCACATCTTCCGCCTCGAGCCGAAGGACTTCGCGAGCGGCAACTTCGACATCACCCTGCCCGCGCAGAGCGACTATCTGAAGCTCGGTGGCCGCGTGAGGAAGAGCGACTACACCCCCATCGCTGGCGCTCGCATCGTCGTGCAGTCACCTCCCCCCAACAAAGAGGTTGCCGCGGTGACGACCAGCGCCGGAGATCGCGGCTTGTGGGAAGTGCTCGTGCCGCCCGGCCTGACCTCCTTCGTCATCAAGACCGAGTCGCCGAGCGATGGCGCGGTCTTCCCCGAGTTCTCTACCGACGTCCTGACCTACGTGGCAGGCGCGCAGATCGACCTCGTCGTGCCCGACCTGCCACCCGGCACCGAGCCTATCAGCGCGGTTATCCGCGTGACCGAGCGCAAGACCGCGCCTGACGCATTGGCCCCGGCAATCGTGCCCGCGGTCGGTCGCACGGTGACGATTGTCGGCGTGCTCGCCGGAGGCACCTTGCGCCGCAGCGGCACCACCAACGAGCTGGGCGAGGTCACCTTCGAGACCCTGCCCGGAGCTTATGAGTGCCTCGTCGCTTCCCCGCCACAAGCCACCGGCGCGAGCTGGCATGGCTTCGTCAACCTCGCAAGCTGGAGCGAGGGCCTCACGGCCGATGTCGTCGCGATCGAGGTCGTGCCGCGCGTGCCGTTCGTAGGCCAGGTCACCGACGCGTTCGGGCTGCCAGTCGAGGCCGGCTCGCTCACGCTCGAGCGCCGCCTCGACAGCCAGGACGGAGACGCATTGTTCATCGCGCCCGCGCCTTTCGAAGCTCAGCTCGGTGCCGACGGTGTCTTCATGACGGCGATAGACCCCGGCACCTACGACGTGCTCGTCGCCCCCGACCCGAGCACCGGCGCACCCCACACCTTCGAGACCGACGTGGTCGTCGGCGCCGAGGGGTTGCGCTTCGACCTGGGATTGCCGCCTCCGGGCCTCCTGCACCTGACCGTCGCTGGTCCCGATGGCGACTGGATCGCCGGCGCCCAGGTCGAGCTCTGGATCAACGATGAGCTCGGCTCGCCGCGGCTCCTGTCGGTTGGCTCGACGACCAGCGATGGCTTCGTCGACATGATCGTGCCGCACCTCGGTGACGCGACGCCGCTCATCGAGTGGCAGTCACCCGGAAGCTTCGGCGCCCACCAGTGAGCCGCACATGAGCCAACAGTGGCACGCTGGTTTGTTCGATCGGCCGAGCTTGCGCTGGCCGTTTCGATTCTTCGTCGGCATCGCCCTGGCGACCGGACTCGGCATCGCTTTTCTCGGCCCTGGCGCACGTCCCTGGCTGCTGCTTGGCCTTGGCGCGGCGGGCGCGTTTCTCGCGTGGTCGGTCTACGACGAAACGAAGGGTCGTGCCGCAGCGATCGGTCGCCTGCGTGCGCGCTGGCTGGCCGAGCCCGACGTCATCGACAACGGCCGGGACCTGCACTTCAGCGAGGACGGCCAGCCGCTCATCGCGCGCCTGGCGTCGAGCCCGGACGGACACGCGGTGGCGATCCTGACGCCGCTACGCGAGTCGACGGCAGCATTCCGCATCGCCTCGCAGGAGCTGCCGCGACCGAGCTTCGATGGCGAGGATCCCGCCGTCGGTGGGCCGCCACTGGCGCCGCTGCCGGGCCTCCAGTCGATGCTGCAGGATACTCTCCGCATCGAAGGCAACGAGCCAGCCCAACTCGAGCGTTGGCTCGACCACTCGCTCGTGTCGGCGCTCATGTCGGCGGCACGCGATCATGCGGGCAGCTTTCGTGGTCTCACCTTCGACGGACGCTTCCTCGCGGTGCACTGGGTCGGTGATGTCGCGGCCGATCCCAGCGCTGTACGCGCGCTCTCGGCACCGCTCTGGCGGCCTTTCGTACCGCGCTTGCCGCCGCCCCGGGTGGATCTGTTGAACTGACTTCGCGCGGGTTGCATAGCGATGCATAGAGATGCTGGCGCATAGCGCATCGCACCACGCATGACGTACACTCCGGACGTGCGCGAGAAGCCCCCAACCGAACCCAATCACGTCAGCGATGGTTCCGTCGACAAGCTCATCGGGCTGTCGCGGCTCAACGACACGGTGGTCGACGTGCGCTCGCCGCTCGCGCGTCCGGCGTCAGCTCGGCCCGCGTCAGATCCAAAGCTCGGCTCGGTCCCGACGATCAACCCGCCCAGGTCGCAGCCGGTCGCCGTTCGCCCGACCCCGCCACGCGCGCCCGTCACCGCATCCATCGATGGCGTGATCGCCGAGCGTGACAAGGCACTCAAGATGGTCGCCGCGCGCGAGGGGATCCTGCAGGTCGTCGCGCATGACCTGCGCAACCCCCTGAACCTCGTGAAGGTCGGCGGCTCGCTGCTCACACGCATGGTGCGTGCGCACAAGGAAGGTGTCGCGGCCGGCGCCGATGGCAACGCCCCGATCGACCTGGCCCGCATCACCCAGGTGGCCGACACGCTGGTCATCGCGGTGCGGCGTATGGAGCGCTTGATAAGCGACCTGCTCGATCTGGAGGCCCTCGACAAGGGCGTCCTGCGCCTCGTTCGCGGGCCCGCCGATGCGGGCGCGATCGTCGACGAGGTGCTGGTCGAGATGCGCGCCAAGGCCGCCGAGAAGGGCGTCGAGATCCTGTCCGAGAAGCCGCGCCACGCGGTCATCATCGACTGCGACAAGGACCGCATCGCGCAGATCCTCGAGAACCTCCTCGGCAACGCGATCCGCTTCACGCCGACCGGCAAGCACATCATCCTGCGGCTACGCGAACAGCAGGGCGAAGCCCGCTTCGAGGTCGCCGACGAGGGCCCGGGCATCGCTGATCAGGACCTGCCGCGCATCTTCGACTCGTACTACCGCGCCGAGGTCCCGCAGGGCCGCGGTCTCGGCCTCGGCCTATCGATCTCGCTCGGGCTCGTGCGCGCCCATGACGGCGCCATCTGGGCCGAGAGCGCCCATGGTCACGGCGCGACGTTCGTGTTCACGATGCCGCGCCGCGACGTCAAGCGCGACACCATGGTTGAGCTACCCGCCGTGAAGCTACCGCCGCCCGTCCGCAAAGGCTGAAATTCGCGAAGTGGGACGCGCGGGCCCTTCGTCGCTCGCTTCCTCGGCGGCCTGTGAGGCCTGCCTCGTCGCGGCTCCTCGGTCGCGCGCGCCCCACTTCGCGAATTTCTAGTTGCTCTCGCTTCGCCTGCTAGGCGAATTCTTGGTTGCTCTCGCCTCGCCACGGCTTCGCCTGCTCGGCGAACTTTTGGTTGCTCTCGCCTCGCCTTCGCCTGCTCGGCGAATTCAACTCAGTCTTGCAGGAAGGGCAGACCACCGATGTAGTCGGTCTTGCCGATCTGCACGCCCGAGTGGCGCAGGATCGAGTACGCGGTCGTGATGTGGAAGAAGAAGTTCGGCAGCGCCAGGTGCAGCAGATAGTCGCCGCCCGAGAGCGCCTTGCCCTGGAACATCTTCGGGGCGATGCGCCGCTCGAGGGCACCGTCGAAGTCGGCGGCGGTGTAGGTCTCGAGGTGCTCGACCGCGGTGGCGACCCGCTGGCGCAGCTGCGCGAACGTGGTCTCAGTGTCGGGATGCGACGGAGGCGCCTTGGTCGACAGGTAGGCCGCGGCGAACTTCGGCGTGTCGCAGGCCGCCTGCACCTGGCGGACGAGCGGGTACTGGTCGGGGGCGAGCCGCGACTGGACCAGCACCTCGACGTCGAACGGCCGGGCTGCGGCGTACTCGGCGGCCTTGCCGAGCCAGTGGTCGAGGCTCTTGAGCATCTTGATCATCAGTTGGATTTGCGGGAACGCGTTCATCGAAGACTCCACTAGCGTTGGGTCGACCCGCTGGGGCGCTGAGGTGGCCCGCAGGTGCGGACGAAACCTACACCGTTGCAGAGCGCCGTCACCCAGCCCAATGGCGACCTTGCCCCGGAACCCGAGCGGGCCTATGACTCTCCGCCCAAGGAGGTCCCCGTGAGCGACGTTGCCCAGGTCATCATCATCGGCTCCGGCCCTGCCGGCCTCACAGCCGCCATCTATGCTGCGCGCGCGAACCTCGCACCGCTCGTCTTCGAAGGTCTACAGCCCGGCGGTCAGCTCACGATCACCACCGAGGTCGAGAACTTCCCCGGCTTCCCCGAAGGCATCCAGGGCCCCGAGCTGATGGACATCATGCGCAAGCAGGCGGAGCGCTTCGGCTCGAAGCATCACTTCGAGTACGTCGACAAGGTCGACCTCTCGAAGCGCCCGTTCGAGGTCGTCGTCAACGATGTCGTGCATCGCTCGCACGCGCTCATCATCGCCACCGGCGCCACCGCCAAGTGGTTGAATCTGCCTGACGAATCGAACTTCCAGGGGCGCGGCCTGTCGACCTGCGCGACGTGCGACGGCTTCTTCTTCCGCGACAAGGAGATCTTCGTCGTGGGCGGCGGCGACTCGGCGATGGAGGAGGCCAACTTCCTCACGCGCTTCGCCTCGAAGGTCAGCCTCGTGCATCGCAAAGACCACTTCCGCGCCTCGAAGATCATGGTCGATCGCGTGCTGAAGAACCCGAAGGTAGAGGTCCTCTACGAAAAAGAAATCGTCCGCTACCTGAGCGACAACGGCAAGACGGTGACCGGTGCCCGCCTTCGCGATACGCGCACAGGGGAAGAGCTCGACGCCAAGGTCGACGGCATCTTCCTGGCGATCGGCCACACCCCGAACACCGCTTTCCTCGACGCGCAGATAGCCCTCGACGACGGCGGCTACATCGTCCTGCAGGGCGCGACCGGTACCAACATCGAGGGCGTCTTCGCCTGTGGCGACGTCGCCGACACACGCTATCGCCAGGCGATCACCGCGGCCGGCAATGGCTGCCAGGCGGCGATGGACGCCGAGAAGTGGCTCGAGACGCAGCACGCACACTGACTGGGGTCGCGATTTCCCGCGAGCAGGCGAAGGCGTGGCGAGGCGGTAACCAGGAATTGTCCGACGATGACGAGTGGGCCGACGCAGAGGTAGGGCGCAGCGACACCTCGGTGCGTGTGCCGATCACTGCCGCACGCCAGGGCAAGGCCGCGTCGTTCACATTCGTGCGTAACGGCGAGCCGTTCACCGGGTTCATCGTCATCGGCAAGGACGGGCTGCCGCATGCGTGGGTCAATCGCTGCCCGCACGTGCCCTACCCGCTCGACTTCGGCGATGGCGAGGTGCTCGACCATGATGGCCAGACCATCGTGTGTGCGAACCACGGCGCACGCTTCGATACCGATAACGGTCGCTGCATCTGGGGACCCGCGCGCGGGCGTGGCCTCGAATCGCTCGCACTCGAGGTCGACGGCGACCACTGGCGCGTGACGATCAGCGACGAGCCGCCTGGCTGGCCGCGCGACCAGCAATGACGGCCTGCACGGCAATGCGTCCGGCACGACTTGCGCACACGCCGTCGCGACGCTAAGCCGAAGGCATGAAGCTCCGCGCCCTCGTGCTCCCCGTCCTGTGTCTCATCGCGTGTGACTCCAAGCCGAAGGCGCCGCCGCCAGCGGCCGACGCGGTATCCGACAGCACGCCCGCCCCCACGCCCGCGCCCACACCCACATCCGCGCCCACACCCACATCCACGCCCGCCACAGCAGCCGACGCGACCGCCTTCATCAGCGATATCAACACCCGCTTCCTCGCGCTGAAGGCGCGCGCGGAGACCTCCGAGTACATCAAGTCGACCTACATCACGCCTGAGACGGAGCGCAACGCGGCCGCCGCCCAGGCCGATGTGATGGCCTTCTTGAGCGAGGCTATCCCCAAGGCCGCGACCTTCCGCGATCTCGAGCTGCCCAAGGACGACCGCCGCACGCTCGAGCTGCTGCGCACCTCGCCGACCTTGCCCGCGCCCGCCGACAAGGCCCTACGCGACGAGCTCGCGGCGCTGTCCGCCAAGCTCGAAGGCCACTACGGCGCGGCCAAGAGCTGCAAGAAGGACGCGGCCGGCAAGGAGACCTGTCGCGATCTCGGCGAGCTCTCCAACGTGCTCGCCGACTCCAAGGCGAGCTGGGACGACCGCGTCAGCGCCTGGACCGACTGGCACGCGACCGCCGCCGAGCAGCGTCCGCGCTATGAACGCCTGGTCGAGCTCGGCAACCAGGGCGCCAAGGAGCTCGGCTTTGGCGACCTCGGCGAGCTGTGGCGCTCTGGCTACGACATGCCGCCGGCGGACTTCGAGGCGGAGATCGACCGCCTCTGGAACCAGGTCCGCCCGCTCTACGAGAAGCTCCACTGCCTCGCGCGTGAGCGCCTCTCGAAGCAGTGGGGCGCCGACAAGGTGCCCGCCAGCGGGCCCATCCCGACCCAGGTGCTCGGCAACATGTGGGGCCAGGACTGGGGCGCGCTCTACCCGATCATGACGCCGTATCCCAAGGCGCAGAGCTCGGACCTGACCCAGGCCATCGCCAAAAAGAAGCTCGACGCCAAGGGCATCGTGAAGATCGGCGAGGGCTTCTTTACCTCGCTCGGCATGCCCGCCCTGCCCCAGAACTTCTGGGATTACTCGCAGTTCACCAAGCCGCGTGACCGCGATGTGGTCTGCCACGCGAGCGCCTGGGACGTGACCTGGGGCGGCGAGGTCCGTCTCAAGATGTGCATCGAGGGCAGCGAGGACGACTTCATCACCGTCCACCACGAGCTCGGCCACATCTACTACTTCCTCGCCTACAACAAGCTCCCGGTGATGTTCCAAAACGGCGCCAACGACGGCTTCCACGAGGCGATCGGCGACGCCATCGCCCTATCGGTGACGCCGAAGTACCTGGTCGAGATGGGCCTCATGCAGAAGCCGACCGCTGTTGCAGCGTCGGTAGAGGCCGAGCAGGCGATGCTCAACGAGCAGATGAAGCGCGCGCTCGAGAAGGTCGCGTTCCTGCCGTTCGGCCGCTTGATCGACCAGTGGCGCTGGCACGCCTTCAGCGGCAAGCTCCCGAAAGACAAGTGGAATACCGGCTGGTGGGAACTCAAGGCGAAGATCCAGGGCGTCGCACCCCCGAGCCCTCGGACCGAGGCTGACTTCGATCCCGCCGCCAAGTACCACGTGCCGGCATCGGTTCCGTACATGCGCTACTTCCTCGCGGCGATCCTCCAGTTCCAGTTCCATCGCGCGCTCTGCAAGGCGGCGGGCCACGAGGGACCGCTCAACACGTGCTCGATCTACGGCAACAAGGAAGCCGGTGCCCGCCTCCAGGCGCTCCTCGCGGCTGGCGCCTCGCGCCCCTGGCAGGAGTCGCTCGCGGCCTTGACCGGCGAGACCGCCATGGACGCCAGCGCCATCCTCGACTTCTTCGCGCCACTCTCAGCTTGGCTCGACACCCAGACCAAGGGTCTGAGCTGCGGCTACTGAGGTCGTCCGCCCCCTTTCCGGAGGGGCGATACACCCGCCGCGACGGCTGATATTCGGCTGCAGCCGGTATTGACGCATTTATTCCATCCGGCCTAAGGTCCGCCCGAGTATCGGGGTTCGTCCCCTGGTCATCTTGCACCGAGGTAGTCGCTCGGTGCCATCGCGCTGGGAGGTTCAGCCCATCGCGACCGAGGCACCGCCACCGCGGTCTTCGGCAACCCCCTCTTTCGACCCCGCATGGGGATGGACGCTTCCATGAAGCTCATCTGGTTGGCACGGTCAGTTCGCCCGATTTGGCGCCGCCTTTCGCGGGCGCGCCTCGCGGCGACCGCCATCACAGCGGGCGGCCTGGCATTCGCCGGCTGCTCCGATGATGGCGCCGAACGATTCGCAGGCGTCGTGAGCTACGACGATTTCCCCGAGAGCGCGGCTGGTGCCGATCACTCGGACGACCTCGGCTTCGCCCATGCGTTCGTGCTCTCCGCGGGGTTTGCGAACGGCAGCGCCGTTCAATACCTCGACCTCGGTGAGTTCAACCCGATCCCGGCCAAGATCTACATCCTCACCAAAGGTGGCACGCCGATCGCGGGCCAGTTCCCCATCGTCGACACCCTGCCCGACGACGCCGAGTACTCGCCGTTCTGGCAAGTCGTCGACGTCGCGGTCACCGGCAGCTACACCGCCAACGACGTCAAGTCGCTGAGCGGAATCAAGGACGCCGGCTGGAAGCGGACCGACACGGCCGCGGCGCTGCACTGCCCGATCGTCAACCCCGACGCGACCTGGGTCGCCGCCGACTCCAGCACGACCTACACGGTGTTCTGGGGCACGGGCGAAGAGATCCCCAACCCCTACTTCGACTCGTCCGCGCCGATCGACAACGTCAACAAGCCGACGTTGAACGACGCGGACGCGGGACCTGGCGACATCCTGCTGACGCCCGTTTGGCAGAAGCGCCTGCGCGGCTTCTGCTGGTCGGATGACTTCGCGCGCCGCTACCCGCTGGTCGGTGACGCGGGCGCGATGTCGCTCGACTTGGCCGGCGCTGGCAATCGCTACGATACCTACAGCGTGGCCTTCGGCCCGGGTGGCGAGCTCGGCGCGGAGCCGACCAACCTGCTGCCGGTCTTCGATCGCAACCTCGGCGACAGCGACTACTCGCCGATCGTCTTCCAGAGCTTCGTCGCCTCGCTCGATGGCAGCCAGCCCGGGACGGTCGCCGACTTCGACCCGGAAGAGGTCGCCTCGGCCGAGCCGTCGGCGCTGCTCGACAACCCGATCGTCTTCCCGCTGGCGCTCGAGCGCTTTCGCGTGACGGTCAGCAACACCACCCCGGCCGAGGGCGCTGGCTCGCTCAACTTCGGCGCGGGCTTCGCGACGGTCGAAGACGGCGACGCGCCGATCTACTTCGATGGCGAAGCGGCCCCCTCGGCGCTCGCCGAGTTCGCGGCCACCGGCGACATCAGCGCGCTCGTCATCGGCTGGCCCGTCTCGGGTCGCCCGCTCTCGCCGACGCTCGACTCGCAGGTCGTACCCGCCGTCGCACCGGGTGAGTCGGTCTCGCTCATCGTGCTCGCGTCGCCGTTCGTGCCGCTCTTCACGCTCGTCCAGAAGATCGTCGAGCTCGACAATGGCTTCACCGGCGTGTCGGAGCTGCCGCTCTACGACGACGAGATGAGCGCCATCGCCACGCAGTCGGTCGACCTGTCGGCCCTCATCACCAACGCCGAGATCGAAGACCCCGAGTCGCCGCCCGACACCCTCGAGGTCGTCGGCCCCGCGCCGGACCTCGCCGACCCGATCGGCACTGTCGAGATCGAGCTCATCGTGCCCGCCGGAGGTACCCCGTGAAGACCACCCAAACACATAGTCATTTCGGGCGCTTGCCGCTCATCGCAGCGGCCCTGACCGCGGCCCTCGGCTTCTTCGCGCTCGCTTCGTCGGGCGTCGCGCACGCCCAGACGACGGGCTCTATCTCGGGCACCGCCGAGGACGTCAACGGCGCGCCCGTCTCCGGCATCAAGGTCAAGGTCTCGTCGAAGAACCTGATCGGCGGCGCGCGTGAGCAGCTCACCAAAGCCGACGGCTCCTTCCGCTTCGTCGACCTGCCGCCCGGCGACTACACCCTCGAGTCCTCGGCCAAGAACTTTACGCCGCAGGTCGCCAAGGGCATCCGCCTCTCGATCGGCCAGAACATCGACCTCACGCTCCTGATGGAGGTCAAGACGAACGAGGAGGTCATCAAGATCCGCGCGAAGCCGCTGGTCGACCTGACCAAGGTCCAGTCGGGCCTCTCGATCAAGAAGGAGTTCTTGGAGGAGATCCCGAACAGCCGCGACTACCAGGGCACCGCGCAGTTCCTGCCGGGCGTCACGGGCGACAGCGGCAATCCGACCATCAACGGCGGCTCGGCCTATTCGAACCAGTACCTGGTCGACGGCATGAACACGACCGACCCGACCACCAACACGTTCGCCCTCAACTTCAACTTCGACGCGATCGAAGAGGTCGAGGTCATCACCGGCGGCTTCTCGCCCGAGTACGGCAACGTGTCGGGCGGCGTCATCAACGTCGTGACCCGCTCGGGCTCGAACGACTTCGAGCTCGACGCCTCGCTCTACTACACCAGCGACGCCTTCATGCTCGAAGGCATCGAGGAGTCGCCGCGCGACTTCTCGAGCGTCACCGCAAACCTCAACGTCGGTGGCCCGATCATCAAGGATCTCCTGTGGTTCTTCGTCTCGGCCGAGTTCAACCACTCGAGCTCGCAGCTCCCGCGCGGCTCGTCGATCTCGCTGCTCGCCGACACGCAGCACCCCGCCCGCCTCTACGAGTCGATGTACTGGCTCATCAAGCTGACCTCGGCGCCGACCAAGCAGAACCGCTTCACGCTGCTCTTCCAGGGCGACCCGACGATCATCGACAACAGCGACCAGGACTCGACCGCCTCGGCCGACACCGAGACCCACCAGGACCAGGGCGGCATCCTCGCGTCGCTGCGCTGGGACGGCCTCTACGACCCGCTCGTCATCAAGCTGCAGGCTGGCTACAAGTATCAGTTCCTCGACGTCTTCCCGCAGAGGCGCGCCAAGTCGTCGAGCCCGTTCCGCATGCCCGGCTTCTTCGGCGCGGGCGCCCTCTCGGACAAGAACTCGTTCGGCGTGGCCCGCGGCTGCCTCGGCAAGGACGCGCTGGCCGATCCCGACAGCTTCGACACCGACAACGCCGGCAAGCCGACCAGGTGCGTGGGCGACGTGCAGACTGATGACGGCTTCGGCCAAGGCTACCACTTCGATCTCGACTCGGGCGGCGCCTTCGGAGGCAGCTCCAGCGACGTCTATATCGAGCGTTCGCGTTGGCAGTTCACGGGCACGGCGAGCTACTTTCTCGACAACGCCGCGGGCAACCACGAGTTCAAGCTCGGCTTCGACCTCGCGCTGATGAACGACACCGAGACCGCCTCGAACCCGGGCGGCGCGAGCGTCTTCCTCGATCTCGACCTGGACGGCGACGGCGTCGCAGATCCGTACGCGGCGCGGATCACGGCGACCGACAACAACCTGCTCAAGACGTCATCCGATGGCCTCATCTTCGCAGGCTTCCTGATGGACACCTGGAAGCTCTGGGACAATCGCCTGGTCATCCAGCCGGGCGTGCGCCTCGAGCAGTCGACCTACGAGAACTTCGCGGGCGACCCGATCCTCGACTTCTTCACCGTGAGCCCGCGCCTGTGGTTCGCGCTCGACCCCGTCAAGGACGGCAAGACGAAGATTCACGGCGGCTATGGCCGCTTCTACGAGACCGGCAACCTCGCGCTGTCGAAGTTCATCGGCCGCTCGATTGCGACCCGACTCGCCTTCTTCGACGAGGAGACCGGCACCTACATCGAGAACCCGAACCGGGTTCGGATCCAGGGCGGCGAGGCCGGCACGACGGTCGACAAGGACCTCGACCCCGTCACCATCGACGAGGTGCAGATCGGCCTCCAGCGCGCCATCTGCGAGCCGCTGTCGTTCGACATCACCTACATCCACCGCAAGTCGACCGACACCTGGGAAGACGACGAGACCAACCTCATCTGGAACCAGGCCGGCACCGACGTCATCGGGTCGCGCGATGGCACCGGCCAGCAGGTCTTCCGGCTCACCTCGAAGACCCACGCCGAGCGCACCTTCGATTCGCTCCAGCTCTCGATCATCAAAGAACTCGACGACCACTGGGCATTCAACGGCTCGTATTCACTATCGTTCTTCAAGGGCACCAGCCCCGAGTTCCTGACCGGCGCCTACGACAACTACCGCCAGGACGTGTACCTCAACGGCAACCTGCCCAATGACCACCGCCACACGATCAAGGCGCAGTTCTACTACCAGTTCGACTTCGGTCTCTCGCTCGGCCTCGCGGCCCAGTACGAGAGCGGCGGGCCCTACTCGTCGCAGTACCTCAACGACTACGACGGCGACTACACCAACCGCCGCGCGCCCCGCGGCAAGAACGCCGGTGCCGACCTCAACGACCCGTCCGACGACCGCGAAAACCGGCTGCAGGACTACGTGCGTATCGATGCCCGCGTGTCCTTCAACTTCAAGAAGCTCACCGGCGTGAACCTCGAGTTCATCGGCGAGGTCTTCAACCTCCTGAACATGGGCGCGGTCACCGCGGTCGAGCAGAACGTGACGGAAGGAGGTGGCTTCGGCACCCCACTGAACTACCAGACCCCGTTCAATGCCAACATCGGCCTGCGCTACCGTCTCTAGTGCCGTGACCGAGGCATGGTGAACCATGCCTCGCCGCTGTCCTTCGGACGTCGTCGCGGCACCAGTGTCCTGTCGCACAGCGATCGCGCTGTGCGGCAGTCTCACCTCGGCCGAGCCGCTCGGTCGCTACCCCGATGGGCGTAGCGACAGGGCCGGTCGGCCGACTGTTGCCGGCCTCATAGGGCTTGTTGTCGACGAAATTCGAGTTGCTGCGTAAGGGGGAAGGCCGCCTTCGACAGCGAGTCGGAATGCGGGTGCCTTCAACTGGAGTGTTCGAGACTCTATGTTCGGAGCCTTCAACGAACGGATGGATTCCAAGTCGCGACGACGCCTGGTCGTCTCGGTCGCTGTCTCGATCGTGCTCTACGCCGGGCTCGCTGCGATAGCGGTGGCCATCGCTTCGGGCGATGACGAAAAGCCCCCGGAAGAGCGCGAGGTCGAGGTGACCTTCGTGCGCAAGATCGAGGAGCCGCCCCCGCCCCCGCCGCCGCCCGCGCCCAAGCCGCTGGCACCTGGCCCGGTCAACCCGGCTCCACCGTCGCAGCCACCTCCGGCCAAGCCGCCGACTCCCGCGCTGCGGCGCGAGGCGCCCAAGGCGATCCCCAAGGCCAAGCCGGCCGAGGCCGACCCGCAACCGGCCAAGTCCGAGCGGGTGGTCGATCCCCTGCCCGCCAACAACGCGGGCACTGCGCCCACCGGCCCAACCGATCCCAATGGAGGCGACGGCCCGGGTGGCAACGGCAAGCCCGGCGATCCGCTTGGCGGTGGTGGTGGTGGTGGTGACACGCCGGGTGGCAGCGTGCCGGTCATTTTGCCGGCTGGCGCCACGGCGCCGATCCGCCTGAGCGCGCTCGTCACCGACGACGACTATCCCCGCTCGGCACGCGCCGCCAACATCGAAGGCGTCGTCAAGGTGAAGGTGGTCGTGAAGGTCGACGGCAGCGTCGAGCTCGTCAAGTTCATCCAGAGCGACGAGAACTTCGACGCCGCGGTGCGATCCATCTTGAAGCGCCTCAAGTACAAGCCTGCGGTCTACAATGGACAGCCGATCGCCGTGTTCCAGAACCTGACCTTTCCGTTCGAGATCAACTGACCTTCTGCGCGCAGCGCTGCTGCCGCATCCGACCTGAGGCTGCACATGGACTTCGCTGAGATCTGGGACCACATGGGGCTGCTCGCGCGCCTCGTGACCATCATCCTGCTGGTGATGGCCGTCGCGAGCGCCGGTGTGTTCATCGAGCGGCTGGTGGTCTTCTACAAGGCCCAGAAGAAGTCGCGCGAGTTCGCGGTCGCCTCGGCGACACCTCTCGAGACGCGCAACTACAGCGAGCTGGTCGCGGTGTGCAAGGCGCACGAAGGCAGTCACCTGGCGGAGCTGGTGCGCTCCGGCATCGACACTTTCTCGCGCGCGAGGAGTTCGCGTGAGCGCGGCGAAGTCGCGCACGTCGCCCCGGTAGAGCTGGCGCGTCGCTCGCTCGGACGCGCGCTCGAGACCCAGACCGCGCGCCTCCGACGCGGCTTTCCGGTCCTCGCCTCGGTCGGCTCGGTCGCGCCGTTCGTCGGCCTCTTCGGCACGGTCATCGGCATCCTGACCACCTTCAACATGATCGGCCAGAGCCAGTCGGGCGGCCTCGGCTCGGTGATGATGGGCATCTCGGAGGCGCTGGTCGTGACCGGTATCGGCCTCGCCGTCGCCATCCCCGCGGTGCTCGCCTTCAACATGCTGGTCAGCCAGTCGGAGAAGATCGAGCTCGGACTGACCACCGCCGCCAGCGAGCTGACCGACCACCTCGAGAACGCGCACGGGTCCGATGGCGGCCCGACGCATGGCGTTCGCCCATCGCTGGACAGACCCAGTGCCGGCCCGACCACGGCCGCCGCAGGTTCCATTGGCTGATCACGCACAGGGGACGGCCACGGGCTTCAGCCCGAAGAAGCGTGAGCGGGTGCGACCCGAGATCAACGTGACCCCATTGGTCGACGTGGTGCTCGTGCTGCTCATCATCTTCATGGTCGTGACGCCGGAGCTCGAGAAGGGCGGGCGCGTCACGCTGCCCAACGTCGCGCACCCGGACCCGCAGTCGAACAAGCAGGAGGACGGGATCACCGTGACCGTGTCGGTCGACGGCAATATCTATCTCGACGGGACGGAGACACCGCGCCACGAGCTGCTCGCGCTGCTGAAGGGCAAGCACCAGGAGACCCCCGACAAACGCCTCTACCTGAAGGGCGATGACAACCGCCCCTACGGCGAGATGCGCGACCTGTTCGCGGACCTGCAGAAGGTCGGCTTCACGGGCGTGCGCCTGCTCGTGTCAGCATCGGCCCCGGCAGCAGGAGCGAAGTAGCCATGGGCATGGGCAACGTCGGGGGCGGCAAAGGCATCCGCCCCGAGATCAACGTGACGCCGCTCGTCGACATCGTGCTGGTGCTGCTGATCATCTTCCTTGTGGTCACCCCGCTGATGGCCAAGTACTTCACCATCCAGGTCCCGCCCGAGCAGAAGACCAAGGCCGTCGACATCCCCAAGGACGACACCCAGCTCGTCATTCGCATGGACGAAACGGGCGCCATCACGCTGAACTCGGAGCGGGTCGAGACCGCAGAGCTCGAGCAGAAGCTGCGCCGCGTGTTCGCCGCCAAGGCCGACGGCGTCATCTTCTTCGACGCGCACTCGTCGGCCCCGTACGGCAAGGCCGTGCGCGTGATGGACATCGCGCGTGGGGCTGGTGCGACCACGGTTGGCATCGTCACCGAGCCGCTCGTCCCTGAGAAGTAGAGCGCGTTGAATCGCTCCTATCTCGTAACGTCTGCGCCGGGTCCTTCGCCCGTTGGAGCACCACATGCGCCAGTTCGCCGTCCCTCTCGCCTTGAGCCTCTTTGGTGCCGCGCTGGCGCTGCCGTTCGCCGCGATCGCCGACGACCCACTGGCGCCGTACGAAGGTCGCCCGCTGCCGGCGCTGGTCAAGCAGCTCGTCTGGGACAAGACCTGCGACATCCCGCAGGCAGAGGCCGAGGGTGACGCGTGTCAGGGCGACGTGTGCCGCTTCAAGCGCAGCAACGGCACCCCGTTCAAGCCGCAGCGCGCGGCCTGGATGGACCTCACGATGTTCCAGTGGGCGGCCAACCAGAACGCGCTCCAGCCCGCGTTGGTCCAGGCCAAGCTCGCACGCGAGAGCGACTTCGACGGCGACGCGCGCCTCGCGGTGGCGCTCGCCTCGGGCCTCGCGGTCGACATCAAGAGCGACGACTACCTCGTACAGCTGAACCCGCTGCTCGTCCGCTGGGCCATCCGCGAGGTATTGCCGCCGGCCAACCAGTCGATGTGCGGCAAGACCGCCAAGGAGTTCTACCTTGCCTCGTTCGGCGGCCCGACGCGCCTCATGGTTGACGTCTACGCACAGCTCAAGGCACGCGGTGGCCTTCGCGCCGTGAAGGTCGCCGAACTCGAGCAGAGCTTCAACGAGCAGAAGGGACGCTACGCGTCGATGTGCCAGGCCATCGCCAAGAAGACCAAGGTCGAGGACGAGACCTACCCCCGCACCGCGAGCTGTTGGTGGTGGCTCCGCCGCGCCGCCTCGGGCGGCACCGACGAGCTGGCACTGCTCTTCGGCCGCGCCCTCCGCGACTACGACGGCGACGCCTACAAGACCTACGCGTCGAGCCTGCCGGCCGAGCTCAAGCTGAAGTGAACGTGCTCGGCCGAGCAAGCACGGTCTCTAATTTAGCTTCCGTCAATCTCAGCCAAACAGGTGGCGCGCGATGATCAACCTTTGAATCTGCGAGGTTCCCTCGTAGATCTGGAAGATCTTCGCGTCGCGCATGAGCTTCTCGACAGGGTACTCGGTGTTGAACCCGTAGCCGCCGAAGACCTGCACAGCGTCGGTCGCGATCTTCATCGCTTCATCGGCCGCGAAGCACTTCGCGATGGCGGCCGAGAGGCTGTTGCGCTCGCCCTGGTCGTACTGCCAGGCGGCCTTCCACACGAGGAAGCGCGCGGCCTCGACCGACTTGCACATGTCGGCGATCATGAACGAGACCGCCTGGTAGTCGCTGATCGGCTTGCCGAAGGTCTTGCGCTCCTTCGCGTAGCCGATCGACTCCTGCAGGCAGCGATTGGCGAGGCCGACGGCGCATGACGCGACCATCGGGCGGGTGATGTCGAAGGCCGCCATGGCCGCCTTGAAGCCCTGCCCTTCAGCGCCGACGATGTCGGTGGCGGGCACCGCGACGTCCTCGAACACCACCTGGCGGGTGTCGGAGGCGCGCTGGCCCATGTTCTTCTCTTTGCGACCGACCGTGATTCCCGGGGTGTCGCGCGGCACGGCGAAGCCGGTCATGCCGCGATGGCCCTGGGCCGGGTCGGTGTAGGCGAGCACGAAGTACCAGTCGGCCTTGGCGGCGTTGGTGATCCACTGCTTGGTGCCGTTGAGCACGTAGTGATCGCCGCGCTTGACCGCGGTCGTGCGGATACCTGCGACGTCCGAGCCGGCGCCCGGCTCGGTGACGCAGTAGGCCGCCATCCTTGGCTCCTCGGTCATCGGCGTCAGGAACTTCTTCTTGAGCGCGTCCGAGCCGGCCACGATGAGCGGCGCCTCGGCGAGGTTGTTCGCTTCGATTGCGGTCGTGATGCCGGTGCAACCGTAGCCGAGCTCCTCGGCGATGATGCAGCTCTCGAGCACGCCGAGGCCGACGCCACCGTACTCGAGCGGGATCTTCGTGTTCACGAGACCCGCTTCCCAGGCCTTCTTGACGACTTCGACGGGGAACTCGCCCGTCTCGTCGTGATGGGCGGCGACTGGGATTATCTCCTTCTTGGTGAAGTCCCGGGCCAGGTTCTGGATCTGCTTCTGCTCGTCGCTCAGGCGAAAATCGACCACCGTCAAGCCTCCGAAAGTTTGCGCTTGCTGCGGCTCGCGGCCGCTACAAACAAAGACGCCCGTGGCATAGCACGGGCGTTCCGATGGCTCATTGTGGAATTTTCGTCGATATCGCGAGGCCGCGGACGAAGTCCCGAACTGCTTACGGCGTCTGGAACTTCAGCACGTAGTCGCGCACATTGGCGGCCGCCTCCGGCGTGAGCTTGTCCTTGTAGGCCTTCATCATCGTCCCGGACACGCCGTTGTCGATGATCTCTTTGACCTTGGCCGCGTCGAGCTTCGACGTCGTCAAGTCGGGCCACTTGGTGCCCTTGGCTTTGGCCTTCTTGCCCATGCCGGTGTCGCCCTTGCCGTCGGCGCCATGGCACTTCGCGCAGCTGTCCGTGAAGACGGTGGGACCGTCGACCGCGGGCGCAGGCGAGGGAGACTCGTCGAGCGTCGGGCCAGTCGCCCCGGAGGGGACGGCGATTGCGGTGAGCATCAGCGCCGAAGCGCCACCAACGAGCCATGAGAGCATACGAGACATCAATTCCTCCGTGCCGGAACGCTGAACGGGGCTGCCGACTGGCCGCGACCGCACGCTATTCACCCAAGCCACTATGCCGTAACCTGGCAAACCGTTCCATCAAGCCCACTTTCGCGCATCCGAACGCATACGGTGACGATCCGTCGCGCGTCAGCGGGGAAGCGCGACGACCCGCACGCGCCGTCCATCCGGCAACGCGAGCTCGGTGCCCGGCTCGGACGCCTTGCGCTTCAACATCGCCAGCGCGACGTAACCACCTGCCGCCACCGCAGCGGCGCTGCCCATCACGCCCTGGACCTTCGGTGTGAACGCCACCGCGGGGACTGCGGCAACCGCAGGTGCCACGGCAGCCGGCTCGGCCTGCAGGATCTCCGAGTGCACGACCGGCACCAGCCCCGTCGGCACGACCACACCACGCAAGCGCTTGGGCAGCTCGCCGCGGTCACGCGCCATCACGTAGACCTCCTGCCCGAGAAAGCAGCCCTTGTTCCATGAGACCGTCGCTGCGAGTCGCTCCGAGGCGAGCGCGACGTCTTCGGCACCGAGGTCGAGGCCATCGAGCGGCCAGCCCGCTTCGATGCGCAGGCGCTCCCAGTCGACCACGTCGAGGGGCTCGCCACCCGCCGCGAGCAAGCGCACCCGCAAGCTCGGCGCCAATGCGAGCGGCAATCGAAGGTGCAGCGCTGCGCGCCCGAGCTCACTCGCGACCGCCGCGATGCGTGTGATGCGCACCGTCGCCCCATCCCAGAGCGCATCGGCGAACGCCGCCTCGCCGAGCGCGACACCCAACGCAGCCTCGACCAGCGTCGCCGCGCGCTCGCCATAGACCGCCAGCATTCCGTCGGGCACTGGGTCGCTCCAGCGCACGTCATCGGCCACGCGGTGCTTCTTCAGCGCCTCGAGCACCGCCGCCAGCGAGCCGGTGCGGCCGATGAGCTCGATCTTCTCAGCTTCGATCTCGTAGCGCACCTGGCCCACATGGCGGCCGTTGGCGGTCGCCATCAACGCGAAGCCGGCGGTGCCAGGCGCGGCCTTCAAGATGTCGGCGGTCGTCATCGCGTGCAGGAAGCGGGCGCGGTGGCGACCGACGACGGTCGAGCGAGCCTGGTCCGGCAAGATGGCGAGGAGAGGACGGTCGGTTGCGAGGGTGAATGACATCAGGCGCTGGAGGTACGGCACGGCCGCGCGAAAGTGAAGGGTCTCGTGCTTCACACTCGCCAAGTGGGCGGTCCTGAGGCATGTCGAAGGCATGCGCTACTGCCGCTTCACGCTGCTCGGGAAACATCGCTGGGGCATCTACACCGACGACGGCGTGCAGCCCGTCGACGAGAGCCCGTATGACGGCGGCGTGCCCAAGCACTCCGGCGAGCTCCTGCCGTTCGAGGCGGTGCAGCTCGAGGCGCCGGCACAGCCGACCAAGATCATCGGCATCGGCCGCAACTACGCAGAGCACGCCAAGGAGCTCGGCAACGAGGTCCCGACCGAGCCGCTCATCTTCCTCAAGGCGCCGAGCTCGCTGCTCGCGCACGAGGGCGTCATCCGCTACCCGGTCGGCATCAGCGAGCTCGTGCACTTCGAGGGCGAGCTCGGCGTCGTCATCGGCCGCACCACCCGCAACGTCTCCGAGGCCGAAGCGGCCAATGCGATCCTCGGCTACACGCTCGTCAACGACGTCACCGCGCGCGATTTGCAGAGGAAAGACGTGCAGTTCACGCGCGCCAAGAGTTTCGACACGTTCTGCCCGGTCGGGCCGTGGGTCGACACCGACTTCCGCCCGGACGCGCAGCGCATCAGCCTGACCGTCAACGGCGTGACAAAGCAGGACGGCTCGCTCGCGCAGATGATCTTCAAGGTGCCGTTCCTCGTGTCGTGGCTGTCGCGCATGATGACGCTCGAGCGCGGCGACCTGATCGCGACCGGCACGCCCGCGGGCGTCGGGCCCCTGGTCCCAGGCGACACGGTCGAGGTCACAATCGACGGCCTCGGCACACTCTCGAACACCGTCTCGATTTGAATTCGCGGGCAGCCTTACTTCGTCAGGCCTTCGCTCACGAATTCGGCAAATTCGTGAGCGAAGGCCACGAAGTGGCTGCCCGCGAATTCGCGAAGCGAGGCGTGCGCGGCCAAGGAGCCGCGACGAGGCCAACCTCATAGGTTGCCGAGGAGACAGCGACGCCGGCCCCGCACGTCTCGCGAGCGAATTCAGGCGGGATTGAGGCGCTGATGATTGGCGAGCGCAGCCTGCGTGCGCGCCAGCTCGGCCGCGTCGCCAAGGTCGGTGAAGATGGCAATCGCCGCGACGAAGTCGGCCTCGGCCTCGCGCGCGAGCACCTCGGAGGCTTCGGCGATCGCCCGCAGGCTGCGCACCTCGGCGCGGCCACGCAGGGCGGGCCCGAGGCTCGGGCGCGCGTTCATCGCGGTCGCCAGCGCCAATGCCTCGTCGGCGATCGCCTGGGCCCGCAGGAGGTCTCCGCGCTGCGCATACAGCGCGCTCAGGTTCTTGAGCACGTCGGTCAGCGTGCGCAGGTCGCCGGTTTCGGTCGTTATTTCACGTGCTTCCAACAACGCGGCGGCCGCGTGGTCCAGCTCACCACGCGCCAGGCGCGTCTCGCCGATGTTGTTCAGGAACGCGCCGACCAGCTCGCGCTCGCCGGCGATCTCGGCCGCGCGCAGGCCGTCCTTCCACACTTCGAGGGCGCGCTCGAGGTCGCCACCGAAGTAGGCGATGGCACCAAGCGCCATCAACGCACGCGCCTCGCCCGCCACGTCGAACGCCTCACGCGCCAGCGCGCTCGCCTCTTCGAGCGGCGCGCGCGCCCCATCGAAGTCACCGCGCTGGATCCGGATATTGGCGATGAGCCCGAGCGCCTCGGAGATGGCCCGCGCCGAACCAAGCCCGCGACGCACGTCGAGCGCCTCTTCGAGCAGGCGCAGCGCTTCCGCGTAGCCACCCTCCCCGCCTTCGAGCCAGTGCACCCGTGCCAGCTCGGTCAGCGCATCGCCGGAGCCACGGGAGTCGGCGGCTCGGCGCGAGAGATCGGCGGCGCGACCGAGCGCTGCCTTCGCGAGCTTATAAGCGCCGAGCCCGCGATGGGCCCGCCCAAACAGCAACCAGGCACGCGCAACCGGTGCCAGCTCGAGCGGCGGCCGCGGCTCCAGCGCCCGCGCCGCTTCGAGAGCGCCGGCGCAGAGCGCATGCGCGTCATGAAAGTCACCGGTCTTCAGCGCGAGGTCGGCGTACGTCAGCGCCGTCGACAACAAGAGCGGCGCCCGGTCGAGTCCTCGCGCTGCGCTGTGCAGCCCGAGCGCTTCGAGCGCCGTGCGCAAGAGCGCCTTCGCGCGCGGCAACGCCAGCCCGTCGCGCGCCGACTCGCCGGCACGCACCAGCGCCCGCGCCGACTCGGTCTTGCGGCGGGCGCGCAACCAGTGCGCCGCCACCGCCTCATAGAAGAGACCCGGGTCGTGGCCCGCCAGCGGCCGCGCCTCCAGCCACTGCGCGGCCAACGCGTGCATCAGCTCACGCGCCTCGGCGCCGAGCTCCGCCAGGAGGCGCGCCCGGTCCGACGGATGTGCGAAGCGCCAGCCGAGCGACTCGCCCGACATCACCTGCATGCCCGACTCGAAGGCCAGATCGACCCGGCGCAAGACACCCGCTGCGATGAGCCGCTCGAGCGCCACCAGCGCCGACGCGAGCCCGCTCGCCTGCTCACGCGCGGCCGCATCACCGACGGGATGCGCAAGCGCGAGCCCCGCGACCAGGTCCGGCTCAATGGCCGTCCCGATCGCTAGCGCACCTTCGGCCTCGAAGCCACGACCGAAGACCGCCGCGGCCTGCAGGAGCCCGCGCTCGACCGACGACAGCGCGCCAACGCGCAGGCGCGACGCCTCGTCGAGGTCGCGCGCGACCAGCTCGCTGGTCGGCAGTGTCACGCTCGCCGGGCTCCGCGTAAGTCCCGCTTCAGTCGCGACCAGTGCCCCGCGCTGCACCAGCAGGCGCGCATTCTCGAGCACCAGGCGCGGGTTGCCGCGCGCGTTGTCGACAAGTGCTTTGACCAGCTCCGGCTCGACGTCGGAGTCGGCGAACAGCGAGCTCACGAGGCGCTCGACATCACGCTCGGCCAGCGCCTCGACCTCGACCCGCACGTACGTCGCACGCTCGGCGGGCAAGGCCTCGGCCAGCGTCGTGAAGTGGCTACGCCCCTCGCTCAGCACCGCGAGCACCAGCGGCTCGTTCGCCAGCTCGCCGACGAGGCTCATCAGCGTCTCGAGCGTGAGCTCGTGCAGGTGATCGGGCCGCTGCAAGACCAGGATCCGCGGCGCTGTCGCGAGGTCCAGCCGGAAGACCGCGACGAACGCCTTGAGCGCGTGGCGGCGGAACGCCTCGAGGTCAGCCGGCAGCGCGTCTGCGCCCGGCCCCATCGCGCGCAGCCCCGCGAGGTGCCCGATGAGGCGCGCGTTGCCGACCAGCGTGCGCTCGTCGAAGAGCGGCTCCAGCGCCTCGATGATGCGGTCGTAGGCGGCCTGGTCGCTGTCGCGCGGCAGGATCCCGAAGCGCCTGCGCACGAGCTGTGCCAAGAGGGCCTGCGGCCCATCGCCCGGGCGGGCGGCGATCGGCAGCACGTCGATGCCACGCGACTCGGGGTCGATGATCGCCAGCGCTTCGGCCAGGACGCGCGTCTTGCCGAGCCCGCGCTCGCCAGCAATCTCCACGACGTGCAGGCGGCGCTGGGCGACCGCGTCGCGCACCGCGTTGTAGATCACCTCGAGCGCGTCGCGACGGCCACAGAAGGGCAGCTTGCGCGCCAGCGGATCGGACGGCGAGGCACCACCACGGCCGATGAGCGCACGCACCAGGCGGTCGCCCTCATCCGGCAGCGCGTCCAACGCATGCTCGACCAGGTCTGGCGGCAGCGACTCCTCCGGACCGAGGTGGGTAGCCAGGCCTCGCAGGCCACGGGCCCGAGCGAGATCGTTCAGCAGCGCTTGTTCGCCGTTCATCCGGCTCCGTCGGAGGTCTTGCGGAGGACGCCCGCCGCGAAAGGCTTAGCACCGCCCCGGCTCTCGCGCAAACACGCCCGCACCGCCCGTGCGCAACCGCACTCTACTTCTTGAACAGGCCCCCACGACCACGCTTCTTGCGCTCCTCGGGCGGCACTTCGATCGGCGCCTCGAGCGCGTCGAGGATGGCGTTGGCGAGGCGCTCGCGCGCAGCCGTCAGGTTCTTCGGGCGCGACTCGAACTCGCCGCACTCGACCCGCACGACCCCGCGCCGGTCGGACAAGAGCGGCTTCCACCCGATGATGAGCGCCTTGGCCGCATCATCGAAGGCGGTGCAGCCCTTGACGTCGAGCCGCAGCTCGACCGCCGAGGCACGCTGACGCGCGGCCTCGACCCCGTCGAGCGTGATGATCTCGCCGTCGTCCTCATAGGTCGTGAGGTTGCGCGTGTACGACACCGACAGGAACTCGGTCCCGATGATGAGGTTGTTCGTGACCCACAAGGGCTCGAGATTCATGAGTGCTTTCCGGGTACCTGGTGGGTTCGCAAGAGACGCGCGAGCGCGACCGCCGCGGCCTGGGTCTCGGCTTCCTTGCGCGACGCGCCTTCGCCCCGCGCGCTCAGCCTGTCGCCGATGCGCACCTCGGCGGTCACGACGCTCGCCGCGAGCGGCGACTCGACGATGGCGTAGCTCGGCGTCAGCTTCCAACGCTCCTGCGCGAGCTCCTGCAGCGCCGCCTTGGCGGGCTTCAAGCGCTGCGGTCGCCCATCGACCAGCTCGGGCAGCGCCCGCATCACGAACGTGCGCGCCGCGTCCGGGCCGCCATCGAGGAAGATCGCCGCGGTCACCGCTTCGAACGCATCCGCCAGCACGCTCGCACGCTCGCGAAAGCCACCGCGGTCTTCCGCGGGCCCGAGCAGCAGGTGCTCGCCGAGACCCAGCTCCTTCGCGGCCATTGCCAGGCGCTGCTCGTTGACGAGGCCCGCCCGCCGCTCGGTCAGGAGGCCTTCGCGCGCCTCGCGGTCGGCCGAGAACAGGCGCTCACTGACACACAGGTCGACCACCGCGTCGCCGAGGAACTCGAGCCGCTGGTTGTCACTGGTCGCGCTGCGCTTGTGCCCGTGGTTGGCGTACGACGGATGCGTCAGCGCCTCGGCCAACAGCGACGGCGACTCGAAGCGGTGCCCGAGGCGCGCTTCCAGTGACGACGACTGCGACGACGAGGGTTCTGGGGGCGGGACGACGACCATCGCGCGGGCTTTTGCACGAGGCGCGCGCGCCGCGCAAGTCCCGGCCCCGTGCACCTCACTATTTCCACAGGCCGACGCCGATGGTGATGTTCTCCCAGCCGGGCGCGACATCGAACGCGACGTTGGCTTTCCAGTCGAACAACAGCTCGAACAGGTGCAGCTCGATGCCGCCGGTCATGTGTGGCCGTATGCTCTGAGTGCCCGCGACGCGCACCGGCTCGAAGTAGGCGCCTACGCGCGCGCGCAGCAGATCATGGATGACCTCGCCTTCGGCCCCGAGGTGCAGCGCCACCGAGAGGTGCCGGCCCGAGGGGCGCGGTGCTTCGGCGACCATGCTCTCCAAGCTGAAGCCGTCGCTCGTGCCCATCAGCACGAGCTCGGTCGCGAGCAGCAGGTATCTGCGATCATTGACCTGCTTGGCCTTGGCGCGCAGCGCCGGGTTGTACCTGCGATCCGGCTCGGCCGAGAAGTAGCTGCTCCAGCCGAGCGCCAACTGCCACGGCGCGATGCCGACGAGGTCGACCGCGACCACGTCCGAGGTCGCCTCGTCCATGCGGTTCTTCGTGCGCAAGCGCGCGCCGAGGCGCCAATCAGCGTTGCGCGGTCGCCACAAGAAGCCGAAGTCACCGCCCTGCCCGCTCAGCTGAGAGGTGACCGGACCGCCGAGGCCGAGGGTCGTGATGCCGAGCGTCGCGACGGTCATGCCGGCGCCGACGATGACCTCGCCGTCGGCGAACGCCCAGCCCGCGCCGACCAGAGAATCGGCGTGCGAGACCGAGAACGTCGGCCCCTCCCAGCCATAGAACGTCGCCAGGACACCGATACCGAGTGGGCCGAACTGCATCACCAGGCCCACGTTGAATGCTTGGAACTCAAAGGAACTCGACAGCGGCCGCGTGTCGCCGTCCCAGTCGATCTTCGCGCTCGAGACGAACAGCCAGTCGAACGTGAAGTCGACGTCGAACCAGCTCGTGCCGCGCTCATTGCGGTTCGAGAGCGCGGCCGGGTTGCGATAGATCCCATCGATGCCCTCGCCGACCCCGACGAACGCCCCGCCCAGGCCCATGATGCGCGAGCTGGTGATGAGCGGGCCGCGCACCAGATCCAGGCGCATGGGGCCACCCGGGAGTGGGGTCTGAGCCTGCGCGGGCGCGCTCGGGACGGACAGCGCGACGACACTGGCGACGATCATGATGAGGCGCGCGAGCACGCCTCTTCATCGCATCACGTCCTCCTTCACGCGAGCGCACCGAGTCTCAGCAGCTTCGCAGCAGATTGACCGTTCGCCTCGAACTGGCTACGTGTCAGGGATGAGCCGACGCGACAACCCAGGTAAGCAACATCCGCTCTATCGCGCGATCAAGCTGACCTGGTGGGTCATCGCGATCTGGCTCGCCGGCGCGGTCCTCTTCGGCGTGATCCGCGGCACCTTCGTGACCGGCCCGGTGGTCGACGTGCCGCCGCAAGCCCAGGGCAAATAGCCTCGACGTCAGCGCGCGATGCTGATGCGGCGCGTGTCGCCGCCGCCATCCGCGATATCGATGCGAACGGTCGCCGCGGCGAGCGCTGCCGGGGCATGCTCGGGCCACTCGACGACCACGATCGCGTGGTCACCGAAGTCGCCAAAGCCGATGCCCTCGAGCGCGTCGTCGCCCTCGATGCGATACAGGTCGAGGTGCACGAGCAACGTCGCGCCACGCATCTCAGACGCCAGCGCGTACTCGTTGACGAGCGCGTAGCTCGGGCTCGACACCCGCTCATCCGGCATCAACCCCAGGCCCTCGGCGAGCCCCCGCACGAAGGCCGTCTTGCCCGCCCCGAGCGGCCCAACCAACGCGACCACGTCCCCAGCGCTGAGCTCGGCCGCGAACGCGGCGGCCAGCGCGCGCGTCGCGTCCTCGGAAGAAGACTCAATCGAAGTGGACACCAGTGACTTCATAAGAACGATCGCCACCCGGCGTCTTGACCTTGACCTCGTCGCCCAGCTTCTTGCCGAGAAGCGCCTTGGCGATCGGTGCCTTGTAGCTGATCATGCCGTGCTTCGCGTCGGCGTCATCCTCGCCGCAGATCGTGTAGACGACCTCCTCGTCGGTCTCGCCGTTGACGAGCGTCACACGCGCGCCAAAGACGATCTTGTCGCCGACCAGGGTGGTCGGGTCGATGACCCGGGCGCGCGCGATCTTGTCCTCGATGGTGCGCATCTCGTTGTCGAGCAGGCCCTGCCGCTCCTTCGCGGCGTGGTACTCGGCGTTCTCGCGGAGGTCGCCGTGGGCGCGCGCCTCCTCGATGTCGGCGACGTTCTTGGGGCGGTCGGTCTCGCGGATTGCCTTCAAGCGGAGCTTGAGCTTCTCGAGGCCCGCGAGGGTCGTGATGTAGGCGTCCAGCGTCATCGTGTCCTCAACGGACGCCGCGGATCACACGTCCGGCGGCGTCCAGCTTGTAGTGACCAGGCATCAGGCCGGAAGCCTCGATTGCCTCTTTCCACGTCGCCATCGACCATTCGAGGTCGAGCAGCTGCTCGAACAACACGTGCCGGATGCGCGGCGTTTCCTCGGGATCGAGGATGCGGGCGGCCACAATCGGCGCGGCCTCGACTTCACCGTAGGTCATCAGGCCGTCCATGGCCATCATGCGCACCTCGTCGCTGCGGTCCGTCACGAGCGTCTTGATGCGCGCGAGGATGCGCGGATGCGGGAAGTCGCGCAGGTTCGAGACCAGCTGCACCTTCTGATCGTTGACCCGCAATTGCACTGTCTCGGCGCGGTCCAGGGCCGCCAGGAGCCCCTCGACGGCGCGCTCGATACCGGCGATTTCCTTCAGCGCCTTCAACGGCCAGTAGACGCCATCGAAGTTCGTGACGAAGCGCTCGATCGGCCCAACCACGCGCTCGCCCGCTTCGAGAAGCCACTCGTACAGCTCACGCTTTTCTTCCTGGTCGGTGATGGTCACATCGACGTTGACCATGAAGCGCTCGAGCAGCGCTTCGAACGCCTCGGGGGTGCCGATCTTGCGGAGCTCGCGCATCGCGCTGGTGCGCTCGATCGCCTGGCCATACTTGTTGGTGGCCTTCTTCTTCAGGCGATCGATCTTGCTGTTCTTGCCGCTGTCGTCGCTCTTTCCAAACCCGAACAGTCCCATAGGAGGGCTCCTGTAATGCCACCGTCGTGGGGAGACTTCAGTTGGGGCCGGACCCCATACCCCGTGTGAACCCCACCGGACGAGCGGCGCTCTATAACAGGTGCGTCGACCCGGCGCCATGCGTTTGTCCGGCACGCCTCCGGGCCGACGGCGTTCGCGCTTTTGTCTGTGCCTGGGCTGAGCTATAGCCAGCCCGTGGGCGTTCCAATCATCCTTGCATCCGCGTCACCTCGCCGTAAGGAGCTGCTCGAGCGGCTCGGCTTCACGGTCAAGGTCATCCCTCCGGCCATCGACGAGCTGCGGCTCGAAGGCGAAGGCGCCGAGAACTTCGTCAAGCGCATGGCGCGGGCGAAGGTCCTCGTCGTCGTCGACCGGCTCTCGCAGACGCTCTACACCGACGTCGAGACCGGCGCCCGCCGCACCGCTCCGGGCGGCCGCACGCAGGACACGCGCTGGGTCATCGGCGCCGACACCGTGGTCGTGCTCGGCGAGACGATCCTCGGCAAGCCCAAGGACACCGCCGAAGCCGCCGAGATGTTGCACCGGCTGTCCGGGCACAGCCACCGCGTCATCACCGGCTTCTGCATCCACGACCTGCGCAAGAACAAGGAAGGCGTGCAGGCGGTCGCGACCGATGTGCGCTTCAAGCGCCTCACCGCCACCGAGATCGAGAAGTACATCGCCGTCGGCGAGTCGATGGACAAGGCCGGCGCCTACGCGGTGCAGGGCGTCGGCGCCTACCTGGTCGACTCGATGAGCGGCTCGTACACCAACGTCGTCGGCCTGCCGCTGTGCCAGACCGTCGAGATGATGGAAGAGATGGGCGCGCACGACATCCTTCCGTATTGATGTCGGGCCCCATCAGCTACGACGCGCGGCTCGCCGCTATCGAAGCCCGCATCGCGTCCGCCTGCCAGGCCGCCGACCGCCCTCGGGAGGGCCTCACGCTGGTCGCCGTCAGCAAGGAGCAGCCCGACGAAGCGGTGCGCGCCTTCCATGCGCTGGGCGTACGCGACTTCGGCGAGAACAAGGTGCAGGCCCTCGCGGCTCGGGCCGAGCGCCTCGCCGATCTGAGCGACATCCGCTGGCACCTCATCGGGCCGGTACAGACCAACAAGGCGAAGGACATCGCGCGCCTGCCGCTGGCCCTCCTCCACACCATCGACCGGCCCGAGCTGGTCGTCGCGCTCGACAAGCGCCTGACCACGACGCTGTCGGTCCTCATCCAGGTCGACATCGACCGTGAGGCGCAAAAGGCTGGCGTCCTGCCCGAAGCGCTCGCCGCGCTGGTCGACCAGGTGCTCGCGAGCACGCACCTGTCGCTTCGCGGCGTGATGGCGATCCCGCGCCCGCGCGAAGACGTCGGCGATGCGGCGCTGGCACGGTCGTTCGCCGCGATGCGCACGCTCGGCGACACGCTCACGGACCGCCTCGGCAACTCACTCATCGTCTCGATGGGCATGAGCGACGACTTCGAGCTCGCGATCGCAGCCGGCTCGACCCACATCCGGGTCGGGTCCGCCCTTTTCGGTCCGCGCACTTACAGCATTCTGAACAGCGTTTAGCGCATGAACGTTGACGAGACACTGCCCGGCGTCTAGCTTCCGCCGCGTGGGCAGCACCGAACGCCGTGAACGTGAACGCAACGAGAAACGGGAGATGATCCTCGTCGCCGCGATGCGTCTCTTCCTCGACGAGAGCTTCGAGAACACGACCATGCGTCGCATCGCCGAGGCGATCGAGTACACGCCTGGCGCTCTCTACGGCTACTTCAAGGACAAGGACGAGATCCTCTACGCCCTGCATGAGCGCGGCTTCGACGAGCTGGTCGCCCGCCAGGAACAAGCCCTCGTGGGCCTCACCGACCCGACCGAGCGGCTCGCCAGCCTCGGCCGCGCCTACATCCGCTTCGCGCTCGACAACCCGCGCCAGTACGAGCTGATGTTCCTCGCCAAGAGCACGGCCAAGACCATCCAGGCCAACCTCGAGTGGGAGTGCGGCCTGTGCGCCTATGACCTCCTGCGCACCGAGATCCGCGGATTCCTGACGCACAAGGGCGCGACCATCGACCCAGAGATCGCCGCCTTCGCGTGCTGGTCGATGGTGCACGGCATCGTGTCGCTGGTCGTCGCGGAGCGCACGGTGATGATCCCGCCCGAGCTGCTGCCCGCCCTCGTCAATGGCGCCTTCGATCACTACATCGAGCTGATGAGCCACGGCCTCCTCCCGAGGTCTCCACCCACTTCCTGACCCGCAGTGCCGCGTCGCTAACCGCCTCGCGGCCTTTTTTTCGCCTGTGACTGAACACTGTTCAGGAGCTGAACCATGAAACCCCGCTGGTACGCGTTCATCGCCCTCCCCCTCATCGGCCTCGCAGCCGCCAGCATCGCCGCCTGCGGCGAGTCGCACGCCGAGTCCCACCCGACGACTCCCGCCACCCCAGCGGCCGCGCCTTCCAAGGCCGCGGCCGACCCGATCCCGGTCACGCTGACCGCGGTCGTGCAGCTCCCGTCGGACGCGCCGCTGCGCGTGGCCGGCCGCGTGAGCCACGCCCGCGACATCAAGCCGGCCTTCAAGACCGGCGGCGTCATCAAGGAGATCCTCGTCGACGAGGGCGACCGCGTGACGAAGGGCCAGGTGCTCGCACGCCTCGACCCGCGCGAGATCGACGCCGGCATCGCCCAGGCCCGCGCGGCCGTCGCCAAGGCCGACCGCGACCTCAAGCGGGTCGGCGCGCTGGTCGACGACGCGGTCCTGCCCGGCACCATCAAGGACGACGCAGCGACCGCGCTGACCGTAGCGCGCGCCCAGCTCGCCGGCCTCGCGTTCAACCGCGAGACGACGACCCTCATCGCCAGCGCCGACGGCGTCGTCGTCAAGCGCCTGGCCGAGCCGCACGAGGTCATCGGCCCCGGCATGCCGGTGCTGGTCATCGGGGAAGGCGCCGCCGACGGCACGCAGATCGAGGTCGGCGTCTCGGCCCGCGATCTCACTCGCATCACGCTCGGCGCGACCGCCACGGTGCGCCTCGATGGCGACACGGGCGACCGACCCGCGACGGTCATCGAGGTCGCCCCGACCCTCACCCCCGGCACCGACCGCATCGCCGTAACGCTTGCTATCGGCGGCCCGGCGCTTGCCCACGCCGCCCCGCGCGGCCTGGTCGGCGTCGCCACGTTCGGCGCGCGCGACGGCGTGATGCTGCCGGCCATCCCGCTCACGACGCTGGTCGAAGGCCTCGGCCAGGAGGCGACCGTGTGGGTCGTCGACGGCACAAACGCCGGTCAGGTCGTCGCCAAGAAGGTGACCATCGCCCGCATCCGCCCCGACGGCATGGCCCTCATCGCGAGCGGCCTCGACGGCGTCAGCGAGGTCATCGACGCGGGCAACGCGTGGCTCGACAGCGCCGCCACCGTAGTCATCAAGATGGCCGCCCCAACCGCTGGCAACACCGCCCCCAACCACACGAAGACGGCGGGGGCGAGCCATGAAGATCGCTGAGCTGTCCGTCAAGAACCCGCAGTTCACGCTGGTCGTCTTTGCCCTGCTCGCGGCGCTCGGCGTCAGCTCGTTCATGACCATCCCGCGCTCGGAGGACCCGCAGTTCCCGATGCCCGCCTTCGTCATCGTCGCCATCCACCCGGGTGCGTCGCCGATCGACGTCGAGGAGCTGGTCGCCAACCCGATCGAAGAGAGCGTCGGCGAGCTCGACGACATCAAGAAGCTGCGCACGACCGTCTCCGAGAGCGTCGCCGTGACGTTCATCGAGTTCGAGGCCGGCGTCGACGTCGACAAGAAGGAACAAGAGGTGCGGCGCCAGGTCGCGGCGGTCGAGAAGGACCTCCCGGCCGACCTGCTGTCGCTCGAGATCAAGCACTTCGCGACGTCGAACGTGTCGCTCGTGCAGGTCGCTCTCGTATCGGACGGGGCCCCGTGGAAGGCGCTGGAAGACATCGCCGACGACCTCGAGCGCCGCCTCGAAGGCGTCAAGGGCGTCAAGGACGCCGAGGTCCACGGCGTGCCCGAGCGCGAGGTGCGCGTGACGCTCGACCTCGAGCAGCTGGCGCTCCTGAAGGTCCCGATGGACCAGGTGTTCCAGGCGATCGGCAGCGACAACCAGACCATCCCGGGCGGCAACGTCGACCTGAACGGACGCCGCATGGGCATCAAGACGTCGGGCGCCTTCCGCAACCTCGACGACGTGCGCGGCACCGTCATCGGTGGCGACGGCACAGCCGTCATCCACTTGAGCGACGTCGCCGAGGTCGCCTGGGCGACCGCCCCGCACGAGATCCGCACCCGCTACGATGGCAACCGCGCGCTGTTCGTCACGGCGATGCAGAAGGAAGGGCAGAACGTCTTCGACATCGAGAAGGGGATCGACGCCGCCCTCGCCTCGTTCGAACAGACCCTGCCGCCCGGCATCAAGCTGATGCGCGGCTTCGACCAGGCCGAGAACGTCGCGATGCGCTTGGACCGCCTCTACGAGGACTTCGCGTTCGCGATCTTGCTCGTGCTCATCACGCTCTTGCCGCTCGGCTTCCGGGCTGCCGCGGTGGTGATGGTGGCGGTGCCGCTCTCCTTGGCGATCGGCCTCACGCTGATGCACCTGCTCGGCTACAACCTGAACCAGCTGTCCATCGTGGGATTTGTCATCGCGCTCGGCCTGCTGGTCGATGACGCGGTGGTCGTGGTCGAGAACATCTCGCGCTTCTTGCGCGAAGGGCACTCTCGCCAACAGGCGGCGATCCTCGCGACGCGGCAGATCGCCGTAGCCGTCCTGGGCTGCACGGCCACCCTCATCTTCGCGTTCGTGCCGATGTTGTTCCTGCCGGGCACCGCAGGCGACTTCATCCGCAGCCTGCCGATGGCGGTCGTCCTGACGATCATCGGATCGCTCGTGGTGGCGCTGACGATCATCCCCTTCCTCGCCAGCGTCGCGCTGCCAAAGACCACCCAAGAGCACGGCAACATCTTCATGCGCGCCCTGACCCGCGGCATCGAGGTGACGTTCCGCCCGGTCCTGGACCTGGCGCTCAAGCACAAGACGCTGGCGCTCATCGCGGCCCTGGGCATGGTCGCGGGCAGCTTCGCGCTGGTCCCGAAGATCGGCTTCTCGCTGTTTCCCAAGGCCGGCACGCGCCAGTTCCTGGTCACCATCGAGAGCCAGGACGGCGCCAGCCTCGACGCGACCGACGCGACCGTCGCCAAGGTCGAGCACGTGTTGGCAGCGGTGCCCGAGGTCGGCTGGTTCATGGCCAACGTCGGCAAGGGCAATCCGCAGGCCTACTACAACGTCGTGCCGCACCCCGAGTCGGCGAGCTACGGTGAAGTCCTGGTCGAGCTCGAGACCTTCGATCCCAAGACCTCGCCGGCACTCCTCGAGTCCCTGCGCCAGCGCCTCGCCGGCTGGCCCGAGGCGCGCATCCAGGTCAAAGAGTTCGAGAACGGGCCGCCTATCGACGCGCCCATCGCGATTCGTCTCCTGGGCGACGACCTCGACACGCTGACCGCCGCGGCCAACCAGGTTGAACGCCTGTTGGCCTCGGTCGCCGGCACCGCCTACATCCAAAATCCCTACAAGCTCCTCCGCACCGACCTCGTCGCCCAGGTCGACCGCGACAAGGCCGGCATGATCGGCGTGCCGACCATCCAGGTGGCGCGCGCCGTGCGCCTGGCGGTGGCGGGCCTGTCGGCCGGCAAGATGCGCACGAACGACGGCGACGAGCACGACATCGCGGTCGTCCTGCCGCCCGGTCGCAACGGCCTGGACGGCCTCGACCAGGTGCAGATCCCGACCGTCAATGGCGAGACCGCGCGCTTCTCCGATGTCGCGACGCTCGGCTTCTCGCGCTCGCCGACCTCGATTCAGCACTACGGCGCCAAGCAGCGCTCGGTCACGGTGCACGCCTCGGTCGTGGCGGGCGCGAACGTGAACGCGCTGACCGCCATCGTCTTGCAGCAGATGGAGGCCGAGAAGCTGCCGGCCGGCGTGCGCTGGGTGGCAGCCGGCGAGGTCGAGGCGCGCAAGGAGAGCTTCGGCGGGCTCGGCGCGGCGATCTTGATCGCGGCGTTCATGATCACCGCGATTCTGGTCCTCGAGTTCAAGACCTTCCGCGGCACATTCATCGTCGCCTCGGTCATTCCGCTCGGCATTATGGGTGGTCTCATCGCGCTCTACCTGTCGGGCTACACCCTCTCATTTACGGCGGTCATCGGCTTCATCGCGCTGATAGGCATCGAGATAAAGACATCCATTCTATTGGTCGACTTTACCAATACGCTGCGCGCCGAGGGCATGCCGCTCATCGAGGCGGTCAAGAAGGCGGGTGAGGTGCGCTTTGTGCCGATCCTGCTGACGACGCTGACGGCCATTGGCGGCCTGGTGCCGCTGGCCATCCAGGGCTCGTCGCTCTACTCGCCGCTCGCCCTGGTCATCATCGGCGGCCTCACCAGCTCGACCCTGCTCGCGCGCGTCGTGACGCCGGTGCTCTACGTGCTGCTCTCGCCCAAGGACAAGAAGGCCGCCGCATCCGATGCGCCGAGCCCGACGCCACCAGACGCTGGCCTGGTCGCTGCGACTTCATAAGGGGACGACGATGTATTGGACGATGATAGTGGCCCTGCTCGCGAGCGAGCCGGGCGATGGATCAGTGCGCCTCGACGCCTCCGAAGTCGCACGCCGTGCGGCCATCGCGAGCACCGCTGGCGAGCGCGCCGACGCCGACCGCGATGGCGCCAAGGCGCGCGCCGATGGGCTGGTTGTCCGCTTCTATCCGCGCGTCGGGCTGACCGCGCGCTATACCCGCATCTCCGAGGAAGACCCGGCGCTGATCGATCCGGGGATCCCGGGCATCGCGCCGATAGCGCTCGGGGCCGCCAAGCCCGACCAGTGGTACTTCGGCCTGCAGGTCGCCCTGCCCGTCTCCGACTGGTTCCTTCGCTCGGGCGACGTGTCCGAGGCGGGCGCCCGCGGCGTCGCGGCGGCCGCCTTCAAGGCCGAGAGCGAGCGGCGCCGGGCGTCATTGGACGCGGTGCTGGTCTACTGGAACCTGGTGCGCATCGGCGAGGCGGAGAAGGTTGGTGCTCAAAGCATCGCCGACGCGAGGGCGCGCCTCGACGAGACGAACAAGCGGGTGAAGGCCGCCGTCGCATCGACCGCTGATCAGCGCCTGGCGGAGGCGCGCGTCGCCGAGACCGAGGGCGCCCAGGCGTCGCTCGGCTACGCACGCGAGCTGGTGTCGGCACAGCTGCGGGTCCTATTGGACCTGCCGCCGGGCACGCCGCTGGAGGTCGCCCCGAGCGATGCGCTGGCGGTCCAGGTGACGACGATCGACGCCATGGTCGCCGAAGCCTGGCAGAGCCGCCCCGAGCCGCGCGCGCTGAGCGAGGCCGAGGCCGCGATGAACGCCGAGCTCGGTGTGCAAGGCGCGCTACGCCTGCCGCGCTTCGACGTGGTCGCCAACGCGCAGGTCGTCAACCCGAACCCGCGCGCCTTCCCGCAGAAGGACGAGTTCGTGCCCACCTGGGACATCTCGGCGGTCGTGAGCTGGAACGTGGACGCGCTGTGGTCGACCAGGCCCGGCGAGGACGAGGTGCGCGCGCGGATCCGCTCGCTCAATGCCGACCGCAAGGCACTGGACGACGGAATCCATTTGCAGTTGGAGCTCGCGCTGCGGGCGCTGCGCGACGCGGACACGCGGCGCACAACCAACGAGGCGATGTTGGCCGCCGCCGAAGAAGGCCATCGCGTGCGCACCAAGCTGTTCGCGAACGGCCAGGCGACGACGCTGGAGGTCGCCGAAGCGGAGACCCAGCTCGAGCGGGCGCGCCTCGGCGTGGTCGACGCCAAGATCGAGCGCCAAATCGGCGAGGCGCATCTGACCTACGCGCTTGGCCGCGCGCTCTGAGGCTGCCCGCGTCGGAGCATCAGCCGCCAGCGAGACGTCCGCTAACCGGACGCTTCGGAGCCGACCTTTGGCTCGCCACGCCCCTTCGCGGGCGCGAGCAGATCCTCCCCCTGCTCGGGCGTGCGGCCCCGCCGCGCCTGCTCGCGAAGCTCATTCGCATCGGTCCGGAGCCCGCCCTCGGCCCCGGTCGTGACCTCGTCGCTCTCTCCCGCGGGCAGGCCCTTGGCGGCTGGCGGCGGACCGATCGGGTGGGCCGCGTCGGTGACCATGTGCACCGGAACGCCCTTGGGAAACACGAGCTCGCGGGCTTCATCGGGCATCGAGATGCCGCCCGCCTGGAACGCCCGCTTGACCAGGCGGATTACCGACGAGCGAACCTTGAGCCAGCTGTGCTTGCTGCCGTCGAGCCAGAAGTAGATCTTGAGATTGACGGTGGCGGCGCCGAGCGAATCGACGAGCACCCACGGCTCGGGATCGGCGAGCACGGCGGGGTGCTCCGCGAGCACGCGCATCGCGATCACTTGTGCCTCGTTGACGGCGTCGTCGTAGCCGATGCCGACCGTGAAGTCCTCGCGGCGGGTCGGGTTGCTGGTGAAGTTGCGGATCGTCGCCTGGTAGACGGTGCTGTTCGGGATCTGGATGTGGTTGCCGTCGAGCGACAGCAGCACCGTGGCGCGATTGGTGAGGCGCTCGACATAGCCGACGTGTTCTCCGATCGCGAGCAGGTCGCCGGTGCGAAACGGCGGCTGCAAGCTGAGGAAGATGCTGGCGAGGAAGTTTTCGGTGATGCCCCGGAACGCGATGCCCAGCACCAGTCCGAGGAGGCCAGTGCCACCCACCACCGAGAGCGCGACCGTGGTCAGCCCCGCGACGCGAAACACAATGTAGAGGCCGATCAGCATGACGACCGCGCTGACCGTGCGTGCGATCACCTCGCGGAGCAGCGGCACGATGGTCCGTTGCCGCAAGGCGCGGCGCACCAGGACGCGGACGAGCCGCGAGATCAGCCACGAGACTCCCAGCACGACCAGCGCGAACAGCACCAGCGGGGTTGCCCCGATCAGCGTCCTGCCGATGTCCTCGAGCCCACGGATCGCCGGCGCGAAGTCGAACACCGCCGGGGTCGCGAGATCCAGCCGGTTGACGACCGCGACCACGTCCCGGGTACGACGCACGAGGTCGCCGGCCCACGTCTGGTGTGCCGCGGTGTCTGCGGTTCCGGACACGAAGACCACGCCGTCCTGCACCCGTACATCGAGGTTCTCGAACCAATTCGTCGCGATCAGGATGTGCTCGAGGCGCGCTTGGATCTCGTGGTCCCGGGCGGCCGGCGTGACCTCGACCGTGTCGACCGGCACCTGCGGCGCTGCGCCCCCGGAGCCGCCCTGGGCCGCGGCCGGTGGCGCAGCGAGCACGAGCAACACTTCGATCGCGCATGCGATGCAGCGGAGCTGGACGAGCAGTCTCACGGGCAACCAGCGCTGCCGCAGCGGGACGGGTCCGCTGCTCAGCAGCGAGCTGACAGCACCCCCTTCGCGCGCGCACCACGTTGCGAGTTCCTCGAGCTGGCGCGGCGGTTTGGTCGGTGCAGCGCTCGCGTCCGGTGCTCGTTCGTCCATCGTGCCCCCGTCCGCCCGTCAACGGGTCAATCTCGACCGACAAATGTTTCCGACCGTCCAAACGGTACCCTTTACCCTCAGAGATCGTCAACCCAGGCTGTCCTCGGCGGTGTGATCGAGATTGAGGGGGTGGCCCTGGAAGCCGGTACGGTCCCTATCAGCGGATACGGCGAGGAAGGCGGTTGCGATGGCTGGATCACGGCATGCCCACTTCATCAAGTTCTTCGGCTCTTCTGCTGACGACCGCGTGCGGGGTTGAGCCAAGTGCCCCCTCATCTTTGGATCACACCCCAAGGCGGCGTTCGGTCCCGACGATCCCTCCGTCCAGCTTTTCGTCGGCCGCGTCACGTCGAGCGGTTACTCCGCCAAGAACAAGTCACGCATGGACTACCTCGCCCTCGAAGGATCCATCCACCGAAGACCCAACCTGCAGCGGCTCCGCGCGTGCTGCCGCCCCCACCTACCGCACCCACCACCCACGGATATCTGCCACGAAGAAATCACCTCACCCCCAAGAAATGTCTCGAGATATAACCGGTCAATCCGAGGTCAGCCGTTGGCTTTCTGGCACATCCATCCCGTGAGCGTAGGAAGGAGCAGTCGGTTGAGGTGCGAGGCCCAGTTTTTAACGGTTCATCCTGGATTACCGTGGGTCGCTGGGTAGAGATCCAGGCCGCCGCAGTGGAAGAAGAGGTACCGGCCAATCCGCCCACGCGCGGCTCTTGTAGCTCCATAGTCCTCGCAGGCTCTCCTCGATGGCCCACGCGCGCCCGGTCTCGAGGTTGATGGCCTGAAGCGTTTCGAAGCGCTCGCGGAGCCGGGACGGAAGGTGCCCACGCCCGCCGCCACGCCCACGCCCGCCGCCAGGGCGTCGGCGCGAGCGCGAACATCGGCGGTGGCGCGGGCGTCGGCGTGGGGTGCCCCCCGCTGGCCGTGTTTCAACCCTGACGGCGGGGCGAGAGTCGCTGACACAACGTCCCGGCTGAGCTAGGACGACGATGCAACAAGGAGGTCGCCGTGTCCTGGACAACGTTTTCGGCTGGCATCGTAAGCATCGTCCTCGGCTTCGGCTGCGCCAGCGCACCGGTCGAGACACCGCTGGACGACTCGGCGGACGGCCCCGACACCCTCGACGAGAATGTCCCGCTGAGCGAGGCCGCCCAGGTCGAGGCCGACCGCGCCGTGCTGGCCCAGCTCCAGCAGACCGGCGCCGACCTGACCAAGCCGACCCACATCATCCACTACCTTTACTTCGCGAGCCAAGACGCCGCGGTCGCCGCCCGTGCCCACGTTCCCGCCCCGCTGGTCGCAACGGTCGACGACGCCGAAGGCGAGTGGGAGCTGGCCGTCGCCCACGACGACGTCCCGTCGCTCGCGAACATCGCGAAGGTCCGACAGCAGTTGATGGCCATCGCCGCGGCCCACCGCGGCGCCTACGACGGCTGGGAGGCCGCTGTCACCCCCTGAGCCTTGCTTGGGAACGCGCTGCCCCACGACCGAGGTGGGCTGCCCCACGACCGAGTACGGGCTGCCCCACCGCCAAGCAACGCTGCCCCACGACCGACTATCGGCTGCCTCACGACCGAGTATGGGCCGCCCCACGACCGCCGACCAGCTGCCCCACTGCCTCCGGTCGGCTGCCCCAAAGAGTACCGCTACTCGCTCAGGTCACTAACGTCGGGTCGCTGACCGGAGCGGGCTTCGGCTTGCGCTTGTTCTTGCTCGCGAGCAGGCGGCGCGCGGAGATGGGTACCAGCGTCGGGATCGTGCCGTCGAGTTCCTGGGCCGCCGCGAAGAGGTGGATCACATCCGAGAGCACCGACAGCACGAAGCCATCGAGCACATCGATCTCGCCCTGCGACGTCTTCGCCACCGTGAGGCGCGGCCGCGCCGCCTCGACGGCCGCCTTCAGCTCGCCGGCCTGCGCCGCGACGAGGTCGAAGTAGGCAGCGGTCACTCGCGCCGCCTTGACGCGAGCGACCAACGCCTTGTCGGTCGACGCGACCAGCGCCTTGCCGAGCGCCGCCACCCGCGCAGTGCCGGTGGCCAGGTTGTCCGGCGTCTCGGCGTTGCCGACCGCGGTCGCGAGCCGCCCCTCGAGCGTCTCGTCATCCGCCACCAGCGTCTTCACCACCGTGACCGCCTGGTCGCGCAGCGCGATCGTCTTCGCGTTGACCGCGGCGACCGCACGCTCCGTCGTGACGCGCGCGACCTTGTCGCTGTGGCCATCGCTATCGGCCGCGGCAGTCGCCTGCCGCAGCTGCAGCGCACCATGCACACCGAGCGCCAGCAGCGCCGGCGAGAACCCGACGAGCCTCTCGCGCTTGGCGTCGTCGGCCTCATCCCAGGTCGCCCACGCGAGCCCCATGAGGCGCTCACCATCGATCAGCACCCGCGACGACACGATCGTCGCTCCGTTGACCTGGTAGCGCTTGCGCGCCGCCGGCGTCATCCGGCTCTCCCACAGATCAGCATCGTAAGGCCCCAGCTCGTCCGCGAGCTGCGCCAGCGTCAGGGTCGGTTTCTCCGTCTCGTCACCCATTCATCTTCCCCAGGAAATGCGCGGAACCCACATCACCTCCGCGCACCAACGCGGCTTCTCCAGACGATGCGGAATCCTAGCGCGACCGCAACTACCGTTGAGGATAGCTGCAACATGAAATGAGAAGTGGTGCGAGCCTGCCACCAGATCGCGCCCGCCGCAACCCGATCCGCGAGCGGATCTCTTTTTTGGTCTTCCTGAAAACGCCGAGCCGCCTCAAGTCACTTTATGTCTTATCGGCTGTCGATAACTGGAAAGACGCGTGTATTCCCAACAGAGCACAACCGGGGTGCCTACGCTTCGCCGCGGGTGCGGGTCCCTGCTGGGGGGGCCGGCCGAATTTGAAGCACCGTTGACCTCCACCGACGCACGATCGGAGTATTCTATGAAAGGCTTTGCATTTCCCTTGATGGCCCTCGCATTGCTTAGCGCGGCGGCCTGCGACGACGGCTCGTCCGGCGGCATCGCGATCGAGTTCCGGCCCACGAGCACGACAGCGAGCGCACTGACCGCGGCTTCGGTCGAGCTCGCGCCCGGCTTCACGGTCACCCGGCTCGAGGCGCTCATCACCGAGCTGAAGCTGCTGCCCGGCAAGGACCCGGTGACCGAAGACAAGGAAGCGAAGTTCAAGGCCAAGGGCGACTTCTGGGTGGACGCGCTCGACCCAGACAACTCGACCATTCCCGCGATTCCGCTTCCTGCCGAGACCTACAAGAAGGTCGAGTTCAAGTTCGAAAAGACCAAGGACAGCTCCGGCATCGACGGCACCGATGCGGCCATCGCGCTCGACGCGACCATCAACGGCGTCGCGGTCGTGGTGCGTATCGACAAGACTGACAAAGTGACGCTGCGCCACCAGGACGGCATCGCTCTCGCGTCCGGGGGCACGTCGACCTTCCTGCTCGACCTCAACGTCCCCGGCTGGTTCGACGGGATTGACGTCGGCGCACTCGACGTCGACGCCAACGGCGTCGTGCGGATCGACAAGGGCGCCAACAAGGACGCCTACGATCGGCTCGGCGCCAACCTGAAGGCGACGATCAAGCTCCTTCGCAAACCCTGACCTGGAAACCCACTCAATGCGGCTGAGGCGTGGATTGACCGCGCCTCAGCCGCGTCGGTTCGTTCGTCCGTCACTTTCGAGCAATCGGCTTCGGTACGCCAGGTGGACACTCTCATGCGCCTGTGAGAGAGGAGCGCATCGCACACCGAGGTCACCGATGCCTGAACGTACCCCCGTTGCCGCAGAAACCTCCGCGCCAGCCGCTGGCACTTCATCCACGCACGGCGCGAGCCATTCGCCCTCCCGACGCGATGTCGTGCAAGGCAAGGACGGCGTCGGGGCGCAGGAGGCGGCACTCCGACCCCGACCGGACGACAGGTCCAGTCAGGCAGCTCCGACCAGCTCGCCGCGGACGGCGCCTGGAGGCGGAGGTCCGCTGCAGCTCAAGCGCGCGGTGCAACGGCTGGGGACGCCGGTCCAGATGGTCCAGCACGCGAACCCGACGGCTGATCCGGCGGTTGCGACGTTGATGTCCGCCGCGGCGATCGCAAACTTCGGGCCGTACCTGTGGGACGATGCAGTCCCGATGTTCAAGCTCGACCCGGTTTACGCCGCGTGGACCATCGCCGACTGCGTGAGCACTGCGGTCTACCAACCCGAAACAAATGCCGTGGTGGGAGAGAGAGGCAACAAGAACAGCCTCATTCAGGGCCGACGAAGGGCGGCCCTCAGGGCGGTGTTCGGCGCAACGCAGGGGATCGTCGACGCGATCATGGCGACCTCGGACGGCACCGCTCCGCGCGCACTCGCCGGCCTGTCCACCGAGGATGGCTATTCCGGGGGGCACATCGTGCAGCGCCACGTTCTCGGTAGTGGCCTCATGACAGGCAATCAGCAAGTCGCTGAGCGTGCCGCCTTCTGGAACGTGGGTGGAACCGCGATGGATCTCGATCCGAGCGGTGTGGCGTCGGTATTCGGCAGTCTCGGCGACGCGCAGACCGCGGTGCAGGCCTGGGTCACCAAAGAGCTGATCGCCAACTGGGCAGTTCATCGGGTGAACCTCGCCAAGAACACTCAGATCAAGACCCAATTGCCGGCCCCATCCCCGGTCGTGCAATACGTGAGCGATACCCCAGGCGTCAAATATCCGGCCACCGACAAGCCCAAGTATATGGGCGGTGCCGGCGATCGTGAGCTCTACGCCGGACACTATACGGGCGCGGCGAGCGATCCGAACGCGCCGGACGCCAGCAAGGCGCCGCTCACAACCGGAGGGGCAGCGGCCTGGGGCAAGGTCTATGTGATCGTCGATCCGAAGGCGGGCGCGCCGGGCGGCTGGGCCATCTACACCGCATATCCCAAGCCGTAAGGAGCAACGATGAATCAGCTGAGAGACCTCGTGCTCGGCGGCGATGACTTCTGGGACGAGGTCATTGCCGACTCCCAGGCGCGCAAATCCAATCCATTACCTTTCGCGGCCGATGTCCTCGAACGCTTATTCCTCCATGAGAGCGACAAGGAGTTCGGGTTTGCTCGCTGGGAAGAGGCGATGAGCCAGGGGATCTGGTGGGCGGACGACGCCCTGACCTGCCTCACCGCCGTAAGCCAAACACCACCGTCCGACTTCGGCGCGTGGGTGCGCGAGCATGCCGGCACGGTCTGGGACGGTGATCGACCCGCATCTCCGGCCGCACACGTCGCCTGGCTCGACGCGGTCATCGAGCGCCTTCGCGGCGCCTTTGATGACTATCTGGTCAAGGCGAAAGCACCCGGTCGGGCTTGATCGAAGCCGTCACGCGTTCGGGTACTTCGGCGCTTCGCCGCTCAACTGGCGCTTGATGGTGCTCAGGACGGCGTGGGTCTTGAGCGTCTCCGCGAGCATGCTCTCGACGAACTCGCGGGTGGGCGCCTCGACGGTTTCGAGTTCGCGCTGATAGTCGTTGCGGCCATGGTCCTCGCCTTCCTCGAGAGCGGCGATGGCGGCCTTCTCGCCGAAAGCAGCGGCGCCGCCTTCGATCATCTTGGCAAAGACACCCCAGGCGCCGGAGCCGGTAGCAGGCTCGCCGCCGTGGCTCTTGATCTCCTTCGTGAGCTGGCTGACGCGGTCCTCGTGCGACTTCAAATTGTCGCGCAGGCCGGCGATGAAGGTCGCCTTCGACATCTTCTGGATGGCCATCTTGTAAGTCTCGACGGCGGCGATCTCACCGCGCAGGAACGAATTGAGTTGGTCGATCGTGTTGGACATCTGAAATCCCCTCGATGTGTGTGGTCGTGGTCGTTGTTGCTTGCTGCCGCCAGGGTGTCTGGCGACGACGTACGGCGTTTGGAGCTTTGCGGATTCCGTGCCAGCGCGTGAGCCGATGCTCAGCGCTCGCGACCACGCGGGACCGGCGGTTCGGGTGCGATTGCGCTCACGGGCGGGACGCACGAGGGGCGCGCGAGCCGTGGCAATTGTCCGCAGTGGCGCGGCGCACACCCGGTAGTAAGCCGCGACTTACATTCCGTTGGATTTGCGACGCTGGCGTTCGGCTACGACGAGGAGGACCAGGAACCCCGGTCACGTTCGCTCAAGCGCGCGTGAGGGACATCACCAGGTCGGCGTGCTTGGGAAAGGCGGCGAGCAGCTCAGCGCGCGCTGGCATGACGAAGTCGGCGAAGTCGAACCCGGGTGCGACCGTGCAGCCGACGAGGCTCCAGCTCCCGCCGTCGCGGACGCGGGCGCCGAAGGTCGCGCCAGCGGGCACGACCGCCTGGAGGCGCTGGCCGGTGATGACATCGTGGCCGAGCACGAGGTCTTCGCGGCGGCCGTCTTCGCGGTCAGGGTGGAGGACGTGCACGACGAGCGGGTCGCCGAGGTGGAAGTGCCAGACCTCGTCGGAGGCGATGCGGTGGAGGGCCGAGAACTCGCCCGCTTTGAGCAGGAACAGGATCGCGGTCGAGGCACTGCGGGCGCCGCCGTGCCCGGGCAACGCGGCTGCGGGCAACGTCAGCGGGGCACGATAGGTCTCGGCGAAGTGGCCGCCTTCGGGGTGTGGCTGGAGTAAGAGAGTGGCTATCAGTTGAGTTGGACGGGGCATGGCTGGCTCAAGCGATGACGCGGATGCGACCCGCGCGTACGGAGGCGTCGAGGTGGCCTAGCGCGTGGCCTGCGACACCGCGCGTGGCGAGGGCCGCGAGGAGGTCCTCGGCGCGTGCTGGGTCGACCGCGATGAGCAGGCCACCGGAGGTCTGGGCATCGCACAGGACCAGCTGCGAAGGCTCGTCGGCCGTGCCCATGTCGACCCACGGACCTTCGCCGTCGTGGCCGTCGTCGAGCAGGAAGCGGCGGTTGGCGTGGGTGCCGCCAGGGGCGATGCCGTCGCAGACGTAGGTCCACGCGGCGGGGATGACCGGGACCTGAGCGAACGAGACGACCGCGCCGATGTTGCTTGCGCGCGCGATGTTGCGGAGGTGCCCGAGCAGGCCGAAGCCGGTGATGTCGGTGGCGGCGTGGACGGCGTCGCCGAGGTCGACCATCGCCTCGCAAGCGGCGCGGTTGAGGGTCGTCATGAGCGCAATGGCGGTGGCGATCGCGTTGAGTGGATCGCGGTCCTGCTTGGCGGCGGTCGTGAGGATGCCGAGGCCGAGCGGCTTGGTCAGGATCAGCACGTCGCCGGCGCGACCACCGGCATTCGAGATGACGCGGTCGGGGTGAACGATTCCGGTCACGGCGAGGCCGTAGATCGGCTCGTCGCTCTTGATGGTGTGGCCGCCGATGAGGTCGATGCCGGCCGCGCGGGCGACGTCTGCGCCGCCGCGCAGGATGTCGCCGAGGATCTCGGGGGGCAGCAGGTGATCGGGAAAGCCGACGAGGTTCAGCGCGGTCAGCGGGCGGCCACCCATCGCGTAGACATCGGACAGCGCATTTGCCGCGGCGACGCGCCCGAAGTCGTAGGGGTCATCGACGACCGGCGTGAAGAAGTCGGTGGTCAGGACCAGCGCGCGCTCGCTGTCGAGGCGATAGACGGCCGCGTCGTCGGCGGTCGCGCTGCCGATCATCACGTTCGGATCGGTGGGCGCGGGGAGCCTGCCGAGGAGGCCGAAGAGGTAGCCGGGGGGTTGCTTGGCGGCGCACCCCGCCCGCTTGGCGAGCTGGGTCAGGCGGACGGGCGTCGGGTCATTCGGGCTGCTCATCGGGTCGCTCCGCGCGGGGTTCTCGAAGGCATACCACCTGCGGCGCGGATCGGAACATGCTTCGTGAGCGCGGAGGACGCCGGCTTCGGCGGTGAGCGACAACCGTCGAGCGCCCGCACGCTCGCTGGTTGTCCGTGACCCGACCGATCAGTCGATCGCGTCCTTGATCGCGTCCTTGGCCTTGTTGGCCGCGTCCTTCACGTCCTGGACGGCGCCCTTCACGGCACCCTTCGCGACGTCGATCTTGCCGTCGGCAACCATGTCATCGTCGCCGATGGCCTTGCCCACAGCCTGCTTGATCTTGCCCTTGGCCTTGTCGATATGTTCGCCCATGTCGTCTCTCCTGAGTGGCCCGAGCCGATCATCGGCGCGCGGCAGCCTGTTGCAGTGCACAATCCGGGCCGTGGTCAGGAACGCTTCCAGGGTGCGCCATTGGCGCGCCGCCGCTTTGGCCCGCCCACGACCGAGGCGTTGCTCCGCACCCGGCTCACCCACGCTGGGGCGATGTGCAGAACGCGAGGTGCAGGTGGTCGAGCCGGTCGCCCACCCCCCTAGCGGGCAGCGAGAGGGGCGACGGGCTGGTTGATGCGCTCGGCGAGCGAGCGGGGGAGCGGAACGGGCGCCTTGTCGAGGTCGCGCCCCATGCCGCGAGCGTCCTCGGCGCGGCGGATGATCTCGTCATAGCCGAGCGGGTCGGCATCGCGCACCTTGGCCACGAGCAAATGAGCGCGGCCCTTGACGTCGCCTTCGTGGGCGTTGAGGCCGGCGACGAATGCCGTGGCGACCTGGTCGCGGGCATAGCCGCTGTGGTGCAGGTTGATGAGCACCTCCGACTCGAGCAGGCAGGCGGCACCGTCGGACTGTTGCAAGAGCTCATCGAGGAGGCCCGGTATGCGCTCATCCCTCGGGGCGGTGAGGCGGATCTCTGCGGTCCGGATAGCCGACGAGGTGCCGCAGCTCGCGAGCGCGACGTCGGTCGGCGGCGGGGTGATGTTGGTGAAGAGCGAAGCGAAGACGATGAGTGCAGCGTGCATGATGACAACCTCCGCAGCGGCACAGAGCAATCGATGTGCCACTGTTGGAGTTGGCTTGAATGCTGGCCGAGCGAACTCCGCCGCTACGAAGGGAGGCGGTGCTACCGTTGGCGCTACCGTAGGCTGGCCTTCGCTACGGTTCCACGGACGGGTCAGCCAGGCTCCAGAGGGAGCCTCGACAGCGTGCTGTCGCCGTGAACAGCGCCGGAGGTCCCGGGATCGGTCATGCTGCGCGTGCACGAGGCTCCGGCGGTACTCCGTTGCGTGCTGCAGGCACCGCACGATCCAAAGGCGATGCGTCCGGACCAGCGTAGAGCGCCTACAACGTGCTCCGACGCTAGCGCGACAGCCGCGGGTCGTCTCACAGCGGATTGCAGCCCGGTGCCTCGCCGCGTGCGGCGCCTTGCGGCAGCCCGAACACCACGCTGGTTCGGTCGGGCACGGTGAAGGTCGAGCCCGCGAAAGTCGCGCTGCGAGCGGTCAGGTCGCTCGACTCTGCGAAGACCGGGTGCAGCTCGTAGCCGCTGGCACCTGTGAGCGTGAACGACGCCGCAGCGGGCGTGGCGTTGATGAAGAGGACGAGGCCGTCCCAGGCGGGGTCGAGGTCGTCGCCGGTGCACAGGGCGTCGCTCAGCGTAAAGACTAGCACGCCGGGGATCTGGCTCGGCCCGACGTTGTGCTGGAAGAGGCGCTTCTGAACCTCGGGGCCGGTGCGCAGGTGGAACAGTGGCGAGCTCTTGCGGACCGCGAGCTGGTCGACGAAGCGCGCGACGGTGGCCTCGATGATGGCGGCATTGGGCGCAATCGTCGCGTCGCCCAGGACCACCGAGATGAGCGGCCAGTTCGCCTGATCCTTCTCGGCGTTGGGCAAGCCGATGTTCCAGTTGTTGCGCGTGCCGGAGACATCGAACGTATTGAACCAGTCCCCCGAGTCGTAGCTGTCGCGCTCCATCGACTTACTGCGGAGGAGCTCGACGCCCGCGTGCACGAACGGAATCCCCTGCCCGAACAACAGGATCGACGTCGCCACCGACTGCATGCGCGCGCGGTCGGCCGCGGTCGTGCCAGTCGCTGCCTTGTAGGCGTTGATATCGAAGAGGGTCTGGTTGTCGTGCGCCTCGACGTAGTTGATCGACTCCTGCGGGTCGAGCGCATAGCCGGTCGGCGCCCCATTGTAGGCGACCGTGCCGCCGGTCTTGGTGGTGCCGGTGCGGTCGGTCAGCTTGAAGGGTCGGAGGTTGCCGGCCATGCCGACGGTGATGCGATCGGCATCCAAAAAGAGCGCATCTCTGGCCGCGGTGTCCGCCGCCGACAACTCGTTGGGCGCGTAGTAGAGGCCGTTGACGAAGCCCTGGCCGGCGCGGAGGACGCTGCCCTCGTCAAAGGCGGAGCCACCGCGCACGCTGTCGCGCAGGCGATCGTTGAAGGTGCCGATGCCGGTGCCCGCCATCGCGAGCTGCGTCGCGTTGACGCCGCGCGCGTTGTTGGCGACCTCGCCGAAGTTCCAGCCCTCGCCGTAGAGATAGATCGCGCGGCCGTCGACGCCGTCGGCCGCGACCGTGAGCGCGTCCAGCGCCGCCCGGACCTTCAGGATGTCCGCCTTCATGTGGTGGCCCATCAGGTCGAAGCGGAAGCCGTCGACCTTGTATTGCTTGGCCCAGAGCACCACCGAGTCGACCATGAGGCGGCCCATCATGCGTTGCTCGCTCGCGGTGTTGGCGCAGCAGGTCGACGTCTCGACGAGGCCGGTGTCGACGTTCAAGCGGTGGTAGTAGCCGGGCACGACCTTGTCGAGCACGACCTTGTCACCAAGCCCCGACTGGGTCGTGTGGTTGTAGACGACGTCGCTCACGACGCGCAGCCCGGCCTGCCAGAGCCCCTTCACCAGCGCGCGGTACTCGAGCACGCGCGCCGAGCCGTTCGCGTCACTCGCGTAGCTGCCTTCGGGCACGTTGTAGTGGACGGGGTCATAGCCCCAGTTGAAGCCGTCGAGACCGCGCATCCAGGTCGCAATCTGCTGGGCTTTCGAGGTCGTCGGGTCGAGGGTCGCGAGTACGGTCGCGATCGACTGGCTGCCGTAGGTCGTGCAGTCTGCGCGCGCCACCGCGGTGTTCTTGGCGCACAGCACATCGAAGCCGGCGGCGAGGTCGACGCGCTTGCTCGCGTCTTCCTCGACGGTGCCGAAGTCGAAGCTCGGCAAGAGGTGGATGTGGGTGAGGCCCGCGGTTGCCAAGCGAACGAGGTGCTTCATGCCGTCGGACATCGCCGCGCCCTGACCATTGTAGGTGAACGCGCGGTACTTGCCGCGGTCCGCCGCTGGCACGGACGCGTCGCGCGCGCTGAAGTCGCGGATGTGCGTCTCGTAGAGCACGATGTCCTCGGGCGCGGCCATGCCCGGCTTGACGAGCGCGTCCCAGCCGGCGGGCTTCAGGGCGGCATCGGCGAGGTCGACGATGTGCGCGCGGGTGCCATTGGTCGCGAGGTCGACGGCGTAGGGATCGGTCGCGGTGACGGTCTCGACGCGGGCCGAGACCGGGTGGAATACTTTGAGCTCAAAGCGATACCAGGTGCCCTTCCAGGCGGCCGGGCCGTCGGCGCGCCAGACGCCATCGCTGCCGCGGGTCATCGCGACGACCTCACTCGGCGCCGCGTCGCTGGCTTCGGCAAAACGCTGCAGCTTCACGTCCTGGGCGGTCGGCGCCCACAGGGCGAGATGCACACCCGTATCATCGAACGTCGCGCCGAGCGGCCCATCGTACGCGTAGAGCGCGTCGAGCACGCCTGGGATCTGCACGCGGGTCGCGGCGACGACGACGCCCTCGGCATCGCGCGCGACGACGACCAGCTCGCCTTTCAGAGCGTCGCGAATCGTCGCATCGGGTGCGGTAAGCGTGAACGCGGCGCGCGCGGCGAGGTGCGGGAAGGCCGACTTCAGGTTGGCGGCGAGGCCACCTGCGACCGCGGTCAGCGGCAAGGCCGTGCCGCCGACGACGTCGGGACCGACCACCTCGATGCTGGCGTCGCTCGCGTTGCGCAGCTCGAAGCGGGTGGCGCCAGCGGCCGGGTTCCAGGCGATCGTCTGGGCATCGAGCCAGTGGGCGGCCGCGCCGGTGATCGCGAGCTCGGGGATGCCGACCGGCCACAGGTTGATGATGCTCGAGCCAGTCGTCAAGAAGACCATGTCGCCCATCGTCGGCGGCGTGACGATCATGTCGGTGCCGGGGTCCTTCTCGTCGCCCTTGTGCACGATGATGCCGACCGAAGCGGCCGCCGGCTTCAGCGACACGAGCCACCAGGCGCCGAGGTCGGGGTCGACACCGCCCTTGATGAGAGGCGTCGCCCAGGCGGTCTCGCTGACCACATCCATCCAGGTGTGCAGGCCCCAGCCATCGTAGATGCCGTCCTTCCGCAGGTAGTAGACGACCATCTGGTCGGCCGCGGGGATGGCTGGCGGCACGCGCAAGAGCGGGGCTTCGCCCCCCGAGAAGTGCCACACGCCCTGGGGCGCGGCTGTGAGCTCGACCGTCATGGCGAACGGCGGATCGACCTCGCCGTCGCGCATGAGCTGGTAGGCGAGCGAGCTGCCAGCGACCGGGACGTCGAAGACCGCGCCGAAGTCGTCGACCGTGGTCGCGACAAGCCCGCCCGGACCGCCGACGACGTCCAGGGTCCAGCCGCTGTAGCTCGCGTCGGGCCGGTGATAGCGGACCTTCAGCGTCGTGCCGGAGGTGTCGCCGTCGGGCGCTGTGTCGACCTCGGGCGCGCTGTCGGGCTCGGTCGTGTCGGCGGCGTCCGGGGTGTCGCTGCCATCGAGCGCGACATCGACCGTCGTATCGGTTGCGCTATCGGGTGCGACGTCGCTGACGACATCGAGCTTTTCGCTCGACCCACCGCAAGCAGAGAGCATTACCAACGCGAACGGCACGAACGAGATCAAGGCGGTTGGGGTCTTCATTGAGGAAGCATACATCTGCGTGGGGTCGACCTCGCAGCGTTCGCGTCATCGGGTCGGAATGCACGCCGACTGGACGGACGCCGCGCGGCAGGTCAGAAGACGCAGCGGACAGCTCGCTGGTCGCGGGCGGCCGAACGAAGGAGACATCGCATGGCGCGTGAGAACATCAGCTCGGGCTCGAAGTGGGAGCCGATCATCGGCTACTCGCGGGCCGTCAAGGTCGGCCCGTACATCCACGTCTCGGGCACCACCGGGCCCGGCGCGACCGTCGGCGAGCAGACGCGCGCCGCGCTCGAGACCATCCGCGAAGCGCTCGAGCGCGCCGGCGCCAAGCTGAGCGACGTCGTCCGCACCCGCATCTACACGACCGACATCTCGCAGTGGGAGGCGATCGGCGCGGTCCACGGCGAGTACTTCGGGACCATCCGACCCGCGACCGCGATGCTCGAGGTCAGCAAGCTCATCGACCCCGCCCTGCTCGTCGAAATCGAGGCCGACGCCTACGTCGGTTAGAGCGGTTCCAATAAACGAAAGCGGAACGCCAGTGCTGCTGCTTGGCGGCCCGCGGTCGCAGGCGTAGCGTCCGCCCGCTGTTGGGGTCGAGCCCGTCGGCTGGGGATGAGCAATGCGATACGGCCTGCGGCTGAACGTTCTGGGCACCGGTCTCTGTGCGGCTCTCGCGATGAGCGCTGCGGCCTGCGATGGTTCGGGCTTGGAGCCAAGCCAGACCGTCGACGCGACCGACACGGCGGACACGAACGCGCCCGACGACACCGCGGCGGACACGACGGCGCCCGAAGAGGTCGCGCCGGTCGACCACACGACCTTCGACGCGGCCGTCTCACTCGATCCAGTCGCGCCGAGCCTGCGCCCGTTGCCGTCGGGCACCAGCGAAGCCACTTCGCTCGTCGTCGCGAAGGACGCGCTGAAGGGCCGCTTCCTGTTCGGCATGGGGGCCGATCCCGATGGCATTGTCTCGAGCCTCGGTGGCGGCGCAGCGGGGCTCGCTCCGGTGCGCGTGAAGCTCCTCTTGGTCGCGGCCGAGCGCGAGACCGCCGGCACCCTCGAGATCCGCGCGCTTGCGAGCACCGGCAACCCGATCATGAACGTGCGGGGCCTCCTCGAAAGCTATCGATACGAAGAGGTCGACGCCGACACCGTGCGCATCGACTTCTCGAAGACCGACTCGGAGATGGAGCTCGCCGGCTACGGCGACTGCAACATGGTGCGCTCGGCCTACGCGCTCGACGGCACGCCGGTCTTCGCCGATGGCCTCATGACCTGGCCGACGCGCGAGACCTACACCCGCACGGGTCAGTGCCAGTGGCTGCCGCGCTCGGCCCAGGGCCTGCACGTTCACTACCTGCGCAGCGACCTCGCGGGCCGAGACTTCGTGCCGCGCTCGCTCGCTGCCGATTCCCCGTTCGGCTACTTCCTGGCTGGCGACGACGACAGCACGACCCTCGCGCGCATGCCCGGCATCGCTGCCGACGAGCCGGCGATAACGCACACCTACTACCTGGTCGACTTCCCGCCGCTGATGGTGCCCGCCGCGGTCGAGACGTTCGAGGCGTGGAACGACGCCCTCGAGGAGATAACCGGCCGGCGACCCTTCGCAGTCGAGATCGCGCCCGCTGGGATGATCGCCTGGGACCCGCGCTATCACACGGTCTTGTGGTCAAAGACCGGCGACGGCGGCGCGGTCGCCCCGTTCACGAATGACCCCGACACGGGTGAGATCTTCCAGAGCCTGGTGGTCATGTGGTTGGGCGACATCGGCGACCTAGTCACGACCTACAAAGACTTCCTCGGCGAGCATCCCGACGTCGGTGACAAGCTGCTCCCGACGCCGACCCCGACGCCGGGCACGCTGCCTGCCGACGCCCACTTCGCGGGCTTCGATCGCCGTGCCGCGACCACCCTCTCGGCCCTGCCCGAGGCCTATCAGAAGGCGTCTATTGCCCGCGCCGTGCGCTCGTCCGCGCTAGCGCCGCGGGTCCTCGCAGCGCGACCGTTCGTGCGCCGTCCGCTTGGGCCGCACGACGTGCGTGAGGCCGTGAGCCGCGACTACACGGAGGACGAGCTCGAGCGCGTCATCGTCGTCGACTTCCTCTTACACGAGCTCGGTCACAACCTCGGCCTGCGCCACAACTTCATCGGCTCGGTCGACAAGCACCGCCATAGCGAGGCGCACACCTCGTCGACCACGATGGACTATGTCATCGGCATGCTCGACCCGGGCAGCTACGACCGCGACGCGATGCGCTACGGCTACGGCAGCGAGCGCCCGAAGAGCGACAACTACCTCTATTGCACCGACGAGACGATGGACCTCGAGCCGGCCTGCATCCAGTGGGACTATGGCAACCCGGTGCGCTACCAGCTCGACTTCATCGACGCGTACTTCGCGGCGTATCCGCCCGAGACGACTGCGGGCGACATCGACGATGCGATGCAGTGGCTCGACCCCGAGCTCAATCGGGCGCGCTCCTTCGTCAACAGCGAGTACGAGCACTGGGACGAGCCAGGCGTCGCGACCCTCGACGAGCTCCTCGCGAAGGTCACCTGCGATTCGGCGAGGACAACCGAAGGCGAACCGGCGACTTGCAACGTGCACCCGGCTCTGCGCAGCGCGCTCGCGCTGTATCTCTTGTACTCGCGCCACCAGGTGACCGCCTGGTGGCAGCCCGGCTACCCCGACATCTACCTCGATTACCCGACCTTCACGGCGACCCAGGCGGCGACCCTGATGGACACGTACTACGGCCTCGTCACGAATCGCGACGAGCCGCTCGACCTGCGCACCACCATCGTCGGCAAACTCCCGACCAGCGCCGTCTCGGGCGCGGTCGAGCTGCTCACGTCGCTACACGAGCACTTCGCGGCCCTGCCGGTCGTGACCGGTGACGAAGCGACCTTGAAGGCCGCGGTCGACAGCGCATTCGCCGAGCTTTGAAGGCAGCCAGCCGCATCGCGCCTTCGGCTGCCGAGGCTGGCACGCCGTATCGCCTTCGGCTGCCGACGCTGGCACGCCGCGCGGCTTGACGCGCTAGCGCGTGCGTAGGAAGACGAATCGGTCCAAGGAGGGCATGCCATGCTGCCGAGCTCGTCACGCTACATCCCGCCCAACTCGCCGACCATCGACGAGGTCTCCATAAACGAGCGCGTCGACAAGCTCGGCACCCGCTCCATCAAGACGACCGCAAAGATCCAGGGCTTGAAGCTCTGCATCGCGATGATGGATCTCACGACCCTTGAGGGGTCGGACACGCCGGGCAAGGTCGAGATGCTCTGCCAGAAGGCGCGTCAGCCGATCCTCACGCGCGACGACGTGCCGCAGGTCGCAGCGGTCTGCGTGTATCCGCCGATGGTGCCGATCGCCAAGGCCGCGCTGGCGGGCAGCAACGTCAAGGTGGCCGCGGTCGCGACCTACTTCCCGTCGGGCCAGGCGAGCCTGTCCGAACGCCTCGACGAAGTGCGGCGCACGGTCGACGCGGGTGCGGATGAAATCGATATGGTCATCTCGCGCGGCGACTTCCTGGCGGGTCGCTACGACAAGGTTCACGACGAGATAACGCGCACGGTTGAGGCCTGCGGCGAGGCCCACCTCAAGGTCATCCTCGAGACCGGCGAGCTGCAGACCCTCGACAAGGTGCGCCTCGCCTCCGACATCGCGATGGACGCAGGCGCGCACTTCATCAAGACCTCGACCGGCAAGGTCCAGCCCGCCGCCACCCTGCCCGTCACGCTGGTCATGCTCGAGGCGATTCGCGACTACTACCAGCGCACCGGACGCATGGTCGGCATGAAGCCGGCCGGCGGTATCCGCGACTCGAAGCTCGCGCTGAAGTACCTCGTGCTCGTGAAAGAGACGCTCGGCGACGCGTGGCTCTCCCCCGACTGGTTCCGCTTTGGCGCATCGGCGCTCTTGAACGATGTGTTGATGCAGCTCGAGACCCAGCGCACCGGCCGCTACCAGTCCGACCGCTACTTCTCGCTTTCCTAGCCTGCCGTTGCCGGCAGTCGTATCGCCTTCGGCTGCCGTTGCCGCAGACCCCGGTCCTGACACTCGCGCGTGCGCCGAGTCGGAGACGCAAGCATGTCCCAGAAGCCTTCTGAGCTCCTCTTCGGCGACCTCTGGTCGTACGCACCCGCGCCCGAGAGCCCGAGTCACGTCAAGTACGACAAGCGCCTGTCGCACTTCATAGATGGCAAATTCGAGCTCGGCGAAAACCACTTCCCGGTCATCAACCCGGCCACCGAAGAGGTGATGACCGAGGCCCCGATGGCCGACGCCGCGACCGTCGACCGCGCCGTGAAGGCGGCCCGCGTCGCGTACGAGAAGTACTGGCGGCCGATGCCCGGGAAGGAGCGCGCGAAGTACCTCTACCGCATCGCGCGCATGATCCAGGAGAAGGCGCGCGAGCTCGCCATCCTCGAGTCGATGAACGGCGGCAAGCCCATCCGCGAGTCGCGCGACGTCGACGTGCCGCTCGCGGCCGCCCACTTCGCCTACTACGCGGGCTGGGCCGACAAGCTGAAGTACGCGTTCCCAGGACTCGAGCCGCGTCCGCTCGGGGTCGCGGGTCAGATCATCCCGTGGAACTTCCCGCTCCTGATGGCCGCCTGGAAGATCGCGCCGGCGCTCGCGACCGGCAACACGGTCGTCCTGAAGCCGGCCGAGACGACGCCTCTCACATGCTGGAAGCTCGCGGAGATCATTCAGGAAGCCGACCTGCCGCCGGGCGTCGTCAACATCATCCATGGCATGGGTCAGACCGGCGCCGCGATGGTGAACCACCCCGACGTCGACAAGATCGCGTTCACCGGCTCGACCGACGTCGGCAAGATCATCCAGCGCGCCATCGCCGGCACCAAGAAGAAGCTGACGCTCGAGCTGGGCGGTAAGGGTGCCAACATCATCTTTGAAGACGCGGCCTTGGACCAGGCGGTCGAGGGCATCGTCAACGGCATCTGGTTCAACCAGGGCCACGTCTGCTGCGCTGGCTCGCGCCTGCTGGTCGAAGAGTCGGTCGTCGACCAGGTCGTGATGAAGCTCACGCACCGCATGCAGACGCTGCGTGTCGGTGACCCGCTCGACAAGAACACCGACATCGGCGCCATCAACTCGCGCGCCCAGCTCGACAAGATTACCGAGCTCGTGCAGGCCGGCGTCGACGAAGGTGGCACCAAGCACCAGCCGGTGTGCGAGCTGCCGGGCAAGGGCTTCTTCTTCCGGCCGACGTTCTTTACGGGCGTCTCGCAGTCGAGCCGCGTGTCGCAGGAGGAGATCTTCGGGCCAGTGCTCGCGGTGCTCACGTTCCGCACCGCCGCCGAGGCGGTCGAGAAGGCGAACAACACGCCCTACGGTCTGTCGGCCGGTGTCTGGACCGAGAAGGGATCGAAGATCTTCTCGATGGCCAACGCGCTCAAGGCCGGCGTCGTGTGGGGCAACACGTTCAACAAGTTCGACCCCGGCAGCCCCTTTGGCGGCTACAAAGAGAGCGGCTTCGGGCGCGAGGGTGGCCGTCACGGGCTACTCCCCTATCTCGACCTCGGAGGGTTCTGAGAATGAGCGACACGCAAGGCGAACGCCTCCAGATCCTCAAGACCTACAAGCTGTATATCGGCGGCGCCTTTCCGCGCAGCGAGAGCGGGCGCTACCTGCAGGTGAAGACCGTCGGGGGTCGATTCATGGCGAACATCGCGCGCGCTTCGAGGAAAGACTTCCGCCAGGCCGTCGTCGTCGCGCGTAAGGCGCACGAGAGCTGGCACAAGAAGAGTGCGTTCAATCGCGGACAAATCCTCTACCGCGTGGCGGAGATGCTCGAGTCGCGGCGCAGCGGCTTCCAGGCGATGTTGGTCGAGGCGGCCGGCTACGGGCCCGACAATGCCCGGGCCGAGCTCGACGCGGCGATCGATAGAATCGTCTGGTATGCCGGCTGGGCCGACAAGTTCCACCAGATCGCCGGCAACACCAACCCGGTCGCGAGCGCGCACTTCAACTTCAGCTTCCCCGAGGCGATGGGTGTCGTCGCGGTGCTGAGCTCGAAGCAGTGCCCGTTGCTCGGCCTCGTATCGGCCTTGGCGCCGGTCATCGTCAGCGGCAACGCCTGCATCATCATCGTCGATGACCCGGCCCCGACGATCGCCATCGAGCTGGCCGAGGTGCTCGCGGTCAGCGACCTCCCGGGTGGCGTCGTCAACATCCTCACCGGCCTGCGCAGCGAGCTCTTCGTGCAGGCCGGCAGCCACATGGACGTCGACGGCGTGTTCGCGGTCGGCAGCGATCAGGAAGAGAAGAAGAAGCTCCAGATTGAGGCCGCCGAGGCGGTCAAGCGGACCTTCTTCGTCGACGACGCGTCGCCGTCCGAGTGGCTCGCCGAGTCGCGCCAGAGCCCGTACTGGATCCTGCCGTTCGTCGAGTTCAAGACGGCGTGGCACCCGATCGGAGTCTGAGCTTGGCCGAGGCTTCTGTTGCTCCGCACGTACTGCACGTGCCCTCGGTCATCGCTCGCAAGCGCGACGGCCTGACGCTCAGTGACGCCGACATCCGCGAGTTTATCGGCCGCTATGGCCGCGGCGAGCTCCCCGACGAGCAGATGTCGGCGCTCGCGATGGCGGTCTATTTCAAGGGCCTCGACGACCGCGAGACGGCCACCTGGACCGAGGCGATGTTGCGCTCGGGCGAGGTCATGGACGTGCGCCACCTCGGTCGCCCGGTCGTCGACAAGCACTCGACCGGTGGCGTCGGCGACAAGGTCTCGCTGGTGCTGGCGCCGATCGCTGCCGCCTGCGGTCTGACCGTGCCGATGGTCTCGGGCCGCGGCCTCGGACACACGGGCGGCACCATCGACAAGCTCGAGGCGATCCCCGGATTCTCGGCGGACCTGTCCGCCGACTCCTTCGAGCGGGTTCTTCGTGAAGTGGGCTGCGCCATCATCGGCGCGACGAAGTCGATAGCCCCTGCCGACAAGCGCCTCTATGCCTTGCGCGACGTGACCGGCACGGTCGCGTCGATCCCGCTCATCGTCGCGTCGATCATGTCGAAGAAGCTGGCCGAGGGCCTCGACGCGCTGGTGCTCGACGTGAAGGTCGGGCGCGCGGCCTTCATGCCGACGCTGGCCGCCGCGCGTGAGCTGGCGCGCCGTATGATCGCGGTCGGCGAGCGCATGGGCGTTCGCACGTCCGCCATACTGACCCGTATGGAAGAGCCGCTCGGCCACATGATCGGCAACGCCTGCGAGGTCGAAGAGTCGCTCGCGTGCCTCGAAGGCTCGGGCCCCGCCGAGCTCGTCGCGCTGTGCCTCGAGCAGGCCGCGACGATGGTCGCGCGCGGCCATCGCATCGACCTCGACGAGGCCCGCGCACGTGCCCGCGACGCGCTCGACTCGGGCCGCGCGCGCGGCGTCTTCGGACGCATGATCACCGCCCAGGGCGGCAACTTGAAAGACCTCCCGAAGCCACGCGGCGAGAGCGTGCTGCGCGCTCCGGCCGATGGTTATGTGAGCGCCATCGATGGCCTGCGCATCGCCCAGACGCTCGTCAAGATGGGCGCCGGGCGCCAGGTCGCGAGCGACACCATCGACCCACGCATCGGCGTTCGCCTCGAGGCGCTGCGCGGCGACAATGTCTGCCCCGGTGCTCCGCTCGCGACGGTCTTTCATGGCGACAAGGACCCGCAGCCCGAGCACCTCGCCGCGCTCGCGGCCGCCTTCACGCTGAGCGACAGCGCACCAGCCCACGAGCCGCTGATCCTCGAGCGCGCCTAGCTCCAGCGAGACTTGACGCCCGGCTTGCCCGACTCGGCCTGCTCGTTGTGGGCGCGGGTCAGCTCCGCCAGCTCCGCCTCGACCTCGGCGCGCACCCGATCGACGTCGACCACGGGTGCGGTCAGCTCGTTCGGAACGACATGCAACACGATCGTACGCCGCTCGGGGATGGCGCGCCCGCGTAACAGCGACAGCACCTTCCACGCGACCTCGCCATCGAAGGTCGGGAGCGGCAACAGGTTCACGCCGATGAGGATCGCGTTGAACGTGATCGATACGTACTCGAGCTCGGCGAGCCACCACTCGGATGGACCACCGGCGATCATCAAGACCAGCTTCGCCGCGAGCATCACGCCGAGCTGTGCCAGCACACCGGACCAGGCGAGCTGCACCTGTACGTTGGGTGACGCGGCGCCGTCCCAGCGCACCTCCCCGCCAAGACCCTGCATGTCGACGCCGATGACGCGCAGCCCGTTCTTCACGAGCGCGACGTGATGGCCCGCCTCGTGCGCCAGCACGATCCCGAGGAACAACAGCCACGACAGCGGCCGCACCTCCCACTGCCCGGCGAAGGCCGCCCCGAGCAGCAAGGACCAATGCCAGCGCAGCGGTGCCGCGCCCCATCTCCCCAACCGCAAATAGCCAGCGGTGAACATCATACCGCTCGAAGGTAGCGCCTCCCCAGCGTCGAAGGAAGCCTTCGAATTGCGTCGCTCGGGTTCGCAGCGCAATCTCGCGCGATGTCGCCACACCTGCATGGTTGGTCCCTCATCCAGCTCGCCCTTGCCTGCGTGCTCATCGGCCTGACGTTCGTGAGCGGCTGCGCAACCCCGGTCTACGACCAGTTCGACCTCGAAGACGAGCTGGCCAACGTGCTCGCAGCGCAGGGCACCGACCTCGACGCCGCGGCGGTCGCGCTCCGCGAGTGGCTGGTCGCCAACGAGCTGCGTATCCGCGAGACCTCGGGCGCGGCGCTGGCGGAGCGTGAGGCCGCGCGCCGCGATGACTCGTCGCGCAAGACCTTCAACGCTGGGTGGTCCGTGCGCCAGGAGCGCAGTCGCCAGCTCATGCTGCGGCTCGACCCGGAAGGGCGCTGGTATTCGCACCCGAGGGTTTCGAAGCTGCTGCGGTGGTTTGTCACCCTCGAGGGTCCGGTGCCGCCTCTGTGAGCGTCGAGACACTGCTTCGCGAGTGGAGGTCTCCGCATGGGCAAGCTCATCCCCGTCTCTCCTGTGGTTGGGGGTGCTGCCTTCGGAGCCGCGGTCGCGACGCTTATCAGCGTCGCGGTCTACGAGGGTCGCACCGATGTCGTGCCCACCGTCGCCGACGCAACGCCCAGGGTGCGCGAGACGGATGCCAGCGACTTCAATCAGGACCAGCTCGACGCGATGGCGGAGGGCTGCGAGTTCGGCTCGGACACCATCGCGTATCGCCTCGGCGAGCCACCGCGCCTGCCGGCCGAGGAGCTCGACGTCTTCGATCTCTCGCCCGCCCAGGTCGCGGCCGTCAACACCGCCGTCGCAGCGGAGAACAAGCGCCTCGTCGCAGCGATCCGCGGCGCCTATGTCGAGCTCACTGGCGATGAGGCCACGGCGATCCAGGTGCTCGCCCTTGCCTCTTGCTGAGTGAGCTCGAGAACAAGACCTCGCTCGCCGAGCTCCAGCGCATCTACCAGCTGCTCGCGCGTGAGCGCGCCAAGCACATCGACGCGGACATGTCGCCCGAGGCCCTCGCCCGCTACCCCCCGACCGAGCGCCTCTTCCGCATTCTCACCACCTCGGGCGACCACCTCGAGGCGGAGCTCGCCAAGGTGGTCGGCGAAAACACGGCCGAGTCGCTGCGCGACCTGCATCATGGCTTCGGCGAGCAGCACCGCAACTCGTACGGGTGTCCTGGCGGCGACGAGCACGGACGAGCGGCCGACGATCGCTGAGCGCGTGCATCCGCAGCACGCGCACGCTCTGAAACCGAGGGGCAGCGGGTCACGACCGAGCCTGTTTCCGCGTCCGGTCCCGTCGTGTACGCTGCCCGACCGTGTCGCCACGGCCTCGCTCGCTGACTCCTCCAACTGGATCCGCTCATGCTGTTGTCACGTGCCTCGTTCTTCTGCCTGTCGCTGCTTGCGTTTGCCGCCTGCGGCGATGACCCGATCTCCAACGGTGATGCCCGCGGCAGCGACGCCGCCGACATTCTCTTCCCCGACGCGACGAGTCCCGACACCGCGGACACCCGCATCTCCGACTCGACCGCACCCGACACAACGGCACAAGAGACCGCGCAGGACACAAACGTCGCGGAGACCGATACGAGCGTCGCCGAGATCCAGGACACTACGCAGGACACGACCCCAGACACCACACAGGACACCGCGCAAGACACGACGGTCGCCGAGACGGTACAGGACACCAGCGTCGCCGACACCGCTCCCGAGACCACAGCCGACACCAGCGTCGACACGTCTCCCGACACGACCGGCACCTGCGACAACAACGGCTTCACCTCGGCCGCCCAGGACGGGCTCGCGTTCGATACCGGCGACGTCTGGTACCTCGCGCAAAGCACGCTCGGCGCGCCGGTCGACGTGTTGTCGATCGAGATCTACGCGGACCTCGGCGGCGCCACGACCCCCGGCACCTACCCGCTCAGCGACGAGAACTACGACACCTGCGGCAACTGCGTGCTCATCCAGACCGACTGCGACGCGAACCTGAACACCTGCGACAAGACCTTCCTCGCGACCGGCGGCACCCTCACGATCGTCGCGACCGGCGGCATCGGCGACGCGTTCACCGCCTCGCTCAGCGACCTCGTCTTTACCGAGATTACCTACGACGCCGACTACCACTCGACACCGGTCGCTGGCGGCGAGGACTGGTGCATCGAGGACTACAGCGCCGAGGTCATCCTCCAGTGATGGCAGGCGAGTAGAACTGACGAAAAAAGGCCCGGGTTCAACCCCGGGCCTTCTTCGTTTCAGTCGCCCCGCAGCGACGGGGTGAGAGTGACTCTCAGTGCGCGCGCATCTGCTTGAAGAAGGCGCCCATCTCATGGCGCTGCTTCGCGCTGAAGCTGCCGCCGCCCGCGGCCCCAGCGCCAGCGCCGGCGCCGCCAGTGCAGGCGGTGTACTTGAGCGAGCACGGCGGCGTCTGGCTGGCGGTCTGCGCGCAGGCCGAGAATTCAGCGGAGCCGTAGCACGCGATGTTGATGCAGTAGTTGAAATCGTACCACGCGGTGGCCGAGGCCTCGCTCGCGCTCGAGAAGCACTCGCGCTGGCACAGCACGTCGTCGTTGCTCGGGCAGGCCTGGAGGCAGGTGAAGATGCTGGTGCAGGTGCCGGTGCCGTAGGTCGCGCCGGTCGCACACTCGACGTTGGCGCCGAGGCAGTTGGTCTGCTCGCACTCGATCGAGGCCTTGATCTGCTCGTCGGTCGGGTCCTGGACTTCGGGCAGGCAGCCCTTGTCCTGGAGGCAGCCGAGGTAGCCGTTGAAGTACGAGGCCTCGTCCTGGTTGTCGGCCGCGCCGATGCAGGTCTGGAAGCACTCCTGGGTGGTGCACTGGACCACGCAGGCGAGGATGCCGCCGCAGATGCCCGAGCCGTCGTCGACCGGGGTCGTGTCGGGGCTGGTCGTGCCGTCGGGGGTCGTCGTCGCGTCGGGCCGCGTCGCGTCGGGCGTCGTCGTCGCGTCGGGCGTCGTCGTTGCGTCGGGCGTCGTCGTTGCGTCCGGGGTCGTCGTCGCGTCCGGAGTCGTCGTCGCGTCGGGAGTCGTCGTGCCATCCGGCGTGCTGGTCGCGTCAGCATCGGCGCCCGGCGTCGTCGCGTTATCATCACACGCGGCCACGAGAGCGGCCGCACAGAAAACAGGAAGGAAGATTCGTCGCATGGCCAGGCTCCAGCAGGGGTCCCAGAAAAGGAGCGCGGAACTTAGTGACGCCGCAAACCGAGTGTCAAGTTCATTCCTTGGGAGCCCGAGCACGCCAATCGCGTTGTCCGGGATCGCCGCCGCCGGGAAGCTCGTATCGCCTTCGGCTGCCGTTGCCGACAAGCCGTCACGACCTTGACGGGCGGGTCGCACCCGGCTACTCGGGCCGATGCCGCCGGCCTCGCGATGGGCACCGGCACGAGGATTGACGATGGCCCAAGCGACCCTTCATCCGTACGCCGCGTTCGCCCAGAACGTGCTCAAGCCCGCCCGCTACCTGGGTGGCGAGTACCAGTCGGTCACCAAGCCGAGAGACTCGGTCGATATACGCATCTGCCTCGCGTTCCCCGAGATCTACGACATCGGCATGTCGCACCTCGGCACCAAGATCCTCTACTCGATCCTGAACAAGCATCCGCGCATCGCCTGCGAGCGCGCGTTCACGCCGTGGGTCGACATGGAGGCGGAGCTGCGCACGCGTAAGCTGTCCATCCTGTCGCTCGAGTCGGCCACGCCGCTCGCGGACTTCGACGTGGTCGGCATGTCGCTCCAATACGAGATGACGTTCACGAACGCGCTGAACATGCTCGACCTGAGCCACATCCCGCGCCGCGCCGCCGACCGTCGTGAGCACCACCCGCTGATCATCGCCGGTGGTCCGACCGCGACCCACTGCGAGCCGGTCGCGCCGTTCTTCGACGCGGTGCTGGTCGGTGACGCGGAGGAGGCGCTGCCGCTGGCGCTCCTCGCCATCGCCGAGTGGAAGCGGGCTGGCCTCGACCGCGCCACCCTCCTCTCGCGCCTCGCTCACGAGCACGTCGGCTGGTACGTGCCGGCGCTCTACGATCGCGTCATCGATGAGCGTTCGGGATTGATGGTGGTGGACAAGACCACCGCGCGCGGCCCCTACCCCGTCAAGCGCGCGGTCGTGCTGGACATCAACCGCTTCCCGTTCCCGGATGACTCGCCGGTCGCCGCGGCCGAGGCGATCTTCGATCGTGTGTCGATCGAGATCGCGCGCGGCTGCACCGAGGGCTGCCGCTTCTGCCAGGCCGGCATGATCTATCGCCCCGTGCGTGAGCGCGACCCCGACCAGATCGTCGACACGATCATGAAGGCGCTCGACAAGGGCGGCTACGACGAGGCCTCGCTGACCTCGCTCTCGACCGCCGACTACTCGTGCGTGTCGCCGCTCATCAAGAAGGTGATGGGCAAGATGCGCGAGCGCAAGGCGAGCCTCTCGGTGAGCTCGCTGCGAGCCTATGGCTTGGACGAGGATCTCCTCGACGAGATCAGCTCCGTCAAGGCGACTGGCCTCACGTTCGCGCCCGAGGCGGGCACGCAGCGCATGCGCGACGTCATCAACAAGAACATCAGCGAAGAAAACCTGATGGAGACCGCCGATCGCGTGTTCTCGCGCGGCTGGCAGCGCATGAAGTTCTACTTCATGATTGGCCTCCCGACCGAGACCGACGAGGACGTACGCGGCATCATCGAGACGGCGGCACGCGCACGCGCCATCGGCTGGAAGCACCACCCGAAGTCCAAGGTGTCGGTCACCGCCTCGGTCAGCTCGCTCGTGCCCAAGCCCCACACGCCCTTTCAGTGGGCGGCCATGGACACCATCGCCGACATCGATCGCAAGCAGAAGATCCTGCGCGACCTCGGCCGCCAGCTCAACATCTCGACCAAGTGGCACAACTACCGCGAGAGCTACGTCGAGGGCATCTTCTCGCGTGGTGACATCCGCTGCGCCGACCTGCTCGAGGCAGCCCTCGACGCCGGCTGCCGCCTCGACTCGTGGGACGAGCACCTCAAGTGGGACACGTGGCTCGAGGTCATCGCGGCCTGGGGCGTCGACCCAGCGCTCTTCCTCGGCACCCTGCCCGTCGACGGTGGTCTGCCCTGGGACCATCTCGATGTGGGACTCGAAGACGGCTTCCTCGCGCAGGAGTGGAAGCGCGCCACCAAGAACCGCCTGTCGCCTCCCTGCGGCAAGCCCAAGGGCATGCAGGTCCATCACACCAACATCGCCGACGCCAACGCCGACCAGCGTAAGCTCGTCTGCTACAACTGCGGAATCGCCTGCGATCTCACGCAGATGCGGACCGAGCGCGTCGACTACCTCGGCAAGCTCGGGGCGCTGACGGCCGACGACGTGCGCGCCGCTGCCGACTTCGTGCCGGGCTACCAGCAGCTGCGCAAGGACCGCGTCGGTCGCTCGCTGCCGCCTCTCCGCGCGCAGCAGGACGAGAGCTTCCGCTACCGCGTGATCTTCACCAAGCTCGGAACCATCGCGGTCACGAGCCACCTCGATCTCGCGCGCAACCTGCCGCGCATCATCCGCCGCGCCGGCCTCACCCAGAAGTACTCGAGCGGCTTTTCGCCGCACGCGCTCGTGTCCTACGGGCCCGCACTCCCGCTCGGCGTGCTGTCGGTCGGCGAAGCGTGCGACCTCTACCTGCACGAGGAGATGAGCGCAGACGAGCTCGTCGCGCAGCTCGAGGCGGTCACCGACCCGGGCCTGCACTTCCTCGGCGCGGGCCGCACGGGTATTCATGCGCCCGCCCTGGCCAAGGTCGCCAAGGTCGGCGAGTACATCCTGCATGTGCCCGACGCGACCCTGGCCGAGCTGCACGCGGCGGTCGCACGCGCCTGCGCCGCCGAGCCGCTGATGGTCGAGGGCATGCGCAAGGCGGGCATGAAGCGCTTCGACGTGCGCGATGGCCTCATCGGCCTGAAGGTCGATCTGCCGACCTCGCTCGAGCAGCAGCTGCTGCCGTTGCCGCGCAATCCGGGTCCGGTCCTGCGCTGGACGGTCGACCTGGTCGCCGGTGCCCACGTGCGCCCGACCGAGCTCGCGCTGGGGATCTTCGGGCGCGAGGCCAACGCGCTCCTGACCGCGCGCACCGGCCTTTTCGGGCTGCACGCGGGTGAGGTGGTCGGTATCCTCGATCCGCGTGTGACCGTCTCGGCGGCCGCCGCCGCGTTTGCCGCGGACTCGTCCGAGGACGATACTGCGCCCGTCATCGACCTCGCCGACACGTACGCAGCCTGAGGGACATCATCATGCGCCGCACTCTCATCACGTTGTTCTTACTGGTGGCACTCGCGGGCTGCGGCTCTAGCGGCTCGACCGCGACCCACGAGGGCGCCGAGCACGCGAACTTCGAGCCGTTCCGCGCCAAGGACCTCGACGGCAAGCTGGTGAACCTCGCCGACAGCGTCGGTCGCGACGTGATCATGGTGTCGTTCTGGGCGACCTACTGCGAGCCTTGCAAAGCCGAGATGCCGTTCCTCCAGCGCTTCCACGACAGCTACGCGAAGGATGGCCTGACCATCGTCTCGGTGGCGCTCGACGGTCCCGACACCGCGGCCGAAGTGGCACCCTATATCCGCAAGCAGGGCTACACGTTCCGCGTCGTGCTCGACGACTCCGGCGACATCGCGCAGTCGTTGAACCCTTCGTCGACCGCGCCGTTCGCGATCCTCGTCGGCCGCGACGGGCGCGTCGCAAAGCGCATCACCGGCTTTCAGTCGTCCGAGGTCGACCACCTCGAGGCCGAGCTGAAGTCCCTGCTCGCACCGGCACCCGCACCGCTTTGAAGACCCGCGCATTGGCATTTTGGGCGCTTGCGCTCGGCGTCACGCTCGCGCCCAGTGCACACGCGGCCCCTGTCACCTTCGAGCTGACCGAGAGCCTGTCCGCCGACTGGCACTGGATCCTCGACGATCCGCAGCTCGAGCCCGCCGATCGCGAGGACGTGATCGACCTCCGCAACCGCCTCAACCTGCGCCTTCGCACGGGCGCCTGGACCTTCGGTCTGCGCATCGACGCGGCCTGGTTTCCGAGCCCGCCGTCGGCCCAATACGCCAGCGACATCCGCCCCGAAGAGATGTTCGTCACCTACAAGGACTCGTCGTGGACGCTCACCGCGGGCGACGACTACCTGACGATAGGCCGCGGCCTCGCCTTGTCACTGCGCAAGTTCGACGAGGTCGGCTTCGCGACCAACCTGCGCGGCCTGCATGCCCGCTATCGCACGGACGGCTTCGAGATGCGGCTCGGCGCCGGCTTCACCAATGTCGTCAACGTCGACTTGGTCGAAGAGAAGCTCGTCCCCGACCCCAATGACCTCGTGTTCCTCGCGCGCTTCGAGACCGACGCGCTCGGACCGCTGACCCTCGGCGCGCATGTCGTCGACATCGAGCGGCGCCACTCGGATATCCGCACAGCCCTTGCCGACCCGCTCTTCGGCGACGGCGACGATGACCCGATTCAGGGTCGCAGGTTCGAGCGGACGACCATCACCGGCCTCTCTGCCGAGCTCGCCTTCGATGCCATCGATATCAATACGGAATTCGGCTACCTCAGCAACGACGAGACGCGCGCGTCACTCACCGGCGACACCCCGTCGGGCGAGCCCGGGCTTGCGCTGTACGTCAGCGCGACCGGCACCTTCGGGCGCTGGACGGCCCTCCTCGAAGGCAAGCACTACGACCACTGGCACGTCGACTCGACGCTGCATCCCGACACCGCCGACGCCCAGGGCGTGACCCAGTTCTTCCCGTATGTGACGCCGCCCACCCTCGAGCGCATCGACCAGCGCGTCGTCAACAACACCGACGTCTCCGGTGTGCACTTGCGCATTGACCACGCGTTCGCGCCTTCGAAGAAGGGCAACAAGCACATCTTATTCTTGTCGAGCGCGCTCTTCGTCGACGCTCCGGCCGAGCATGAGTGGACGCTGCACGCCTACGCCGGCTGGGAGCTGACCGCCGCCACCGGCGACCGGCTCGTCATCCAGAGTGGCTATCGCCGCGAGGAGGCGCCTGACGAGAACATCATCCGCCTCGGCATGTGGCACCTCGACCTCGACTGGTTCAAGACCGTCGGCAAAGGAGTCGACCTGCAGCTCCATTGGACCCACGAGTTCCGCGACAAGAACATCGGCGCGGAGACGCTGCATCAGGGCTACTACGAAGGCACATTCTATCTGTCTGTGAATCTGCCTCCTGCATGGTCCGTAACAGGGCAGCTCGAATACCTGACCGATTCGACTGTAAATCAGACCACCTTTCCGGGTGTGTTCCTGCAGTGGAAGCCCGACTCGGCGAGCTTCGTGCGTCTGTTCGTGGGCCGCTCCAAAGGCGGGCTCAAGTGCTCCGGTGGGGTGTGCCGAATCTTCCCCGACTTCGAAGGTGTGAAGCTCGAGACCACCCTGCGCTTTTGAGCCGAGTGCGAAAGTCAGCGTGTCCAGCGGGCGATGTTCGGTGAGTCGAAGACGAACCAACTCGACTGCTTGGATGCTGGCCGCACGAGGCCATCAAAATGACCGATCGGGCTTGCGTCGGAAGCGATCGGCGGGCATCACACCCGGGTGCCCACAAATCCGCTCCCACCCGATAACGGTAAGGAGTCTGATGCAGCGGCCGCGGCTCCTCGAAGCGCGGCCGATGTCTTGGACCACCGCCCAACCGCGTCCAGTGGTCCGGCCCAGGGCATCGTAGACCCCCACGATCCGAGCACCAGCGCGACCCCCGAGGTGATTGCGCTCCGCGAGCACATCACGGAGCTGCAGCGGCGCATGGCGCGTTATGCCGAGGCGGGTGAACTGCGGCGCCTATCGACGCTCGACGTGTCGATATCCGAGCGCGAGGAGCTGCTCGTCGAGGCCGAGCGCATCGTGCACATGGGCAGCTGGGTGTGGGACGTCGACGCCGACTCGGTGTCCTGGTCGGACGAGCTCTACCGCATCCTCGGCTACGATCCCGAGACCGAGCCGGCGAGCCGCGAGCGCTTCTTTGCCGCTATCCATCCCGATGATCGCGCGCGCCTCCTCGCGGACTCACGCCGGGTCGCCCAGACCGGTGGCGTAGGCGAAGGCCAATTCCGGACGCTGCGCAAAGACGGCACCATCCGCCACACGCTCGCGAATGGGGCGGTGCTCTTCGATCAGGACGGCAAGCTGCGCCGCATCGTCGGCACCATCCTCGACATCACCGAGCGACAAGAGGCCGCGCTCAAGCTCGAAGAGGCCAATCGCCTCTTGCAGGAAGCGCAGGCCCTGGCGCAGCTCGGCTCGTTCACGCACGACATGGTGCGCGACGTGCGCGTCTGGTCGGCCGAGCTCTACCGCATCCTGGCCATCGACCCGAGCCTGCCCGCGACGCGTGAGCGCTTCCATGAGCGCGTGCACCCCGACGACCTGCCGCTCTTGCGCACACACACGCAGCGCATGGAGGAACACCCGGGTCAGGCCAACGAGGAGCCGGTCGATGTTCGCATCGTCCATCCCGACGGCCACATCCGCCACCTGCGTGTGCGCGCCGCCTACGAACGCGACGCCAGCGGCGCGATCATCACCATCCGCGGCATCGTGCAGGACGTGACCGACGTGACGCTCCTGCACAAGCGCCTCGCGCGGGCGGAGCGCATGGAGATGATCGGTCGCCTCGCGGGCGGCATCGCGCACGACTTCAACAACATCATGACGGTCATCCACAGCGGTGCCGAGCTGCTCTCGACCGAGGACCCGGCCGACCCGGAAATCCTGTCGCAGATGAAGTCGGCGGTGCACTCGGCGCGCGACCTGACGAGTCGCCTGCTCGCGTTCGGGCGCCAGTCCGCGCTGCGGCCGCAGCGACTCGACCCCAACCAGATCGTGCGCGACACGGTGCGCCTCGTGACCCGCATTCTCGGTGAGCATGTGACGCTCGACGTGCAGCTCGATCCCGAGGTTCCGCACGCGACCCTCGACGTCCACCTCACGAGCCAGGCGCTCATCAACCTCCTCATCAACGCACGTGACGCGATGCCCAGCGGTGGCCGCATCGTGCTCACGACCCGGCGCATCGAAGGTCCGGCAGGCCCCCTGGTCGAGTTCGGCGTGCGCGACTCGGGCTCGGGCATCGCCGCCAACCTGCGCGAGAAGGTGTTCGAGCCGTTCTTCACGACCAAGCACGAGGGCCACGGCACCGGGCTTGGCCTCGCGATGGTGCAAGGTGCGGTCGAACAACAGGGCGGCAGCATCACGCTCGAGTCGGGCGCCGACGGAACGCTGTTCCTGCTGCGCTTCGCGGCCGCCCCCGCCGGCTCTGCACCGGCCGGCAAGGACGCCGCGCAGGTCGCCAAGAACGAGATGCGGCGCCTCAAGATCCTGGTGGTGGAAGACCAGGAGACCCTCGCCTACATGGTGCAGCGACTCCTGCGTCGCGCGGGTCACGAAGCTTGGGTGTGCACGTTGCCGTCGGCCGCCATCGACATCTATCGGCTGCACTCGCGTGAGCTCGACCTCATCCTGTCCGACGTGCTCATGCCTGAGATGTCGGGCATGGAGATGGTCGAGCACTTCGCGGCCATCGCGCCGCTGCCTCGAGTCGTCTTCATGTCGGGCTACGGTGCCGAAGCGGTGCGCACGCTGGGTCACGATCGGCTCGTGCTGGCAAAGCCGTTCACGAATCAGGAGCTGCTCGCGAGCATCGAGCGCGCAATGCGCGACTGACCGTTCGCAGCGGCCAAGCTCGCTCGGTCGACCATCAAGGGGCTCTCACCGCGCGCATCATCGCCGCCTCCGGACCGACGACCACGTAGACCAGCTCCGCGCTGCCGAGCGTCATCCAGACGGCCATTCGCTTGCCCGCGAGCGCGCGATGACCCGAGCGGATCGACTTCAGCGAGCTGACCACCTCACCCTCTTCCCACGCCTTGGGGGTGTACTCGGTGATGGTGCTCGCCCTGTCCTTCTCGTTCGAGCGCACGAGCACGTGGCCGCGGTTGTCGAGCAGCAGGGCCTCGGCGCCCACCGCCTTCAACGGGGGGCCAAGACCCTCTACGGTAGCGTATTCTGCGAGTCGCAGAGGGCGTCGCGCCTCACCCCTGAGGCGAAAGTATTCAGGGACGGAGCCCCTGGAACAGCGCGCGCTCGGCGCCGCGAGAGCACACCGGCTGTATTCGGCGCGACACGCGGCTCAGCTCGTGTGGCACGATTCGCGCACTGGACTTGGCAAGCCCGCACAGCGTGGGCCGCTCGAACGCACCTCGAGTACCGCCGGAGACTCCCATGCGCACCTTGCTTGCCATCATCGCGACCCTTGCCGTGTCCTCGACAGCCTCCGAAGCGCTTGCACGGCCTTACGTCGACGGGACCGTGAGCCTCGGCATCGGGCTTGGCGACCCGACGGCGCTCGATGCCAAGTTCTGGACCGGCAACGGCAGCGGCCTCGACATCGGGCTCGGCCTCGAGCACTTCGACGACATCTTCGGCATCTACGCCGAGTACGAGTTCGGCTTGGCCGCGTTTCGCCTCGGCGATAACGGCGGTCGCGGCGTCTTCTACGTCGGCATAGGCGGCGCGGTCGCCTTCAAGGACAACGACCACACCTCGGTCGCGTTGATCATCCCCATCGGGCTCGACTTCCGGCTGGCCTCACCGATCGACATCTTCATCGAGGCGCGCCCCGGCGCCGGCCTCGTGCATCGACCGGCCTTTGGCATCGGTGGTCAGATCGGTATCCGCTTCCGCCTCTGATCGCTTCGCCTTCATGCGACGCGCCCAGCGCTGCGCGATCACCGCCATCACCATGAGCTGTAGCTGATGGAACATCATCAGCGGCAGCAGCACCTTGCCCGCCATGGCTTCGGGAAACAGCAGCCCCGCGATCGGTACACCGGTCGCGAGGCTCTTCTTCGAGCCGCAGAAGACCACCGTGATCTCGTCCTCGGATGGAAGCTTTGCGAGCCGGCTCATGAACGTCGTGATGCCGATGACGACCGCCAGCAGCAGCGCGTCGAGCAGCACCAGCAGCGCCAGCTCGCCGCCCGTCACCGCTTGCCACAGGCCGCGCACGACCGCGGCGCTGAACGCGACGTAAACGACCAGCAGGATCGATCCCCGATCGATGATCGAGACCAGCGCCTTCTTGCGAATGACCCATGCGGCGAGCCACGGTCGCAGCAGCTGCCCCAGCGCGAACGGCAACAGCAGCTGCAGCGCCACGCCTCTAATCGCCGTGCCGACGCCGGCCTCGCCGTGCACCTCACCCGACGCCACGAGCAGCGCCACCAGCAACGGCGTCAGTACCACACCGACCAGGTTCGACAGCGCCGCCGCGCCGACCGATGCCGCGACGTTGCCGCCCGCTATCGCCGTGAACGCGATCGACGACTGCACGGTCGACGGCACGCAGCCGAGGAACACGAGGCCGAGTGTCAGCGGCTCGCTCAAGAGCCCGCCGAAGATCGCCGCCAGCAAGAGACCGAGCAGCGGGAAGATCACGAACGTGGTCGCAAGCACCAGGCCATGCAGGCGCCAGTGCGTCAGCGCCTGCACGATCGCCTCGCGCGGCAGACGCGCCCCGTGCAGGAAGAACAAGAGCGCGATGCCGACCGCGGCCGCGACATCGAGGCCCTGCGCGAGCCGGTCACGTGCCGGCCACAGCGAGGCCAGCACCACCACGAGCACGATCGAGAGGACGAAAGGGTCCGGCTTGAGGCGCGACACGCGTGAAGTCACGGAGCGGGTGGCGGCGACGGGTGGAACGTCTCCGCGTCGTAGGCATAGACGTCGGGGTGGAACCAGACCACACCCGCCTCGTCGACCGACGCGGTGTAATACTCTAAGAAGACTGGGATCTCGTGCGCCAGGTCGAAGACCCGCATCTGACGGCTGCCCGCGACGAAGTCCTTGATCGACTGAACCTCGAAGGCTTCGCCCGACTTCTGCTTGTCCGAACGGATGAGTTCGGCGCCGAAGTCGACCGCGTTGTTCACGCGCACGCAGCCGTGCGAGAGGGCGCGGATCGGCAGATTGAAGGCGGCGCGACCGGGGGTGTCGTGGAGATAGACGCTCTCGCTATTGGGGAACAAAATCTTGATGCGTCCCAAAGCGTTACCGGGCCCCGACTCCTGGATGTAGTAGGTCACGCCGTCACCGCCGACCTTGGTCTTGAAGCGGTTCTTGGTGACGTAGGTCGGGTCCTTCTGCATCTCGGGCTCGAGCTCTTCACGCGCGATGCGACCGGGCACGTTCCACTCGGGGTTCACGATCACGGTGGCTATCGAGTCGTGCAGGATCGGCGTCGAGTTGCGAAAGTACTTGCGACCCAGGGACTTGCTGAAGAAGCCGCGGTCGCTGCCGACCACCGTGCGCTGCGACATCACCAGCGCGTCGTCGCGGAAGTAGCGCATGAGCTGCCCAGCGAGGTTGACCTGCACCGACTCGCGCTCGCCGTTCCACGAGCTGACACGCCAGCGCTTCACGTTGAGGATCAACGTCGCGACGCGCTCTTCACAGGGCACCGACAAGACCCGCACGAGGTCCTTGTCGAAGTCTGGTGTCTTGTCTTTGAGATGGCGCACGCGCCGCACCTCGAGCACCGCGGCCTGGGTCGCCGCGTCCCACTCGCCAGTCGGCGCGCCCTGGAAGAAGCCCTCACGGGCAAGGCGCGTCTGCAGCGGCTTGACGAGCTCCGGGGTCAGCGGCGCCTTGGCGTTCTTCGGCAGCGCGACCTCGGGCCACGCGCCCTCCGCGCACATCTTCTCGTAGCGCTCGGCCGCCGCGACCAGCGCCGCATATTGAGGATGAGTCGGCGTCAGCGACGCGAGGTGCTCAGCCAAGCGGCCCGCGCGCGCCACTTCGATAGCGTTGCTGAGCTGCTCCGCCGTGGCCTTCGCGGCCGGCGCCTGCTGCCACACGACATCGGGCGACAGATAGTTGCCGCGCTCATCTTCGAGCACCGGCGCCACCCGCGGCCGTGCCGGCAAGCCAGCGATGAGCGTCGCGAGCGCGTCCGTGAGCGCGACCTCGGCAGCGACGCGCGCCTCGATGCTGGCCGAGGTGGTCGGGGTGTAGGCGAGCTTCTTGGCGAGCGCCTTGGCCGCCGCATCGAAGCGCCGCGCACCATCGGACCCATCGTAGCTGCCCGCCGCCTCGCTCCATGCCGCCTCCAGAGCGCCCGCGGGGATGGTCGGAGGGGTGACCGGAGCCGCCTTTGCGAGCTGCTTCAGCACCTCGGGCAACGCGATGTCGATGCCCTCGAAGCGCGCCTTGGCGATCGCCTGGACGAGCACCTCACCGGCGGGTGAAAGACCATCGCCCGCGACGAACACAAAGCCGGCGTGGGTCGTCGCGAGGTCGGCAATCTCGAGCTTGGCTCCGAGCTTCGCGAGCTGCTCTTGCAGGAGCGGCTGCACCGACGCCTGTGATTCAAAGCCACTGAGAATGCGGCCCACCAGCGCCGGCCCGAGCCGGTCGAGGCCCGACTGCAGCGCGAGGCGACCACTCGGCTTGAGCGCGCGCCCGAGCGTCGGCGCAGCCGCGCCCATCGGCGTCTCGGCATGTCCCGTCGTCGCCACCAACATCGCCAATAACACCGAGATCATCGCGGCCACGCGCATGCGAGCGAGGTATCAGGGCGCATATGTCAGGGCAAGCTTTGCATCGTGCTTCTTGCCAGTGGATCCGGCGCCTCCTATGGTCGCGGCCATGGTCCCAACGATGTTCTCGCGTGCGATCCTCTGGATGTCCCTCTTCATGTCCCTCGCCGTCGTCACCTCGACCGCCGCGCGCGCCGATGAAGCGACCGACCAGGACCCGCGCAACTGGCCGACCGTCACGCGCCTCATCGGCGACCGCTACGAGCTCGCGGGGCAGGTCTTCACGGTGCGCGCCTTCGCCAGGAAGAGCGACTACTTCAACTGCGGCTACACCGGCACCGAAGGTCGCCTCATGGCCTTCACCCTGGTCGGTGGTCCGTTCGAGACGCTGACCGGCTACCTCCCGGTAGAGCTCGGCAAGGTGCTCGAGCGCCTCCTGGCCGGGCCCGAAGCGCCGCAGATTACGGTCCAGGTCAGCTTCGATCCCAATCGCATGTCCGAGGTCTGCCTCGACCAGGTCGACATCCTGAAGTGGTCGCGAGGCTGGCAATATCCGCCCGACACGCTCGCGCCCGAGCGCCCCGACCCGTCGCTGTTGCCGACCCCCGAGAAGCTCCAGGAGATAGCCCAGCCGCAGCTATGGAAGGACCTGACCGACCCCGAGAAGGCGCCGGTCGGCCAGCAGGTGCAGATCGCCGGCGGCGCGCGCCTGTCGACCGCGATGCACTGCGCCTTTCGTGGCGCCTGGCGCACGCACTGGGCGCTGCAGCTCCACGACGGGCGCGGCCACGTCATCCATGCGTATGTGCCCAAGTCGGACAAGGCCCGCGCCCTGGTCGACCACCTCGCCCAGTTCCGCGACGCCGCGATTGTCGTCCAGGCCCGCGTCGTCAAGGTCGCGATGTCGACCTATTGCGCGCCACAGCTCGAAGTCGTGAGCTGGACCCTGCCCTGAGCGGGAGGCATGTCTCGCTCTCGATTCGCTCGTGGTTGTCGCCCGAGTCCGTGACGTTGGTGGTCTCATAACCAGGTTTACAGCCCCGGGAGCCTCAGCTAGTGTCCGCGCGCAAATGCGGCCAGCGTCCGCAGCCAGCCTGCGTGTGACAGGCTCAGAATTCGAGGGCAGCCGCTTCGCGGCCTTCGATTGCGAATCGCCTCAGGCTGTGGTGCCGAGGCTCAGACCCAGAGGACAGTCACCATGACCACGGAGCTCATCCCAGGCCTCGCCGGCGTTCCGGCCGCAGCCTCGAAGATCTCGGATATCAACGGCAACGAAGGCAAGCTCTACTATCGTGGGTACCTCATCGAGGACCTGGCGGAGCACACGACCTTCGAAGAGACGACCTACCTCCTCCTCTACGGTGAGCTCCCGACCGCCGCCCAGCTCGCCGCGTTCGACGCCCGTCTGCGCCAGCACCGCCGCCTCAAGTACAAGATCATCGACGTGCTCAAGACGCTGCCCGAGACCGGCCACCCGATGGACGCGCTCCAGGCCGGCGTCGCCGCGATGGGCATGTTCTACCCGGCGCGCGACGTGATGGATCCCAAGCTCCAGGAAGAGAGCCTGATCCGCCTCATCGCCAAGGTCCCGACCATCGTCGCCGCGTTCCATCGCGTGCGTCACGGTGACGAGGCGGTCCAGCCGCGCGACGACCTGAACCACGCGTCGAACTTCCTCTACATGCTGACCGGCCTCGAGCCCGACCCCGTCGCGGCCAAGACCCTGGACGTTTGCCTCGTCCTGCATGCCGAGCACTCGATGAACGCGTCGACCTTCGCGGCGCGCGTCGTCGGCTCGACCATGGCCGACCCCTTCACGGTCGTGTCGTCGGCCATCGGCGCCCTCTCCGGCCCGCTGCACGGCGGCGCCAACGAAGAGGTCCTGGTCATGCTCGACGAGATCGGCTCGCTCGCCAAGACCGACGCCTACATCGACGGCAAGGTCGAGCGTAAGGAGAAGATCATGGGTCTCGGGCACCGGGTCTACAAGGCCAAGGATCCACGCGCCACGATCATGCAGCACCTCGCCGAGAAGCTCTTCGGCCACCTCGGCATCGACGCCCGCTACGAAGTCGCCAAGCGCATCGAGACCATCACGTTCGAGAAGCTCGCCCCCAAAGGCATCTATCCCAACGTCGATTTCTACTCGGGCATCCTCTACTCGAAGCTCGGCATCCAGCCCGACCTGTTCACGCCGATCTTCGCCATCGCGCGCGTCTCGGGCTGGCTCGCTCACTGGCTCGAGCAGCTCGAGAACAACCGCATCTACCGTCCCGACGCGGTCTACACCGGGCACGCCCCGCGCGCGTTCCCGACCGATCGCTGAGCTTCGATAGCTATCGAAAGAACGGCCGCTGCGTCTCTGACCCAGCGGCCGTTTTCGTTTTGACAACCAGCGCTTCCGAGAGCGAAGCTCACCAGCGCACCAGAGAACGACCACCGAGCGAACCAGAGAGCGACCACCGAGCAAGGGACGCCGGAAAGCGACCACCGAGCGAAGGGACGCCGGAGGTCGGAATGCTCCCGACGACCTGGAGCCCGCCCTGATGCCCACCTTCTCGACTGCCGCTCGCGCGACCGGGAGGAGGGAGCACCCGACCCCGGCAGCCCGAGCGCGTACGCAAGCGACCCCAGCGGCCCGAGCGCCTGAGCAAGCGACCCCAGCGGCCTAAGGCACCTTCAGCACGCAGATCGTCATGTCGTCCGCCTGCGCGACACCGCCCGAGTAGCGCAGAATCCGACTCTTCAGAGCTGCCACGATCTCCTCCGCCGACCCATCGCGGTTCGCCCGAACAGTCGCATCCAGCCGCTCCTGCCCGAACGCCTCGCCACTTCGATCGAGCGTCTTCACGACCCCCATCGACGTGAACACGACCACATCGCGCGCATCCAGCGACACCTGCACGCTCTCGTAGTCGGCGCCTTCGACGATGCCCAACCCGAGTCCGGGCGACTCGATCATGTCGAACGTGTCGCTGCCCTTGCGCAGGATCCCCGACGGTCGGAAGCCCGCGGTCGCCACCCGCAGCGTGCGGTCCTCGGGATCGATGACGGCGTACGAGAACACCGCGAAGCAGTCGAGCTCCTCACGCGCGATGAAGTCGTTGGTCAGCGCCAGCGCCACGGCCGGGTCACGCTCACCGCGCGCGCACAGTCGGAAGGCCGAGCGCACCATCGACAGGAACACCAACGACTCCATGTTGGGCTTCTGCCCGAGGTTGCCGACCAGCAGCCCCACGGCCGTCCCATCGATGTCGATGAAGTCGTAGTAGTTGCCGCCGACGCCGGCCGCCGGCAGGTACAGGCAAGCCAGCTCCATGCCCGGGACCTCGGGCACGGCCTTCGGGAACAGCATGCGGATCATCGTCTCCCGCAGCTTGGTCCCGTCGCTTATCTCGTCGAGCAGGCGACTGTCGCTCTCGACCCCGCCTTGCGCGAGGTAGGCGTCGATGTCGGCGACCAGCGCGTCCATCGACGCGTAGCGCTTGTCGCGATGGTAAGCCGTCGCCTTACCGATGATGCGACCGAGGCCCTCGGGCACCGCGTCCGGCGACAAGAGCCCCGACGGCGTGCGGCCCGAGATGAGCTCGTAGAGGCAGATGCCAATCGCATAGATGTCGGTGCGCTGGTCGGTGTCGGCCAGGCCCTTCGATTGCTCCGGGCTCATGTAGTAGGGCGTGCCCATCACGGCGCCCTCCTGCGTGACGGTCTTGACGCCCTCCTCCTCCTTGTAGGCGATGCCGAAGTCGATGATCGACACCACGCCATCGTCGCGCACGATGAGGTTACCGGGCTTGATGTCGCGGTGCACGACGCCTTTACTGTGCGCGTGGCCGAGGCCGAGGCAGGCCTGGCGCACGACGTCGAGCGCGTCGCCGAGCCCCACCCCACCCGCCTCGATGCGGTCGTCGAGGTTGGTACCGGGCACGTACTCCATGACGAAGAAGATCTGGTCGTCCTGCTTGGCCGCGCCGATCGCCTTGGCGACGTTCGGGTGGTCCAACATCTCGCAGATCTTGAACTCGCGCAGGAAGCGCTTGACCAGGCTCGGCTTGGCCGCGTGCTTGGCGGACATCACCTTGATGGCGACGATCTCGTCCTTCTTGCCACGGCCCTTGTAGACGACACCCATGCCGCCTTCGCCGAGCACGTCGATCACCTTGTACGGCCCGAGCGACACTGGAATGCCGAGCGGCGTATAGCCCTCGCGCTGCGAGGCCACCTCGGGCGCACGCTGCACGTCGGTGTCGAGGTCGTCGTAGATGACTGTCTGGTCGGACCGGGGTCCGGCGAGAACAGGGTCGTGGGGTTTCAAACGAGGGCGTCGTTCGGCCATGCGCGAAAAGCTAACATGGGGTGGTCGATGGCGACAGTGGCGCGGATGGACTACCCTCGCGCCGAGTCGTGAGCGAAGGTCTGGCGAAGTCAGGCAGCCCCACGCGACATCGAAGGCGAACGCCATACGGAGGACGACCTGAGCATCCGACGTGAAACCAAGACGAGCCGCGGTGACGTTCACACCCTCGAGCTCCAGATCACGAGTGAGCTCGACGCTATCGACGAGGTCAACGCGCGCTTCAATGCGTTCGCCGGCCAGCACCACGTGCCCGACGGCGCGCGCCGCACGTTCAACATCGCCTTCGACGACCTGCTCAACAACATCGTGTCGTACGCCTACAGCGGCTCGCCCAACCTGGTGATCGACGTGCGAATCCAGGTCGGCCCCGAGTTCCTCGAGGCCGCTCTGTTCGACGACGGTCCGATGTTCGACCCGTTCTCGATGGACGCGCCCGACACCGAAGCCGACCTCGAGGACCGCGAGCTGGGCGGCCTCGGCGTGCACCTCGTGCGCTCGATGATGGACGAGGTCGGCTACCGCCGCGTGCACGACCGCAACGTCGTCACGATCAAGAAGTACCTGGCACACGACGAGGGCGACCGCGTCCCCGTCTCGGTGCCGCGCCCCTAGCCCGAATTCATTAGAAGGTTCCACATGTTGAACATCAAGACCCAGGCCGAGGGCGCAGCCTTCGTGCTCTCGTTCGAAGGCCACCTCGACACCAAGACCACGAAGTCCGCCGAGGACGCGTTCGACGGCGCGCTCGCCGCGGGCCAGTCCAAGATCGCCGTGGACTTCGACAAGCTCGAGTACATCAGCAGCGTCGGCTTGCGCGTGCTGCTGTCGACGATGAAGAAGCTGAAGAAGTCGGGCGGCAAGCTGCACCTGGCCGGCATGAACCCGACCGTGAAAGAGGTGTTCGACATCTCCGGCTTCAGCGGCATCTTCACCATCTTCGGCACCCGCGCCGAAGCCCTCGCAGCCTTCTGACAGAGGGACCGAGCCGATGATCAAGCTCTGGCACAAGTACGCGCTCACGTTGTTTCTCGCAGCGGTGGTGCCGGTCGGCATCGCGACCTGGCAGATAGCCGGCATCGGCTCTGAAGAGGTCGTGAAGGGGGCAGGACAGCTCCAGATCGCAGTCGGCGAGAACGCGCTCGGCACCGTGCGCGACATCCTCGATGGGGCGCTCGGCGAAGCGACCGCGGTCGGCGCCGCCATCGCGATGACCGACCTCCCAGCGGATGAGCGGGAAAAAATCGCGCAGGCCCAGCTCATCGGCGCCAAGTACCTCGCCAACTTCTCGGTCTACACGCCCGATGGCGCGGCTGTGCAGCACATGCAGGGCGTCAACAAGAACAGCGCGGTCGTCGGTGGCGACATCGCCACGCCTGAGCAGTTGCCGGCCGTCTTGCGCGATGAGCTCAAGACCCAGACCTCCGCGTTCTCGGAGCTCATCCGGCGCCCCGACGGCTCGCTCTACCTGCCGCTCACGACCGCCATCCTCGACGCCAAAGGCGCGGTCTACGCCTACGGCTGGACGGCCGTCGAGCTGGGTCAGCTCGGCGTGGCGCTCGGCGAATTGTCCGATCATCGCTTCGATGGCAACGATCGCGTGACCCTCATCGATGGCGCCAAGCGCGTCGTCGCGGCCGCCGATCCCAAGCGCGTCGGACAGCCCTTCTCGCCCAACGACCAGGACCTGCCGATCAAGGCCGCAGACCTCCGCCGCGAGATGAGCGTCGCCTTCGACTACACGACCGCCGCGGGCGAAAAGCGCCTCGGCACGGCGGTCTCGGTGATGGATGTCGGCTGGGCCATCATCGTCGAGCAGACCTACGATGAGGTCTTCCACGGGGTCTCGCGCATCACCAACACAGCATTGATAATCGGTGGTGCCTTCGCGCTCGCGGCGTTGCTCCTCGGGATCTTCGCGGGCCGCCGCATGAGCGCGCCGATAGCCGCCGTCTCCAAGGCAGCCGGCCAGGTGGCCGGTGGCGACTTCACGGTGCAGGTGCCGGTCTCCGGCACGGACGAGGTCGGCCAGCTCGGCAAGAGCTTCAACGCGATGACCGGGCAGCTCACGTCGACCATCGCCAAGCTGCAGGATGCGACCGCCGCGAAGGAGCGCATGCAGACCGAGCTCGACATCGGTCGCAGCATCCAGATGAGCATGGTGCCGCTCAAGTTCCCGGCCTTCCCGGAGCGCAAGGACTTCGATGTGCACGCGGCGCTCAAGCCCGCGTTCGAGGTCGGCGGCGACTTCTACGACTTCTTCCTGACCGGCGAGGACACGCTCTGCGTGTGCATCGCGGACGTGTCGGGCAAGGGCGTGCCAGCGGCGCTCTTCATGGCGGTCACGCGCACGCTCGTGAAGACGCACGCGAAGCTCGGCGCCAGCTCCGACGAGATCCTCGAAAAGGTCAACGACGACCTCGCGAAGGACAACGACGCGTGCATGTTCGTGACCCTGTTCCTGGCGCTGCTGGATCTGAAGACCGGCGTCCTCACGTTCACCAACGCGGGCCACAACCCCTCGTACATAAAGCGCAAAGCCACTGGCAAGGTCGAGCGTCTCGATAAGCTCCACGGGCCCGTCATCGCCGCGATGGAAGAGATCCCGTACGGCTCGGGCGCGACCACCCTCGGCAAGGGCGACACGCTGTTCCTCTACACCGACGGCGTGAACGAGGCGATGAACGCCAAGCAGGAGCTGTTCACGGAAGAGCGCCTCGCGGGCCTCCTCCAAAACAACACCTGGACCACCTCGGATGGCGCCGTGAAGGTCGTGCTCGACGACGTGTGGAAGTTCCAGGGCGCGGCCGATCAGTCCGACGACGTGACGGTCGTCGCGCTGCGCTACCTCGGTTGACGAGGCCCGGCCATGGGCGTCTAACGACGACATGGACAAGGACCTCACGACGCAACTGGTGACAGCGCTCTGGGACGACTCGATCGTCCCGGCGCTCATCGACTACATCAAGATCCCGAACCAGAGCCCGGCCTACGATCCCAAGTGGGTTGAGGCCGGCCACATGGCGAAGGCGGTCGAGCTCGCGCGCGCGTGGGTCGAGGGCAGAGAGCTCGGCGGCACGCTCGAGGTGTTGCAGCTCGAAGGGCGCACGCCGCTGCTCATGCTCGAGCTCGCGGGCGACCGCGACGGCACTATCCTGATGTACGGCCACCTCGACAAGCAGCCGCCGTTCACCGGTTGGCACGAGGGCCTCGGCCCCTGGACGCCGGTCTATCGCGACGGCCATCTGTATGGTCGCGGCGGCGCCGACGATGGCTACGCGGTGTTCGCGTCGGTCGCTGCGATCGAGGCGCTGCGCGCGCAGAAGGTGCCTCTGCCGCGCATCGTGGTCGCCATCGAGTGCAGCGAGGAGAGCGGCTCGCCCGACCTGCCCGCATATATCGAGACGTACAAGGCGCGCATCGGCACCCCGAACCTGGTCGTCTGCCTCGACAGTGGTGCTGGCGACTACGAGCGCATGTGGCTCACGACGTCCCTCCGCGGGCTTGTGTCGGGTGACCTGCGCGTCGACGTGCTCGCTCACGGTGTGCACTCGGGCGACGCCAGTGGCATCGTGCCGTCGAGCTTCCGCGTGCTGCGTATGTTATTGGATCGACTCGAGGATTCGCAGACCGGCAAGGTCTTGATCGACAGCCTGCACGTCGCCGTCCCGGCCGAACGGCTCATGCAGGCGAAGCACGCCGCCGAGGTCCTGGGCGACACGGTGTGGACCAAGTTCGGGCTGATGCCAAATGGCAGCGCGATGCTCTCGGACAACACCGAGCTCATCCTGAATCGCACCTGGCGCCCGACCCTGTCGGTCGTCGGCGCGGGTGGACTGCCGCCGCTCGACCAGGCCGGCAGCGTGCTGCGGCCGCAGACAGCGCTGGCCCTGTCGGTGCGGATCCCGCCGCACGTCGATCCCGTCGCCGCGACAGCCGAGCTCGCGAAGCTCCTGACCGACAACCCGCCCTATGGCGTGACCGTCACGTTCGCGGCCGACTATGGCGGCAGCGGCTGGGAAGCCCCGCCGACCGCGCCATGGCTCGAGGCCGCGGTCAACGCTGCGTCGCTCGCGTACTTCGACAAGCCCTACGCGGCCCTCGGCGAAGGCGGCACCATCCCCTTCATGAAGATGCTGAGCGACAAGTTCCCCGAGGCGCAGTTCGTCGTGACCGGCGTGCTCGGTCCCGAGTCCAATGCGCACGGCCCCAACGAGTTCCTGCACGTGCCGTTCGCCAAGAAGCTGACCTGCTGCATCGCGGAGATCATCGCGCGCATGCCTTGAAGCGAGGCTCTCAGAAGCTGCCGCGGATCCCGAGCGACGGTGTGAGCGGCAGGCTCATGATGTCGTCGCGGCTGCGATAGTCGTCGGCGTATTGGATCGACTCGATGTTGGCGCGGTTGGTCGTGTTGTTGAGCTCGAGATAGACGGCGAGGCGCCAATCGTCGAATAGGAAGGTCTTGTCGATGCGCAGGTCGAGCTGGAAGAACGCGGCCGCCCGTCGCGACAACGGCGCGGCGGCGGCGCGCGGGACCCACACGTCGGCGCCAGCGTCGAAGTAGGCCGGCTCGAGCGGAGTAAAGGGATTGCCGGTCGCGTAACGAAGGCGCGTACCAAAGCGCCAGCCGGCGCCGAGCTGCACGCCGGCGACGAACGCCACGACGTGGGTCTGGTCGAACGAGAAGAAGCGCTCCGGTTCTCCGGGTCGGTCGACGCGGCGCGAACGCGAGAGCGTATAGGCGACCCACGCGTCGACGATCGGGTGCTGCAGCCGGACGAGCGCTTCACCGCCAAAGATGGTTCCGGTGCCGGCACTGTCGTACGGCACGCCGGTAAAGCTGCCGGTCGTCACGACGAGCTGATCGAGCTCTTTCCAGAAGCCCTGCAGGTCGATGCTGACGATGTCACCCACACGCTGGGACACGCCGAGGTTCAGATAGGCCGAGCGCTCCGGCAACAGATCCGGGTTGCCGATGCTGCGCGCAGACTCGTCGGGGCCCGGGGCCTGGTGGTTGAGACCCGCGGTGAGCGTGACGACGGTCGCATCGACGGGCTTCCAGCCTGCTGCCAGGCGGAGATCCGGAGCGACCGCCGCGAAGTTGCCGAGCCAGCTCGCGATGCGGAAGCCCCCGGTCAACTGCAGCTCAGGGGCGACCGCGAAGCTCGCCTCGCCCCAACCATCGAGGCGCCCAGCGAAGGCCTCTTCGGTCGCCTCGATGCGCTCGAGCACTTCGCTCGGGAGCTGTACCTGCCCCTCTTTGGTCGGCCGCGGCAGGGCGATCCCAACCTTGAAGCGCGAGACTTCAGCCCAGAGCCCGCCGCGCAGGCGGACGACGTCGGAAGGTCGCGCGTCGAGGTCGGCACGCAGCGTGAGTGGGTCGGCCTTGAGCGAGAAGCTGTTGCCGCCATTGTTGATGTCGACCTGCTGATAGCTCGTCGCGAGGCCGAGTGTGAGCGCGACCGCTGGCGACAGGTCGAGGTTCGCCGTTGCCTGGACCTGGTGGAACGAGAGGCCGAGCGCGAACCCGCTGCCCTTGGGATCGTTCGCGTCGGGCTGGTCGCCGAGCACGACGACCTTGTCACTCGACCCGAACGCGAGGAGCTTCAAGCGCGTGCGGCCGCCCGGGTGGTAGTCGGCGCGCACCTGATAGTCGTAGTAGCGCGGCGCGGTTCCGAAGTTGGCGCCATCGCCGACGATGCTCGACAGGATCGCATCGATCCAGCTGCGGCGGACCGCGGCGCCCAGGGTCCAGTTCTTCGAGACCGGCGACGTGACGAGGCCCGCGACATGATAGACGTTTACGTCACCATGGCCGTGGATGCCGTCCTGGGCGAGGTCCTTCAACGTGACGTTGACCGTGCCACCCAGGGCGTTGCCGAACTCGGTCGCGTAGCCGCCCGCGCGGAAGTCGATGTCGTCGATCCACTCGTCCTGCAGCACCGAGTAGATGTTTCCGAAGTGATACAGCTGCTGTAGCGGCATTCCTTCGATATAGAACTGCGTATCCTCGGGCGCCGAGCCGCGCACCACCAGCTCGCCGGCTCCAGGCCCCGCGGCCGTCGGGCGCGCGACGCCGGGCAGCACCTCGAGCACCTTGAGCGGGTCGCCGGCGGAGCCTGGGATCTCACGGGCACGCTCGACCGGGATGCGTACCCGCGTCGCGTCGGTGGTGCTGGTGCCGCGGTCGCTCACGCGCGTGCGATAGCCCTTCAGTGCTTCTCCGGAGACGCGCAAGGTGATGTCACCGGGCACGCTGACGCGGGCACGGGCGGCGTCCTCGTCGAAGAATGGAACCTCGACCAGGTAGCGCCCCCTCGGTAGGTCGCGGAACGCGAAGCGACCCTCGCCGTCGGTCAGCACCTCGCGCGCGTCGGGCGTACCACCGCCGACTGTGACCGCGACGCCCGCCACCGGCCGCCGCGTGCCACGTTCGAGCACCACGCCGTCGATGCCGCGAGCGACCGTGGGCACCGGCTCCAGCTCGCGCCGGCCGCTGTCGAGGCGAAGCTCGTCGGTCGTCGTCGCCGCGCCGAGCGTTACGGGCACGACAATGCGCACAGCGATGGGCTCTCCCGCACGGGTCGCCGGGCGCAGCGACGCCCCCGTCAACGCGTCGATAGCGATGCGCGCGAGCGCGGGCGGGGTCGTATCACCGGGCGCGAGCACGACGTCGCTGGTCTTGCCGTCGACCCCGACCGTGACCTGCACGAGCACCGTGCGCGCGACGTCGCGGCGAGCAGGCAAGGCGCGCGGGAACTCGAGCGGGGCGAGCAACGACGGGGGAACGACCGGCTCTGGAGCCGGCGCACCTTTCGGCCCGGGCGCGGCGCCGAGCAAGAGCAACGCAATCGCAAAGCCCGACGAGATCATCGTCCGGTTCCAGGTCCGATCGTGAGCGTCGCCTCCGTCCAGCTCGTGCCTCCCGCCTTCTCGCGCACTACCGCGATGAGCCGCATGGGGCCTGCGACCATGGGCGCGACGAGGGTCGCCGCTTCGTTGCCGAGCGTGCGCCCGGGGTCGAGCTTGCCACCGGTCGTGTACCAACTGACGACCAGCTGGCCAGAGGCGGTTGCCTCCGGGAACGTGACGACCACGTCTGTCGTCGCGCCGGCCGCAAGCGTCGTCGGAAGCGGCCCTGCCAAGGTGGCGATGGCGACGACGGTCGGGTTGTCCGCGGCGGTGCCGACTTCCACCCGCTTGACGGCGGGCAACGCGCCGCCATCGCCGGGCACGGCCTGAAGCCACGCGCTCGTCAGCGACTCGGGCCAGGTGATCGACAGCGGGTTGCCGCTCCCGAGCGCGATGGCACCGGTCGGGCACGACAGCGGTTCGGTCGGTGCCCAGGCGGCCTCGCACAACGACCAATCGAGGGACGCAGGCGCGTCGAAGACGAGCGCCGTCAAGAGCGCCTCGCCGCCGGGCACGAGGTTCGCGGGCTCTGACTTCAGGCCAAGTACTCGCGGCGCATCGAGGATCTCGGCGGACGGCATGTCACATGCGGCGGCGCCGATTGCGACGATCAACACTAAGCAGGAGTTGTTGGCGAGCACCCATCGGAGGTTGGCACATCGCTCGCGACGGTCAACCGTTTTGAACGCTTACGGCCAACTGGAGCGCGCTCCCAGCCCGCAGTCGCGGGCCGCCCTGTCGCCCTGCGCTGTCGTTGCCGAACGCGCATGGCCCCAACGAGTTCTTGCACGTTCCGTTCGCGAAGAAGCTGACCTGCTGCATCGCCGCGATGCCTTGAGGTTCGATCGGAAAGCCAGCGACGTGCCGGGCGTCAACGACGCATCGCACGGAGCGCAGAGTCCAACCATGAGCGCGGAGTCGACGCGAGCAGCGACGCCGGCCGGAGGCGCGCGTCGTCCATTGGATCGGGGTACCCAGCGGCCTGGCAGGCGCGCCGCGCGGCCGGTCGCAGCAAGGTCGCCGCTTCGGCGAGACCGACACGCGGCGTCCAGGTTCCCCCGCGCACGACCTTGTCGAAGAGCCTGAGGTCGAAGCCGGCCGCGTCGAGCCCGAGATGCTGCGAGACGCGCTGCATCTCGCCGCCAGGATCAGCCGCGAGCGTCTCATAACGCACTGTCAGCACACGCGAGTCCTGCCATTGGGCGAACGTGCGCGTGTTCTGGGACCAGCGCGCCATGACGCCGCGCGCCCCGCCTGCCGCGCGATACCAGCTCGCCCCGTTCATCGAGGCAAGAACCGAGATGGGGTTGCGCACGAGGAACACGACCCGCCCATCGGGGAAGGTCGCCAAGAGAAAGCGCGCCATGGCGGCGTCGTAGCGAACGTCCTTGAAGCCCCAACGCGCCTTGCCGAGGGCCAGCGTAGCGTCGTGGTAGTAGGCGAGGAGCCACGCGCGCGGCGCGGCCCGGGCCACCTCGGCGGGCGGATTCAAGTTGGGGATGAAGCCGGCGAGGCCTTTGTCCGCGAACACCGCGGCCGATGTGTCGAGTTGCAGGTGCTGCCGTTCGAGGCAATCGGAAGCCTGGGCGAGCGCGCTGATGACGCCGTGATTCTCACCCCAGACGTGCAGCTCGGGATGCGACGAGAGCACGCGCTGCATGAGCGTGCTGCCACAGCGCCACGCACATCCCAGCAGGAACACCGGCCGCTCGCTCGGAGCCGCGACGCCCTGATACATGGTCTGCCTTTCGAACCCGTTCATGCTCGCCTCCCGCAGCCAACAAGCTGTGCCACGAGCTGGACCCGGGCCGCCCGAAGGGCTGAGGATAGCGCCTCGGAACACGACCGGGAAGCGCGCGTGCCGAGGCACGGACAGAACGCTGCACAGCGGTTGTCGCGCGAGCGGAGAGGTCGGGCGCCTTGATTGCAGGTGTCGAGCGCGGTAAGCGCGGGTCGTGAAGTTCTCGACACCAAGCGTTTTGGACGATGCCGCAGCGCTGACCCGGGCCGATCGCGAGCGACTCATGGGTCATTCGGCGCTGTGCGTGTGGCTCACGGGCTTGCCCGCGGCCGGTAAGACCACGCTCGCTAGAAGCGTGGACCGGGCGCTGCATCGCGGGGGCGTTCACAGTTATGTGCTCGATGGGGATGAGCTACGTGGGGGACTCAACGCCGGGCTCGGCTTCTCGCCGACCGACCGCAGCGAGAACCTGCGGCGCGCGGGGCATGCCGCCAGGATCCTCGTCGACGCGGGTGTCGTGGCGCTCTGCGCGTTCGTGTCGCCAGCGGCCGCGGACCGTGATCGGGTGCGCGCGCTCTTCTCGCCGGGCCGCTTTATCGAAGTGTGGGTCCGTTGCCCAGTCGAGGTGTGCCGCGCGCGCGACCCGAAGGGCCTCTATGGGAAGGCCGCGCGCGGTGAGCTAAGCGACCTGACTGGGGTGGGTGCGCCCTACGAGGCACCGACCGCCGCTGAGCTCATCGTCGATACCGGCAGTACCGGGACGGCTGAGGCCAGCGCGGCGCTCGCGGGCTACCTCCTGGCGCGTCTCGTCGAGTTCGATCGCGATTGAGCCGCGCCGCGTCCCCGTTCAGCGGGAGCGTGGCTGCGACCTGAGGGAGCGCCGCAGCAATGCCCGCCCGTCAAGGAGTGCCGAGGCCGAAGTCGAGCGTGACGCCGGCGCGAAAGTCACCAAAGCGCTGCTCACCACCGTCGCCGATACCGAAGCCGGCCTCGAACCCGAGGCGCACCCGCCCGAGGTGCACGTGCGCGCCGAAGCCCGCGCCGAGCCCGACCGGCAGGTCGTCGAAGCTCACCGCGGTCGCAAGCTGCACGCTCAACGCGAGGAGCCCATCGACGCCGAGTGGCATCAACACGATCGCGTAGTCGCCGATGTAGGACCGCTCGCCGTCGGACCCGAAGGCGCTCAAGACGCCCTGGCGCGTGTCTACCCACAGGCGCTCTAGGATGCGAAAGCGCGCGATGAGCGACGGCTCGAGCCCAAGCCCGACGTTGTCGCCCGGACCGAACGGGAGGCGCACGCGCAAGGACGGCGCGAGCGTCACGCGCTTGGACTCGAGCACCAGATAACGCACGCCGATGATGCCATCGCCGAGCTCACTGGTGCCCGAGGTATCCTGCTCGAGAGAGAGGCGGAAGAACGTCAGCGCCGCGTCGATCCCGAGCGCATCGTCGATGAGCGCCGCCTCGCCGTGGAGTGTCAGGCTCGTGAAGAGCGCATCGCCCTGCGAGCCGATCACCGTATCGCTGCCAACCCGGTCGATCGGCACGATGCTCGGCAGCGGCGTCGCCGCGATCCGCTGATCCCAGGGCAGGCCCTGGACCGACTCGCGCCAGCGATAGACATAGGGCTCGAGCAGCTTGCGCTCGACCTCGATGTAGCCGCGGCCGAGCACGCCGTCGGGCCAGCTCGCGCGCACCAGCAGCTCGCGCGGACCGGGTGGCTCGGGCGCGGGCAGGTGCGCCGTCCACCTGCCGGGCCCCGCCGGCACCAGCGTCAGCGCTCCACCCGGGTTGGTCTCGAGCACGACATCGGGCACCGACGCGGGCCGGCCCTTCTCGTCGCTCACCGCCAGCGTCAGGTCACGCCCCTCGCCACCCGCTTCGAGCCGCCCCTTCGGCCCGAGGTCGAGCACGCCGCGGATCGCGAGCACATGGAAAGGGAACGTGGTCGTCACGCTCTGGCCGCTGCGGCGCACCTTTAGCGTATGCCCGCCCTCGCCCATCACGCGCTTGGGCTCATTGCCGGTGCCGAAGTCCGCGTCGTCGAGCGCCCACTCGAGGCCGTCACCGAGCGTGCCGAGGTCGAGCCTGGCGAAGCCCGCGACCTCCCAACGACCGCTCTCGTCCTGTGCCATGCGGCGCGACGAGTTGATGCCGACGACGTCGATCTGCAGCGTCTTCGACGGCCGGCCCTGCAGCTTGTGCGCGTCGCGCGCGGAGATGCGCGCGTGATAGCGGCCGACCGGCACCTTCTCCAACATGAAGCGCGTCGTCTTCGCGTCGACCTCGACGCTGACCATCACGTTCTTGAAGCGCTCGTCCAACGCGAGCTCGATGCGATAGGTCTTCGCCGCCGCGATGCTGCTCCACGCCGCCTCGAACGTCGCCTTGCCGCCCGCCGGCACGATCGCCACGGCAGCACTCTGCGAGCTGTCGCCGACGGTGCCGACGTTCCATGCTGGCGGCGACGGCAAGGGACGCGGCGCTTCGGGCTTCTTGCCTTTCGCGACGACCGTGCCCTGGTCCTTCGGGATCTTGACCGACGCACCCGCCGCCTTCACCTCGACCTCGCCCTCGAAGACCGAGATCGACGAGCTGGTCTCGTCACACTGGATCTGGGTGTCGGTGCTGTTGATGTCGACGACGCCCGATGGCGTCTCGATCTCCATCGGCGGGACCTTGCCGTCGAGCGCCGCGAGACCGCCGCGCACGGTGCCCGCACGCAAGAGCACCTGGGTCTTGGTGCGCTCGGTGTTGCGCACGTTCTTGGCCGAGCCGCCGTAGATCACGAGCAGCGAGTTGTCGCCGATGTTCAGGTCCGAGGCGTCCTCGAACACGATGTGAACCGCCGACTCGTCACCGGTCGACACCTGGTACTTCTTCCAGAGGTTCATCTTGTTGCTCGCGTCGATCCAATCGAGGCTGCGCGGGGGCTTGGCCTTCACCTCTTTGCGTGTCCAAGCGACCTGCGCCTCAGGCGTGACCTCGCCTTCGGGCAAGGTCAGGACCTGGCCGGGCTTGAGGATATAGGGCGCCAACCCTATGAACTGATTGTTCTTGTAGATGAGCTGGTACTTGTCACCGCTGCCGTAGAACTCGGCCGCGATGCTCCAGATCGAGTCGCCTGGCTGGACGGTGTAGGTGCGGACTTTCGGTGCCGCCGCGTTCGCGTCGCCAGAGCTCGCCGTGAGCACGACCGCCATGAGCAGCAGGATGAACGAAGTCGTCACACGGTTCATGGCACGTCTCCCTCGGACGGTTCGCCATCTCTGATGACGTGGAACTCCACCCGTCGGTTCTGCGCGCGACCGGCCTCGGTGGTGTTCTTCGCGACCGGCCGCGTCGACCCGAAACCCTTCGGGAACAGGCGCGACTCGTCGATGCCCTTGTCGATGAGGTAGGTGCGTACCGACCACGCGCGCCGCTCCGCCAGGTCGACGTTGAACTCGCGGTCGCCGAGGTTGTCGGTGTGACCCTCGATGCGGAAGCGCTTTATCTTCGAGTTCGCGCGCATGACCAGCGCGACCTGATCGAGGATCAACTTGTCGCTCGGCAATAGCTCCGCGCTACCCGCCTTGAAGCGGATGCGGTCCTTGATCTCGATCTGGTTGTCCTTGATGCCGTTGCCGTCGACCGGCTTGGGCTCGTCGTAGCACCCGTCGTAATCGTCGACGCCGTTCAAGACCTCGAGCTCGTTCGGGCACTTGTCGTCTGCGTCGAGCACGCCGTCCTCGTCGTCGTCGGGGTCGGGGCAGCCGTCTTCGTCGTTGAAGCCGTCGCGATCTTCCGGAACGTCGGGGCACACGTCGCGTGGGATCGGCACGCCGTCGCCATCGCTGTCGAGGTCGTCGGCCGCGAGCTTGTCGAACTGCGCGTCGGTCACTGGCGGCCCCTTCTTGTTGTCGACCGGAGCGCGTGTGTTCCAGTCGTCGCGCCGCTCGTTCCTCGACGCGGGTACGATCGGCTCTTCGTATTTCTCGGGAGCCGGCACGTTGAACGCGAGCCCGAACAGCACGCGGAAGTCGGGCGCGCCGTAGCCCTCGGTGACGCCGCTGCCGACCGCGCCGGTGACCGTCACGCCGCCGCCCGAGCGCCAGCGCATGCCGCCCAGCACCTCGATCGGCATCTCCCGCGCGGAGATGCCGCCATTGTCGTAGGCGCTGTCGCCGAGGCTCACGGCACCGTCGAGCTCGGCCGTGAACGCGAAGCCGTAGAAGCCGACCGGCACCTCGGCACCGAGGCCGAAGCGCAGCTCGTTGGCGATAGTGAGGTCGACGATCGTCCGTTCGGGCCGGAAGCGGAAGCCCACGTTCAGCGCTGCAAGGAAGCCGTCCGAGCTGCGATAGTCGAGCACCACCTGAGGCATGATCGTCACGGCACCATCGGACATATAGGGCGTGTCACTGCCGGTCGGAAAGGTGGTGTGCAGGGCGAGCGCGAGGCCGGGTCCGTCGCCACCGATGCCGGGTCCGAAGATACGACCACGCAGCAAGAAGCGCAGGTCGGTCATGCCCATGTCGGAGTCCGAGACCTCGCCGAACTTCGCCGTCTCGGCGATCGCCAGCGGGAACCCGACCGCGACGTCGAAGCGATCGAACAGGCCGATGCCGGCGCCGAACGTCAGCAGGAAGCGATAGTCGAGTGGGCCCGACGAGATGCGCGAAGGCCCCGTCCGAGTCGACAGCTCGTCGTCGGCCATGCTCGAGACGAGGTTCACCCACGGCCGCAGGTGGCCCGAGGTCGCGCTGGTCTCTACACCGAGCACGCCGAGCGGCGACAGCGTCGGCTCGAAGAGGCGCGGGTCGACCTCCTGCGCGCGCGTGTCCGATGAGGTCGCTGCGAACGCCGTGAGCGTGACGAAGAGGATGCCGGCGTGGCCACTTTTTCGGCCACGTCGCATCGACGCGAGGCCAATCAGGGCAACCACCGCCAGCGCGAGTGGGATCTCCGCGCCGCCCGCGCAGCCGCCGCCACCGCGGGTGCGCGGGCCGACGTAGACGGGGCAGAAGAGGTTGTCGAGCGGGAACGACTGGTCGGCGTTGGGGAACGCCGGGCAATTGTCGTCGCAGTTGTCGCCTGGACCGTTCTCGGGACATGGGTTGTCGGACGGATCCCCGCTCTCGTCGCCGTCGTCGAGCACGCCGTCTTCGTCGCTGTCCCTGCGACAGATCGTGGCGCTATCGATGCTTGGCTGGCTGCAGATCCACGTCGTCTCGAAGCGGCACGCGGAGCTACAGCCATCGCCATCGACCAGGCCGCCGTCATCGCACTCCTCGTTGACGCGCAGGGTGCCATCGCCGCACGCGGTCGCGCACCTGCTCGGCTCCCCACGGCACGCCCAGCCGAGCTCGATCGCGCTACAGTCGGCCGAACAACCATCGCCGCCGACCCGGTTGCCGTCGTCACAGACCTCGACATCGCGCGCGATCAGAAAGTCGCCGCAGCGCGCGCGGCAGTTGCTCGGCTCGCCGAGGCAGGCCCAGCCATGATCGATGCTGCGACAATTGGCGCTGCAGCCATCGGCGACTTCGCCTTGCGGATGCCCGTCGTCGCACAGCTCGGCACCGATGATCTCGCCATCGCCGCAGTCTTCGCTACACACGCTGCGACCACTGGCGTTGTCGCACAGCCAGCCGGCCTCGACCGTGCAGCTCGCGCTGCAACCATCGCGGCCGAGCCGGCCGCCGTCGTCGCAACCTTCGCTGCCCGCCTCGAAGATGCCGTCGCCACAAATCGCGGTGACAGGACCACAGATCGAGTCGGGTGCGGCCGGCGTGCCGAGGCTGTCGGGGTTGTCGCGGCAGGTGAAGCCGACCTCGCTGCGGCACGTCGCCGAGCAGCCATCGAGCGCACTCGTGTCGCCGTCGTCGCAGGCCTCGTCACCTTCGCGCTTGCCATCGCCGCAGGTGGGCGTCGGGGTCGCACCGAACGTGAACACGATCGGCGTCGGCGCGAATGGGTCGGTGCGCGCGCCGGCGCACTCGGCGTTCGTGTAGGTAACGCGCGGGGTGAACGACCACTGGGCGATGGTTGGCGCAGCGAACGAGAGCTGCAGCGTGACGACCTGGGTCGAGCCCGCCGCCAATGTGCCGAGGTCGACGCCCGCGAGCAGCTCGGCCGCGCCGACCGTGCCGCTGGGCGCGACGCCATCGATCGCGAAGCTGCCGGCGACAAAGCTGATGCCGTCTGGCAGGCCACCGATCAGCTTGAAGCGGGCGTCGGCCGCGGCGAGGTCGCCGGTATTGCGCAGGGTCGTCGTGAACGTGACAATGCCGCTGGGCGAAGGCTCCTCGGTCGATGCGACCAGCGCGTCGACGTCGGGGAGATACGGCGTGCGCAGGCCAAGCGAGACACCGACCGCGAGCAGCCCGTGTTGATCGTTGACGGCCGAGGCGCGCAGCCACGCGCTCGACCAGTTGGTCTGGAGGAACGCGTTGGCCTGCACGGTCAGGACATCCCAGCCCTGGCGCGCGCCAGCGACGTTGTTTGCGGCGCCATGGTTGGCGTTGCCAAAGCTGCCGCGTACATCGACGAGCCCGTCGTTGCCGGTGATGCGACCGCCGAAGAGGTTGTCCTGGGTCGCGCCGAACGCGGTGACGCGCGCGCCATCGCCATTCAACTGGCCCTGCTGGCGGGCCAAGCGGAACGAGTCACCGCTGCTGTTGGCGTCGCCATCGATCGCCGTGAGCGCGATGCGGGCCTGCCGATCGGCCGCGACCGGCTGGATGCAGAGGCCGTCGACCTCGGCCGTAACGTCGGCGTTGTCGGCGCTTGCATCGACCCAGGTCATGAACGTGAGGAGGGCGATGCGCCGCGGCGGCAGCGCGTCGTGACGATAGACGACGTACAGCGACCAGCCGGCCGCGGGGTCGCTGCCCGCGAGCGTCGAAGGCACCGCGCCGACGCGATAGGTCCCCGCGCCTTCGATGAGCGCGGTCACGTTGGCCGAACGCCCATAATAGCTGGCCTGTACGCTGGCCCCGAGCTCGGCAGCGGTCGCCGGGTCGGGAGCGACAGCATGGCGCAGACCGGACGGGGTGACGAAGTCGACAGGCGCGTCCACCGCGTCGAATCCGAGCGCATCGGGCACGCTGCCGTCTGCGTCGAGCGTGCCGCCCCAGACCAGCTCGGCGTAGAGGATGGTCGCGTCCTCGGGCAGATCGAGCACTGCGTCGGACGACGCGAGCAGCCAGTCGTCGGTCGTGCCCAGCGGCCAGCCCGGGACCTGCAGGGTCAGCGCGGCATCGATGAAAGCACCGATGCGGTCATCGGTCGACGGGCCGCCGGCATCGCCAGCGAGCCCGAGCGAGTTGCCGGTCACCGTGAGGGCGGCGGGGCTGGAGGTCTCGTAGCGGACGACCGGCACCGCGCCAGCAGGTGCGGCCGCCGACACGAGAGCGACAGCGAGGGTTGAAGCTGTGAGCCACGCTTGCAAGGGAGGTCTCCCGCGAGGGCCGTTGGGTGGTTGGCCGCGGCACCATAGCGTGCAAGCACACGGGTGTGAACGCGAGTCACCGGGTTGGCGCGTGAAAGTCATCGCCGAATGTCACCAAGCCCCTCGAAGCGGGCGACCACGAACACACGGGGCTTGCATTGCCGGCCATCGCGCCTATGCTGCCCGAGCGTCGCCGACTTCCACATGGGTGGGCGGGGCAGCGGGCATCGCGAAGGTGAGCCGCGTGACAAGTGAAGATGGGGGCGAATGGATTTCGACGGGGCTGTCACCGTTCGAATTGCGTGTCCGGGACCCTATCTACCCGGTCAAAAATGGTGGGGAATCACAAACGCCAACGATAACGCGTTTGCCCTCGCAGCCTAAAAAACTGTGAGGTGGTTGACTCGAAGCCTGCTCTCGGCGTCGGGAAGACTATTATACAAATGAGAGCTTGGCTGAGCCGGAGTCCCGACGGCGAGGCGAGATAAAGGGAATCGGCCTGCTGAATCCTGCCCGTGGGAGTCAGTAAAGCCTAAATAAATCACGGAAACTACGCACGTAGACGTTCGAGCGGAGCATCTTCGGACCGGGGTTCGAATCCCCGCGCCTCCATTATCATGCGCACTCGTGGTCGAGTCCGAGAGGACTTGGCTACGCCGTGCGTGCTAGGCACTGGCCATGTGCCTCGTTCGACTGGCCCGACTGGTTGCGCTTGCTTGCGTCGTCTCGACGGCAGGTGTCGCACATGCTGACGACGAGCCGACCGGGCAGTGGCAAGGCACGTCTTGGGGCTTCGAGCTGCGCGCGGGCGCTGGCTTCCGGTCGGACGACGATACGCTCACGCCGGCGCCGCTGGTCGGGCTGGGCTTTCGCGTCGCAACGCTGTTGACCCTGGTCGATGCGGAGCTGTTCGCGACGACCGAGGGCTTCTCGCGCGCGAGCGCCTCGGGTCGCTATGACTTCCGGCGCACATCGATCGGCGTCGACCTGCGCCTGCATCCGCTCTTCATCCGCACGGTCCAGGGGCGGTTCGTCGATCGCATCGCCGCTGGCGTGCACCTCGTGCTCGGGGCGGGCGCGGACGTGTTCTCAATCGATGGCGGTCGCAACGATGTGCGGCGCGACGCAACCGAAGCCCGCTTCGCGTTCGCGATTGGGCTCGGGGTCGACGTGCCGCTGACCGAGCCCAACGACCACCCCTGGAGCCTCTGGTTGGGGCTCGGCTGGCGCCTGCGCTTCGTAGGCTTTCCCGTCTCCGCCCCCGGGCTTCGCGACATGAACGAGCACCAGGCGCTCGTCACGTTCGGCGTGCGCTTCCATGACCTGAGTGGGATCGCGTTGCCGGTGCCGCCCGAGCTCGACGACGTCGACCGATAGCAACAGCGCGTCGCGGCAGCGCGCGACCATTGCGTCACACGGTGCGACGCGCTATCCATTCGCGCCTTCTGCGGTGTCTCGGGCGCCTGCTCGCTGGACCGCCCACCGACCATGTCCCTCGGAGTCGTCGATGATCTCTCGTCTGGCACTCGCCGCCTTCGCCGTCGTCATCGCCGGCCCGCTGTCGCTGCCCGCCGGGGCGGCCGCGCCCAAGCAGGTCAGCGGCAACCCGATCGTCATCTCGCAGCGCCTCGTCGAGATCTCGGGCGGCATCGGCTTCGACACGATGAAGAAGGCCCAGAAGGACGTCCTCGAGCTGGCGTCGCAGGGCGATGATCCCATCTGGATCCGCATCAACTCGCCGGGCGGTTCGGTCGACGCGGGGCTCGTCCTCATCGACACAATGAAGGCCGTCAAGGCGCCAATCCACTGCATTGTCGAATCGTCGGCCTACTCGATGGCGGCCATCATCCTGACCTACTGCGACAAGCGCTACGGCATGCCGCACGCGACGTTCATGCTGCACGAGGCGAGCTACGGCACAGCCGGCGAGGACCCGCAGAACCGCTCCAAGATCGACTTCCTCACGCGCTACCTCGACCGCCTCCACCTCGAGATCGCCAAGAACATCGGCATGGACGCGAAGAAGTACCGCACCCGCATCCGCGATGCGTGGTGGATGCTCGCGGACGAGGCGAAGTCGATCGGCCTCATCGAAGAGATCGTGACCAACATTGTCTACGAAGAGGTCACGCTCGAGCGCACCGAAGAGAAGAAGACCGTGTCGATCAGCGACGATCGCGATGTGCGTGAGCCGGCCAAGATCCCCAAGCGCAGGGACTAGTCGTTCGCTCGGAGTGACCGATGGCGGAGAAGAACATCGAGGTGAAGGTCGGGCTGCTCGTCGCGATATGCCTCGGGTTGCTCGTCACGTTCATCATCGTATTGGGCGGCGTGTCCTCGTCGAGTGGCGCCAAGCTCTATCTCGACGTCGACACCTCGGCCACGCTGAAGGCGGGCGCTCCGGTCAAGGTCGCGGGCGTGCCGGCCGGCAAGGTGATCGACGTCGAGTATCGCGGCGGCGCCATCGACCTGAAGACCGGCAAGCCGGTGTTCGTGCGGGTCACCCTCGCGGTCGACCAGGACAAGCTCGTAACCCTTCGCAAGGACACGCGCTTCTACATCACCAACCAGGGCGTGCTCGGCGAGAAGTACGTCGAGATCGAGCCCGTCTCGACCGAGGGCCCGGCGCTCACCGAGGGTGAGATCGTCGCGGGCGAGCCGCCTCTGCGCCTCGAGATCATGGCGATGAACGCCAACCGCGTGCTCGCCACGCTGTCGAACGTGCTGCGCAAGAACGAGCAGGCGATCGACGAGATGATCGTCAACGCCGCCGCTGCGATGGCGACCGTGAAGCGCACCGTGGACCGGGTCGACATGCTGCTCGCGGCGGCGACGCCGAAGGTCGACGAGGTCATCACCAAGCTGAGCAAGGTCGAGGATGAGGTGCTCGTGGCGCTTGCGGGTGTCAACGCGGTCATCGGCGATGGCGCCGAGATGCGCGCGCTGGTGCACAATGCGTCGGGCCTCGCGTCCGATGCGCGCCAGCAGCTCGCACCGCTGACCGGCGACGCGCGCCTCGCAATCCAGCGCTACGCCGCGCTCGGCGAGAAGGCGGAGCTGATGCTCGCCGACGTCAACACGGACCTCTCCGCCACGGTCGAGTCGGTGCGCGCCATCCTCGGCGACGTCAAGGTCCTGACCCAGCGATTGAAGGACGGCCAGGGCACCATCGGGGCACTGCTATCGGACCGCGAGATGTACGACGACATCCGCGAGATGATGAAAGACCTCAAGCGCCACCCTTGGAAGTTCATCTGGAAGGAGTAGCGCGCTGGCTCGCCCTACTTCCGTTGCAGTCGCTACGAAGACGCAAGAATGGGCGTGACCGTGGCAGGCAGCGGTTCCATAATGGAACCGATGGAACGCCCAAACGAGACAAGCCCAGCGATCAGTGTCAGCCGGCAGGTCAGCCAGGAGCCCGAGCGCTGCGAGCTGTGTGGGCTCAAGCCGGTCGTCGGCAGCGCGCGGCGGGCGACGCGCCTGGTCGCCGAGAGTCCCGCGATGCGGGAGGTGCTGCTCCGCGCTGGCCGCTTCGCGCAGGCCGAGGCACCGGTCGTCATCACCGGCGAGAGCGGCACCGGCAAGGAGGTCGTAGCGCGCGCGCTCCATGCATCGAGCCTTCGCGCCGACAAGCCCTTCGTAGCGGTGAATGTCGCGGCGCTGCCGGCCGAGCTGCTCGAATCGGAGCTCTTCGGGCATGCGCGCGGCGCGTTCACCGGCGCGCACGCGGCGCACCAGGGCTTGTTCGAGGCGGCCGGCGGCGGCGTCCTGTTCCTCGACGAGATCGGGGACATGCCGCTCGAGCTGCAGGCCAAGATGCTGCGCGCGCTGCAGGACGGCGAGATCCGGCGCCTCGGCGACACGCGCCCGTTCGCGGTCGATGTGCGCATCATCTGCGCGACCCACCGCGACCTCGCCGACCTGGTCACACGCGGCGCGTTCCGCGAGGACCTCTTCTATCGGATCAGCGTCCTGACGCTGAAGGTGCCGTCGCTACGCGAGCGGCGCGAGGACATCCTGGCGCTGTCGCGGCAGCTCCTCGAGAGCGCGAGTTCGCCTCACACGCTCGCCCAGGACGCGGCCGCCGCGCTGCTCGCGCACGCTTGGCCGGGCAACGTGCGTGAGCTCGACAATGTGCTGCGGCACGGCGCGGCGCTCGCAACCGGGGCCGTCATCACGCGCGCCAACCTGCCGGACAACCTCGGTCCGCGCCCGCAGGGCCCGGAGCCCAGCGTGCCGATGTGCACGTTGGCCGAGTCGGAGCGTGCGCATGTGCTCGGCGTGCTCGGCGCGTGCAAGGGCTCGGTGGTCGAGGCCGCGCGGGTCCTGGGCATCGGGCGCAATACGCTCTGGCGTAAGCTCAAGCTCTGGGAGTGACGCTCGAAGCCTGAGCGGCGAGCGTTGGCCCGGCACGTGCAGCGGGTTTTGGCAGAAGGCATAGCGCGAGCACCCGGGTCGGGCCTCTCGCTGAGCCGACACCGGAGCCGAGCATGCACTCTCCGCTTTCGCGCGCGTCCAGCGCGCAGACGCAGCCGTCCGCCTCAACGCCGATCTCACCCGAGCAGACCGTCGCGAGCGTGCTCGAGGCCCACCCCGGCGCCGCGCGCGTCTTCGCCCGACACAAGATCGACTTCTGCTGTCGTGGCCAGCGCCCGATTGCCGAAGCGGCCGAGCGCGCCTCGGTGCCGTTCGCGACCCTGGTCCAGGAGATCGAGAGCCTCGCGGTCGGAGCGCCCACCGTGGCGCCCGACATCGAGACCGGCGCGCTCATCGAACTCATCATCGAGCGCCACCACCGGCCGCTCGACGAAGAGCTGCCGCGCCTGCGCGCGCTGTCTCTGAAGGTAGCGCGCGTGCACGGCGGGCCGATGCACATCGCGGTCGCCGATCACTTCGCGGCGCTCGAGGCCGAGCTGGTGCCGCACATGCTCAAGGAGGAGCGCGTGCTGTTCCCGCTCCTGAGCGACCACGACGCGCGTGCGCGCATGCCGATCACGGTGATGCTCGAAGAGCACGATCTCGTCGGCGAGATCCTGCGCGAGCTGCGCGTACTGACTCACGACTACGCCGCGCCCACCGAGGCGTGCGGCAGTTGGCGTGCGCTCTGGGAGGGGCTCGAAGCGCTCGAGCTCGACCTGCACGAGCACATCCACCTCGAGAACAACGTGCTCTTCCCGCGAGCACTCACGCCCCGCTGAGCTCCGTCGCTCCCCCTGCCCCGCCGCCCTACAAGCGAGATTTCCCATGCGCCCGAAGCTGCTACTTCCCCTCTCCCTCGCCCTCGGCTTCACCGCCGCGAGCTGCGATTCAGGGCCCAAAGGTCCGCCCTCGCAACAGACCCTGCTCGACGCGATCGGCTCCGGCGTGCCCGCCGTCATTGTCGACCGCTCCGCCTCGGGCAAGATGATCTTCGACCGCATGTGCGTCGCCTGCCACACGGTCGGCGGCGGACCCCGCATCGGGCCCGATCTCGCTGGCATCGCGGCGCGGCGCGACCCGACCTGGCTGCGTCGCTGGTTGAAGGATCCAATCGGCATGACCCGCAGCGATCCTATCGCGCAGGAGCTGCTGGCCAAGTGGAAGAACGTGCAGATGCCACCCCAGGGCATGACAGATGCCGAGCTCGAGGACGTGCTCGCCTTCATCAGCGCGCCCCCGCGTGAGGCAGCCGCCAGCCCGAGCGGCGCCTTCGGTGCTGGCCCGAGCACGCGCACCGGTTCGGGCACGCCCGCCCCCGACGTCGCGAGCCTCGACGTGCTCGACGCGGAGCTCACCTCGCCGCCGCTCGTGCCGGGTCCGACTGGGCGCGGCGGGCCGGCGAAGGTCGTCGTGCACCTCGAAGTGAAGGAGGTCGCGCTGCCGATCTCCGAAGGCGTCGAGTACACGTTCTGGACCTTCGGCGGCACCGTGCCCGGCAAGTTCATCCGCATCCGCCTGGGCGACACGGTCGAATTCCACCTCGCCAATCACCCCGACAACAAGATGCCGCACAACATCGACCTGCACGCCGTCACCGGCCCAGGTGGTGGCGCCGCGAGTTCGTTCACGGCCCCCGGCCACGCCTCGCAGTTCACGTTCCGCGCGTTGAACGCCGGCCTCTTCATCTACCACTGCGCGACGGCGCCGGTCGGCATGCACATCGCCAACGGCATGTACGGCATGATCCTGGTCGAGCCTGAAGGCGGACTGCCGCCGGTTGATCACGAGTATTACGTGATGCAGGGCGACTTCTACACAGTTGGCAAATACCGCGAAAAGGGCGTGCAGCCGTTCGACATGCAGAAGGCCATCGAGGAGAACGCGACCTACGTGCTGTTCAACGGCTCCGAAGGCTCGCTCGTCGGCGACAATGCGCTCACGGCGAAGGTCGGCGAGACGGTCCGCATCTTTGTCGGCAACGGCGGGCCGAACCTCACGTCGAGCTTCCACGTCATCGGCGAGATCTTCGACCGGGTGTGGATGGAGGGCGGCGCGCACTACCAGGAGAACGTACAGACCACGATCGTGCCCGCGGGCGGCTCGGCGATCGTCGACTTCAAGGTCGACGTGCCCGGCACCTACATCCTCGTCGACCACGCGATCTTCCGCGCGTTCAACAAGGGCGCGCTCGGTATGCTCAAGGTCGAGGGCCCGGCCGACAAGGAGATCTACTCGGGCAAGGAGATCGACGAGGTCTACCTCGGCGACAAGATCGGCACTCAGAGCGGCGCGGTCGTCGCGGCGGCCGACGCGATCCGTGACGGCAAGCTGACAGTCGACCTCCAGATCGCCGCGGGCAAGGTGCTCTTCAGTGGCACCTGCTCGGCCTGCCACCAGCAGACCGGGCGCGGCATCCCGGGCGTGTTCCCGCCGCTGGCCGGCTCGGACTACCTGGTCGCCGACAAGGAGCGCGCCATCCGCATCGTGTTGAACGGCAAGACCGGCCCCCTCACCGTCAACGGGCAGGAGTACAACTCGGTGATGGCGCCGCTCTCGCAGCTGAACGACGACGAGGTCGCGCACATCCTGACGTACGTGATGAGCTCGATGGGCAACAAGGGCCCGCGCGTCCTGCCCGAAGAGGTCAGCAAGGTGCGCGCCTCGACTCCGCGCCCGGCCGGCGCGGCGGACTGAACGATGCTGCTGCTCTACCCCGCACTCCTATTCGCGCTGGTACTGGCGCCGACCGGCGCGCCGCCGGGCATGGTAGCGGTCGGCCCGGGGCAGCTGCGCCTCGCCTACCCGGTGGCGGGTGAGCCCGACGTAGTACCCGTGCCGGCGTTCCTGCTGGACAAGCGTCCGGTCAGCAACGCCGACATGCTGGCGTTCGTAAGCGCCGTGCCGAAGTGGCAGCGCGGCCAGGTGGCGGGCGTCTACGCGGACGAGCGCTATCTCGCGCACTGGGCGGGTCCGGTCGAGCTGGGGCCAGCGACGGCGAACAATCGGCCGGCCCAACCACTGACGCATGTGAGCTGGTTTGCGGCGCGCGCGTATTGCGCCTGGCGAGGCTTACGCCTGCCGCGCGAACGCGAGTGGGAGCTGGCGGCGGTGGCGGACGCGACGCGCGCCGACGCGGGTCAGGACCCGGCGTTTGTCGCGCAGGTCCTGGGCTGGTACTCGCGCTCGGCGCCGGCGGTGATGCCGCTCGCCGGCTCGGGTCCGCCGAACTTCTGGGGCGTCTCCGACCTGCATGGGCTTGTCTGGGAGTGGGTCGAGGACTGGAACTCGACCATGGTGACCGGCGACAACCGCGACAACGGCAACGTCGACAAGGGCCTCTTCTGCGGGGCGGGCGCGGTCTCGGCCAAGGACGTGCGCGACTATGCGACGTTCATGCGCTACGCCTTTCGCAGCTCGCTCGGGGCACGCTTCACCACGAAGAACCTCGGCTTCAGGTGTGCCCGCGACCTCGTGTGGGAGGTGCAGTGATGAGCCGCTTCAGCCTGATTTGGGTGCTCGCAAGCCTCGGCTGTGGCGAGGCGCGCGACGCGCAGTCTACCGGATCGACTTCCGCGACGGTCGCCGAGCTCGATGTCGGATCGGCCGATGCCGTCGGCGCCGCGACCGCAGCGGACCAGCTCGCACCGCTGAATCCCGCTCGGCTGCCGCTGCTGGCGAGCTCGTTGCCCATACTCGGCCCTTCGCTCTTCGGCCTCGATCTCGATCTCGAAGATCAGTCCGGTCGGCGCGTGACGACCGCGAGCTTACGCCGCGGTGGTCCACTCATCATCTCGATGTTCTATGCGAGCTGCAGCTACGCGTGCCCGACGCTCATCCGCGACCTCGCGAACGTCGACCGCGCGCTCGACCCGATAGTGCGGGCCCAGACCCGGGTGCTGCTGATCACGTTCGATCCCGGTCACGACACGCCCGAGGTGCTGTCCCGCCTCGCCACCGCGCACGGCACACCCCCCGATCGCTGGGCCTTCGCACGCGCCAAAGACGACAACGCTACGCGCGAGATCGCGGCGGCGCTCGGCATCACCTACCGCCGCCTGCCCGACAACAACTTCAACCACTCGTCCGTGCTGCTGCTGCTCGACACCGACGGGGTGCCGCGCGCTGAGGTGCAGGGCCTCGCCCAGGACACACGCGCCTTTGTCGCCGCCATCAGCGCGCTCGCGCACGACAGACCTGCCGCAGCGCCCGCCCCGGTCCGCGACTGAAGAGGGGCGCGCGCGGGTGAAAACGACTACTCGAGCAGGCTTCGCACGCGTGTCAGCAAGCTCAGCGCGAGCGCACCCCGACCGCTTCGTATGGCCCACTCGAAGGGCTCGATCAGTCGCCGCCGGAGGATGAACCCATCGCTGCCATCGACGCGAACGAGGCGGCGGTCATGCCAGAAGTAGTACCAGTCGCCGACCTGGGTGCAGATCTCGTACGCGTGCGGCGGCAGGTCGATTGCAGCTTCCACGGCTCGCGCGGAGCGCATCGGGACCCGCTTCAGGATGAGCTGGTAGCCGCGATGGATGACCTCGACCTCGAGCGCCACGGCGTCGAGGAAGGTATCTACTACCGGCCCGGGGCGCAGGTTGCGCGGCATGCGACCGACGCCCATGCCGTAGTCGTCGAGGATCAGCAGCCCGCCCTCCGCGAGCACGCCCCACGTGAGCGCGAGGTCGACGAACAACGCGCGCTGACCATGGCCCGCGTCGATGTAGGCGAGGTCGTAGCTGGCGAGCGGCAGCGCGCGCAGGACGTCGGCCGAGTCGCCCTTTACGACGTCCACCTTGGCACCGGTTGGGCAGCGCGCGAGGTTGGCGCGAAAGGTCGCCTCGTAGTTCGGCTGGAGCGCGAAGAACGCGTCGACCGCGGTCGCGTGCGCGTTCGGCGCGGTGAGGATGTTGTCGAGCAACCAGAAGAGCGAGCGCCCCTCGAACACGCCGACCTCGAGGTAGCGCAGGCCGGCCCGACCTCGCAGCGACGCGAGGTGTTGTTGCCAGACCGGCACGTGGTGGCTGAACCAGTCGGCGGTGAATTCGTAGAGCATGAGGCTCAGGTTTGCATTGGGCCGGTGGGCCGACCGCTGACAAACTGATCTACCACCGGGTCGGAGCTCGCCCGGAATGCCGACGGCGGGCCATCGAGCCGGATCTTCCCCTGGTAGATCATCGCGATACGATCGGCCACGCCGAAGATCGAGCGCAGGTCGTGCGACACGACGATGCTGGTGACGCCCGCGTCGTGCTTGAGCGCACGGATGAGGTCATCGACCTGGGCCGCGGCCAGCGGGTCGAGGCCGGTCGTCGGCTCGTCGAAGATGACGTAGGTCGGGTCGAGCGTCAGCGCGCGCGCGATGGCGACCCGCTTCTTCAAGCCGTCGCCGAGATCGGACGGAAACCAGCTCGCGGCGTGGCGCATACCGACCAGGTCGAGCTTGGCCAACGCCCGCACGCGAGCCTCATTGGGAGGGAGGCTGAGGTGCTTGCGGAAAGGGAGGGCGACGTTGTCGATGACGCTCATCGCGTCGAACAGGGTCGAGTTCTGGAACACCATCGCGCACTGCTTGCGCACCTCGTAGAACTCGCGCTCGCTGAGCCAGGTGATGTCGCGTCCGGCGAGTTCGATGCGGCCGGCGTCGGGGCGCAACAGGCCTATCAGGTGCTTGACCAGGACTGACTTGCCGGCGCCCGAGCTGCCAATGATGTAGAGGACCTCGCCGGTATCGACGTCGAGCGACACGCCGTCCAGGACCTGGCGATCACCAAAGCGTTTCTCGATGTCGATGAAGCGGATCATGTGAGAGCGCCTGCGTCTCCGAAGGTCATTTGTCGAACACCACGTACGCGAGCCCGGACAGGACGAAGTCGAGCACGATGACCGCGAAGCTGGTGTTGACGACCGCGCGGGTCGTCGCGGCGCCGACGCCGGCCGAGCCGCCGGTCGCCTGGAGGCCGGCCTGGCCGGCGATGACGGGGATCGCGAGGCCGTAAGCGAAGGCCTTGGTGACGCCGGTCGCCACGTCGGAGACGCCGACGAGGTCGAACCTCAGGAAGGTCTGGTAGGGGATCCCGAAGCCGGCCTTGGCGATCAGCATGCCCGCGATGGTGGCCGACACGACGCCGACCACCGTGAGCATCACCAGCATTACGCCCGACGCGAGCGTGCGTGGCGCGAGCAGGTACTCGACCGGATCGGCGTTGCACATCTTGAGCGCGTCGACCTGCTCGGTGACCACCATCGAGCCAATCTCGGCGGCGATGCCGGAGCCCACCCGGGTCGCGACCATCAGGCCGGTAATCGTCGGGGCGAACTCGCGGCACATCATCTGGATGAAGGCTGCCCCCAACATGCTGAAGTCAGGGAGGATCTGCGCGACCTGATGGGCGACCTGATAGACCGTGATGAAGCCCAGCACGCCGAGCGTGATGACGACGAACGGGACCGAGCGGTTGCCGATCTCGAACGCCTGCTCGAACACCTGCTTGCGTGAGGCGCGACCGCGGGCGATCGCGACGAACGTATCGACGAAGAGCCGCCCGAGGTCGCGCGCGGCGCGATAGCCGGCGATGACCGGCGCGCCGAAGCGCGCGAGCAGGGGTCGCTTCACCTGCGAGGCTGGGAGGTCGTTCGCCGTCACAGGGCCGTCACAGCGTGAAGAGCCAGCCGACCAGGAAGTCGAGCAGGAAGATGGCGGTCGCGTTGGCGACCACCGAGTGGTTGGTGGCGCGCCCGACGCCGACCGCGCCGCCGCTTGCGCCGAGGCCGAAGTAGCAAGAGATACAAGAGATCGCGATGCCGAAGCTGGTCGCCTTGACGACCCCCATGAGCAGCTCGTCGAGGAGGTGGCTCTCGACCAGGTTGGCGATCAGTACGCGCCAGTCGAAGCCGAGTAGCCCCTGCGCGGTCGCGGCCGCGCCGACGATCGCGAACAGGTCGCCCAGCACCATCAGCAGCGTGAGCATCACCATCATCGCGATGAAGCGCGGCACGATGAGGTAGCGCACCGGGTCGATGGCGAGCGCGCGCAGCGCGTCGACCTGCTCGGTCACGACCATGGTGCCGAGCTCGGCGGTGTTGTTCGCGCCGACCCGGCCCGAGAACATGAGGCCTATCAGAACGGGGCCGATCTCGGCGAAGACCGAGTAGCCGACGCCATAGCCCAAGAAGCTGGTGGCACCCGTGCGGCGCACGAAGTAAGCGGTCTGGATGACCATGATGGCGCCGACGAAGAGCGCCGTCATGGCGACGATCGGCCACGAGCGCACGCCGACATGGAACAGCTGACGCCACGTCTCGCTCTTGTCGAAGCGCGGCGGGAACAGGGACCGCATCACGCGGCCGAAGACGGTCGCGGCACCGCCGAGGGTCGCGAGCACATGCAGGGTCGCGCGCCCGACCGGAGCGAAGACGGCGGTCATCGTCATGCCGTCGCCCCTGAAGTCACGTGGGAGGGGAGCGCCGCGGGGTCACCGAAGAAGCGGCGCAGGAGGCCGTCGGGCGGGGCGCTGGCCAGCGCTCGCAGCAGATCTGCGCGTAGGCCGGAGAAGGCAATCGTGCCGTGCTCGAGCACGATCCAGCGATCGACGATGGCGGCCATGCGATCGATGTCGTGCGACACGACGACCGATGCGCAGCCCGGGACCTTGCGATGCATCGCGAGGATGAGCGCGAAGATGCGCGACGAGGTGACCGGGTCGAGGCCCGCGGTCGGGTCGTCGTAGAGGGCGATGCTGGGGTTGGTGACGGTCGCGCGCGCGAGCCCGACCCGCTTCTTCATGCCGCCGGAGAGCTCGCGTGGGAACTGGTGATAGGCGCGCTCAAGGCCGACTTCGGCGAGGCGCTCGCGCACCCGAAGGTCGATCTGTTGCTCACGGCTCGCCACGCCTCGCTGCTCGCCGCCCCGGTCAGCCGATGCAGCGCTGCGTTCCTGCCGCAACGGGAACGCGACGTTGTCGGCGACCGTCATGAAGTCGAACAGCGCGTAGTTCTGGAACAGGTAACCGAAGCCCTCGCGGGCCCGCGCGAGGTCGAAGCCGGAGAGCGTCGCGAGGTCGCGACCGTCGAGCAGGATGTGGCCACGATCGGGTACCAGCAGGCGCGGCAGGTGCTTGAGCAGCACGCTCTTACCATGCCCACCGGGGCCGACCAGGCCGAGGATCTCGCCTGAGCGAACCTCGAGCGAGACGTCGCTCAAGACGACGCGACCTTCGTGCGTCTTGGTCAGGTGTTGGACGGCGATGCGCACGCTCATCGCTCGACCTCGGGTGGCAGGCAGTGAGGCCCCTGCGGGTCGGTGAAGGCGGGCGCGATGCGGCGCAAGAAGCGCGAGTCGGGGTGCTCCTTCTGGATGAGCGCGGCGAGCCCATCGGCGTCCTCGCGTGAGCCCGCTTGCAGCGCCGCGCAGAGCGCGAAGAAGCGCACGTCGTCCTTCTTGATCGTCATCGGGAACAGCTCGGCGTAGCGCAGATAAGCGGTCATCGCGCGCGCGGGCTGCGCCAGCTCGACCAGCAGCACGCGCGCGATGCGCAGCTGCCCCTGCCAGTAATAGGGATGCTCGTCCTGGCCGAAGAGCGAGATCGCCGCGCGCGTTCGCACGATGGTCTCGATGGCCGCGATCTCCTCGGGGTAGCGGTGCTGCTGGTGGTAAATCCACGACAGCTCCCACACCGCGTCGTTCCAGAGCGGGGTGTGCGGACCGTCGGCGAGGCGGCGATAGAGCGCCTCGGTGCGGGCCCAGGCGGCCGGCGACTGGCTCACCAGCGCGCGCCGCTGCGACTCGTCGGCGGCTTGATAGAGGAGGTTGTCGGCGAGTTCGCTACCCGCCAGGGTCTCGGCCAGTGAGCGCGTCCAGGCGAGGTGCGTATCGACCGCGGCCGTGCCCTCCGAGCGCGCGATGCGAAAGAGGTGCGCCAGCGACCGCTCACCCGGCATCAGGTTCGGGTAGGTGCGCACCAGGCTGCGATACATCCGCTTGGCCGCGGGCAGGCGGCCCTCCCGCTCGGCGAGGCGCGCCAGCTCGTAGTAGCCGCGCGCGCGATCGTCCTGGCGGCGGGCATGCTCGGCCAGGTCCCGGAAGTGCTCGGCGCCTTCCAGGACGCGGCCCTGATCGACGAGCAGGTGGGCCAGCTCGAGCCGGGCGGCCCCTTCGTCGACGGCGCGCGGCGCTTTGTCGGCGAGCTGGCTGAGGCGCATCTCGGCGGCCTTCGGGTCGCCTTCGACCTGGTCGACGGCGGCGACAAAGGCGCGGTCCCAGCGCACTTGCGCGGGGTCGCGGCCGCACGCCAGCGTGCAGAGCGTGGTGAGCGCGAGCGCCAGTGAAGGGGCGCGGCTCATGCGAGCACGTCGGCGAGGAACGCGGCGTGGAGGAGGCCGTTGGTAGCGAGCACGTCGCCGCTCGCGAGCAGCGTGTCGCCGCCCGCCAGGTCGGTCACGCGACCGCCCGCCTCGCGCACGATCACCACGCCGGCCGCGAGGTCCCACGGCTTGAGGCGCGGCTCCCAGTAGGCGCCGAAGGTGCCGTCGGCGACCTGCGCGAGGTCGAGCGCGGCGCTGCCGAGGCGGCGCACATCGAGGCAGTGGGCCAGCGCGCGAGCGACCCGGCGCGCGAGGGCCTCGGCATCGGTCGTGCGGTCATAGGGAAAGCCGGTCGCGACGAGCGAACGGCGCAGCGTCTGGTCGGTCGCGACGGCGATCGGCTGGCCGTTCTTGGTGGCACCCTGGCCCAGTGCGGCGGACCAGACATCGCCCAGCACAGGCGCCAGGATCACGCCCACGGCGGGGTCCCCGCGATACACACAGCCGAGGCTCACGGCGAAGTGCGGCAGGCCGTGCACGAAGTTGGTCGTGCCGTCGAGTGGGTCGACGTACCAGACGAAGTCGGCGTCCGCGGGGCCGGCGCCCCCGCCCTCTTCCCCGATGATGTGATCGTCCGGGAAAGCCGCGTGTAGTGCGGCGATGACAAAGGTCTCGGACTCGCGGTCGGCGATCGTCACCAGGTCGACCGCGCCCTTCCAGGTAACTCCGGCAACAGCCGAAGGCGATGTGGCAACGGCAGCCGAAGGCGATGTGGCAACGGCAGCCGAAGGCGATGTGGCAACGGCAGCCGCAGGCGATGTGGCAACGGCAGCCGAAGGCGATGCGGCAACGGCAGCCGAAGGCGATGCGTTCAGGCGACCGCGATGGTGCATCAGGATGGCAGCGGCTTCGCGCGCGATCGCCTCGGCGCTCGCACGGCGACGAGCGAGGGCATCAAATCCGGGAAGCGCGCGCGGCAACATCGCCATCTCGCATAGACGATCGGGTTCGCGCTGGTCAACGCGGGCGGCGCGGCCAGACGCCGTGAATCATGCCGCCAGGGTGGCGTCTGGGGCCCCCATGCGTGTGTCACGATGGCTTTCAGCGGCGTTGTTCGGGGGGTTGCTGGTCCTGGTAGCGCCGGCCTGGGCCTCGCACTACAGCCTCGATCGGGTCGCCTTCGTGACCACGGCCGAACGAAGAGCGCTCGGGCGGGCGGGTGTGCTCGACACGCAGGTGCTGCTCGACTGGACGGCGCAGGCCGAGCGGCGCGCATGGCTCGCCGAGGCCACGCACATCACCGTCGAGCGGCTGACGGTATTGGCGGGGCGCTGTGATCTGCTGCGGGTCGAAGGGATCGGACCGACGATCCTCGACGTGTTGGTCAAGGCCGGCATCGACGACTCGCGGGCGCTGGCGCGGGCCCGGGCGGGTGCCTTGGCGAAGGCGCTGCGGGCGGCGGCGCGCGGTACCGCGATGCAACATCGCCTGCCGGTCGAGGAGACGCTGACCACCTGGATCCTCGAGGCGCAGCTCCTGCGGCCGGTCGTCGAGTAGCCTTCGCGGACGAGGATGTGGCAAGCACGAGGGCGGAGGTCGCATGAACACTTTCGCCGTCACCCTCGTGTGCAGCGTGCTCGCTGGCACCGCAACCCACGCCGCCCCGTGCGAGCTGGCCAGCCCCAAGGCCTGCTACGAGCGCGGGGTGGAGCTCTTCAAGGCGGGCGACGCGGAGGCCGCCGGCTTCTTCGACCGCGCCTGCGAGTCGGGCGGCGCCGAGGGCTGCACCGAGCTGGGCTTCATGCTGATGGAAGGCATGCTGGTCCAGCGCGACGATGCCCGCTCGCTGAAGGCCTCGCAGCGCGCCTGCGAGCTCGGCAGTGGGCTTGGCTGCAACAACGCCTTCGTGATGGTGCGCGACGGCCGCGCGACCCGGCGCGACGACCTCGAGCTGCGCCGCCTCGCCGACCGCGCCTGCGAGCTCGACGACGGCGAGGGCTGCTTCCTGTCGGCGGCCGTACACGGCGAGCCGCTGGGCGGTGAGCTCGACCAGAAGCGCTCGAACACCGCCCTCGACAAGAGCTGCAAGCTCGGCTTCGGCATGGCCTGCTCGGTCGCCGCCAATCGCCTGCTGGAGGGCAGCTTCGGCTACGCCAAGGACGAGCCGCGCGGCGTGCGGATGATGGCGCGCGCCTGCGAGACCAACAGCGGCGACGCCTGCAATGTGGTCGCAGCATGGACCCTGGCGGGGGACCACGGGCTGGTGCGCGACGTCGAGAAGGCCCTGGCGTTGTTCGGCAATGCCTGCGCGCTGGAAGACCAGGACGGCTGCAAGAATGAGGCGGATCTACGCGCCAAGACCGCCGCCGGGACGCTCACCGCCAAGCTCGTGCGGCGCTCCAGCAAGCGCGTCTTGTTGAGCCTCACGACCGGCGACGCGCCGCCCCCGGGCGCTACCGGCGAGGTCGCGAAAGAGGTCGAGACACTCGGCATGAAGGCCTCGTTGACGTTGGCCAAGGTAGTCGTCAAGCGCGTCGACGGCCGCACGCTGGAGCTGGAGGTGACCGAGGACCTCGCCAACATCACCATCGACGGCAAGAAGCTCGACCACTGGAAGCCCGGCGTTCCAGTCACCGTGAAGTGGCAACGCCCAGCGCCTGCGCCGAGCGCGACACCGTAGTCCCTCCCAAAGCTCGGCCGAGCAAGCTCGGCCGCTACAATGGGTGAGTCAAACGCTCGGCCGCTACGATGGGTGTGTCAAACGCTCGGGCCGCTACGATGGGTGAGTCAAACGCTCGGCCGCAACAATGGGTGAGTCAAAGGCCTAAGTCACACTGCCCGCGAATCCGACCCCAATCGCCCTTCCCCTTTCTCCCGACCCAACCAGCAGCCGCCCGCCGCACTGTGGGGCGTGTGGGAAACGCGCAGCGTTTTCCAAGCGGCTCGTTGAAAACGCGCAGCGTTTTCAAAGGTGGTTTGTGGGCGCGCTCGTTGGAAACGCGCGGCGTTTTCAACAGCCGTCCACAACCACCGCCAGCCGCGTCACGCTCCACAGCCAGCGCCAGCCAACGCCCTCAGCCCAACTCACCCCTCACCCAGGACTCACCCGCCCTCGCCCAACTCAACCCGTCCACCCCAGCGCCGTCCAGCCCAACCCCATCGGTGCCAGGCCAACCACCTTCAGCGCGCCACCGTGTACCAACTCCAGATGGCAAACCTCGCAGAGGGACACCA